>ERZ1292642.136-Hain-H14-01um-R1-136-length-45635-cov-8_pt1 | contig 45635 bp, 77 predicted proteins | sample MGYA00564403_ERZ1292642 | MGnify/ENA primary metagenome ERZ1292642 (study PRJEB36523, sample SAMEA6512643) | groundwater metagenome | collected 2019-01-09 | study: AquaDiva: Metagenomics assemblies of 32 groundwater samples
GCGCCTACGCGAACCTCCTCCTCGGGTTGAAGCGGTTCAACAACACCGTCAGCCTCAAAGGTGGGTACGCGGCGGGTATCCCGTTCATTGGTGGTGGCGGGTCGGAAATCCCGGTGGTCACCGACCGGGACTGCCCGGCGAACAGCATGTACTTCGTGAACACGAACCACCTCGTCGAGTTTCAAGCGTCGGAGTGGGAGTTCATGCAGGAAGACGGCGCGGTCCTCAGCCGGGTTTCCGGCGTCGACGCGTACGAAGCGATCCTGTTCAAGTACATGGAGCTGGCAACCGACCAACGCGCAGCTCATGGAAAGTTAGTCGATATCACGCACGCCTAGCCATGAGGGACGGGGAGGGGGTTTCGGCCCTCTCCCCAACCCCCATCGAAAGGAGCCCTCGTGGCACTCACCTATGCGAATACGACGATCATCTTCCGCGGGTCGGTGACTCTTCTCCACACCGAAGCGACGTTCGACACGTCATACGTGACTTCTGGTGAAGATGTCCTCCCCGAATCGTTCGGTCTCCGTGAGATCAACATGGTGATCCCCGGTTCGTGTGAAGGATTCTCGGTTGACTGGACGCGGACGACACCCACCGCGGGTCTCCTCCAGATGTTCGCCCATTCGGCGTCGACGAATACTTCGACAGAGATGGCGTCAGCGGTGGACCGTTCGGGGATCACTTGTGACCTGCTCATCATCGGCCGATAGCTGGTGAAAGACATGCCGATGGAACGGGCCTTAGCGGCGAAGATGGCTCGACCACATCCGATGCCGACGAAAAAGGCCAAGATGATGAGGAAGATGCGTCGTGGAACGTGAACTGACTCTCACCTCCGTCTACCACCCGGAGTTCATCGACGATTGGCAGCTCGTCGACCATCCGACGTGCCGGCCCCTCGTGAACGGTGCCCCGGACCTCGGATGGGAAGGCGACCCTCGACTCGCGGTCTACTTGCACAACGAATCGAAGACGTTCGTCTTGTGGCGGCTTGAAGCCCACGGGGAATATATGCCGGTTGCTCGACTCCAACCGGGTGCTCCGATCACCCCAGGGTCGATCAACAGTCTGATCCGCAACCTCATCCGCATCGACAGTCGCCGCGGGTTCGACGCACTCACCGAAGTCGAGCAGGCCCAAACCGCCCACAACGCTGCAATCGACACGGAACGGCGCGAAGCGGTGATCAGCATGGCCGACAAACTCCATTTCGGTCTCGCCCACTCCCATCTTCCCGGTGTAGACGTGACTCGTCCTCGTCAGCTCGTGAGCCGGAGGTAGAACATGCCGACTGTCACCCCAAGCTCACCTGACGAGTTCACCCGGTTCGCCTCTGAGGAGGAGCACACCCGCGCGCACCGCGCGTTGGAGCGGGCTATCGAGACAGGCCTCACGGAAGGCACCGATGCTCTCTCGTTGAACACGATGTCGACGTTGGTGCTGATCGCGAACCGCGTCGGGTTCGGTGGTGCCGTCCCGACGACTTCGTCGACAGCAGCGCCGATCAAAGGCATCTTCCGCACCGCGGCAGTGGTCGGTCAAGCCGTCGGATGGGCCGCGACGAACAGCCTCTACGTCGCGACGTTCTCCGTCGAAACCCAGGTTGGCAACGCGATCCAGCCTGGCGATCCGGTGATGGTTGTGACCGGCGCGGCGCTTCCCACGAACGCAGTCCAGGTCGGCGGCGGGTTGTGCACCGCGACGAACACGATCGTTGTCGGGTTTTACGCCGCGGCTGGTGGGATCAACACGACGACCGTCTCCTTTCACGTCTTCACGTTCGACATCACATAGGAGGGGGTGGTCCCCATCGACTACTCGACCCTCCAAGCTCGCACGAGGGCACGCCTCAATGCCGGTACGGATGACCCGTGGGTTGTCAACGTCGACGAGTATGTGAACGAAGCACTCCACCTGCTCGAAGCATCCGCTCCGGACGGGTGGCCGTGGATGCGCAAAACCCTCACGTTGACAACAACCGCATCGACCCAGACGTATTCGTTCACTGTGATCGGTGCACTCGACACTCCTGACGTGACCGTCTCGAAGGTCCTCGGGGCGAGGGTCCTGCGTTCGACGGTGTACGTCCCGTTGCGGCTCATGTCCCAAGAAGAAGCGTGGCAGTGTTACCCGTCGACGACGACCGGGGTGCCGGAGGCGTGGTATGCGGAAGGGCAGACATTCTACCTGTACCCGTCACCCGACGCGGTATACGACATCCCGATCCGGGTGGTGACCGTCGAAACAGACCTCGGAGGGGCGACGTCAACTCCGATGTTGCCCGTCGTGTTTCACTCTGCGATTGTCGACGCGGCCGCGATGCTCGCCTACACCCAAGTCCAAGACGACTTGCACGTCCAAGCGATGCAAGCGAACGTCGTCGGCTGGGTTGAACGGATGAAACGATACGGCCGCGAATACGTTGGAGCTCCGAAAATCAAAGTCCGCGACTGGTTGGCGTGATGGGCCAGATCCTCGCGGAGTGGTCTGACTTCTCTGGTGGGAACTGGGGAAATCTCGGCCCGGAACGCGCGAAGGACAACCAGTGGGGCGGCATCAACGTGATGCTCGACCGGCAGGGGAACCTCGCGCCGGTATGCGCGGCACGACCACTGAAAATTTCTGGGATGCCGTCATCAATCATTGTCGGGATGCATTGGGCGTGGGGTTCCGACGATCGTGTGTACCTGATGGCATCCAACGTAACTGCGACGTTCAGTCTCCACATTTATCGTTTTCATCCATCCGCGACCGCAACTCAAACTGTGCAGGTCGTCGGAAATGTTGGGGTGATGGGACAAATCTATAACCCCGATTTTGTGATCGTCAACGACACTCTGTACGTAACGAGGTATGGCACCTCCGCTGCCGGAACGTATGCAATAGACACCGCCGCAGGTACAACGACGAGGCTCACTGGGTCGTATGGGAATGCTCCTGGTGGTCGGGCGATCTGCGCATATGGTGAACGGCTTGTTGTTGGAGGGATTTCCGACGCGAGGTTCGGTGTTGTTGCCAATCGCATCGTTTTCTCTGGCGATGACACAGGTAATAATCCGACTGACCGCACCGCATGGGAAACCCTCAACTACTTCGATGTTGGTCCCACTGACCGTCTTATTGCGGGGTTATACGCGACACGCGACTATCTCACTGTTGTCATGGAAGATCAAACCGTCTGGATCGTGACAGGCACACTCGGAACGGATGCAGTTGCGCGACGTATGTCTGGGTACAACGCCGGTTCCGGGGGACTTAGAAATTTCAAGGCGACAGCAGGGGTTGTTGATCCATCACAACTTCGTGTGTGGATGTATGACGGGACATCGTTTACTCTTAATAGGTTCAATGGTGCGAGTCTTGCCCAGATGAAAGATTTTGGCAACTCCGCCCGTGATCGAACTGGCAGCGGAGGAGCAGTCTTTCAGCAATCAGACGCGTTGAACAATGTCGTCACATATGGTGGGCCTGATGAGGTACTGGTTGCTGGTGTAGCGATTGGAGCAGGTTCGTACAGCGGTGCCGCTCCATACGTTGCCCTGTTCCGTTCGAATGGGGCTTGGGCATTGACCGACCGAATGGCTTCAAGTATTGCAACCAACATTGTGTCAGCGTATGGTGGATTTCTTGTTGCTAACGACCGGAAACAAACACTGTTTGTCACCAACAGGGGAAATACCACCAGTTCGGTAGCCCCAACTTTCTCGGCCTGGTTCGCCGGTGACCCACCCTGGGACGCTGCTCTTGCGCAGGGCACCAACACCCAGTACCCGGAGTTTTACTCCGCGACATCCGGTACGACTCTTGTCTCCGCGACGCTGGAACTCCCATTCCGCGACTTCCAATCGAAGACGGAGATGATGGAAGCCCAGGTTGACGGGATCGTCGTTGAGTTCATCCCGCAACCGGATCTGCCGTACGCGCCGGAAGGTCTGTCTTCTCAGGCGGCGATCGGGTTCTCTGTCCAGGGAATCGGGAAGAACGTCGCCGGATATGCGCGCACCACGTCTGGGGTGATGCGGTCTGGGCTGACCGTCTCGACCAACTCGACGTATGCGTCGACGATTTCCGCGACTGCGACGGACGTGTGGCCAAACGTGATGACCCAGTGGTTCCCGTTGCGGATGAACCGCGTGACGAGCGTCCGAGTCCGGTTCGACGGGTTGAAAGGCTGTCGGATCTGCCGGGTCGTGGTGCTCGGAAAACTCGCACCGGCGAGGTACGCATGAGCACCTTCCGATATTTGACCCGGTTGGCTGACATCGTCTCCGACGTCGATGTTGACAATGACGACCGGAACGGCCTCTACGAATCGCATGACCGCGAAGTCGAAGACCACCTGTCACGTATTCGCACGGTGACAACCAAGATGACTCGGAAAGTGGTCACTGGGGCTAGGTCCAACGCGACGACAACTTACGCGGAACCTGCGACGGATACTTGCCGGGTGGCGTTCACGAAGAAGTACCCGGATACGGTCATCGTCGCGCGGATTCACGTGACGTGTTTCCAAAGTGTCGCGGGGACAGCTCAGTCAGTGACGTGGGGAGTCGGGGACGGCACAACAGTCTCTGATGCGGCCTTCTTCTTCTTCAATGCAATCAACACGCACCACACGGTCAGCGGAGAGGTCCATCTGACGACCCTCGCGAAGGGACCCTATACGTTCAGTCTCCAGTGGAAATCGGGGACGGGAGTCACAAACGACCTCGACACGAATGACACACTGGAACTGTCGATCACTGAGATGTTAGGAAACTGACATGCGACCGTACGAGGAGCGACCATCGACGTTGCGGGCCGCCGGTTTGGCGATCCCACCCGGTTACAAGTTGAACATCAACGGGGAGATTGTTCCAACCGGACTGTTCGGCAGTGTTGGGGCGGCTGCCACGGGTGGGATCGGTTACGGCGCTGATTTCGCGTCATACGGCGCGGAGAATCTCGGTGCGGACATTGACAGATATGGGGCAGGCGGTGGGGGTGGCGGCTATCAGGCTCCTCCCCGCCGGGAACTCGCATCTTCCCCTGAGTGGCTCGCCTACCTGAACGCCCTCGGACTCGAAGAGAACACGTTCCGTGCAGATATCGAACGCCAACGTGGGGTTGTCGCGTCCGACGCTGACCGTCAGATCGCCGATCTGAAACCGCAGTACGCGCAGCAACGGCGGGGCATCACTGGCAGTCTCGAAAGTCGGGGGATGCTCCGTTCCGGGGAGTTCACCCGCAAACTCGCGGAGTCGCGTGCCGGTGAGGGACGAGCCCAAGGTGGTATCCGGGCCGGTCTCACTTCGCAACTCTCCGGGCTGGAGTCGTCGCTCGCGAACAAGATGATCGACCTCGGGGCGCGTCGTGCGCAGCAGGAACTGTCGATGAGAGGCCAGGGGTACTACTGATGACGGTCGATAAGGCTGGCCTCCTCGAAGCGATCGCGCAGGCGGGAACACGTGGCGCGGAGGCGTACACCCAAGCCCGGCAGCAGTTGGCCGCGCAGCAGCAAGAAGCGGTCCGGGGGGCCCTGTCTGGGGTGGCGCAGTCCGCGACGCCGGAAGCACGCGCCCAACTGGAAGGCATCGTGAGTGGTGGCTATCAGGGCCGCCAAGCACAACTCACATCGGACGCGGCGACGTCGAAGGACTACTTCTCGAAGTTGGGTGCCGCGTCGGGGACGTTTATGGATCAGGCTGCCGCGTTGGGACCGGCGTTGTTGCAACAGTACGAACAGGAACTCGCGTTGAAAATGGCGGGGTCTGGCGGGGGGGGTGGTGGCGACTGGTTCGATCCGCTGAAACCCGATTTCGACACGAAAGGCAACTTCTACAACTATTTGGAACAACAAGGCACAGATCGGGTTCCGATGTCGGTCGCGGCGCGGGAACTCGCCGCGGAGTACGGCGTTCCAGAAGGTGTGATCCAATCTCGGTTCCCGATGTCGGACTACCTGACGAAGGGATTCACCGAGTTGGAATCAGCCCGGCAGCAGAACCTCCCGTTGCGGAAGTTCCGACGTCGGGCTGTGCGCGGCGCGCAAGCCACCCCAGGTCCGAACCGTGTTGAACGCCGTTACCTTGTCGACTTGTACCGGGGTGGCCCACCACCGGGTAGCAGGTAACCATGGGTGACTGGGGTCAAGGCACAGGCGGTGGGGGCGGTTCGACGAAGGCTCCGGTCCGTACTGCGAACCAGCCCCTCGACCCAAACGACCGGGTGTTCCGCCTCGCGACCCGTCTTCTCAACCCGAAAAAAGCTCCACCGAAAAAGCTCGCGAAGGAAGTCATGCGAGTGTTGCGGCCGTACACCGCGACACAGATCCGAGACGCGGCACAAAAAGCAGGACTGTCCATCGGGCAAGTACAACAGTTACAAACACTGTCCGGTCAGAACGGTGACGTGTCGTTAGGTGGGACCCTGCTCGAAGCTGCACAACCTGCACTGACCGCGTTGGAATTGACCAGTCGGCCATTACAAGCCGTGAAAGGTGCTGCGGCGGAAGGCCCGCGGGGCGCGTGGCGGGGCCTGTCCGGCCAGGAACAGTACCCGTTCATCCAAACGGTACTGCGAGCATCGGGGAAGTCGAAAGCTGAGGCAGCGGAAGCAGAGGCAGACCTCCCTGGTGTGGTCCGGTTCACTGGCAACTTCGCAGGTGACGTGCTGGCAGATCCGACGACGTACCTGTCATTCGGGTCGTCACCGTTGGCCCGGTCTGCTGCCAGGACCGCGGCGGAACGCATCGCGGGTGAAGGCGCAGAGACTGCGGTCAAAGCTGCGGTCTACCAGCGGCTCGTCACCGGCGGCCTGCGAGCGTTGACCCGTGACGAGCGGGCGGTCGCGACGGGTATCTCCGGGCATGTGACCCGCAAGCTGCGCGGCGTGCAAGGCGGTGTGAAAATCGCGGGGAGGACGATACCGGGGACGGGTGGCGCGCTCGCCAGTCTTGGTCCGAAAGGTGTCGGGGGCCTGTCCGCCGCGGAGCGGTTCTTCGTCTCGCGGGCTGGGACCCGCCAGCTCGAACGTTCCAGTCAGGCTGTCGTCGGTGAACGTGAGAATGTCGGGAACATCATGGCCGGCCTGCGGGGCGGCACACACGGCGGGTCGATGCGCGAGCAGGAGGCGTTCCTCGCCGGGCAGGTGAAGAAAAACCCGGTGCTCAGACTGCTCGGCCAAGGTCGCACGAAAGACGCGTTCACCGACCTTCAGAAGCGCACGATCGTAGACAAGTTGGAAACCGACCGGGTCGAGGATCTGATCCCGCGGTTGCGAGTCGCGGCAGAGAAGCTGCGGAAGGTGCAGGTCGAAGATGAGGCATTGCTCCGCGCGAACCGCGGGCTGACGTCATCGATCGAGCAGCAGCGTTACTACCCGCACTACCTGTCGCCCGAAGCGCAGGCTGCGCAGAAGGCCGGCCGGCTGACACCGTTGGCAGCAGCGAAGATCCCCGGCCGGGCACCAGGATTCCTGAAACCACGATCGAATCTCGGTCTGGCGTCCGAGTACGGCGACCGGTATGTCCTCGACCCGTTCGTCGCGGTAGGCCGTCATGCCCGCGAGACAACGCAAGAGGTCGCCCGGCTCAAAGCCGCGTCGGAGTTGACAAACCTGCGCGACACGGCCGGGCAGCCGTTCATCCATCTCGACCCGGACGTCGTGAAAGATCTCGGCCGGGCGACGGACAAGTGGGCGACCGTCAAATGGCCGGTCCGTGAGGTTGACGAGACGACCGGGGCGATCCACACCGTCAACCGGGATGTCCTCGTCGCAAAAGCCATCCAACCGGACGTCGCGAATGTGATGCGGTTCTTGCAAAGCACAGACGACGCGCGGTCGGTGTTGAATGCTGTGTCGAAGATCAACTCAGTGTGGTCACGGATGGCGATCAGCACTCCGGGGTTCACGATTCGTAACGCGGTGACGAACATTTGGGCGGGTGTCGTACTGGCTGAGGCACGTGACATGCGTGACTGGGTCAGATCATCCAACCTGATGCAGAAGATGTTGCGCGGGGAGCAGGCTTCGGGGAACCCGTTGCAGTACATCCGCCTGCGTGACCAACGGTACATCACCGACGCGATTCGTGACAACGCGGTCGGGTCGGGGTTCGTGTCGACGTTGAAAGAGATGGCCCAGGCAGGCGGGGCGGAAGGTTTGTTGTCGAAAGCACGGCCAGGGTTGAAAGCGGTTGGTGGGGCGGTGATGGGGCCGATCAACACGGTCACCGCAGTCAACCGGTTCGTTGAGGAGTGGGGCCACCTGGCCGTCTATCTCGCGAAGCGGCGGCAGGGGTTCACTTCCGCGGAAGCAGCGTCGACGGTACGCAAGTACCTGTTCGACTACCAGGATCTCTCGACGTTCGATCAGGCGGCACGGTACGCGAACCCGTTTCTGACGTGGACTCGGAAGAACACGCCGCTGATGATCTCGACGGCGATCAAGAATCCTGGGAAGATCTCCCATGTGAACACGTTGCTCGCGAACGCCCGCCGTGAAGGTGAGCAGCCCGAAGGTCTGGTGCCACAGTGGGTGCGCCAATCGGAAGGGGTGACGCTGCCGGCTGGCCTACGGAAACTCCTCGCGAAAGCACCGGTCGTAGGCGCAGCGGCGCAGGGTGGCCCACTCGCGATCATGCCGGAACTTCCCCCGGTCGCCGCGCAGCAGACGCTCCTCCCCGTGTTCCTCGCCGCGAAGCAACTCGTCGGCCAGGGTCAACCGGGGGGATGGAAAGACGTCGCGCGGACGTCGATCAACAGTCTCGGTCTCGGGGGTGCTCCGGGCGGTCTACTCCAGTACTTCGCGGAGACCGCGTCAGGGACGGAATTCTTCTCTGGACGGCAAGTACCACGAGGGACACGGGTCGACACCCCGCCGTACTTGTCGTGGATTCCCGGTATGGGCAAGACCGTTCCGTATGAAGCGGAGTCGTTCATTCAGACGTTCATGCCGCTCGCGAACCGGGTGACGACTGTCGCGCCGACGTCAGATTATGACAAGGCTGCGCAGGGACGGCGGTGGCTGTCGTTGCTGACCGGTCTGCGAGGCTTCAAGTTGGATGACGCCGCCGCGAAAAGTGAGGCGTTGCGGATCTATGACCTGTTGGAAGCGATTCGTCGGGGTGCGGAGGCGCGGGGTATCGAACTGCCGGAGACGTACAAGGGTGCCGGTAGCAGCTCATCGACCGGAGGGAATTGGGGATGACGTTGTCAAACGAACCAGTCGCAGTAGGTACCGCGTTCGTCATGTTCGCGAATGCTGTCGTGCAGTTGGGGCAACTCCTCGACGTATATTCACTGACGGGGGATCAACTCGCCGGAGTGAATCTTGTTCTTGTGACCGGAGTGACATTCGTCGCGGCTGTGTTCACGCGCAGAAAGGTCACGCCGGGTGGCTGAGGGTGTCGACGTGTCGGAGCACCAGCAACCGTTCGGTGCAGGCTGGTGGTCACAATGGGATTTCGGAATCATCCGCGTCCATTCCGGCTACCGGGCAGACAACTGGTGGACGTACCACGCGGACGAGGCTAGAGCCGCGGGAGTCCCGATCGGATTTTACGGGTATGTCGTTGGGGATGTGGATCCGATCTGGCAGGCCGACCAGCTCGTCGACCTGTCATCCGTCTATAACCCGGAGTTGGGTTGGTGGTCCGACATCGAAGACCATTCACTCACCGGCCAAGTCGTCGAGGATCATGTCGCGAGGTTGCGGGCACGGGTACCCAGTCGGGTTGGGGTGTACGCCAACGCAGGTGACTACCAGACATTCCTCGCTGGGATCGCGGATGACCTGCCGTACTGGTTCGCGAGTTATGGGCCGAACGACGGGGATCGCCACGACCCGAACCCGCCGGCACCTCGGCCATATGACATTCACCAGTTCTCGTCGGCGGGTGGTTTGGACCGCAACCACGCTGATGTTCTTCCGTTCACAAACCCACAGGAGAATGACATGACCGACTATTTCACCGTCGACGGGACTCTCAACTACAAGCATGTCCCCGGTGTCGGGATGGTGTTCGCGACGAACGCGACAGAACAGCCCGGTGGCGCATCCGCGAAGATCAGCCAGACGTGGATCAGCCAAGTGGACTTCGATCGGATGAACACATCGGGTGGAGGGACGACCTCCGCGGTCGGGAAGGTCACCGGCACCATCACGATCGCGCCCTAATGTCCTAAGTTGGCCCCGAGCAGAGCGGGGGAAATGGTGAACAGTGCTGAGGTTGTCGGGGCTCTCGGGCTCAGCACTGTCGCGGCTGTGAGTGCCCTCGCGGCGTCGGACGCGGTGACCCCGTATGTGAACGTCGCATTGCAAGGCGGGGCAGGAATCGGGCTGATCTTGTTGTTCTGGCGGATCTTGCGCGAGCAGACCAAGGAGTATCAGCGCGTCAAAACCGAACGGGACGAAGCGATCAGCGACCATCATCATTGTGAAGAATTGGTGGATCGGCTCGTCGGAGCGTTACGCAAAAGTGGAGTCGATGTGCCGTGGCAATGGAAGCAGACTCCACCCGCGCCGGCTGCTCCGATGGAGGGTCAATGACCCGCGCCCGTCTCGTCGTCGCGTTGATCTTGTTGGGGCTACTCCTGCAAGGCGCGGTGACGGCCAACTTCGCGATCATCCGCAATCAGCGGTTGTCACGCGATGTGTGCGCGATGACGTTGCTGCTGTCACGGAACCTGTTCACGCCGTTACCAGTCGACAATCAGACCAGCCCCGAACTCCGCGATTACATCGACCGGGTGCTCACCCCGCTCTACAAAGGGCAATATCGACAGTTGGATCGTGAGTTCCACTTAGAGGAACGGTGCGTCGCCAGGTTGCCGGACGATGCCCCGCCACCGCCGCCTTAGCCGGGAACGAACCGGGCAGTCCACGCTAGAGCGGCCTCGTAGCCGATCCTCGCGGCGGGGACGCAACCAGCTCCCCACGATCCCGGCCCGATGATCAGGATGGCTCGGGCAACCATCACGGTCTGCTCCCATCGGCTGGCGGTGCCCGACACGATCCGCTGGGCCGACTCGGGACTCTCGGCGTGCTCACGGACGAGGGCGTTCACCGTCCCGTACGTGGAACTGTAAACGGACCCGTGGGCGGTGAAGTCCCCGGACTGCTCGCAGAGGGCCAACGGCCAGAAGCCGTCCATCAGGGCCACTTCGGCCGCTTCGGCTGCCCGGCGGGCCTGTTCGGCTTCGGCGGCTGCGATCACGCTCAGGCGGAGGCTCTCCTGGGCTTCTGAGGCTACATCTGGGAGCCAGACTGCACCATCGACCGTGACGGGGACTGAACGGCTCCTGGGGGCCTTCTCGTGCGTCTCCGGGAAAGGCCAGAGGAAAGTCCCTACGACGAAGACTCCGGCGAGGAACGAACGGTACAAATGCACATCTCAACCTTGGTTCGGGGGATGGGCCGAGGGGCGCGTTCACCCTCTACTAGACGTGACACGACCCCCCCTCGACCGGGTGACGCGGGAGGGAGGGCCGGATGTGTCGCGGCGGGTTGGGCCACCAGGGAGTTTAGATGTTCCTCAGCTTCCCGGCCAGCTTCGGGTCGATCTCCGCGAGGCGTGCCAGGTCCGCGTGGAGCATCCGGCGAATCTTCACCTTCGCGTCGTAGTCATGCAGGCTCGGATGGCGGTCATGCCAACGGCCCAACGCATGCTGCTCGTCGAGGGCGCGGACGTACTCGGTGACGGTACCGACATGAATCGCCCAGATCGGGTACGCCTTGGCGGCAAGCTGGTCCGCGAGGGGACGGGTACGACGGGGACGTTTCGCGAGAGGGATGTCGTTGACGTCGAAGAGGCTGTCAGGCATGGTCGCCTCCTGTGCTCGGAGATGTTCGTCGTACACCGCTCGCAGTTCTGCCGTCGATAGCACACGGGTCTTCAGCCATTCCAGATATTCGGGGCTGTACCCCATGCAGCAACTCCTCCGCCTTCTCGGTTGGCCAGTACCGGATGATCTTGAGACGACGTCGTTCTTCGAGGGTGTGCCCACGCTTGTTCACCGCCGGGTTACTGTGCTGCGCCACCGAATGTCTCCTTGATCGCGCGGACCCGTTTCGGCCCTACGAGTCGCACGGCTTTCAACTGGTCGTCGGTGCAGGTGAGCGCGAGTGGTAAGCCGACAGCTTCGTATAGCTCCCGCGCTTTCCCGATGCTGATCCCAGGCACGCACTGCCACACCCGCAGCGCAGTGCGTTCCCGGTCGGTCATCTTGCCGTTGATGCGCGTCTTGGGAACAGTGAGAAGGCTGCTCGCCTCGTCCTCGTTCGTGAACCACCCTTCCACCATGCCGAGCACCACCGCGGACTCCTCGACGCTGCGACTCTCGACGAACAAGATCCCGTACCGGCGTTGCAGGGACAGTTTCAACCCGACCCACTGCGCGAGGGTGAGGCCGGTGTTGCCGTCGATGCCGTCGTAGTGGTCCCAGTCCCATTCACCTTCGACGAGGAGGATCGTCGTCACCTCCCCCGACTTCGTCAACAGGTCGAACAGGCGGTGGTCACGCAAGCTCGCGACGAGATCCTTCGTCGACTTCCGCTGTACCGCGACGAGCCCGTGCTTCCCCGCGATGAGGAAGTCCGCGCCGAGCTGGTCCGCGAGAGGACTGTACGGACCAAGCGCGGAGAGGAGTGCGGGCTCGTTCATTCCCACCAACACGCGTGCTCCCTTACAGCGCTCCGGGGCAAAGGACGCCCCTCCGCGCTACACACGGGATTCCGTTTCGGCGCAGTCCTCACACACGAAGAACCGTTCCCCGCAAACTTCGACAGCCCATACCTTTGCTACCTTCCGGCACGATTCACACGGACGAACGATCGAGACGGCAATCATGCGTACACCTGGCAGGTCCGCCAGTACAAGTCCCTCGCGATCGCCTGCCGGCGCACGAGTTCCAACCGGCCTGCCTCGGTGTGACGTTCCTGGTGGGGGTCGATACACGCGAATCGGTCGAGGGCTTCTTGGAGGACGCGGCGTTCCTCGTCGGTGAAGGCATCCATCAGGTCGTCTCCCAGTTCGCGATTCCGCGGAGGTAGGTCGTTACGAACCCGTCGATGGAGAGATCCGCGACTTCTTCGTTGTCCATCCAGCGTCGGCCCGGCTTGTCCTTCACTGTTTTCAGTGTGAGCTTGTTCGACCGTGGATCGCGATGCGCGTACCAGAGTGAATGGAAGTAGTAGTCGTCGAACTTGTAGCCGACGGGCTTGAATCCGATGTGACCATAAGTGTCGCGGATGTGACCCTTATCCCAGTCCTGATCGGAAGTCGGGGACCGTTCGAACAGTCCCTCGGCCTGGGCGACAACGATCCGATGCCCAGGGAAACCGAGCACCGATCCAATCATCCACTGCTTGTACATCTCGTTCATTTGGATCCACTGGTGGGGCTGCACCTCGGCAGACTTCCCGACGAGGCGTTTCCCTTCGGCCTGGTAGGCGCGGAAGTCTTTGTCGAAGTGCCCCTCGAACCAGTTGTTGCGAACCCAGTCGAAACAGGACCCGATCGAGTCGATGACGAGGAAGTCGTCTTTGGTGGCGACAGTGTGGATGAGTTGACACGCGGACAGCAACCCTTGGTAGGTGCGTTCCGGTTCGTAGATCGTGATGTTGTCCGCCCAGTCCTTGTGGCGTTCAACGGTGACATACGCGCGTTCTGGCTCCGTACTGATGACATGGAACCGGGCGGTGTTGCCGTACCTGCGGTACGCCTCCGCCGTTGAGTCCCAAATCGAGGACTTCCCCGACGCGAGCCGGCCATAGATGAAGAACGCCTCACGGGTGAGTGCGTGTGCGGGTGGGACTAGCACGTCTGCTCCTTGCTGATCGGGGCGTCGAGGACGTCGGTGATAATGCCATCGGACGAGCAGTAGGAGTGGTAGCCGCGCGCGTGATCGCCACAGCAGATACCACCCCAGCGGAACATGAACCAGCAAGAGGTGAGCGGGATACCGTTAGTCATCGTGGCTCTCCCCTTCGGTGAGGAACGCACGGTAGGCAGCCAACGCGTCGGCGTATGCCTGGCGACCCATCGTGGTGTCCAGTGGGCGGGCGATGAGGTCGAGCGCCTGGCCCAAGTGGTGGATCAGCCTCTCCCGCCGGTCGAGCTCGTCGAGGAGGAACTCGACCTCGCTGGGACCAGTAAACGTGTAGGTCTCACCAGTCTTGGCGCGTTCATTGCGGGCGCGGATCGCAGCGAGACGCTCCGAGGGGGTCACCACTCCTCCTCCACGAATGGGATGCCCGCCTGCTTGATACACCCGACGCACCAAACGTCATCGTTCTGAGAACGTGTCGTCGGGGTCCACGCCCCGTCCTTCGCTTCTAGGCCGCAGCGTGTTTGCCACAACGGCGAGAACATCGGAACCAGCCCCTCCGGTGGGCCTACGTGCTTCACGGGATCGCCTGCTCGCCAGAACGAGTCGGTCCCCAGTCGGTCGGTCCACTCATGACCAACAACGGCAAGCGTGGCTGGGTTCACGTTTCCTCCCTGCTTGCGACGCGGTAGACGGGCCACGTCCCGATCAACTCTCGCTTCTGTGCGTCTGGTTCGTACTGACCGTGATCATCAGGATCGACAGAGATCCAGTTTCGACGTGACCCGCCACCTCGTGTGGTGATCTCGACACCTGCCCATTCGAGCACGCCCCGCTCCGCGAGCACTTCGACCAACCGCGGGTGAGAGAGGACGACATCACGAACCGTCGCGCAGTCAATGGGCTCGTCGGCCTCCATCTGGCCGAAGATGTATGCGGCGACCGCATCACGCAGCGCGGCCAATCCAGTGGCGGGTTCCACGGGGGAAGTCACGACCGCCCCGGCACGTATGGATTCACCTTCGCGTCCAGGATCGCCTCTCTCAGCGCAGCCCATTCCTCGGGTGATTCAGCGCAGTCGATGATGCGTTGCATTTCGCGCCGCAACGTCTCCGCGTACTGCACGACCAAGGGTTCAGCCATCAGTTCCCTTCCTCCTCGACGCGGCCCGTGCCGGGAGTTAGCCGCAGCCTCGGTGGTTCAGGTTCCGGGTACAACACCGGCTGGTTGAGCGAGTTCATGTAGTTGAACCGCTTCCACCGCGGATCGTTGAACACGTCGATCTCGTTCCCGTCAGGCCAGCGTGGGGGTCGGTGTGTGCTGCCCGGTTCTTCGCCGGAGCCGCCGCAGCGTGCACAGGTCGTCATTCGGCTCCCTCGGTGATGCGGGTGAGAGCCTGCCGGGCGATTTCGCCACGTTCCTTCCTGAGACTCTGCGGACAGTCAATGGCAGCGAACCTGCACTCTCCGACGTAGTTCGCTGGGTCTGCGTACCAGCGCAGGGCTTCCATCGCGACGGCGAGCCGTTCCCTGTCAGCCTTCAGGTTGAGGATGGTTTGCACTCGACTTAGAACGCCCGTGTCGCTGTCGGGCGAGGGTTCCCATCCCCCAAGGGCGTTGTCCACCGCGTTGAGTTGTTCCTGGGAACGTAGGTTCTGCATGGCAGCGAGGGAGGCTTCGGCACGTTCGGCCCGCTCCACGACCTGCCAATACGCGTCGCGGACTTCGCGGGTGGCGTTGGGAAGCTGGCCCCATTCGACTAACTGCACGCACGCTGGGTCTGTGGTGAGCATGGCATCCACAGTCGCAATCATCAGTTCCTTGTTCTGCTCGGGCACGTCCTCCCACGGGACGGCCGATGCCTCGCTGGTCTTGTAGCCGAACTGCGGAGCTAGCCGTTCATAGGTCTCGTGGAACTGGCGCGCAACTGTCTCAGCCCGTTCGCGTGCGGTGCTCACTTGCCCGCCTCCCGCGCGGCAACGGCATCAACGGCAGCGAATGCAGCGTCGAACCACGCGTCGGACGGCAGCGGGTTGAGGCTGCACTGGCCTGGTCGATACGCCGCGAGCACATCCGACTGGATATGCCGGGGCACCATGCGCCAATGCTTCCCGCACATGAGGAACTCGGGCTTGCAGGCCGTCTCGCAGCCGTGGGCGTGACAAGTGTGTGCGCTCATCGTTCTCCCACTCGGTCTAGCCAAGCGCGCACCTCAGCCTGAATGACCTCGCTGTAGGCATACGTCTTGTCGGTCAACAGCCCGCGGGCTTCTTCGATCATGTCGAGGAGGGCGAGGACGCGAGGGTCGAGGAACTCAGAAAGGACGTGGGCAACGTGATGGCGGTACGCGTCCCAATACGGGCTCGTGCCGTCACCGACGAAACCACAGACACACCCCATTGGCCTCTTGGTTGTGATGGACGGACCGTGAGCGGCCAACAGTTCCACGATCGCCCGCTCGTCTGTGGCTGCCTTCTCGGCGATTTCTCTGAGGGAGGCGACGTTCACGGGGACACCCTGGCAAGAAACTCTCGGAGTTGCCCGATTTCGCACGGCCACGGATCGCCGCACCACTTACAGTAGAGCTTGCCTGAGATCGCACCAACGAGGATCTCATGCCGATTGTCGTCATACCCGCGGAGCAGCTCGACGGTTTCGGCAAGCTCGGCACGGGCCACGTTCAACTCATGTTCCAACTCGGCAATCCTGCGTGAACTCGGCGGTCCATAGTGCTTGCTACTCACGTCCATTTCCTCCCGTCGTACACCTGCCGCCGCCTCACCGGCCGAAGCTGGTCCCGGCTCACTCATCGGACTGGGGAGAACGAGAGGAACCGGGACCAGACATGACGAACCAAGATGCCGGCTCGAATGACTCAGCGAGGATGATCCCGTCGATGATGTCGATGTGGTTGTGTTCCAACTCGGCGAGGATCGTGTCGATCGAGTCCTGTTCGAACTCGGCACCGCACACTTGACGGCACTTCTCGCGTGCCTGCTCTGCGATTCTCGATGCGGCAAGGAGTGCGCGCTTCTCGGATTCGGAGAACACGAGCCGTGTCGTGTGGAACGCCAACGACTGCTCGCGAACGATTTTCATATCGACTCCCCAGTCTTAGGACGATGCCCCAGTCGCATCGCCTGAGTTCATTGTCTCATGATCGTCAATGCCGCTAGGGGTAGTGGTGCCGATCTTGTACCGGCGGGACTTCTTCTCCGGCCGGAGGTACTTGTCGTACACACCATCAGCCCGCATAGCGTCCTCGTCGAATGACCGCGGGTTGGCCTGCTCGTAGCTGGTCACGTCCACGCTGCCGACGCGGTACTTCCCGACGCCGAGACGGGTGTCGTAGCTGCGGCGGAGTTCCTTGCGGGCTTTGTCGGCTGCACTACCGGCAGCGATGGTGGCAGTCAACTCCACGTCTTCGCGGAGGGTTGCTTCCAGGTCGGGATCATCGATGACGAGACGCTCGTCGGCCTCCTGCACATGCAGGTACGCGACCGGGCACGGCCAGTCCGCCTGTGAGCAAGCAGTGGGTAGCTCCCCCCGTGCCACCCACTGCTCGATCTCCGCGACGATGCCGACGAGGTAGTCGAGGGAGAACGGCGGGGTTTCGACACCGAACGTCTTGACACGACCTTCCTCGACGCAGGCGACGACCGCTTCGAGACCCGTGGCGTGCATGTAGACAGCGAGTTGGACGCCGACCTGGTGCATGTAGCTATCGGTCCACGTCGCGGTGCGGGCTGCGCGCTTGAAGGACGTCCAGGTGGAAGGGGACTTGATCTCCAACACATACGGGTTCTTGGAGAACATAAAAAAAACGTTCCCGTCAGCAATGCCGTCGAGATGTCCGGTAATGACCGCTCCACCGAGGGGGAGTTCGACGTAGACCTGACCTTCGTCGACTTTGTACCCGGCGAGTTCGTGGATGACCGTCCACCCGTCATCAGCGAGGGCCGCGAGGCATTCCTGCTCGTGGGCGATGCCACGGTCGTAGAGCCCTTGGAGACGCTCACCGGTCGGGAGTGCGCTGTACCCCTCGCAGATCGCGACGGAGCACTTCACACATCGACCTAACTCGGATGCTCGCAGATTCATCATCGTGGCTGTCAGGGGCTCGAACCCTGATGCCTGCCAGTCAGCCGATAGTGGGGGACCAGGGGAACGGAGGCTTCCGACCCTGGTCCCCCGGTCAGCCCTCTCGTTCCTGGGACGGATCAGGAGGGGCTGACGATTAGGTGGGGAGGGAACCAGTCTCAACCCGTCCATGGCTCCGACTGAGCAGGTCAGTAGTCCGAGCGGGGTGCGGTATGAGCCCTCGCGCCTCACGGTTGGCGAGCACCTCCCCACGGCTACTTGGAAGCCTCCTTCACTGGGGCCTTCCACTTCTTGACGGTGACCTCCTCCTGCTTCCACCCCTGCCCGTCGAGGTAGTCGTTGACGAGGGCCTGCCATTCGTCGTTGTGAGCGACGACGAGAGCCTTCGTGGCGTGCTGGTGGGCGAGCTTCAGGGGCGGCCTCATGGAGTCACCGTCACGCTCTCCGACAGACCGTGTGGCAGCACACCGTCGTACGGATCCACTAGGCCGTTGTGGAACATCACGATCGGGCCGTCCTCTTTACGGAACAGCACGACCGCTTCACCTGTCCAGTTCTTACGCCACATCGCTTCCGTAACCGCGACCTGGACCCAACCTGCCATCTCAGCGGCCGACTCGAAACCGACCGGCACGCGTACCGTCACGTCGTAGATGTCAGCCATCAGAACATCCTCTCTGACCATTGTGTTTCTGGAGCGGTTTCCCATTCCGGTTCGTCTGTCCACTGCCACTTCTCGGCATCGGTTTCGTCGAACCACATCTGCCCGACCCCCATAGCGCCGAGTCCACCACGGAGCACCTTCTTCTGCGTACGGTCTCTCGCGACGGTCCATGTGCTCGTCGTGATCCGCAGACCAGGACCGTGCTCCATGAACTCGGCCATGTTCTGAGCGGCCTTCTCGGCGGCTGGTCGTGTGTCCATCAGATCACCCCTCCCGTTAATGCCAGCCTCAACGCCTCCGCGGTCGCATCTGACGACAGCGCCCCCGTGACGGCTTGGACGTTCAACGCTTTCGGGAACGTCCCGAGCGCGGCGAACAGGGCCGTCTTGTCGTTCGCGGGGACGCCGGCGACGGCAGCTTGGAGGTCGGGGAGGAGGTCGGCGGGGATGGTGGAGAGGTCAAAGTCCGCTACGACACCATTCGCTGCACCTTCACCGCTGTACCCGACTACCACCATCGTCCGCTTCGGATCCTTGGACGGGTCGACGATCCACTTCTTCCCCAAAGGGTCGGCCGGGTCGGGCATCCGCTTCGGCTCTTCGATCCAGCCGAACTCGATGTCGCCGAGGGACTCCAGGCCCTTCCACGACTTCGCGTCGCGGGGATCGAACCCTTCGACGTACGGCAGGTGCGCCTTCACCGACTTGAATAGCTTGCCGAGGTCGACGCCCTGGTTGATCTGCTTCCCGTCGACATGGACGATGCGAGCACCGTTGTCAACGATCGACCAGTTCGGCCGTTCCCGCTCACCCGCGATGTTGTACGTCCAGCCGACCTCGACCTTGCCGGCCGGGTTCAGTTCCGGGTGGGAACGTCGGACGAGAATGCGCGCCCGCGGCCCGTACTCGGACTCCTCGAAGTAGAAGTCGACGGGGAACCCGACGACATTGCCGCCGCCACCGTCACCTTCCATGACGAGGGTGGGGTCTTCATCCCAACGGGGATCTGCCATAGCTACCGCTCCTTTAGTTGTTCGACCTGCACGCGGAGAGCGGCAAGCTGGGTATTGATCTGGACTAGTCGGTCAATCACCGACTGCATCCACACGTCGTAGAACGGTGGGATGGTGGGGACCAGACGAGTGTTGTCCAACCCGAAATCGTTCGTTTCGGATCTCATCGGTTCCACTTCACTGCTCGTGGATCGCATTGCCCGCAGTAGAAGATCATGCCTCCAGAACGTGATGGTTCGGATGCAAACCGGATGTCATCACTTCCACACTTGGAGCAATAGGTCATTGGGCTACTCATGCGTCCACCTCTTTTCGGTTCGGCCCCAGGTTGGGGAGGGTGTATCGATGCGGTCTCGCTCACGCTCGACCAGCACGTCCATTTCAGAAGTTCGCGGGGTTGCTCGCCCCGTCCAGCCACGCCATCTCTTCCCCTTCGGGGCAGCCCTGCTCGGCAGCCCAGGCGGCGAAGAGCTCGGGGTACGACCACGGCTTCTCGAAGAACCGATGGATGTCACCTTCGGCGATGAACTCACCGTTGTCAGTAGCCCACTCGTTCACGGCTACCACGACTTGGGGGCGTTCCCACCAGTTCCTCACCGGAGATTGTCCAACATCGCGAGCACATCACGACGGAGATGGTCCTCCACGGTGCCATCGGCATAGACGAAGAACAGGCGTCCACACATGGAACAGATGCCCTTGACGGCGGAGCAACCTGATCCCTCGCAGGGAATCCAAACTGGAGCGGTGTTGGTCACGCCAACACCTCCACCGGCATCAGCGCCGTCTCGAACACGACATCCGCGTCGAGCGCGTACCGCCGGACGAGGATCTCGATGAGGGATACCAACAGCTCGGCACCGACCGGGGTGTCGTCGAAGTCGATGGTGAGCCGGTAGGGGAGGCCACCGGAGGGGCGGTCACGGCCGGGGTCGCGGTCATCCGGGTCGGCTTCGGTGGGGTAGTCGTCTGGTGTGCGGGCATCCCACGTCTCTCGCATGATGTGGCCGAGAGCAGGGTTGTTGGGGTAGTCGTACACGAGCTGCCTCCGTTCGTTGACTTGCCTGCCGGGACAAGGTACACTCCCCTCGTTCCACTGTCAAGTCCATTCGACAGAAGATTCCTAGACCACCCAGGAGAAACTACATTGCCCGCACAGTCGAAGTACGAGATGGCTGACGTGATCCTGCGTGGAAAGCTAGCCGAAGAGCTGCTCGCCTGGCGAGAAGACGGAAAAACCCTCTACGACATTGCCTTTTTGCTCCGTCGCAGGCGGATCAACGTCTCGCTCGAAACGGTGCGACAGTGGGTTTTGAAAGCCGAGGAGGAGCGCTAGGTCGGGCCGAGGCGGAGTCCTCCAGTGTCCGACGATCTCTTCGTTTCAGGTGCGTCGTTCATTCTCGATGCCCCCGAAGGGATTCCGGCACGATGGGGTATCCGCGATGAGGTGATCTGGGCGCGGGATGAGTCACTCATCATCACGGGTCCACCCGGCGTGGGGAAGACTTCTCTTTGGGCACAGATCGTCCTGTCAATGATCGGAGTGAACGGCTCTCACGTTCTCGGCTATCCAGTCGAGCCGGCATCGAAGGTGTTGTACCTCGCCGCCGACCGCCCTTCCCAGATCGCGAGGGTGTTCCGCCGGCTGGTAGGTGAGGAGCACCGCGCCCTCCTCGATGCCCGACTCGTGATCTTGCGTGGACCTCCCGACGAAGATCTCGGACGCCATCCGACTCGGCTCCGCGACCTCGCCCGCCAAGCCCAAGCCGATGTGGTGATCGTCGACAGCCTCAAAGACGTGACCTCGGGACTCACCGACGACGACATCGGCGCGGGGATCAACCGGGCGTTTCAGCTTGTCCTCACCGACAACATCGACCTCGGGATCTCCCACCATCAACGCAAGTCGGGTTCCCTCGGTTCGAAGCCGAAGAACCTCGAAGACGTGTACGGGTCGGCGTTCATCACCGCGGGAGCCGGGTCGGTGATCCTCCTATGGGGGAAACCCGGCGACGAGATCATCACGTTCGATCACCTGAAAACTCCCGCCACGCAGGTTGGCCCGTTCACTATCGAACACGACCACGACGCGGGCACGTCCATGGTGCAGGCCGGGTCGGACCTCCTCGGCATCCTGGTTCTCAACGGGGGGTGCAGCATCGACCAGATCGCCCGGCTCATGTACGCCACAGACACTCCGACCCCCGCCGAACGCAAGCGGGTGGAACGGATGCTCAAAGGTCACGAGAAGGCCGGGCGGGTGCTCCATGTCCCCCGCGAACGGCAGCCGAATGGCACCTACATTCCTGCTAAGTATTTCTTGCAAGCCATGGACATAACCATGGACAAGGGGTCTGTGGCCGATAACCATGGACAGCCACGGACGGGGGGTACCGGAAAAGTCCTACCGTTCAACGGTTTGACCATGGACGGGACCATGGACGCACCATAGACGGCGTCACCATGGACGTTGTGTATATGCCTGTAAGGCATACACAGTCCAGGTGTGGTGTCCGAGGCGTGCCCGAAAGGGGGGCACAGTCATGGGCACGCGGGCACGGTCTACCCCTACGCAGGAGAGAAACATCAAGTGAGGTGGGGACCAGACGAACAAGGCCGACTCTCCCGATTCTGGGAAGTCCTCGCGCTCGGGGCCGGAGTCCAGTCGACAACGGTGCTGCTCATGTCGCTGGAAGGGGAGCTACCCAAGCTGGACTTCGCGGTGTTCTCGGATACGCAAGGTGAACCGGAGCCGGTGTACGAGCATCTCGAATGGCTCGAAGGAGTGGCGAAGGCCAGCGGCATCCAGGTCATTCGCACAACGAAGGGCAGCCTGGAAGAATCGCTGCTCTCAACCGAGCACCAGTCGGCTATCCCCGCGTTCGTGAAGAAAGCCGATGGGAAGCGGGGGATACTCCGCCGGTACTGCACCCTTGATTACAAAATCGCTCCAAAGACGGTCACCATTCGACAGATGATCGGGGCATCCACGCGAGGCCGAGTGAACCGCCAGTTCGTCCGGCAATGGTTCGGGATCTCCTGGGATGAGTCGGAACGCATGACGGACTCCCACGTCGCGTACGTGGAGCATCACTACCCGCTGATTGATCTGCGGATGACACGGGCCGACTGTCTCGTATGGCTCGAAGCGCACGGGTATCCAGAACCACCCCGTTCGGCCTGCCGGTTCTGCCCGTTCCATTCAGACGATGAGTGGGTCTGGCTTCGGGACAATGCTCCGGTCGACTTCGAGAAGGCCGTCGCATTCGACGCGAAGATCCGTACTGGGCAGCTCCACGGTGTTGAAGGGGAGGTGTACCTCCACGACAGCCTCGTCCCGCTCGGGGAAGCAGTGTTCAGCCGGGCCGGAGGGAACGGACGTCACTGTGAGGCCGACTGCGCTACCTGATTTCCCCGGTCCGCTCGTCCACCCGCGGGCACTTCGCGTGGACGTACCCCTGCCCACGCCGGAACGTCATGCGCCCGTTGACGATCCCCGCGGGGCGGAACTCCGGCTTGATGGCATCCCCGACGCGGATCGTGAGGTGGCAGCGCGGGCACAGGCCGGCCCGGTTGGCGTTCAATCCCAACCCCGGCAGCCGCAGTAGTAGGAGTCGAACTCGGCAGGGTCGCGAGGGGTGACCTTCCCGTACTTGCAGCGGCCATCCTCGATGACTGTCTTGCCGGAAACCGTTCGGCACATCTCGGCGGGATCGTGAGCCCCAAGCGTGTACCCGCAGGCACAGTGTCCGAGGTGGTAGCGGCTCCCTGGCCCCCGATACTCGAAGAACGCGAGATGTGGGGCGGTCGATGGGCGTTCCGATCCGCACCCGTAGGCGCAGCGGGCAATCCGCCCGGTCAGGTCCGGTTGTGTCGCCACCTCCGTCGTGTCGCAGATCGCGCAGGATGGCGTTCCGTTACTCGTCGCGTTTGCCTCATGTCCGCATACCAGGATCATCATCAGCCTTCCGTCAGAGGCCCCTAGAAGCCCGTCTAAGCCACGGAGGGCACCCGAGTGGCCCCGAGTGCCTACCGAAGCTCAGCGAGCTCTAGGAGTGGTAGTCCACGACAACCACGATCCCATCTCGGTACGCCATCAACTGTTCGGCCCGCCACTGGGCGAAGCCGGGGTCCTCGATCATGTAGTTGGAGTAATCGCCGCTCGCCGGATCCCAGTCGGGGTTATGCATCTTGCGATGCCTCCAACCGTTGACGCTCAGCACCGTGTAGGTGTTCCACTCCCCAGCTTGACTCGCGGGAGCCGAGTTGCGCTCCAGCGTGGTGACGGCATCCGAGTAGTGGATGGCATCGTCTCGTTCGGGGTCCCCAGTGTCGTCAAGACGCTCCAACCCGAGGAAGTGTCCATCCCAGCGCCCACCGATCCGGTACCAGTCCCAAAAGCCATCCGGGTTGCGCCAGTACGTCTCGCCGTCCTCGGTGTACCGCTCGATCTCCAGGTTCTCATCGTGGGGAGCCATCAGCTTTTCGACTGTGCTCTCCGCGTCGTGACCTGCTGGCACGATCACCAGACAACTCGCGTGCATTGCATCCTCCGTTTCATGCCGGCCGAAGCGCCGGAGGGGCAGCCGACCCGCGGCGTCCCCCTCGGGACTACAACCCGTCACGCTGCCAGTCGTATGGCCGCTCGAACGTCCACACCGGCCGTGTCCGCGTCCCGACCATCACCGGCTCCCCGCCGATCACCGGGCTATGCCCGTACGCGAGGAAGTGAGTCAGCGCCCCGTCCCGGCAGTCCACCGAGCACAGCTCACACTTGACTCGGCACCATTCGGCATCCCAGTCGCGCTCTCTAGGCATGATCCACTCTCCCCCGTACCGTCTCGTCCACCGCTGCGCGAAAGGCGTCGCAGTAGGCGTCGCATACGGCCTCATTCTCGGAGTACCAGTTACACAGGTCAGGATGTTGCCCGACTGCCCGACAGATCTCGCGGTCCTCGTCGCCGCTCAGATCAGGATCAGGTGGTGCCCCAGCACACCCGCCCAGCTTCCGACACGCGAGCCATCCCTCCGCCGTTTCCCGCCCATGTTCGGCCCCGAGGTCGCGGGCACGGTCGAGGGCGCTCACGAATCCTCCCCCGTCAGCGCTGCCTCATACTGGACCAGGAACGCGGTACCGATCTTGCGAGCCTCGGCCATGCTCCGCGCGGGCGCTACCGCAGTTGTGACCCTCTGCGCCGCACGCGTGCCCAGGTGCCATTGACCATCAACCCATGTCAGCCGCATGTTCTCTTTCGAGAACTCCACGGCGCCGATCAGCCCTAGATTCTCTACTCGCCAGCCGTTCATAGCTGCCTCCGTTTCTGTGAGCCGTTCGGCTCCCCATCCCGGCCACATGGCGGTAGTACCGCGCTTACAAGACTGCGAACTCAGGGAGGGTGCAGGGCTCATCCCCGCAGTTGTGCTCGCACTGGTCCTGATGGGCGTTCGCAAGGATCGCGTGGCAGTCCCCGCACGACAGGGCCTCACACTGGCCATCCAGGTTCCACCACTCATCCCACGAAAACGCGGCACCGACACTGTTCCCCTCAGAGTCCACACCTTCGGTAGAGCCGAACCTCGCGAGGGTGCAAGCCTCACAGTGGTAGTCCGCCTCATAGGTGTATGCGATCGGGTTGTGCATGTCCGTCCCCTTCCGGTTGATAGGTACCGCGCGCTCCCCCGTAAGGGAGCGACCGCTACCGATCAGTCCTCTTCGGGCTCTTCCTCGGTCACGTTGAGCCAGAACGACAGGCCCAGATCATGCTCACTGTCCGACGATGGGACAGTCGTGCTCCACTCCGTCCCGACGCTCGCGAGGTTCAGATCCTCACACTCTGCCGAGACTTCCTCCGCCTGGTCGTGAAGCCCGATCTCGTCAAGCCAGTCCGCGTGGCGTTCCAAGTCGTCGATCAACGCTCGCTTGGCCGAGTCGTAATCCTCGGTCACCCAAACGTCCGATTCTGGCGAGTAGCCAGGTGTGTTGTGGCCTACTGCGTAGTTCACTTCGCCTCCGTCCTCATTCCCCGTTCGACCAGCACCGCGAGCATGTTGCTCACGCTGCGTTGCTCAGCCGCCGCACGCGCTACCAGTTCCGCCATCAACTTGTCGGGTAGGTACACGTTCCGCTGAGCCATGACACCATCGTATACCCGAACCTAGCCGAGTCAAGCATTATCTACTAGGTCTACGGTGGCACACGGCGTCACGGCGCTACCATCCCCAACCGTGACAGTCGTAGAGGCCGGCCAGCACCGCTGGAGCACCGAAGCCGCCAGGCAAGCCGCCTATCGGTCAGCCGAAGTCCGACGCCAGAACCGCGAAGCCAAAGCCGAACGGCAAGCTGAAGTCGCACGCATCACCGCTGAGCTCGACCGCTCGCATATCGGCCCGTTTGCTCTCCAGGCAGCGCTGGTACTCGCTGAGGCCGCCATCCTTGGCGACATTCAGCCACCCGAAAATGCCTTGGAACGTAAGCGTCTCGCGGAGACTGCGGAGATCCTTCATCGGATCGGCCGGCTCGAGCTTGGGGAGTCTACGTCGAATGCTGCGCATGCGACGTTGGATGCTGCGACGGTAGCGGCACGGTACGCGGAACTCGAACGGCAGCTCCACCCGCTCGACGACGAATAAGCCGCCTGTTTGGCCGCGGATCGCGGCGTCGCTGTGTTGCCACCACGCAACACGATGCAGCCCTGCTCGACAACACGACACACCCTCCACCGCGCGCATCACAACACGTGACGACCACCCCCTCCGGCTACCCCTCCCCACCTCCGGAAGCCGGCACGGGTCCAGTTTTTGCTTGCCCCACTCCGAACGCGCATATTTTTTGTCCATGCTTGACAGCCGTGTTAGAACGGTTGTATGGGTCGCTCCGAACGTGTTGCTCGCCGCGGAGCAGATCACGCTGAGGCGAATGGGTGGACGGCAACGTGTCGAAGCTCAGCACTCGCCGGTGATAGGGCAGTCCCGAGAAGCGAGCCTCGCCGTCCTGCCTTCCAGGGTACTCGGGTAGTCAAGGACTCACGATGATGGCGTTCCTCTGGACGGCATTCGTGCTCGGCGTCTTGTACGGCATGCCTGGCGCGTTCGTCGGCTGGTGGGTTGTCGGGAAGGTATGGCCGCTGTGACCGAACTTGCAGTGTTGGTACCGGTGCTCAACCGGCCAGGCAATGTCGCGTCGCTGGTCGAGTCGTTCCTCACGGGATGTCCCGAAGATTCGATTCTCCTATTCATATCGAATGTTGAGGAGGACGATCCCGATGAAGCTCGGGCACTTCATCAGATCTGGCTCAATGGGAATCATCGCAACGAATCGTCTCGCATCTGGTGGAGACCACAGAATGTCGCTACGACTTGGCCCGAGAAGATCAACTATGGAGCGAAATGGATAACTGCCGACTTCTCTGATCAACATGGCTGGGGGCCTGCGTGGTTCCTCCTCGCCGCGGACGACATCACCTTCACTCCCGGCTGGTGGGAAGCGACGAAGGAGCTGCGAGATGACCCGTCAATCGGAGTTATCGGAACCAACGACAGCACGACGGGTCACGGCAACCCTCGCGTGGCGGCCGGTGAACACACCTGCCATCCACTGGTTCGCGCCAGTTATGTGCGAGATCGTGGGACCATCGACGAGCCCGGCAAAGCTGTCCACGACAAGTTCCACCATTGGTTCGTCGACAACGAACTCGTCTGGACCGCCAGGCTCCGAGGAGCCTGGGCGTTCTGCCGGGATGCCATGATCGAACACCACCATCCCTACTGGGACTCCTCAATCCCGTGGGACGACACCTACGCGCTTGGCGAGAAGCACAACCAGGAGGACGCCGAGCTGTGGCGGGACCGGGCGACACGCCTGTTGGGACTCCAACTCCAGTGACCGTCACTGAGCTGATCGAGTTGTTGCGGGAGTTCCCCCTCGACGCGAAGGTTGTCACCTGGCATCGAGATGAGGCGAACGACCCGCCGAATGTCTTCATGGAAGACGACGGGGAAGTCAACATCGCATGATCACCGCCGTCGTTGTCGGTAACGGCCGCCCCGACTGTCTCGCCCGCACCGTCAAATCGTTGCGCGACTACCTCCCTCGCCTCGACGCGTACGTCATGGTCGACGACAGCGGCGACCCCGACCACCACCAGTTCATCCGCGACCGCTACACCGACTTCCACCTTGTTCTCCACCCCGAGAACCGTGGGATGGCCGCCGCAGTCCAAGCCGCCTGGAACACCGCCCTCGCCATCGGCTCCGACTACATCTGGCACAACGAAGACGACATGGAACTCATCACCGAGATACCCATCACCCGCGCCTGCCAGTACCTCTCCGAACGCCCCGACCTCGCGCAGCTCATGTTCCGCCGGCAGCCTCTCAACCCTGAAGAACAACGCGAAGGCTGCGTCCTCGCCGCGACATGCAACCACGCCACCGATTGGTCCATCGACCATCCCGACTACACGACCCAGAACTGGATCTTCAGTCTCAATCCGTGTGTGATCCCGCGTCGCGTTTTAGAGCTCGGCTGGCCGTCCGGGCCGCTCGGAGTCGGCAACGAATCCGGCATGACGAAGAAACTCCTCGCCGCCGGGTGCACGTTCGGGGCGTGGGGGCACCCGTTGGATGGGCAGCAACACGTCGAGCACATCGGAGCAGTACGCGGCGCGAAGTGGCAGCTATGACCGCCTACCAAGTCGCGATCATCGGTCACGGCTCCCACGGCCACGACATCGAAGCGATCTGGAACGCGAAGAATCCACTCTGGCCGATGGAGTGTTTCGACGACAAACTCCTTCCGGCACCCGACCTTGACGACCCGACCTTCCATTGGTACATCGGAGTCAACGACTCCTCTGAACGGGCACGAATCGCGGAGTGCATCAAGCTTCACGCGATGCCTCTCGTCCACCAGGCTGCCGTCATTGACGACCGCTGCGACTTCGGCCGTGGAGTCGTGGTCGGCGCTAACACGACCATCACTCGCGACGTACGGCTCGGCCTCCATTCCCACGTCAACTACAACGTCGGCATGACAAGAACGGAAGCCGGAGACTTCGTCACAATCTCTCCTGGTGTCACCATCGCTGGAGACGTCACGATCGGTGACCGAACCATGATCGGAGCGGGAGCCGTCATCTGTGACCGTGTCACCATCGGCAGCGACGTCACCATCGGCGCGGGGACGATCATCCTCCCCGAGACGGTCATCCCAGACGGGACAACCTGGGTTGGCAACCCGGCACGGCAGCTCCGATGACATACACAGAAGAATTCTTCCAAGCCGAAACGGACGCCGCGTTCACCTCCGCCCGTATCGTCCTCCCCACCCTCATCACCCCACCCTGCACCGTCGTCGATGTTGGGTGCGGCACCGGAGGTTGGGCACTCGTCGCACAGGAACTCGGCGCGGACATCACCGCCGTTGACTATCAGATCCCCGCCCATCTCGCCCTCGTCCCCATCGAAGACTGGGACCTCGCCGAGACGGCCTACCCGTGCAAAGCGGACCTCGCGATCTGTCTCGAAGTCGCCGAACATCTCCCCTACGAGAGTGGCCCGCACCTCATCCGCGGTCTCGCGTACGCGACACGAGTCCTGTTCTCCGCGGCGACACCAGGCCAACCCGGCATCAACCACATCAACTGCCAACCTCACGATTACTGGCATCACCTATTCGCCCGGTACGGGATGACACCGGAACACATCGGGGCGACATGGGCAGAGCCAGTAGCAGACTTTTACCGCCGCAATGCGTTCCTCTATGCGCGAGCAAGAAACGTGGCACCAAAACAACAGAGGCCCGCATGAAAGCGGACCTCTGCACCCGGCCACCGAAGTGGACTCGGGCGGGATCGGGAGCAGAGGGGCTTGACCTCAACGTAAGCCAAGGTCAAGCCCCCTCTGCGGGGCACCTCGAAGTCATTCTAACTCGGAGTATCACATGACTGCACGGGTTATTCGCGAGTTTTACATGCCCAGCCCTTCTCGGGTTTCTGGTTCGGATGACTGGTGGCACGCAGGAGTTCAACTCCTTGAAGGTGGCTACGTGATCTTGCAGTTGTTTTGCAACGGTGAGCAGAAGGCCGAATCGGTATTCCATCTGGACAAGGAATGACAATCAACCGGGTGTGTATCACTGGCGGTGCAGGGTTCATCGGTTCCCACACAGTCCGCGCCTGTCTCGACGCGGGCATCCAAGTCCGCGTCCTCGACAACTTCCGCACCGGTCGGCGCGAATTCCTCCAAGGTTTGGATGTCGAAACGTACGAGGGGGACATCCTCGTTTTGGAGGACCTTCTCCCCGCCATCGATGGCTGCGACTGGGTCATCCACCTTGCCGCGAATCCCGACGCACGCGGTGAACGGCGCGGTGTCGACTTCAACATCACCCAGAACGTCCTCGGAACCGCTTCCGTCCTCGACGCGATGCACCACGTCGGCACGACTCGCATCCTCTACGCGTCCTCCGCGTCGATCTACGGCAATACGACCCAAACACCAGTCCCCGAAGACTTCCGATCGGTCCCCCAAGCCTCGTTCTACGGTGCTTCGAAGCTCGCAGGCGAAGGCCTCATCGGCGCGTACTGCGAAATGTACGGTTTCACCGGGATTTTCGGCCGATGGGTCCACATCCTCGGCGAAAGGTACCTGCATGGGCACATCATCGATTTCATCCGCCGACTACGCCGAGATCCATCCCGGTTGTACATACTTGGTGACGGCCGACAAGCAAAATCGGGTTTACATGCAGCGAATCTTTGTGAAGGTCTCCTTCTGGCGATGGACGCTCACGATCTGGAAGAAGGACGATGTGAGCCGTACAACTTCGGGGGAGACACTCTCCTCCCTGTTAGCGAATCAGCTCGACTGATCGCGACACGGATGGGTCTCGACCCTGTGTATGAGTTTTCTGGCCGTCCGAACGGCGGCTGGGTCGGTGACAACCCGTCGCTCGTCCTCGACTCGACGAAAGCCCGCCAGCTCGGATGGAAACCGACGATGAGCGTCCCTGATGGGATCAGATGCACTGTTGACTGGCTGCTGTCCGATGCTTGCCGGTACCTCTGATGCGCCTCGAACTCGGTGCCGGTCTGCGTCCCACTCGCGGTTACGTCCATCATGACGCCCAACCGTTCCCCCACATCGAATATCACGACGACCCGTGGATGCTCGACCTTCCCGACGAGTCCTGCGACGAGATCTTCGCCCTCGCGTTCATCGAACATCTCACCTACGACCAGGCCCGCGACACATTCCGCAACGTGCACAGGATGCTCCGACCGGGTGGCGTGTTCCTGTTCGACGTCCCCGACTTCCCCGCGTGGTGCCGTTACTACCTCGCGTGCATCGGCGAAGGATTCTCACCGCTCCCACTCGTCGACATCCGTCGCACCATGTTCGGCTGGCAACGCTGGCCGGGGGACGAACACAAATCAGGTTGGGATCGACGCCTCATCGTCGGAGAACTCGAACATGTCGGATTCTCGGTCACGTTCGGTGTCGAATCGTTCGCCGCGCGGACGTGGCGTTCCCGGTTCACCCAACCGCTCGACGCGCACCTCTACGTCCAAGCCGTCCGATGATCGTCGCGGTCACGACCGTCCTCAACGAAGCCCCAATCCTTGGTGAAACCGTCACTCACCTCCTTGATCGGAACGTCGACTGGGTTGTTATCTCCGATGGTGGTTCGACGGACGGCACCCGCGATCTGATTGGCACCTTTCCCCGCACGACGCTTCTCGACCAAGACGGTCCCCTCTACCAGGACCAGGAGATGACCCGCCTCGCGCATCATGCCTATCAGCTCGGTACCGACTGGGTCATCCCATTCGATGCTGACGAATACTGGTGTGACCTTCACCTACTCGACGCGGCACCTCCCGACGTCGGGGTTGTCTACGCGACGGTCTGGCAGCACTCGACCCGCACACTCCGGCACACCACCCCGAAACGCCTCCCGAAAGTCGCGTTCCGCCCGAATGCTGACATGTGGATCCACTGGGGGAACCATTACGTCGACAACATTCCCGGCCGGGCCGCGACCGGATTGAACATCCGCGAACTCCAATACCGCGACTACGACCACTACCTCGCGAAGATCGACCGTGCCGCCCGCCTCTACGCGACCGCTGATTTCCCCGCCCAGTACGGCGTCCACTTGCGCCGTCTCGTCGCGATGTCCGACACTGAACGTAAACAGGAATGGGCTGCGATGCAAGCCGTCCCCACTGTCTACGACCCAATCCCATGAATGTCATCGAGCAGTGTTGCGAGGCACTCGGCCGCGTCGATCCCGACCAGGTCGCCCACACTGTCGCCGAGTTGGGCGCACTTCGCGACCGGCACGGCCGCCTCTTCCTCATCGGTAACGGTGGCGGTGCGGGACATGCCTCCCACGCAGTCGGTGACTTCCGCAAACTTGCCCGAATCGAAGCCCACGCGTGGGGTGACAGCGTGACCGACATGACCGCGTGGATCAACGACATTTCCTGGGAAGCATCCGTTGCCTGCTGGCTCGACGCTCTCCGCTACACCCGCGACGACGCTCTGTTCTTCTTCTCGGTCGGTGGTGCGTCCGACACGACATCCGCGAACCTGAAATGGGCGATGTCGTGCGCGAAAGGCGGCCCGTCGATCCTCGGTATCGTCGGCCAGACCGGCGGGGAAATCGCCCGGTACGGTACCCCGATCATCGTTCCGTCAATGTCGACTCCGGTTGTGGAAGGCTGCCAGTCCGTGATCGTCCACCATCTCGTCGACCTGCTATGAGGCTCTCGCGCACGCCTCTCCGCATCACGCTCGGCGGTGGTGGCTCCGACCTCACCCCCGGCGGCATCTGCGTCAACGCGGCCATTTCGCTCCACACGTACGTCGCGACCAACCCGATCCACGAAGACGCCTACGTTCTCCGCTACTCCGACATCGAACGGGTCTCAACCACCGCCGAGATCAAACACCGTCTGATCCGCATGTGTTGTGAGGTAGCGAACGTCGGTCCCGGCGTCGAAATCACCTCCATATCGGACATGCCGTCCGGTGCGGGGCTCGGCTCGTCCGCCACGTTCACTGTCGGTCTGCTCCGCGTCCTTCTCCCCGACACGGCGCTTTCCACCCTCGTCAACCTCGCCACCGCGATCGATGTCGGCTTACAAGACCAGTACGCCGCGACGTACGGCGGTCTGCGCGTCTGGCATTTCGACTCGACAGTCCGATCAGAAGTCCTCGAAGTGCCATCCTGGTTCGATCAACTCGCCCTCTACGACACCGGCCTGCGTCGCGATGCCTATGAGACCCTCCGGGCGAACCGCCGTCCTGACCCTGCCGTGCTCTACACCCAAGCCGCCGACATGGTCGACGCGCTCTGCGACCCGGAAAAGTTCGCCGCATGTCTGAACGATCAGTGGACCGCGAAACTGCGAGCCGCTCCCACCGACATCCACCTCGTCATCGACCGGCAGATCAACAGTCTCCTCCACGCGGGCGCGCACGGCGCGAAACTCGTCGGAGCGGGCGACGGTGGCATGATCCTCACCTACGGGAAACCGGAATCCGATCTGCGCCGGGTCGACTTCACTGTCGACCATGACGGCACGGTGCTCCTGTGAGCCATGTCGTCGTCGCCTGCGGAGGTCTCGGTACCCGTCTCGGATATGACGGCCAAAAATGTCTCGTCCCTATTGCTGGCCGCCCGTTCCTGCACTACAAACTCGACGAACTCCTCGCGAACGGTGCCACCCAGATCGACCTGCTCGTCGCGCACGCGTGGAAAGACGTTCGTGCCGCAACGAAAGGCTACGACGTTGACTGCATTGTCGACGACGGTCACGGCCCGTGGGCGGCTGTCGAACGCATCGCCGAGTATATGCCGGAGATGTTCTGGGTCACATGGGGTGACACCCTCTTCGACCAGCCGCTCGATCAGCCGTACACGCCGCTCCGGTTCATCACTCCCGAACTCGGCCTCGAAACCGCGAATGTCGGGAAACAGTTCCTCGACGCGGGCCTCTACCACGTTCACCGTGACCGGCCGCACCCCGACTGGTGGATGGAACAAGTCCGCCACGTGTCTACCTGGACGATCAACACCCCCGAACAGTTGGAGCGAACTAGTGCGCATCTTCGTCGACAGCGCAGACCCGGCCGAAATAGAGGAATGGGACGCCCACCCGTGGGTGTCGGGGTTCACGACCAACCCGACTCTGTTCAAAGCCGCGGAAGCGGGTGACTACCTCGCACACGCGAAGATGCTTGTCAGGCTGACGGAGAAGTGCATCTCGATCGACGGTCCATCCGTAGTGTGGGACCTTGGCGAGCATGTTTGGCGCAAAACGACGAACAATGCTTTGTGGGGGACAAAGCGGTGGAACCGTACCGCTATTTGCATTGCGGAACAGTGCCGCATTGTTGGACTAGAACGTTTAGACATCATCTCCGTCTTCGCTGGCCGCATCATGGACACCGGCCGCGACCCGCAACCCGTCATCGACGCCGCCAAAGTGACCGGCGCACAAGTTCTCTGGGCGTCTGTCCGCGAGCCGTATAACCTCATACAAGCTGAGCAGGCCGGATGTGACATTGTCACCGTCCCGCCCGTCATCCTGCGCAAATACCTGGAATGGCACGGCAAGCCGCTCGAAGTCGTCGCGCAGGAGACAATCCGTCAGTTTAAGCAGGATTCCCAGTGGACCTGACTGTCATCATCCCGACCCTTCGCGTCAACCAGGCGATGCTCGACCAGGCGATCTTCTCCGTCCGTTGGACTGCCCCCAACGCGGAGATCCTCGTCCTCCAAGACGGCACCTTCGCAGAGAACTGCAACGAGGGTGCCCGCCTCGCGAACAACGAGACGCTCGTCTTCTTGAACGACGACACCGAAGTCCAACCTGGCTGGTGGCAGCCCCTCATCCACGCCCTCGAAGCCGGGAACCACATCGCCGGTAGTCGCCTCATCTACCCGGACGGCCGCCTCCAACACGCCGGGATTTACTTCACCGTCGAGAACGGCTGGCTGCTCGGCCACAACCACCAGGCCGCCCAGCCGTCCGGCCTGGTCGATGCGGTCACCGGGGCGTGCCTCGCGATCCGTCACCAAGACTTCGACACGCTCGACGGGTTCGACACTGCGTACGTCAACGGCAACGAAGACATCGACCTGTGTTTCCGTGCCAGGCAGCACGGCGGCACCGTCTGGTACTGCGCGGACAGTACCGTCATTCACCACGAATCCCAATCAGGGGAGGCCCGGTGGACTCATGTCGCCGACAATATTCGGTTGTTGACAGAGCGGTGGTCTCCCCGTGTCGTTGAACTCTGAGGATCTCGACCGCATCCAACGTGGACTCGACGAGATCAACCTGTTCAAATCCCCTGCTCATTTCGCGACGGTCATCTCTCGTGACGACGCCGAACAGTGGTTCCCGTACAGGCATCTTGTCTATATCAACGACCGGCTCGTCGACCTCGCGGAAGGTCGCATCACACGGCTGATGATCACCCTGCCGCCACGGCATGGAAAGTCGCTGCTCTGTTCCCTCTATCTTCCCGCCTGGTATCTGAACCGCTTCCCGGAACGACGCGTCATCCTCACCTCCTACGGTGACGATTATGCCGCGGAATGGGGTCGCAAAGTTCGTGACCTCATCCAAATCCACGGTTCGAAACTCCACGTCCGCATCAACGACGCTTCGAAAGCCGCGGACCGGTGGGATATCGACGGTCACGCTGGCGGCCTGAAAACTGCGGGTGTCGGTGGTCAGATCACCGGCCGTGGCGCGAACCTGTTCATCATCGACGACCCCGTAAAATCCGCAGAAGACGCCGCGTCCGGAGTACTCCGCGACAAGAACTGGGAGTGGTGGCAGCGCACCGCATCCACCCGTCTCCAACCCGTCACGAAAAATGGTCGGCGCATCCAAGACCCGTCGATGCTCCTCATTCAGACCCGATGGCATGAAGACGACCTCGCCGGTCGGTTCCTCCTCAACGAACCCGACAAGTGGACGGTCATCAACCTTCCTGCCCTCGCCGAAGAAGATGACCTGCTTGGCCGCACCCCCGGCACCGCGCTCTGCCCCGAAATTTTCAACGAGAACGCCCTGGCCGCGCAACGCGAGGTGATGGGTGCATCCGGGTTCGCGGCCTTGTACCAGCAACGCCCACAACCCGAAGGGGGCGGGGCGTTCAAACGGGCCGATTTCCGCTACTGGAATCCGACTCCCGCCGCGGAGAAAATCTACGTCCTCGCCGACACGGACGGCAGCCTCCTCGTCCCCCAAGTTGACTGTTGGCGGTTCATCACAATGGACCTTGCGCTCACCAACAAGCAGACCAGCGACTACACGGTCGCCGCAGTGTGGGATGTCGCCCCGTGGCTCACCCCGACCCGCCTCATCCTCGTCCATTTGGAACGGGTCCGTATCGAAGGTGCCGAACATCTCGACATGGTCCGTCGCCTCTGGGACACGTGGAAACCGTCTTTCGTCGGGATCGAAGAAGCGATGCAGGGCTCCATGACCCTCGCGGTCTCCCAACGCCAAGGGATCATCGTCCGCCCCCTCAAACACAAGAGCAAAGACAAGGCGTTCCGCGCGAAAGACGCCCAGTTGCTCTGTGAGAACCATCGGGTGTACTTCCCGAAGAAAGCCTCCTGGCTCGGTGAGTTCGAACATGAGCTGCTTTTGTTCCCGTCCGGCACCCACGACGATCAAGTCGACGTTCTCGCCTACGCCGCGAAGGAACTCCTCACCGGATATGACATGACCCGCCGGCCGAAACCCGTCGATGCTCCCACCCTCGAAGACAGATGCTGGGCACAGGTCCGCGGGCGGGGTAGAGTCCACGAACACCCCCTGCTCGGGAGGATGCGCTAAGTGTTCGAAGCCGGTCTGGTCAGCGTGGTCATCCTCGCCTGCACGTTGTGGGCGTCCCGCATGGCCGGCATCCTCGCCGACCGGGCCGACCAGTCCCGCACCGCTCAAACCGTCGCCTTCCAGAACATGCGGGCCGGTCTCGAAACTGCCCTTCTCGTCTCCGCGGGTGACACCCGTGACGTTCTCCGCCTCCTCATCCGCGCGGTCGACAACCAACATCACGCCGACCTCATCATCAGTCTCGCTGATGCGCTCACCGCGGAGATGACCGCGGTTACGTCTCGCCAAGCCGCGATGGACAACGCCTGGTTCGACCTTTCCACCAGGGTCGAAACGACCGCCGCCCACAAGTTTCTGCGCGTCCCATGAAATCCGAAGTTGTCCAAGTCCAATCCGCGGCGACAATCATCGCGGGTGCTCGCGCCGATGTGATCGGGACGACCACCGCAGTCAACCCGGCTGCCGGGTCGGGAAACGTGTCCTACCCAACCGCGTGTCTGATCCGCGTTCCATCCGGCGCACTAACCGTCTACCTCGGCGGCTCAGGAGTCAGCACCGCGAATGGTTGTCCGATCGCCGCGGGTGAAGACATCGAAGTCGATCTCGCGAACGAGATCCTCTACGGGGTGATCTCGTCCACGACAACCTCCCAGACGGTCTATATCTTGCGTCGCGGCGACTAGATGCGCGACGTCGTGATCGGATACCTCCACGGTGATCTGATCACCACCCCGTTCCACCATTCTCTCCTTCGCACGTTCATCTACGATCTCTGCAACAACAACCGCATCCTCAATTTCATCCCCGTCTACGCGTCGGTCAACATCGGCGGGCCCCGCAACCGCATCGTCCGCGAATTCCTCGACGGGTCCGGGGAGTGGTTGTGGATGCTCGACACGGACGCTACGTTCGACGGGGATCTCCTCGACCGGCTTCTCGACGTCGCCGACCCAACAGACATCCCGATCCTCGGGGCGCTTACCCATCGCCTCCAAGACACTGGGACTGCCGACCCGTCTGGGATGCCGGTCCGCAGTGTCGTTCCCGTCGCCTATCAGGACACCACCGTCGACGGGGAACTCGTCGGCTACTCCACCCTCACCGCCCACACGGGCGACGGCCTCCTCGAAGTCGACGAGACCGGCTGCCACTGCCTCCTCATCCACCGTGACGTCCTCACCAAGATGACTTCCGACCATCCGTACCCGTGGTTCTCCGAGACGATCCTCCCGAACGGCACGACCTGCGGGGAGGACATCACGTTCTGCCGGCAGGCCCGCCAAGCCGGGTTCCCGATCCACATTGACACCCGCCTCGAAGCCGGCCATGCCAAGATGATGGTCCTGACGAGCCGAGGAGCGTCCTGATGGGCGGTTTCATCAACGCCGAAGAGCAACGACTCCTCGACCATTGGACCGGCAAGACGGCATACACGGTCCCGACCTGGTATTGCGCCGTCTCCACCACCACCCCCACCGAAGCCGGTGCGACGTTCACCGAACCGTCCGCAGCGGCGTACGCCCGCAAGCAGGTCACCGCCGCGACATGGACCGCTGCTACCGGCGGCGACCCTTCCTCCACGTCCTACGGCGCGCAGATCACTTTCGCGCAGGCGACCGGCGGGTGGGGGACCCTCACCCACTTCGGGTTCTTCTCTGTCCTCACCCTCGCGACCGGACTCCCCCTGTTCTGGGGGACGCTTACCAACGCGAAAGCGATCCAGACGAACGACAGTGCGTCCTTCGCTGCGAACACGCTCCTCGTCAAGCTCGGAGATCCTCCCGACAGCTACGCGTAGCCGATGCCAACCCCCGTCTTCCTCTGCGGCGCGGAATGTGGTGTCAACGCGATCGGTACGACGCAGCCGACGAACACACTTCGGCATTGGGCGACGTTCGGTGCTGATGTCACGGTCGCCGCGACTCCCGCCGGCCGATCCGCGGGCAGCTCGTACAAACACAACCCGGCCGCAGGGACAGCCGCGGCGATTTCTCATACATACGCGACGGCAGTTGGGTCCCCCGCGACGGTTGTTGCTCGTGTCGCGGTTTACTTCGAGGTTCTCCCTGACGTGATCATCACTGTTTGTCGAGCATCAAACGCGGCAGCCACCTACGCGGGGGTGCGATTCAACCCGACTGGCAACGTCCTTGAAGGGTTCGTCAACGCGCAGGCAACTGTCGCCGGGTCGTTCGCGATCGCGGTCAACACTTGGTATCTCATCGAGTTCAAAGCCGTGTTCGCGACGACGCGAACACTCGACTGGCGGGTCAATGGTGCCGCCCAAACTCAAGCGTCAGAAGGCAGTCTTACCAATACATCATCTACTGCTTTTGCCGTCGGTGATATCGCTGCGCACACGGGCACCTATTACAGCGATGACATCTGCGTCTCAGGCACATCTGCGGATTACCCGATCGGTGATGGCTACGTCACCGGCCTCTACCCCTCCGCGGACGGTACGCACTCGTTCACCGACAACGACTTCTGCGACGAGTCGGCCAACAACTTCGCAGCGTCCGCGACGACGATCTGGCAGCACTTGAAGAACCCGCTCGACAACGCCGTCAGTGGCGTCGAGGTGCGCCAGCGCGTCATCCGCACCGCGGGGTACTGTGAATTCGCGTTCGAGAACCTGACCGGCAGCCCGACGGTCAACGGCCTCGCAGTCGTCTCCCAGCACTACTCGGAAGGCACCGCCGGAAACGGTTCGACTCTCAACATGGAGGACGGCGCGACCGAGTTCTCCCCGACGACCGGTTCTCGTGACTGGTCCGAAACGTCCGCGTGTTTCAACTATCGGGCATACGCGGTGGGACAAGCGTCGGGAGTTGCATGGACTGCCACTGAGGTCAACGCGCTTCTCGCCCGGTGGGGCTACTCGGGCGATGTCACCCCGAACCCCGACCTCGGTGGCGTCATGCTCGAAGTCGACCTCGTCTCCGTCGCTGGCGTCGCACTCACCGGGTATGGCGCTGCTGCCGCGGCAGGGATCGCCACTCTCCTCCTCGAAGCGGACTTGCGGGGCCGTGGTGATGCTGCCTCTGGAGGTACTGCCGCCGCCTTGCTCGAAGCTGATCTCAGAGGATCCGGTCACGCGGCGTCCGGGTCGACAGCCGACATGCTGCTCGCTGCTGATCTCCAAGGTGCTGGTCATGCAGCCTCAGGATCCACCGCGAATCTCCTCCTCGACGCGTATCTGGCCGGTCATGGGGATGCCGCATCAGTCGGGATGGCGGAACTGCTCCTCGGAGCTGCTCTCGCGGGGAGTGGTGACAGCGCCTCCGCGGGCGTGGCGGAACTCCTCTTCGATGCCTACCTGGCCGGATATGGCGCCGCAGCATCCGGTGCGACAGCGGACCTCACCGTCACATCTACTGGTGAAGTCCTCCTCGACGGATATGGTGCAGCCGCCTCCGCGGGTGTCGCCGAGATGCTCCTTGACGCGTACCTTGCAGGGTACGGTGCGGCCGCATCGGGAGGTTCCGCGGATCTGACGGTCACTGCCGCCGTTGCTGCTGTTCGCCGCATCATGTCCATCGGGAAACGGCGTGCTACCGGGTCCCGCAAGCATGGTGTCGACCGGGTGTTCCCCGGCACCGAATGACTGAACCTGTATAGTCCGCCCCGAGGGGAGGCCCAATGGCTGTCTCGTACCAGATTTCCTGCCCGCCAGGGTCGATCGCGACGATCGCGGATCCGGTCACCCAGCGGGGTGGCACATCTGTCACCGTCCTGAACGCTCACACGACCGAGCCGCTCTACATCGGCGGTGACGAGAACGAACTCCAAGTCGGTGGGGGTACCAGCCTCTCCACCTCGTCGGGTCTGCGTCTCGCGGCGGGGAAGGCGATCTCTCTCGTTCTCGAAGGCAACGAAGCGATCTACGGTCGGTCGGGGACATCGACAGTGACGGTCACCGCCAACGTGTTCCGCTCCGATGCCCGCACCCCCCACGCTGTCGCCTGATGGCCGGCCAGTTCATCTCCGAATACCCTCACAACGCGATTGGTCTCGCCGGCCAGATCGGCTGCCTCCACTGCGGGTCACCCCGCCGTCGCGACGAACGCCTCTACCAGTTCGACAAACTCGTCGATGAGATCGTCGACCTCGACGGCAACACCCACTCCGCGAACGTCGCGGTCATCTGCGGGTCATGTGTCGTCGAAATTGCCGCGAAGCTCGGCTGTCTTGGACCCGATCAGGCGACAGCCCTCCAAAATGAGGTGTCCAGTCTCCGTTCCGAGACGGCATCACAACGCGACCAGCTCCACTCCCGCCGTGATCTGACTAGGACGCTCAGTCGTCTCACCGAACTCGCCGGGGATTTGCGACCCCACGCGGATGCCTAACCTCATTGCCGCGCTCCTCATCGTCGGACTTCTCTCCGAACGGGCGTTCGCGGAGTGGACCCACGCGAAGGAGCGCCGTTATCTCGTCAACGCGGCCATCGCTGACACCCCTGCCGAGTTGAAAGTCCTCGACGCGCCCCGCCGGATGCCGAAACCGAAGAAAGAACCGATTGACGGCTTCGCAGGTCAGATCGGCATCTGATGACAACCCTGATCCGCGACGACCTTCCCGCCCCCGCGGCTGAGCGCCAAACCATCTCCGCGGAGAAGATCCGCAGCCTGTACGACGAAGGCACCCGCGCGATCCGCCACGACCAACTCCAATACCAGGAGAACGCCTGCTACATCGAAGGCGAACAGTGGGTGTACCGGCACTCCACCCGACAGGAGATCCTCAGCCTTCCCCGCGACCCCCGCAAAGTTCGGGCGACGATCCCTCGCCTCGGACCTGAATCGCGGCGCATCTTCTCGAAACTGTTGCGCCGGCCTCTCGTGTTCGAAGTCACCCCAGACGCGCCCGATGATGAAACGATCCGTGGCGCACAGATCGCCGAAGCGGTCATCTCTGATCTGGCTCGCCGTCAAAAGTGGGAGAACATCCGCGAAGAGTTCGCGTGGGCAGGGTGGAAAGGCGGCACCGCGGCACTCTGCCTCGACTGGGACTCCTCCGCGGGTCGCTACCTCGGGGAGACGATGTCCGGCCGCCAGATGGGCCAAGGTGACATCAAAGTCTCCGCCCTGGCGATCACCGAGATCGCGACCGAGCCGGGCACCCGTGACATCGAACGGGCCTGCTGGTGGATCAAAGCCCAAGCAATCCCACCGTCCGAAGCAAAGAAGCTCTACAAGCTCTCGAAGCTGCCCGCGGCGTCGGCGTCACCGGCACTCACCCCGATGCAGGCGAAGTACTCGGCAGGGAACAACGGCCAGCAGCCGCTGAACCTGACGCTCGTCCTCACCTACTACGAACGGCCCAACGCCGACAACCGTAAAGGCATGGTCGCGACCGTCATCGGCGAAGAAGTCGTCGACGGCCCGCACGACTGGCCGTTCCCATTCGTCGACCGGCTCAACCTCACCTGCCTCCGTGAAACGATGATCGAAGGCCGCTGGACGGGCCGAACCGTCGTGTCTGATGCGGTGCCGATCCAAACGGCGCTCAACCACTCATGGACGTCAGTGTTGGAGCATCTGAAATCCTGCTCCAACGCGAGAGTCCAAGGCAACAGTGCTGAACAACACAACGCAGAAAATTGGACGGACGAACCCGGCGAGTTCATCTTCTGGGATGCGACCCCGTTCGAGTGGATGTCCCCGACTCCGATGCCGGAATGGTGGATGCGTACTCCCGCTGAACTGGCGATGGCGATGGACGACGCCATTGGCGTCCACGACACGTCCCGCGGTGTCGCCCCTCGAAACATCGAATCGGGAACCGGTCTCGCGATCCTCGTCGAACAGGACGACACGCCGACTGGCCGGTACGCGCAGAAACTCGCCGACTGTTTCGGTGACCTCGCGACGATGATCCTCCAGACGTACGAAGTGAACGTCCCCGCCGAGGAACGTCGCATCGCCCGTCTCAACGTCCCCGGTTTCGCGACGATGCAGATCGGTTGGAACGGCCAGTCCTTCGCGGGCCAGACCATCGCGACAGTCCCGTTCGAAGCGGTCGCCCCGATCAACGAAGCTGCCCGGTTCGCGCGTCTCCAGTTCTTCGTCCAGTCGGGACTCATTACCACACCCCGCCAAGCGTCGAAGTTCCTCGACATTCCCGGTCTGTCCGGCTCGGAGTTCATCACCTCGATCGACCCGCAGGTCAAGAAGGCCCGCGACGAGAACTACCTCCTCGCCCAGGGTGAAGCGGAAATCCCCGCGACGTTCGACAACCACGCGATCCATATCGAAGAACACAACGCGTATCGGTCGTCGGGCGCGTACCGCCGTCTCGAACCTGGCCCGCGTCGCCTCGTCGACATGCACGTCCAGGCCCATTCGACGCTCGCGGCCGAAGAGACGGCGAACCAAATGCTCAAAGCGCAATTCGCGCCGGGGCTCGCCCAAGCCGCCCAGGCCGACCAGCCTCCCGGATCGGCACTACCGCCCTCCCAGCCGATGGGTGAACCGTCGATCCTCGGCGCGCAGATGGGTGGCGGAGACGGTCAGACTCCAGCCCCCGAACCACCGACGCCGGGTCCTGTTCCACCCGCATGAAAGTCTCGCTCGGCATCGTTCACGGCGCGGAAATTGACGGGTGGCATTACCATTCGATCATCGGGCTGCTTACCAAGAAGAACCCGACCGGTCATGTCCTCGACGACCATGTATGCGTCCGGTCCGGACCGCTGCTCTCCGCCGGTCGGGGCACCCTCGTCGGCCAGTTCCTCACCCAAACCGACTCCGACGCTCTCTTCATGCTCGACTCGGACATGAAATTCACCCCGGAACTCATCTATACCCACATCGACTTCTTCGACCAGTGTCGTCAGACATACCCGGATCTCGGCATCCTCGGCGGTCTCACCGAGATTTCGTCAGATCCGCTCGGTCAGGTCCGCAAACCGAACGTGTGGGTCGCGGGGAAGCATCCCGGCCAGTTCTACCAAGTCAGCGAAGTCCCCGAGAATGCCCTCATGGAAGTCGGCGGAACCGGCGCGGCGTGCCTGCTCATCAGCCGCGAAGTCCTCGAAAAGTTCGCGGGGGAGAAGATCAACCCGTTCCATCATGTTCCCCTCGTCAACTGGCCGATGCTCGCCCGCAACGTCATCAACATGACGGACATGGAGCAAGCCGCGGAAGAGATCCGTTACGCGGTGTGGGGTGCCGACCAGTGCGGTGAAGACATGTCGTTCTGCATGAGGGTCCGTCACGCCGGATACCGGATCTTCGTTCACACCGGTCTGCATTACGGTCATTCGAAGTCAATCCTGCTCGGGGAGCAGGCACCAGCCCAGGAGGCTTGATATGTCCATTATCGAACCGGGAGAGCAGCGCGTCATCGGCCCGGAGCCGGCTGGTCCTGCGCAGCCCGCAACACCGGCCCCCGATACCGAAATCGTCGTCGACGTTCCGGGGGAATTCACCCCTGACGAGCCTGACACTTTCGACCGAAAGTACGTCGAAGAACTCCGTGCTGAGAACGCGAAGTGGCGCACCCAGCTCCGCGAACGGGAAGCCCTCTTCGAAGGTCTCGAAGCTGATGAGGTCACCCAACTCGCCGAATTTGCCCGCCTATCCAAGAAAGCCGAAACGGGCGACGAAGAGGCGATCAAAGCGTTGAACGAGATGCTCGGCGACGAGGAGGTCGAGACGGCCGCCCCATCCGAGCCTGCCCCCGTGTTCGACGAGGAACGGTTCCGCAAGCTCGCCCGTGAGGAAGCCGAACGGATCGCCGCGGACAGGGACAGTCAACGTGCCCAGCGGGAATCCATCCAGACAATCGTTCACCGTGCCGAGGAGTTGGGCTACAAGCAGGGCTCCGAGGATTACGTCCTCCTCATGCGAGCCGCGAACAGCATCAACCCGGACGAGCATCCCGACCTCCTCGCCGAAGGGGACCGTCTGGTCAAGGAGTACAAGGCTCAGATCGTCGAGTCCTACCTCGCCGCGAAGGAAGGCCGGGCCGAAGCATCCCCGACTATTCCGTCCGGGTCGGGTGTCGCACCGTCCTCCGCGCGGGTCCCCGCATCGTTCCCCGAAGCCCGCGATTCGCTTCGCCAACGGCTGGATGCTGCAAGGGGACGCTGAAACCTGCGTATACTCCCGCCAGCGAGGTTGACCCTCGCCTTCCGAAGTCCTGGCGGCTTCGTCCGAAACCCGCATGAGCCGGGTGCTCACAGGGAGTCCACACATCCTGTGAACGAAAGGACGGGGCTATGCCCGCGACCAAGACCACCGCGGATGCGGCGCTGAAAGAGGATTATCAGCCCCTCATTCGCGAGCAGATCAACAACGACATCCCCCTTCTCACCTACGTCGAGAAGAACACCAAGGACGTGAACGGCCGCAGGGCCGTCCTGTCCCTCCACGTGGCTCGCAACTCGGGTATCGGTTCCCGCGCTGAAGGGGGCACCCTCCCCACCGCAGGCAACCAGGACTTCGCCGAGCAGCGTGTCCTCCTCTACCACCACTACGGCCGCGTCCAGCTTTCCGGTCCATTGATGCGTGCCGCCGACTCGGACACCGGGACGTTCGAACGTCAACTCGACTACGAGATGAAGGCGATCGTCAACGACTTGAAGCGGGACGTGAACCGGCAGGTGTGGGGCACCGGTGACGGTGTGATCGCCACCGCGGATGTGACCACGTCATCTCTCCAGGTCGCGCTCGCGAACGCCACATCAGACGTCCAGTTCCGCCAGCTCGAAGTCGGGATGCTCGTTGACATCGGGACGATCGCTGCTCCGACTCTCAAGACATCCGCGAACGAGATCGTCCGTACGGGCGGCACGTCCGGGGACTACTGGGTCGAGTTGACCGCGGTTGCGACCACGACCGGCACGGACTTCGTGTTCCGTTCTGGGAACGGTGGTGGTCCGGGTACGACCGGTGCGGACCAGAAGGAAGTTACCGGCCTCCAGCTCATCATCGACTCGACGGGGACGTTGTTCAACGTCGATCCGACCACCTGGGGGATCTGGGCTTCGTCGGAATTCGCCAACTCGGGTACGAACCGGTCGATCAACGAGACGTTGATGGCCGAAGTCATCCAGGACATCAACATCCGTTCTGGCACCTGGCCGAACTTGGCGGTCGCCCATCACGGCGTGTTCCGCGCCTACGCGAACCTCCTCCTCGGGTTGAAGCGGTTCAACAACACCGTCAGCCT
>ERZ1292642.135-Hain-H14-01um-R1-135-length-45646-cov-55_pt1 | contig 45439 bp, 68 predicted proteins | sample MGYA00564403_ERZ1292642 | MGnify/ENA primary metagenome ERZ1292642 (study PRJEB36523, sample SAMEA6512643) | groundwater metagenome | collected 2019-01-09 | study: AquaDiva: Metagenomics assemblies of 32 groundwater samples
TACAGACATCGCCCGCTTTGCAATTCAGGAGGGTTGTATGAGCAAGTGTGTATGTACACACCGTCGCCGTGACCACGAGGGGGAGTTCCCACAGCCGTGTTGGGTGGTGGACTGCCCCTGTTTAGGCTTCTATGATGTAGAGCTACTCCCAGTGTCCACTATCCCCGCATACACTAGGGAGGAGCCACGCTTACCCTGGTTGGAAGAAGTCGCAGCTTATATGGAGAATACCATGAGTGATAAGATTTGCTTGTGCGGGCACTCTAGCTATAATCACATTAACACGTCTGAAGCGTGTTTAGACAACTGTGATTGTCTCTGGTTTACTACTGAGGATGACCTAGAGGATGAGGAAAATTGGCTCTTAGAGGACCCGGAGGACTTCGACCAGGATGATGAGGACTTCTGCGACTACATCGAGGGCAACCAGGACGATGACAGTGACGAGGTAGAGGACTATTTACGGGAATGTAATACCCAACCAGGTCCCGGTTACCGCACCTAGTATGAGGGCGGGCCACAGCCGCCGGTCCCGGCATATAGAAACACCAGCCGCCCAGAACAGCATCAGAACGGCGGATAGAGGCAGAGCGGCAAGGGACTGTGCGGCAAATGACCGGGTGCCCCACACACCCACCCAATCCCACACCAGGGCCAATGCAAATGCTGCCAGATGTGCTTTAACGTGGCCCATAAGGGCGGCTCCGTAGTCATCATCACCTCGGAGGAGTTATGGGCTTCTGCACAGAGTGCCACAGTCGGCTAAAATACGTGCGGCGTGCCGGTTGGGTTGAAACATGGGTCTGCCGTAGGTGTAACACCGAGTATGAAATACCCACCGAGGGGATGGGCATGGCGACACTCACTAAAGCCGCCGATCCCGTATCAGTGCCAGTAACTCCCCCGTCAACCGAGCCGACTCCTGGGCAGCAGCTACCGCTTCTTTAACGGCGTCCTTAATCAACAGGAGCGCAGCAGTGTTGTGGGCCATGTGATTGGTCACAAGGTCCTGTAGGAACGCCTGTTGCCGCCGAGCCGACCATATCAGAAACCCCACTAATGCCCCCCCGACCGCTACCGCAAACCCGTACTGTTCGATACCTGGTATCATTATGCCCCCCCTAAGCAAACGCTGCTGTTGTAGTAACATCGCCGCCACCCTCTGCTGTCACACCCCCTGAGCCAACAAACCAGAATCGCCAATCCCCCACCTGATTCAGAGTTAAGTCTTTAAACCACACGCCCACGCTAGGGTTGGTCAGCCCAGCCCCCGTGTAGGTAGTAATTACTCCGCTAGTGTCTCGCACACGTAGAGTGACGGTAGTGGGGTTGGTCAGCACACCAGCGGCGTCCTTAAACGTAGCCTGCACTCTAACGACTGATCCGAAGTTATAGCTGCTCAACTAATATGCTCCCTCGTTGTGTCTGGGTTACAACCACACTTCCTTGCTGTGGGGGTGCCAAAGCTGCTTGGGTTATGGTTATACTTCCCTGCTGCGTTTGGGTTACAACCAATTTGCCCCGTTGGAATATATACAGGGTGGGGATGAAGTAGGCTGTAGTAAGTATACCCACACCAGGTATAACAACCACACCAACACTACCGCTGTTTATAATGAGGGGGGCAAACAGACCTAGTGCCGCTGCGGTGGTAGGTGGGATAATGCCGAAACCCAGCGTCGGCCCAAATAGGGTGCTGCTGAGGGTAGCGGTGCCTGGGATTATGCCTACTTTAAGCACCGGCCCAAACAGTGCTGTCAGTAGGCTTGCCGTGTCTGGTATAATAGCCTGCGCCAGTACAGGGCTAAATTGTGTGGTAACCAGGGCAATGGTAGGGGGGATAACCGCAACCGCAATCACTGGGCCGAACTGTGTGGTAACCAAAGCAACTGTGGGGGGAATGATACTCAACCCAACGTTGATGGCTGGGACAAACAATGCTGTCAGGAGGTTTTGAGTACCCGGGATAACAGCCTGAGCTAACACTGGTGCAAGTAGGGTGGTTAGGAGGCTTGCTTGACCTGGGATTATAGATTGGGCAAGCACTGGTGCAAACTGTGTGGTGAGTAGGCTTGCCGTGGGTGGAATGATGGTAGCCCCAACGTTGATAGCCGGGATAAACAGTACGGTGAGCAAGGCCGATTGACCAGGAATAACCGCTTCGGCTAGTATGGGCACCTGCGGTGCGGTGATGAGCGCCAGGGTTGGGGGGATAATAGTAACGTTTGCCGTTATGAGGATGGTGGCCACAAAGTCCGTCTTTACCAAAGCCACGATGCCAGGAATTGTCGCTTCGGCCAACACCGTGACAAACGTGGTGGTGGCCAGTGCTACAACTGGCGGGATTACAGCCTCCGCCAGCACAGCCACTTGTGCGGCAGTGACTAAAGCAGCAGTGGGGGGGGTAATTACTGTACCCCCACCAATCTCCTTGATGAACACAAGCACGGCGGCGGCGTCCCTGGCGGTGCCAAGTGTGCCGTTGTAGGTGTCGCCGGTGAGCGTGGCAATGCGACCCTCATACTTAGTGGTAATGTTGCTGGGGGCAGCGCCCGCACTGCTACCTGCCGATTGCACATCAGGAGAACCATAGTCGGCATCGCCGGTATAAGTGTCACTGCTCGGCCCCTCAACAGCAGCGGCCCCAATGCACAGATACTCCTGTGACGGCTGCCCACTGACAGCAGGAGCAATGGCTGTACCTGGGTCTAACGCCTGAGTGCTACTTGCCTGCACCCCAGGCGTGCTACCAGCAACGACACTATACTCTACCCCCAGTGCACAGCGACCTCCAGACGAGGACGCCATATTAACCGTCACAACGTCGCCGCTAACCAAGGCGTTGGTGATTCGGGCGGCATATACAGCAACAGTAGCGCCCGCTGCCGCATTGCCCTGGCCGTTGGTAAACTGGGCCATCTTGGTATAAGTATTGCTACGAGCGTCAGTTACACTGGTAATGTCTCCCAGGTCGCCATCGGTGGTGCCAATGTTGTCACAGCCCGCTACCACCACCAAGATACGGTCAATCGGCACAGCCAAACTGACCGTAAATGGAATCGTGGTGGCAGCAGCCTTGTTAGCGAAGCTACCTCTAGTAGCTATAAATGACCAAGCCATATTACGCTAAGGTGAACACTCCGCTGGCGTTGATTTGCACAGTCAAGGTATTTCCTGTGGTGACCGTCACATCGGCGGGGGTGCTGTCCAAAGTGCAGTAGCACAGCACATCCCCGGCAACCTCGTAGATAACAGCAAAGCGGGCCACGATGCTACCACCGCTGGCGGTCCATACGGGGTCGGTGGCCACATCCACAGTTACGGTTGTAGTGCCAGCCAGAGTGAGTGTAACAGCGATACCACCCGCTGTGTATCCATTGGCAGCGGCGTGTTCGCTGGTCACACCCGCAAAGGTGGTGCTGGCGGCACCAATGTTGGATGTGCTCAGGAACAGCGCCATCTTATATGCGTCGGTATCTATATCGAATGTACCGTTTAGCAGGCGTGTTCGCCCACCGTTAGTAAATGTCCAAGCTGTTGCGGCCATATGCCCTCCTAATTAATCCTCTCTGTGAACGTGTACTGCGGCACCATGTAGCCAGAGTTTGGCGCTTTCAACTTCCTCATCCGAGGGGAAAGCTGTCCAGGGGTCGGCGGGATGCCAGTTGCCCATAGCCCCACGATATGGGCCGTGGTTGTCGGTATACATATCGTGCATACGGAAGCAACCGTGGCCTACCATTTCCATACCTACCAGGTATGCAAACATCATAATGTCGTTGAACACACTAGGCGAAATCTGTGCTATATTAGCGTCAATTTGGGTGTCGTGGAAGTACCAACCACCAGCCCAGAACGTAGCACCAGGCGGTATAGCATCAGAGAAGCGAAGCACTATATGTGCCAGGTCTCGTCTAGGGACCTGTACAAAAGCTACACCAACCCTTGCCCCCCAGCTTGATTGGACTTTGTTCAGCACGACATCAACATAGTGGGCGATGTTATCTTCACCCAGTGCGGTTACGCCAGGCCCAGGTTCCAGCCACCAACGGAACTGCCATCGGGTTCTAGCCTGATTCAGTGGGTCTACGTCGGCGGGACCATTGGTCCAGTGGTGCGGGGTATTCATGTCGTTTCCAGATACGATATAGCTGATTGTAATCGTGGTATAGAATCGTTTACCATACCTAAGTATACATTACATGTATGACATAGTAAACCACGTACCTTTCCTGTTTTGTGATTATGATCCACAGATAAAGACTTGTTGTTTGGTATCTCACCACATATTGCGCAGACGCCACTTTGTGCAATAAGGAGTGCGTCATACATAGCTTCTGTCAGCCCATATCGGGATTTAAGTCTGCGCTTGCGGCGCATAGCCTTCATTATTTCAGGATTACGTTCTACCCAATTTTTATGTGCTAATAGCGATCTTGCCCTTGACTCTTTCGATTGCCTTTGATATTTAATCGCTGTAGGCATATTATACCGGCACCTCAATAGCCTTGATGGTGTAGACGAACATGCGCCCACGTTCTGGCGACTCAAAATCTTCGGTTTGGTTGACCTCGTTGATAACCGCTCGGTAAGTGGTTATCGTGCCATCGCCATCAATGTCCTCAGTGATTGTTATAGGGAATGTAGCGTCGTTGATGTACCCGTTCATAACCGACAACAACTGTGCGGCGGTTTCCAACTCACGGCCACCCAGTGTTGGCAGGTCATCCCCTATAAGTACCTTGAACTCCAACTCACTCTGGCGGGTGGGCATCAATGAAGTGTGCAGTATAAACGGCAGCTTTATCTTAGGACTGGTGGTGGGGTACGTGCGTGGTGTAGTTGTGGCTGTGCCTGCTGATAAGGTGAACCGGAAGCGGCAGCGTTTAGCCGACTTCTTAGTATCTGCTTGGGTCTCTATGCTTAGAGTTTTTATGCCGTTGCTGGTAAAGGTTTGTAGAGTGGTCCAGGTGGTATCCTCGTCTATCTGAATATCTACTTTCACAGTCTCGGTAGCCGTTAGACCATCTAACCTGAGTATCAGTTGGCGTAGAGCTTTGTTGCTGTCGGGGTAACCGCCGTCCCACCAAGGGGTAATAATAGTACCGGTAAAGCGTAAGTCCTGGCTGCGCCCGTGTGCAGGCGTGCCGACGGTGGGTTGAATCAACCTGTACGCACACGCCATAGATTTGGTTTGACCGGCTCGGAGTATAGTACCACCAGCATATAGGGTGTTGGTGTCAAAGTACAGAGCTTGGGTCACATCGCCCATAGTCAGGGCGTGTTCCGTGTGGATAATCCAATGGAGAGACGGACCAATCCGCACTTCCTGGACAGAGCACAGCCACGTCTGTTCGCTAACACTATTGTCAGTGGCTGTGCTGTCGGCCAGCACAAACATCCGCTGAGAGTTTTGCCCCACTGCTAGGACTCTGGCTGTCATGTCGTCAAACTGGGGGGCATCTAGCAGGAACCCGACTTCCTGGAGGTTCACACCATCATACCGCCACAAGGCCTGGGGATCGGCGTTGGTGTACAGCCAGCCTCGCCACGCTAATGCTCTGGACCAGTGGAAGGTGGAGTAGTAGTTCTCGTACTCCGGGGCTATATCAAAGAACTGGGTGTCTGCTCTACTATATACCCACAGCCCGTTCTCTTTACCAACAATCGGGGTGTCTATGACGGCGTGCAGACCCGTGAAGTTGGAGTAGGTATCGCCCACCGCAAGTTCCGCAAATGACACTGTGGGGTCCGCACCATAAGCCGCAGATGAGTTATCCCCCGAAGATGGGTTGCGGACTTTCCACACAATATCACGGATGCGGAGCATATAGTTGGCATTACGGTCACGGTTACTGTTGCCGGTTAGCGCCGAGACGGTCCACGTATTGCTCAGTAGGGTATCGGGTGTGCCGGTGAACTCAAATGCGGTGGCGTTGCCACGACACAAAAAGAGATTGCCCTTGAAGGACATAATATCGGTGAAAGCGCCGGTGCTGTTGGCTAGCATACGCACTGGACTAAACTTTAGATTGGTTGTGGACCACACGAACACCACCTGGCTGTTCATCGCATAGAGGTTACTGCGGTGGCGGACGAACTTAAATATGCCCCCCCCACCATCAGCACCACAGCGGGCCGTCTCAATCACATCATCCCAGTGGAGAGTGCTGGCCCCATCAGTAGTGGCGGCACGTTCTAGCACCAGGGTACATTCCGTAGGCGTGGCTTGCATGGTCTTGGTTACGACAAGTTCCTGGTATGCGCTGGTCAGTATAACAGCTGTGCCGTTGGTGGTGGTAGCTCCGTCGTTGAGGGTTAGGCGGCAGGTTTCAACGGCTGCACCCGCAGTTTTTTTGGCCATCACCCGGAATGTGACTTCCCTGCCACCAAGTAAAACATAGTTGGTTATATTTTGGCTGGCCCCAGCTATAGTGGCGGCATTGAACGTCATTGCTAGAGAGAAGTCGCCAGAGTTGGGGGAAGTGCCTGCGGCAAGGACGGCAGCGCCGGTGGCTGTCCATCCGGTGGTCACGCCACGCTCAAACCCTGGGTTCTGTATCAGGACATCCGCTTCCTTTATAGCTTGGGACAGCGTTAGTTCCCCGTCGGTGTCAGCCCAAACGCCGTCGGCCCACGCATAGCGGCTTTGCTGGTCTGTCGATTCCCAGGGGTTCCAGCGGTACATCCCAAAGCCGAAGCTAAAGTTGTCGGGTTCCCAGGTTAAATCATACGAGGGGGGCACGGGGAAGCCAGTGCCCAAGCCACGCCCCACACGGCCTGCTGGGGTGTATATCTGGGATCGGCGGCGGGTAAAAGCGGGCGCATTGTTCTTAGAGTCACGGTAGAGCATCCACCCAGTGGCTACACTAGCGCCATCTGTTATCACTATATCATGGCTTTGTCCAGCCGTCGGCATCTTACCCCTTACACATCAAACGCCAAGTTGCCGCCTTTGGTGGGAGCACGTAAATCCCGCTCCATTTCGGCAAGTTGAATACGAAGCTGGGCTTGCGTTTCACGGATAGATGCTTGGCTAGCCACTGCTAGCGACCCAGCAATTCCGTCAAGCACATCAATGGCCGCACGCATTTCAAGGATGCTCTGCTCTTTCTCGGTTAGTAGAAGCTCGTCAGTACCAGAAGATAGGGTGCGTAGTATGGCTGGGCCTTCAACACGCACACGGTACATCTGGGGGGGCATTTTCTTAAACTCGATTTCATAGAGGTTGTTGCCTTCGGGTTCGTCCTCACGGCTGCGTGAACAGGTAAACGGCCATCGTCGCCAGTTAAAGTTGCGGACGTAATCACGACTTTCAATAGGGGCCACACTCACGGTGGTTGGCCCATTTTGTAGAAGGTCAGATATTTGCAGCCTGGGAGTGGCAGGCCCACCTTCACACCAAACGTCGTCGAAATCTGCGGTGTTGGCGGTGTCTATTTCCAGACGTAGGTCAACTTCTTGGGCAGTGGCGGGGATAGCCACGCCGGTTACAGAAAGGCGCTCCCACCCCCCACCGCCGGAGTGGAAGGACGAGCGATTGTTGGTGGCTACACCAGCTTTTGATAGATACAGCAGATTAACACGGGCAGTGCTGGCCACGCTGGTTTTGGCCCAACAATGCACATCGATTGTGAAGTCCCGTAAACCCAGCATGGTCATACGTGGGGCAGCCTTTAGTTGTAGATAACCCGCAGCAGTACCCAATCGGGCGGTCCAGCCACCAAATAAAGAAGCACCAGACTGACGGGATAGTGTTGCTGTAACGGCAGACCAGACACGCAGTGCTGAGGATGAGGTCCAGTCCTCAAAGCCGGGATCGGGGATTGGCGACCCAGTGACTAGGTTCTCTGTGACATACCAGCGGTTCAGCTTGGGAAACGCACGGCGTGCCGCACGGTTTATGGAATCCAAAATAGATACAGGATGGGCGATGAATATCTCATATGCGCCTGTGCCTGGGGTAGTGCCGGTAGGTCTGGTAGACAAGACACCAGCAGTGGTACTAGCTGTTATGTAGAGAGCCACACCCGCACTGTCTAGTACATAATGGTTTACGAAGTAATTTGTACCATACAGCCCTAAAACTGCGGCGTGCGTAATCGACCCCGCAGCAGTAGCTGTGGGTGTGCCTGTTGCATACTTCGGGGTTATAAGTTTTGCTACGTTAGTTCGTAGTGTTGTTAGTGTTACAGGCATTTACCAAGACCATACTCTAACTTCGCCCCTGCCCCCCGCACCACCAGCACCGGCGGTCCCGGTGCTAGCCCCGCCACCACCGCCACCACCACCTGGTGCTCCGCCAGCGCCACCAGCACCACCCGAAACACCACTCCCGCCACCACCACCTCCCCCACCTGGACCACAGTATTCACTGGTGGTTGTGCCGTTCCCACCAGCACCACCACCTATGGCTCCGGCAGTACCACCACCACCTACAACAGCACCGGGGACAGCACCGCCCGCAAAGCCTGCAAACGCTACATCTGCTATGTCCACACCGCCCCCGCCGCCACCCCCGCCGCTACCGTGCACTGAGGACCCCCCTCTGCCTGTGGACCCGGTGATGCTGTGAGAGCCACCACCACCACCACCATGAGCGGAGTTGCCCCCATCTTGGGTGGGGGTGCCACCACCACCACCACCAAAACCGTCCGTGGTGTTGCCAGCTCCAGACCCACCTGGACCACCACCTGGTCCACCAGCCCCAGTATCGCCATTGCCCCCAATCGCTCCAGCGCCACCACCGCCGCCACCTGCGCCGGTTGTGGCAAGGGACGAACCACCCTGACCAAAACCGCCAGCAAAGCCTGTTAGATGAGCGCCGAAGCTACTGTTGCCCCCGGCCACTCCGCTAGAACCAGGATCGCCAGCAGCCCCGCCGGTGCCAGCAGCGCCCACGGTGACAGTTTCTGTGGCACCGGCAATTGCCGCAGCCATAAACCGGGTTGACCGGGCACCACCGCCTCCGCCCCCGCCACCAATTCTAGTTGTGGCACCAACAGCACCTCGTGCGCCGCCACCACCACCACCTGCACCAATGCACTCTACATAGACAGCTTTTGCTCCAGCAGGTTTTGTCCACGTACCATCAGCTGTAAAGCGTTGAAAATCCAAAGCAATACCACTCCCACCGAAACTATCTCTGGCGACAGGTACAGAAGGGCGCAGAGGATTATAGCGGTCATTAAAACTGCGTGAGGAGTGCCCGCCATCGGATGAGATACCATCTTCGGGTAGGTGCGGCTCACGCTTGTTGGTCCAGAATGAGGTTATGCGTCCCATCTATACCCTCAACGGGGGGGCATAACCTACAGTGGCTTTTTGCGAAGGCCAGTGGTATGCCCCCCCAGGTGGATTTAGGCGGGAACTTCTACCCACACCCAGGTCTGGGCCAGCAGTGCGCCGGAAGCTGCCGCTCCGGTGGGATACACAGCCACGCCAGGTGTGACGATTAACGCACCCTTGAAGTCGTGGTCTTTGAAGCCGCTGTTGATGGCTGAAGTAGCGACAGCCGCATACTCCTCAAACATGGTGTAGAACCAGGTGCCCGCAGCGGTAAGGGTGTTGGTGCCAGCATTGGATGAGAAGATTTTGCTAGCCTTGCCCCGCTCCATCAAGCCGTTGATGGGGGTGGTCTTGGCGAAGGCAGTAAAGACTGCACCGGTGGCGATTTCTGCGCCCGCACCAACAGAACGGGACAGGCCGATAGACCCGCCAACAGTAGTGCCTGAAACGTAGGCGCATAGGAACCGCAGAAGCACAGCGTTGACGCCAGACCCGGCAGGGTTCCAGAGGGCACTCACCGGGGCTGTGCTGGTCGAGATTGGGATGGCCAGGCCCGCAACGACAGTGGACGAGATAAACAGGTTACCCCGCTTACACAACTCGTAGTATTCTCCGTGCAGACTAGACACGAGGGCCTGACCCTCATTGCCAAGTCGCAGGGGGGCATCTACCCCATCAGTGATTAGAACTTCGCCGGTGTGTCCATATAAAAGTGACAAGGTGGTCTCCATTATCCCTTTCGGGATTACGGGATTTATAGGCTTCCCGCTACCTTATGTCGGCGTTTAAGGTTTCGCCGCTACCTGCTTCTCCCGAATGTTGTTAATACAGATTGTGGGAATGTTCAGAAGCATCTGCCTATGAGTCTAAACCTCCTCAGTCATCATAAATGGACTCTGGCAGCGTTGAATGTCGCTATTACAACGGGGGTATGCTCACGGGTTACCATTAGTGCAATCTGATTTTGGTCACGTAATGGAATAGTAGGCCACCCCATGACGAATAAGTGTGTATTGACTGTGGCAATTTGGTCAACTAACAGGATGCCTGGTTCTAACGATGTGCGGTGGTAAGCAGAGGACACCACTCGCCCATTATCTACATCTTCTAAGAGAAAGCGTAACTGGATAATGTTACTAGGGGTAAGCTCTATCCTATCCAAACGGGTTTGTTTAATTACAGCCATTGCATCCTATTTACACCGTGTAATGTCCGGTTAGCCGCACTGAGCTTGTGGCGGCAAAGTTGGGGTCATCCAACTGTACAACAGTACCGGTTTCTGGACACTCCCATAAGTCAATAGTGGAGACGCTTACTGGACAGTTGGCAGTTATCTCCCCCGCAAAAGTAATGGTATCACATAGGAGGGCACATTGAAACGGTAAGCTAGCATTGTTAGCGAATGGTAAACCAGTAACACGAGCAGCACCTGTTGATGATCCCTTAGCCGATAATGTCAGAATACCATTGATTATCACCGCACGGCCTATCTTGGTGTAACGGCCTACTTGATTGGCAAATGTCATATCTACACTGGCACCACCAAAAGTTAAACCAGGTGTCCACGTACCTTCTTCGTAGTCATCCAGGACGTTGGCCCCAGCATTAGCGACCTGTGTGGCGGGAAACTGGATATTGGCGTTGACCTTGAGGATGGTAGCAAGGGTGAGGTCACCAAGCAGGTCAGCACCACCAGTTTCGTGCGAACTCGCATGAGCCACAGTAGCAGGAGCAGCAAATGTTGCATCCCCTCGTAGGAACGTCGTTGTGTTATTAGGGGGAGTTGGAACAAGCCCCTTTACGGTTGCTGTTGCGGCGTCCAGCATAGCGGTAGCTTGAGTAGGTGTGACCTCCTCAGTATCACCCGCACCTGCTGTATTTCTGCCGAGAAGCCTTGCAGTAGCTGAGATATTCTGTATCTTGGCGTAGGTAACAGCATCGTCGTCTATCTCGGCAGTTTGGATAGTAGTGCCAAGGTCAGTACCTGTAGCATTGCCGGGTGTGCCTGTAGTACCCTCGTTTCCTACTCTAGCCATTATTCATCCGCCAGTATGGTTAAGTATACACTGGGTATATTGTTAGCAGCGATGTTTGGTGCACCCCGTGCTACCATCTGACAGTACAGCTTGCCGTCAGGAGCATTGTACGCAAGGCCCAATGCAGCGGCGGTACTTACCTGAGCAGTGCCCAGGTCTTTGAAGGTGGCAAATGTGATGGTGGATAAAAACCCATCTAACTCACTATCGGTAATGGCAAAAGCCGCATTATCCGCCGTGCCGTTGAAGTCCTTGGTGCAAATCATCAGGTCTGTTTCGAGACCCTCATCGTCTTTATCTAGGAAACAGGCCGTGTGGATGATACCAGCGGGGGGCACAGGTATAACGAACTTGGTGCCAAAGGCATCCCCTGCTGTGTATGCAGACGCCAGACTTATACCTGGGATGATATAGAACCCGGTAGTCACTGTGCGACTTTTAATCGATACGCTACCATGCACCAAAGTTTTAGTTGTGGGGTCTGCTTCGGCAGGAGTAGTCGCTTCCTGTAGGTCCGCAATGTCGCCCCGCATCCTGCGCAATTCGGTGATTAGTATGTGTAACAGCTTCTGGGTGGTTTCCTGGTTGACCGGCAACACCAGGGTTGGGTCAGATACCAGGGACTCGAAGGATATGGCCCCTATGATGCCACGTGTAGTCATTTACAACCTACCAGAGCGGAGTATAGCAACCTTAAAGCGCACCTTGGGTGTGATTGTGCCCCCCCCGCCAACCGCAACATAGTCTACTTCTAGGTTCTCGGCTATTAGAATCACTCTGGGAAAGATGGCAACCTGCCCGGCCTGGGGTGTACCGGCTGTACCACCAGAGGTATCATAAGAAGCGGTAAACCTATCCACGGCACCTGTATGGCCCAGGGTGACGGTGTTGCTGGTGGTGCTTAAAACGATGGGTATGAAGTAGGCGTTTAGGATTATGTCACCGGGCTGCACGGGTATGACCGCCGCCAACTCTGAGGTGGCACGGGCCACAGGGGAGTAGTCTACACTGATAACATCGAATACTGAGCGTGTTATCATTAGAATTTTGGCGCACGGAGAATAGTGACAACATACTTGTGTTTGGGTACGGTAGTACCACCACCACCAACGGCGGTGTAGGTTACTAGGATATTACCATCTGCCAGGATTGTGCGGGGGAAGTTGCCGGTGTTACCATCTACCGGCGTGCCTACTGTGCCGGTGGAAGTATCTGGGACGTTCATAAACACAGTGGTAGACCCGGTGATACCCAGGGACCCGGTGTTGCCGGTGCTGGCTAGGATAAGCGGAATCCAGTAGGCGTTTAGGATGATGTCGCCAGCATACACCTGGAAGATGCCTGTAGTCTCGTTAAGAGTACGATCTACAGGGGAGTAGTCGAATTTCAACACATCCAGTAAGGCACGAGTAACTATGATGAACCTCCTAAATATTGACGTGCTTCTTCTACATATTCCCACTCAAGAACACCTACCAAAAGGTTACATCGTGAGCATAGAAGACCACGGATTTTAGATGTCGCCCTACTACCTATCACTTAGTCCCTCAGTGTCAAGCCAAGCCCCTGCATAGCGGGCACGGCGTTGTCAGGAATCCAGAACTTCATTTCGATGGGCCGTCGCCGCACCCAGGCATTGATCTCAAACCGGCGACGGTCCGCATCTACGGGGTGCACTGACAGGGTGTTCTGATATGGTTCACCCATATAGAGAACATCAAACCCCTCGATTTCCAGAGCCGCACCGAACTGCCGCCGGTAAGCATCGGACCGGAACATCACCCTATCGAGGGGGGTGGTGTCTGGCACCGTGAATGAACATTTACGCCACAAGCCCAGGTCGGTTAGGCTCGTGTCGTGGGGGGCACGGCGAAGCAACGCCCTAGTGTAGGCGGGACTTGCCGACCAGTGTTTATTTGCCGTCGAGTTCGTTGCCGTGGTCATCCTTCATTTCCAGAAAGCCGTACACAACGTAACCAGCGACGATCTTGGCGAATCCGTAGGCACCCGCAGTGCCAGAACTACCGCTGAGGCTGATTTCCTCAACGATTTTGAGGTTCTGCTGCATGATGAGTGCGGTGGCTTCCCGCTGGAAAGCAGCGTTCTTTTTGCCAGCAGCACCAGCTTCGAGGTTGTTGGACATGTACACGTCGAAGGTGTACACCTTACCCCGATACCCAGCACCCTTATCTCCGGCGAGATTGCCCACGGAGTCACGGTACATCTGGTTGCGGAGCACGTCAATCTTCATCATGCTGCCATAGCTGGCAGGCGATACCACCAAGTAACGCCACTCCAGGGGGGCATTGGCGTTGTTCAGGTTGGTTTCGCAGGTGAGGATGTTGTCGTCGGTGATGTCGATATTGTCGGTGCCAACTACGGTGCTGTAGCCGTCGAACCCGTTGGTGGTGTCAGCAGCCAACTCGCTGTCCACCTGGATGGCACACGCCTGTCCGATACCATCGGTCAGGAGGGTATCGTACATGGCCATCTTCTGGACGTTCATTTCCAGGGGCATCACAAATCCCTTGTACGCCATCTGGTTTACCGCAATCTGCCGTTGGACATCGGTCAGTGCACTCCAGGTGAGGGCCGCAAGCGTGCCAAAGGTAGTGCGCTTACTGGCGGAGGTGTTCTGTCCAAACAGGGGGACGTTTACAATATCACCACGGCCTGGCGGTAGTTCGGGTTCCCACCGACGGTCTACCAAATCGGGGATAACTACATTGGTACGGTACACGATGCTAGCCAACTGGGACCATACATCAGGGAGGTAGGTCGCCATAGTCGTCGCAGTCATTTCATTTGCCACAAAGAAATCTCCTTGTCAACTGTGTTTACAGAACTATCCCTTCTTAGCTTCTAAGAGGGCCTTACTGTGTGCGGCCATTTCCGCACGGGTCATCTTACCTACGTTCTTTGCCAGTAACTCGGTTACTGTGGGCGGGGGGGCATTTGTGCCACCGGCAACCTTGGTTTTGTCAACTTCACGCACCCCCGCTTCTTTCAGTTGACGCTCAACCTCGGCTTTAACCCGGGTATCGAAATCCTTGGTAGTGTCTTTCTTTACCACAGTATCCTCCTGAGATTTAGCTCTCGCTTGCCGTCTGACTTGCTTGGCGAGTGAAAGGGCTTCCACTAGGTCACCCTCCTCAAACGCTTCCACCACATCGGCAACACGGGGGTCATCCCACGATTGGACGCCTACAGACTGGATTATACCATGTATGGTCTGGGTGATCTCCGCACGCTGCCCATCAGTAGCCGACTGAGACCGGCGCAACTGCTGTACCGCCCCCAGTGTTTGCTTAGATGCGTCGTCCATTTCTTGATTGGACAGCGTGTGCACCAGGGCGTCGATGGCGGTCTGCATACCATCTAAGCGTCCCGACTGTTGCTCCGCAACAGTTAAGCGGTTCCGGGTTCGCTGCAACTCCCGTTGCAAGGATTTGATAGACTCGGCACTGGTATCTTTTAGTTCCTCAGTGTCGGTCAATACAGTCTGCTGTGGGTCAACGGCGTCAGCCGTTTTAGCTTCATCAGCCATGTATCCTCCATATTGAGACTAAGTATCAATTAGTCTCCCTCATATTATACCACAAAACACTGGGTTCGTCAATGGGTTAGTACCCCTTTTTTGGCTTGGGTTTGGGCTTGGCCAGGGGTTTGGACTTCGGCTTCTTTGCCACTTTACCTCCTTCCGCCCTAGCCTCACTAATAGCTATGGCAACAATCTGTTTATGAGACCGCTTAGTCTTAGACTTCTTGAGATTGCGGATGTTGGTGCCTACATCTTTACTTGCGGGGGGCATTATCGTGGCCGTTTCCAATCTACAGGTTTGTACTCATACCATTTGACCAAGGCGGCTTCGATAGCAGGATCGTCATGCCGCAACTGCCAGCGGGCTATCTTCATGTCTTTTATAAGCCACTTAATACTACGGTCTGCTATTAGCATGGACTTACGGTCGGCGGTGCTGGCGTTCTTCCATGCGTTATATGTGGCTAAATCCTCGGGAACGTTCTTTAGCTCTTTCTCTGCTATATCCCAATAGGGGCGGAGAGTGTCACGCACGTCGAGTATTTCATTGACTTGGTCACGCACCGCCGGGTCAGCATACCGCAGCCCCCTATAGTCACCGGGGTCACGGCCTGTTATGTACTTCTCGGGTACACCAGCTTCAACTGCCTGGCGGAGAATATCGGCTTTCTTGGTATCCATCAGCTTGTAGTTAGGCTCACCATCCTCGGAGTAGCTTAGGGGTACCGCATAGTATTTGTTGGCCCAGGTATCCATGAGGGGCCTATCCTTCTCCGGCAAAGCACCAAATACAGTAGCCGACGCCTCAGAGTAGCGGAGTATAAATTCGTCCACATCTTCTCGTAAATCCTTGCCGGTTCTGATACGCATCATATGGCGTAGGCCGCTCTCTAACTCTTCACCACGAGTGTCAAGCAACAGTTTGGCTTGACTGACAGTTGGTAGTTCTGTCGCACGCACATCACTCTGTGCTCTCCGAGCTTGTACCCGTGGGTCTTGTTCTATGAGCCGACTAATACCCAAGGGGATATTGTCCGGGTCGAAGGGGGGCACCGTGCCACTAGCAACCAGTTCTGCGCCAACCTGTTGGCGGATGTCGGTTGTAGACAGTGCCGTAGCCCGCAAACCTACATGCGCTGCCGCAACTGTGGCAGCTTGTTCCGCAATACCCACGTCTTTTGGCAACTCCTTGGCGATAGTCTTGACACCTATTGGTGAAAATGCGGTTAGCATCCACTCAGCTATATCGCCAGCGTTCTCCCGGGTGGGAGTGCCAACATAATCCTGACCCGCTATCATAGACCACACTTTGCTAACAAGAGGGCTTGATTTTGATTCTAGTGCCCGCATAGGATGACCTGTACCCAAGTCAATGGTCAACCCGACTAGACTAGCATAAGGACCAAATAAGGAGTAGTCTTTGTTGCCAATGCGGACTGTTAGAAAGTTGGGGTTACGTCGCCCATTTATAATTGGACGAAAATCTGTGTCCATCCCTTGTGCGGCATTAGCTAGGTAGGTTAGAGCGGTGCCACCAGCAATAAGCTGGAGTATATCACGGGTCGCAATACGGTCACCCATTTTACCAACACCAGGGATAAGACCCTTGCCGCCACGATACACAGTCTCAATCTGAGATTGTAGAAAGCGGGATGAAAATAGCAAAGATTCACCCAGACTACCACCAGCCCTACCCCGGACACGCCCGACGCTTCTGTTCATAGCCTCGGCAATCTCTCGTGTAGTACCTGAGGCTCTGAGGTCGGCAATCGTCTGACCCTGGCGGAGCAGTGTCTGTAGCTGTCCGTTAGATCGATCAAGAGCCAAGGAAGTGGCTAAATCCACAAATGCTCGGTTGGCCTGCTTTATAAGCGGGACTTTGCTGACTATGCCCCCCGTAAACTCCTGTGCAGTAGTGCCGGTTATGGTAAGACCCTCTTTGGCCCACTCAGTAACTGTTAGGCCACCCGTCTTAGCAATCTTCTCATTGAAGCTGAGAAACTTGGTAGCTAGCACATGAGGGTTAGCCCATGCTAGGAGTGATACACCTAATGCCCTAGTGTAGGCGACAGGGTCACGCCACATTCCTAGTAGAGCCTGTATCGTCATAGCGGAGTTGTCACCAGTAGAGTTGAGGTTCAACAACATGTCGTTTAGCGGTTTAACACCCTTTATAAAGAGAATGCCAGACTTGGGACCCATGCTTTCCATCATAGCTGTAGCAGAGTTAGCTAAGGCAATGGGAAATGACTCACCACGTAAACCAGGGAACTCTATAGCACCTGTACCATGCCCCTTGGCTACTGCGGCGCTCTTGAAGAAATCAGCAGTTCGCATTTCTACAGTGCGTCTGCCCAACTTGTTGATGTAATCTTCTATGGCTTCACCAGGAGTCATGTATTTGTAGCCCGCCGCCACACCAGCAGCTTGAGACCCAAACTTGGCGGGTTCTACTTTACCGACGCCTTTGATAGCCCCTGCCTTGGTAGCCATGATAAGCTGCTCGGCTTCATCTGCAATGTCCGCTAGCTCGGCTCCACCACGGGGTATGTAGAAGCCACCTTCCATAACATCAGGCCGTGTTCCCCGCTTGCCCCCCAGCGCACGGAAGAACTCATCATATGGTGCCAGTGTTGTTCTTATGTCCTCTAGCAGTTGTACTTGGGGCGGCGACAGCTTATCAAGATACCTGGGTAGCTTAGCGGCTATATCGGCTAGCTCAGGCTTACCAACAAGAGAGTCGGCACCCTCAAGTGCGGCGATTCTACCGGCTCGGTCGAGCTTGAATGTTTTGCGTATACGCTCACCAAATTCTATACCAATAGCACGAGCCGTACTCTGCACCACTGCATTTTCCTGTGCATATTGTTTAAACGCAGTTTCGGCTAGTGGTGCTTCCTTTGTCCTTTTTATACCTACACGACTCACAGCATCACGCCCCAGATTACGTAGGGTTGCGTGTGTGCTTAGAGTAACAGGTACTGACCGAAACTCAAATGGGTTGACCGGGGGGGGCATACTGTGTATAGCCCCATCATCAGCGGTTTCAAGGGTAGACGTAAGTGGTTCCTTGAGACGCACTAGGAACTTACGAGAAGATTTGCCGTATATAAGTTCCCGCATTTCACCAGAAACTTCGCCACCAGGCGGTATGATGTCCTCAGCAGTAAGCATCGCCCGTATTTCTTTAGACACCACACTCTGAGGGGGAATTATATCAGTCGCAGCTTTGGCGGCACCAGGCGGTATTAATGCCCCCTGCCCCGCAGCCCGCTCCGCTCTAATAATGGTGTCACGTACCGTAAAAAAGTAATTACCAGCAAAGTCCTGACCACTCGGAACTCTACTAATTAAGCCCCTTTCTATGAACGGGGCCAACGATGTCTGAGGGCTTAGCTCTAATACCCTTCTGAGTCCCCCAGCAGTATAGGTTGCAGCAAGCCCACCGACCAAATCACCATGATTTTTTTCAATCAACCGAGGCCAATCGGCTACTTGTTTTCCTATTTCATCTACTTTCAAACTCTGTGGTGGGATTATCTCAGCCGGGGTTGTCTTAGCAGCAGCTTTACCGGCTGGTCGGGCTATCTCACCACCAGCTTCTGCGATACCGACTGGTCGGAGTATAGGCACCCCCTTAACAACACCTTTACCAGCAGCCTGTATGCCCCCCGCAGGCAAAATCCCAAACTGGCCCAGTGCCCTGACTGGCCTGGCCACCCTCTCATAGCCTGATAGGGGTTCCATAGGAGTTATCGGTTCTTGCTGCAACTCCCTCAGTTGTTCTGGGGTGGCCCCCGCTAAATATCCAACGGGGCTTGTATTGAGCTTCTTTAGCTCCTCGATTATCCTGATGCCCAGACGTGGGTTTTTTACAGGATACGGTGTGGCTGTGGGTGTGGGGGGCAGGCGCAAGGGTTGCCGGGGTTGTGGCTCATCATCATCACGAATAACCTGGAGGTCATCCAGAGCAATACGAACCTTTGCTCGATGCTGCGCTTGCAGGTCGATGGTGGTTAAATCATTCAGGGGCACCAGTGCCATTAACGACGGCCCCTAGTGCCAACCATTAGTTGCGGACTGGGTGGCAGGAAGCCAGCTATTGGAGCTAACTGACCAAGCCACGCCTGCAAGGATGCAACATCTACTTGACCACCGGCACCCATAAAGGAGTTTACAGTAGGCGCAGCACCTGGCTGGGCTGGTAACCCACCAAGCTGAGGCATGGGCGATGGTCCGGTTACGCCTGGGGTATAATACCCTGGGGGAGTACCGGCTGGGCTACCCGGCCCACGGGGGTTATTAACGTAAGTACCACTAGCCCAGTTTTGGGGGAAGCCTTCCTCGTATCGTCCTTGAGCATCGGGACCGTAGGGCCTGGTGCCAGCCCCAGAAACGGCTGTACCAGGAGGCAAACCAGGAAGTTGAGGCCCTAAAGCGCCCTGACCTTCGGCCCCCACAGTCTCCATACCAATTCGCTCAGGTGTACCCAGCGCACCCACCAGTTGGGGTAGCTGGTTAACGGATGTTTGGAACAGCATTGGGTGCCGAGCGAATAAACCCATAAGATCGAGAATCTTACTGGTGCGGTCTAACCCCGCTTGCTGGTTGGACAACTCACGGGTAGCGTTTCTAGCACGGGCCGCTTCACGCCAGTTGCCCGATGCTAGGTCACGGTCTAGTTTATCACGCATCACGCCGAGCTTCTCGTTTATACGGTTTCGCTCGGTGTCAATTTCACTTACTGTACTGTCGAGTTGCCTACGTAGCTTTTCGTTGACTAACCTAGCGTGTTCCAGTCCCAGTTCCTTCTCCTCGGGAATTGGTCTATCTTTAAACTCTGATAATGCACTTTTATTGATTTGGCCACGTAGATAATTAACCAATGCTGGTTGCGGGCTGATACTGGCGGGCCAGTCACGCCCAGGCCGTCCGAAGCCAGCGGCTGTGTAGTTGGCAGTGGTTTCTACATCACCACCATAAGCAGAACCTACGCCACCACCTGTATACCCTGTACTAACAGAACGTGGTATAAAACCACTAGGTCTGCTAGGTGCCATAGAACCCTGAATAGGTGTAGACCTAAACGAGGGTGTTGGGCTGGATATACCCACAGGTGGCAGTGGGGGTGGGGTGTATAGAGGACCTAAAGACGGTTGCTTGAAAGCCATTATTCCAACTCCTGTACTTGGTCAAGTAGAGCATCAGCGCCAATAGTATCTATGGCAGCTTGGCGCTGTTCGGGGGTTTCTAAATATGCTAGGGCCTGCTGCTTGGTAATAGCCCCTCGGCTGGGACCCAGAAACACCTGCGCTTTAACACGCAGCAGTATATCCTTGAGCATTCCGGCTGCTAAATCAGCAACAACCCTTGTGTGGTCTGTTTGTAGTTTAGGCTCCGGCACCTTCTGCGGTTTCTCCCCTCAAAGTACCTAGGGTAGGTCCTTGCCCGGGCTGTAACCTATTGCCTAACTCACCGACTGCACGTTTGCGTAGGTTCAGCGCAGCAGTTTTGGTTTCGCCTGCTATTTCTTCCTCGGCTATTTCCATACCAGCAGATTCCATTGCGATCCTAGCAACTTCGCCAGTTTCAAGGAGTTGCCGGACAACCTTTTCAGCACCCCACTGGGCTAGTTCCGAGGAAGGATTCTCGTGCTTGAAGTATTTACTGAGAACGGTGCGGTGGGATTCAGCCTCAGCGTTAAGGACTTGCAGACCCAATGAAACCCGCCGATCATCTTCCTCTTGGGAAACTGCTTCAAACACAACCCGGGCCTGGTAGAACCCATCAATATCTGAGTTATCTAAACGTGCCCCACTTGGTAACTGTATAGACTCATCTAGTATGGTGTCCATGTAGCGTAGGATTATGTTCACCCACATGCTACCCAGGCGGTTCAGAGCAGATACGAATGGGTGTAGCGCCTGACGAGCCTGCCCAATAAGCATAGCCTGATGGACGCCGTAGTCCACTCCGGTAGGGCGGTCACCCATCAGGGCGGGGTTGTATGTGGCATCCTCAATCGATTGCTGCACCATCGGTAGGAATTGGAACATGGCGGCGTTAAGCTGCGGCATGTCAAGCCATTCGACGGACTTATCATCGCCAGCAACCCGCTCAACCGGGAGGATGCCCCCCGGCCCGGTGTTCCATGAATCCTGTAGGGAACTAGCTTCATCCTTGTTGGCAAGCAAGCGGGGGAATACGTCCAGTTGCCACAGTAGGTCCAACAGCGTCATAAGGCGGGCTTCCGCACGCACCTGGGACATCACCGCCCCACCCAGGATACCTTTGGCACCCAAACCACGTCGCCCCCTGGTGACTCCTACCCATATATAGGGGGGGCATTTGTGCGTGTTGGGTTTGCGGAATACTTCTACACCATCGCCCCAGGCGATATAGTTGATGTCGTCCCAGTATTCCACCCACTGGATTTCCCTAGCAGGGTTCTTGTCCTTTGCCTGTGGGTCCCGCCAGTGGGGGTAGCGGGTCCACATGTCTACCGCAGTGCGTTTCTGCGTCTCAATTACAAACTTGTGCGGCCAGGAGCGGTCTGGGCTGACCTGGACGCTACCTGGGTGTACCGTGAAGGTGTCAAAAGGCCAGGCAGAACGGCGTTCTTTGCGCCACTCCTCAAGGTCGGCATCACTGGCCCCACGCTCCGGGGGGTCGGGCCAACTATCCTCGTCGAACACCACCTTGATGCAAGCGGAACCAAGCAACACTAGGTCAAACTTAGCCTCGCTCCAGACATTCTCCTCAGAAGTGGCGGTTAGCTGCTCTAGGGCGTAGGTACAGGCTTCACGGAGGAGTTCTTGCCGCTTGACTGCCCGGCTACCCACTCCTGGGGTGCGTATGTCCACCCTGGGAAAGTCCGAAATAATATGGGCAGCGGCACCGTCACATTTCGCCATAGCACGAGAGGGTATGTGAGACGGAGCGCCAGCGGGTAGGACAATCCCGAGGTCAATATCACCATCGTAAGCACGCTCCGCCGAGTGCATGTCCTCGTACATCTTGCGGTTTTGAGCCTTGATTCCGTCCCGCAAGGTAGTTACAAATTCGTAGGTGACATTACTGGGGGGCCAAACTGGGCGTTTTTTAGCCATGATTATTTCTCGTTACATTATATCACAAATTTGTGATTCTGTCAACCGCAGGTATACGCCACAGTCCATTCTGACGGGTGGGAATACGCTGCTTAGTCCATGCTCCAATTTGATGTGGCTTCTCGGGCATAAGTACTGCGGGGGGGGCATTCTTAATATAGTTGAGTGGTCCCAGGGGGGCACGCAGGTCATCGGCGTAGCCGAAGTTGTCAACTAGACCGTAGCTCAGGGCCTTACACGCATCGTTGAACTCATCAATCGGTACGAGAGCGGTTTGATGCCCCCCCCGTTGGGGGGGGTAACTCCAGCCACGCATACCCTTGAACTCCAGGGGGGCAGGTCCAAGACCAAGCTCACACAGTAGACCCACGCAACTAGGTGATATGATGACACCGGGTTTGCCGGTCTGGGGGTTGGGCAGTAGGAAGGTGTTGATGCGGTCAATGCCGTCCATGACCTTGACAAAGTTCATGTGGATACGCTTCATGGCTTCTTGTTTCCAGACTTCCTCACCAGATTCACCATTAGAATTGCGCTGGCGACCTGCTCTGTCCATGACAACGTACTCTATAGAATCCCACCAGGGCCGCTTGCGGCACAAGTCGATTACCTGGCTGTGAGTGTGGCGGCTTACATATATTTCATCGAATACGTGGACTTCTTGCCCATAGAGTTGTACCGCTAGAACAGCATAGGCGTGGGTTGACCCTGGGTCTATCCACAACTGGATGGGCTTCTTCTTGTCCCATTCCAGGGGGGCAACGTGCGTACTATAGGATGCGAGTTTGAACACCAGACCGGAGGGGCGAGACGGGATACCCTCGAACCGCTCTGCGAAGCGGTCAGGTGGGTAGAACGCTTTGAGGGCGAGTATTTCGGGGTCATTGGCACCGCCGGGGTAGATGGCCAGGTTGGTGTTGGTGGGCAGGGAGAAGGATTTTATAGAGTGGGTATTTTGTGATTGGCCCATAGTCCACATGTCGAAGAACATGTCGTAGCTGTTTTCGAATGAGCCACTTAGATATTCCCAACCCCGCTTTTCTGCTACACGGCCTCTGGCACGAAGCCAGGTCTCGTTTGTCCATAAGCCCACTTCACAGCCGATAACCCCGTTGGGGGCACGTACCCCAAGTTTGCGGGGGTCATGGGCGGTTTTAGTCTCGAACCTGCCCCCCATGCGAGTGACCAGGATGGCCTGGTCTTGCTTGGGGAAGTGGATACCGTCCTTGGCGACTAGGTCGAGCTCGGTAAAGAAGTCAACCAGGTATTGGAACTCACCCCGGCACATTTCGTAATCTTCGCCAATGAGCCAGTAGAGCGTGGGGGTGGCATCGTCCTCGATAGAAATATCGGCTATGTGATGACCATAGCCTTCCCAGCCGCCTACTTTGGATTTGCCAGCCCGCTCCCCGCCTGATACGACTTTAATTCGGGAAGGGTCGGACAGAATCTCCATTTGGGTTGGGTTGGGCTGGTCCGTCAGGGATGCTATTGCGTGGAGTTTTAGTTGTTGGTGTAGTGTTGTCATCATCCACTAGACGAAACGTAGCATCAACTATTGGTTGCGGTGCACGTATTAAACCCTGAGCATTAGCAGCATCCATTATACTACGCATAGAATCACGGAGTCGGGTCAGAGGGGAGTCGACGCCTCTGTTGGTTACTTGTTCTTGTATGGTAGTGGTGTGTTTCAGGTATAGGGATAACAGGAACATGCCAACAGTGGGATTGCCCTTCTTCTCGATTGCACGGGCGGTTAGCTGCTCAATAATGAGGGGGATGGATTCGGATATGGTGCGGAGCGCACGAGGGTAACCGGCGTAGACTTCTAGCAGGATTTGGTCGGTGGTTTTGCCTTCGTTGAGAGCCAGTTGCTTGAGCTTGGTAGCGGCCAGGGAGGGGCGACCAGCGTTTTTGCGGGCACCGCCCCGCTTGCGGACGGGGCCGGGGTTGGTGCGCTCGGCCCGTTTGCGGGCAGCGGTAGCCCGGCGCTTTTCGGCGTCGGTTAGGAGCATGGCCTGTATGGGGGTTGACATAATTAGGAGACTTTGGCGGTTGGTGGCGATTCTAGGGGGGCATTTGTGGAGACGTACAGGACATCGGCTTTTGTAGGATCATCGGATTTCCACCCATAAGTCGTGGGTAAAATTTTGATGCGGCTGTGAGGACCGGAGCGGTACTGGCCACGATAGCGTCTGCGAAAGGGTGTTAGAAGAATTTTTGCAGGCATTAGATACATTATACCATATGTGGGTTTGAAAGTCAAGGGTTATTCTGTAGCGTAGCTAATTTATTCAATAGTGCCGGGAGAGCACCCTTCCCAATATCTATCCTACCCAAAGGGGGGATTTACTTCAACATTGCACTCCCACACATTGCACTCTATACATTATGTATACCCATTCATGGGGGGCATTATGTGTGTCAGCTACCAGGTGCATCCGCCTCAGCCAACAGGTGCCTACCCCCCCATCCCCAGCTTGTAGCTGAAGCATCAGCACATATGTATCGGCCCAGTTTTATACAAAGCATAGACATAGCCCGAACAAAGCATAGACATTGCCTATACTTATTTAAGGATATAACCAAGGGGGCATATAAGGTACGCGTGGGGGTACAATTACCGAACAAATTGCCCATTTTGGGGTGGCTAGATACGGAAAACTGGATGAAACTCATAGCTACGGCCTATTCAGGGTCGTATCTGAGCACCCACTTGACAAGCTAACTCCCCAGGTGGTAGCTTTGAGTAGCATCACAAACAAGTGATGACGATAACAGGCTAGTCACCTTAACCCGACTGGGAGGCACCATAATGGGCCACAAATCACCCTGCCATCATCCAGGAACAGACTTCCTTGCTTTCATAGGTTATTTAGCTCTACTAATAATGGTAATCTGGCTAATCCAACAAGTCACCACCGACTGCCACGAAGAGGCCACTCAAGCCGAAATTGACGCCTGCTATAAGTCAAACGCACTGATGCATGACAACGGAGGGCGATAAAAATGGGCCACAAATCCCCATCCAGCAAGCAATGGTTGCTCACTCAAGACCGTCGAGAAATCCTGGCCACCCGCCGTGCTGACCACAGCCTGAGCGTCGCCAACCGTTACGCTACCCTACAAAACGCTGCTGGTCAGCAATCGGTTGCACTGGGCGCATATGCATACCGCCACAATCTCAATCTAACCACACCTATGCGCCGTAGCCGCAACAGCCACACAGTGCCATTCTGCCATAGCCTGACCCACGCAATCGTCTGGTCCAAAGGCTATTGCCTAATCTGCGGCCTCAACGTCAAGGTGCACCCCTATGAATAAGCCAATGTCCATAGTATGCGCCTGGTGCAACATCATCCTACGCAAGGGTAGCACAACCATATCGCACAGCATATGTTCCCCCTGCAAGCGCAAACTTCTTGGTGAAGGGTATTGACAACCCGCTAAAAGTGTGCTACGGTATCTACGCCTAGTCAGCGTAACCAGACTGGAATCTCAAAAGAGGGAGGATACCATGTCAAAAATAATAGTAGCCTACAAGCTACCAAACGGTAAATACGAAACCAGAGAATTCGCCAGCCCCGTATCATTGGCGCATGTTGGCACAATCGGGGACGAGTTAGGTTCACACATCTTTGACGCTTATGAAGATGGCGTACTCCTAGGCGGTTGGGCCGTCTTTAAGGGCGGTTGGTCCTACTGTGGACGATAGGGAAAGCACCACATTAAAGAGGGAGGTTACTATGTGTACCATCAACTACGGCCCAGGCAAATTTGAAGCCGAACCGTGCATAACCAGACTAGCCTACTGTTGGTTCGGACTAGGTGACCGCCTGGATGACGACGATAACACCGAAACTCACTACGGCCCATTTACCGATGCCGACATCAACGATTTTCTGGGCGATATGGGGCCAATATGCTCTGACTGCCGAACCACCGTGCTGGCCGCAAAGCGCATAGATTGTTGGGAGGATACCCAAGGATTTGTATACAGCAGCGTCAAATAAAGGGAGGACACTATGACTGGCGAAATGTACCACATTGATCCTATCACTGGCGTCGAACCCGATGGCACTGTCTGGCCCCTCCATGCGGCCATAGCACAGGCTCTGGGGGGCACAGTGCAACCCTTCGACCAGTACCAAGGTCCCTACATCTTGGTCGGCCCTGACATCCGTGTAGGAACCAGACCCTACCAACTGGCAGTACAACACATAGGCGTCAAGCGGTTGTGGGTCTGCTCCGATGATGGCGACACAGCATTTCTCTGGCGGGAAGATACTGATACCAAAAGTGCGCAATTCTTCTACACAGAAACGGACCTGGCCATCGACTTAGCAACCATGTTAATGAAGGATGAGGTGCTGCCATGCTAAACGACGACAATCTCCGAACCGCTCTATACCGTGATTCCCGCCGCCTATGGCGTCTAGCTTGCCAGCACGACGGCATTGACCCAAACAGCAAGTTCATTGTATTTAGTGACAACAACCCCTATAACCAGCAGTACCATGCCGCCACCGTTGCCTACCTATCATTCCCCCGAAAGGATAGTGACCCATGAAACTCCACCACTACTCACGCCAACCTGGTCTAACCACCCTAGACCCTGCATACCACGGCACGGGCGTACCCGACGCCGCCAGCCGCCGCAAAGTCAACGATTCCGATGACTGGGTAAACCGTACCTACTACTATATAGGTGACCCTGAGCCTATCGTACGCGCCCAGTGTGCATACCACTACATCGCAGAGGTTGACTGCCACACTTTGTACGATTTAGATATCGATTCCACTAATATGCGGGATACCCCCGATGTAACCAGAATGGAACACCGAATCTATACGTCCGGCTACAATGGATTCATTGTCTCACATGGTCCCTACCATTTTGCGGCTATGTTCATCCCACTCTCAGTAACAGAGGTGCCCAGTGACTAAACTCTACTCCATCTACATCAGCCCAGGTGCAATTGCGCCAGACTCATTGGACAACCTGGCCACCCGCTACCTCGACGAGTTCACCCGCCTGACCGCCGTCGGTGCCTGGCACGGTCAATTAGAACCTACCCTTGTGTACCAACTATACCGTGCCAGTGATACCACACCCTGGAGCGTCACCGCTTTCGCAGAAGCTGCCCGCCAGCTGTGTAATCAACAGGCCGTCCTTATAACCAGCACCCCCGCAGACACCATCCTCATAACACAAAATCCGTTGGCGGATTTAGTGATATGATGTACTCTGCTAAACCATCCTAACAGGAGAACCATTATGACTGCCCTAGCATTAGCCCAGGCAAGACTGGACGCCGCCCAATTGGTGTTTAACAACGTTCAAGCCGAATGGGACGCCGCCCGCATCGACGCAGACAACACCAAATCCGAGTGGTTCGCTGCCTCAACAGTGCTATACTTCACCAGCCTAGCATTGGACGATAGCAGAGCAGCATTGTCCACCGCCAGTGTTGAATTGGACCAGGCCAAAACAGAGTTGCACGATGCTGAAGTGGCATTGGCCAAAGCATCTAACCCATAACCCACATATTAAAATATAAAGGAGTTGCCATGATTACCGCAGAACAAATAGCCGCCATCGACCACACCATCGTTGCCATCCACGACGCCTACCCTGATAGCCACTTCCTCAGTGAGGACCTGGATACCATCGAAATCGAAGACAAGTTCGGTGACTACCACATCTTCGACGTCGATACCCAGGAAGAAATGACTTACCAGTGTGATGAGTGTGAGAGTTACCGCCCCGACGCTGCGTTTGACCCCGACGATAACCCAGTCATCATCTGTCGCTACTGCCTAGACAACGAGCATCGCAGCCAAGTCGATTAGGGGGGCATCGTGCCTCACCTACACCAAACAACATGGAGGTTCACAATACCATGAAGCCAATACAACCGACCCCTAACGAGCACCACTGGCCACGGCACAAGGTCAAATCGGTTGACTGTCGTAAACGAGACCTGGTTATCCGTATTGCAGACTGGTCTCGCCAATCCCTACAGACTGGGGAACCGGCCTTCGATGTGGAAGTCTATATAGGTGGGGTCTATGACTGGAACAAGTCCAAGACTTGCTCAGTATGTGAGTACGGCACCAAATCCAAGGCTAAAGCTGCCGCCATCGCATTTGCCCAGACCCAGATTGTGAACCTTCTGTAGGGGGGCATCATGCTCTACATAATCGTCATCTCCACAACCAACAACCCCCCGAACACCCTAACGTCCATACCCATATCCGCCGACACGCCCGCCGACGCCCTGCGTAAAATGGCGGCGGACCTAGACGACATGAACACCATCGAGTTACTACCCCTACTGCCCCCCTATCAAGAGATTGAGTAGGCACCTAACCCAACTCTCATACCTACCGTTTCTTTTCTTTACACATTCTCTTTCTTATATATACTATTTTCATATATATAAGAGAGAGAATGTGTATAGAAAAAAAACAACAGATAGGGAAAAGGAGTAACCCCATATATATACGAAAGAGAAGATGTGTGAAAAAAGAATTACAGGTGCTTGCCTCTTGACAAACCCACTCGCTTAGTGTATAATTGTAGTAAGTTAAATTTTCTAAGGAGTAATTGCTATGAAATTCAATGAACGCCTAGCCGAGGTTGATAACGCACTCGATGCCTTTAACACCGCTGTAGCCACCTACATGCTCCGTAATGCCGCTTGGATGGCCAACCCCAACCGTGCCAGCGACCCCACCACCGCCCTGCTTGATGTAGCCAACAACATCGTAATGGCCTGGGCCAACCTGAAACAGGCCATGCGTGCGGCCATCAGCAGCCAATCCTTTGGGAGTCACACCACCAAACTCCGCCCTCGTAGGTTAGGTCCTACGCCGTCCTCGTCCACTCGACTTGGCCGACCTCCCGAACCGTATGCAAGGACAAGGGGGGCATAATGACACACCCCCTATTCACCACCGTCTACGTCACCGAACTTGTTGCGCTGCACCGGCTAAACCAGGGCATCATCCGCTTGGACTCCCCTATATGCGACCACAGCGCATCCACCTTCCTGGACGAACTGGCCTACGTCGAGTCTGAGGTAGCTTTACCCAACGGCATCCGCCTGGAAATAATCTGTCAGGGTGGCGACGCCTATGCCGCATTTGCCATCTACGACGCCATCATAGCCTGCCCCCTGCGTGTAACCGGCGTTGTCTATGGCATCGCAGCCAGTGCCGCTAGCATGATTGTCCTCCAAGCGTGCACCTATCGCTTTGCCCACCCCAATGCCCGCCTACTCATCCATGAAGTCCGCTCCAGCACCGAGCAAACCGACGGGCGCATAACCCTTGTACAAGACGATGTAGACGAAGGCCAAGTCGTGTACCTCAACATACTTAACGTCCTAGCCAACCGAATGAGTATGACAGTCGCTAATCTCCGCAAGCTGTGCGACCGCCGAGAATACTGGCTCTCAGCCGCCAAAGCCCAGCAACTTGGCCTGATTGACGGTGTTATTCATGCCCCCCCGACCCTTGACAACGTACCATAAAGGTGATAAGATGAAGTCAGGCAACCCTTAGTTATCGGTGCCGTGTTGGCTGCGTGGCCATATCAGTATAGATTAATGAGGTACGACGTGGAAGATGATTTAGTCCTTCGGTTGGCGCACCCAGGAGATAAACCATATATCAAGTCATTGTCACGACAAGAATCCTTTGCTTTAGGGTGGATTCCAGATACAATGTATGATCGTGTTTGGCAAGGGACATTTTCAGGGTGGATTCTACTTTGCACCGTCCGGCAACAACCTGTGGGGTTCTGCTTTGCCGCACCAGCATACAAACCCAAAACCCGTTTCCCACCTTTTTATGGCCGCATTTACCAACTCTCGGTACAGGCAGACGCACGCCGATTTGAATATGGCACCGCCCTAGCGGACGCCGCTCACAGGTTGATTATGGCAAATGGGGATGGAACAACATTGCGGTGTGCTTGTGACTTGGCAGCAAATTGGTTTTGGGGGGCGTTGGGGTGGGAAATAATCTCGATTTTAGCTGTTGGAAATCGTGTGGGTGACAGCCCAAGAAAAACGCGACGCCCTCTGTATGTTCGGTTGAGGGTGAATGATATCGCTGTTGCAGGGGTCCTCCCTGAAATACCAGTTGGCTCTATATCAACGATGGCACAGATTCAAAAAGTGACGGTAATCCCAATTATCTACCCTCACCGATAGGGGACGAAGTAGAATTGAGAGTTGGAGTGGAGATATTCACATCGACAGCGCGTAAGCACAGACTGGTGAAGGAGTAAATGATGGAGTCACTTTACAGTGACCTAGAGATTCGTAACATGGTCACCCGCAGCTTACTTTTGCACATCCTGATAATGGATAATCAAGCCGCAGTTTTTGATGCTCGGATAGACGCTCTCGACTTCGTCAACCGCATCTCACCGGATGGGTTACGCCGTATCGCCGCCCGCAAAGTGGGTGACCCCAACCTCGATATACTGACCCTCGTGAATGACGAACTCGGACTTAGATAAGGAGGATTATGCGCACCATCACGTTTACCGACTATACTGTCTGGACCCTGGCCGATGTTATCAAAGCAGTCGAAGCCGAACCCGGTCTGTGTGCCCTACACTTTTACCGCATCAACCTATCTACCACCACGCCAGAGCGATGTTTGTTGGGTGTTATGCTCGACTACGACAGCGCTTACCACAGTAAACGTCATTGGTTGAATGGGACGGTTACGGCCCTCATAGGCCAAGACCCAACCATCCTAAACGACAACTGTGTTCCTCTGTGGGCGTCCGCTATCGAGCGCAAGGCCGCAGTTCTTGCCTACCTACGCAACAGACTAGCAGAGGAGCAAACCAATGAGTAATGAAGCAATCACAATAGCGGTGGTCAGTGGCCTTACTCTAATATGGGTCACCGCCATAACTTTTGTAGTCTGGTATTCCCTCAGATTTAACCAAAGGAGGTAACATGCAATACCGAGGCGTAATCTGGACCAAGACCATTATCGTAGATGAGGACGCAAAAGCCTTTTACCGGGCTATGGGTGATGCTGTTGATGCCCTGGAAGAGACAGCTATGACGTACGGTTGGGGAGTGGCAGACATTTCTATATATGAGGATGATGTACCACCTGGGCTGGTAGAAGCCTATGGCCCTGACCACTACTCACGGGATAACCCATGTCTAACTTAGTATTATCTAAAGGCAGGGACCACAGTGCCTAGTGGAAGGTTTGCACCTGTGGGGTTCTGTCGTAATGGCCATCCCCGTGACCAATCAAAACGGGATAGCCTGGGAAGATGGTATTGTCGTCTAAAGAAAATAGAAAAGAATGAGGTGCCCTATCGTGGACAACAAATTAGTTCTGAGCCGAGGCCGTGATCCTTACAGTGAGTGGACTCCCATGCAGATACAGCGGGCTATGTGGGTTGCCACCTACTTTACCCATATGAACCGCCGTACTCACTTACGGGGGTTCCACTACTGGCTGGTATCCCAGTCACCCCGCCCCAAGTGGCCGGACGGTCTCATCTACAGCAACGACGAGTCCTCCTGGGAGAAACTCTGCGCCGCTTGTGTCTGGGCCAGATACACACATATCGGGGACTGGGACAACCTAATCGACCGCAAGCACCCAGATGCCATTGACCATACCGACTATGCCCACTACAACCCAGACCCGCAGTACGCACCAACAGTCATAACCGCCGATGAGTTACATGACATCCTAATGCGTGGTGCTCCCCGCTTTAGCACCACCGGCCTTAGCACTTACCACCTAGAAGTCTGGGTTGAAAAGGCATCGATGAACGAGATTATCATGCCCCCCATCCGCCGCTACGGGGCGGTACTCCAGGCCCTAGTGGGTGAAGCCAGCCTTGAGCGGGCCACCCTTGCTTTGGCCCGCATCGAGCGCACCGGCAAACCCGCCCGCATCTTTTACATCAGTGACTTCGACCCCGCCGGTCAGCAGATGCCAGTGTCCGTCGCCCGCAAGCTAGAGTTCTACGCCCGTGAGTGTGACATGGACATCCGGCTCCAACTACTGGCACTCACTGAGTCCCAGGTCAAGCTATATAAGCTGCCTGGTATCCCCACCAAAACCACCGACTCCCGTGCGGCCAGCTTCATAGACCGCTATGGTGACCGTGCTACCGAACTAGACGCTCTAGAAGCCCTTCACCCTGGCACACTGCGTCACCTGGTAACCGAGGCTCTGGCCCCCTACGTCGATGAGTCTAAGCTGAAAGCCATCGAAGCTGAGAACGCTCGCCTTCGCCGTGCCTACAGCCACATCATCAACGACTTATCCCTAGCCGACGCAGTTCAAGACCTAAAAGATATAACCACCACAATTTACCATACTGGACAGAAGCTACTCGGCAACTTCGACTACCCCCTGGCTAGTCACCAGGCCACTGAAGATGACCACGAACTACTTAATACCCTCCGATCCTACGATGACCAGCTAGCTGCTTACCGCAACTACAGGGGGAAGTAATGGGTGACACAGAGAACATCTTCGACGCCTGCTTACGGTCCAGCCGTATGTCACCCCCCACACAGTACGACACCGGCTCCTTCGACCAGTACGATGGCCGTGACGGACGGCGCATACGCATCAAGGCAATCCGGGTAGCACAGCTCCGGCTGACTGCCCCCCCGGGGTGCTACTGCCCCCAATGTATAGTATCAAAAGTCACCATCTGTTACGTGTGTGAGAACCCATGCGATACAGCACAACGAACCGACCTTGCTGGTAGTATCTACTATATCTGTGCTGATTGCTTCAACCGCCTTCATTCCCAGCCGGGTCCTAATGAGGAACCGGAGGCACACACACATGTCTGACCAAGCTGCACAAATAGAGGATATGTAACATGGATTTAGCCCTGAGCAGACCCGCCTGGTACGATGCCGCCCACCGCTTCAACGAGGCTTTCGGGCATTGTGGTAATTACCCACTTGCCTATGTTTATGCCATCTTCCTTGGGCTGTCAGGCCACATCCTGGGACGCCGCTGCTTTGCAGAGTACGGCTTGCCCCTATACCCCAACCACTACCTATGCCTGGTCGGGCCGTCCGCCCTGTCTCGTAAGTCCACGGCCCTGTCAGTGGGCCTGCAATCTCTGGGTGAGGATCGAGTGGATATGCATCCAATGCGCACACTTACCACCCGCTCTGGCTTGCTCTTATCCATGTCCCAAAATGATGGTCGGGGCCTGGTAGTGCTGGACGAACTGGCATCCATCACCTTGAAACGGCAGGATTTCGCTTCCGACTTAATTACCACACTTGTCGAACTATACGCCAACCCCGACAGCACCGATACTCATACTCGCCACAACCCCATACACGTTGACAACGCCTTCTTAACTATCCTCAGCGGCTCCACCATCGAGTGGCTCCGGGCAGGATTAACCAACGCCACCATGCTGGCAGGCTTCGGCAACCGCATGACCTTCGTTGTGGGCGACCCCCGCCCACCCAAGGCGTGGCCCAACCCCCCCAACCTGGATAGTTTTGGGTGGCAACCGCTGTGGAGATACAAAGGGAAGGCCCTCCGACTATCGGAGGACGCCCGGCCCCTCTGGGATAAGTTCTACTACTCCTTTGAGGCGCAGCAGGCCACTCTGCCCCCCCTTATCCGCACGCTCCGAGAGCGCATCCCCGAAAAGGTAATCAAGGCGGCTCTCGTGATGGCAGCGTGGCGGGGGGCAAAGATGATTGACGACGATTTGATTGGGTGCGCCATAGACTGGGGCCTATACCTCCAGGAAAGCCTCAACTCCCTAACCCCATCCTTCGAGGCCGAGGACAAGCAGGTGTTGGCAGCTTTGCACCAGGGGCGTGATACCCGCACTAAGCTGTTCAACACGCTGTCGCACACCATGAGCGTTAAGCGGGTTCGTGAAGCTATTGGCAATCTCCACTGGCTGGGGTACATAAAGGAGGAAGATGGTCATTTCGTAGCCCTGGAAGATGACTCGCAGGCCCAGTAGGGCCAGTGCAGGAGGAGAAATATGCCAACAGACCATAGCATTCAAGTGGCGGGATTTCTGTTTACTGACCCAAGAGTCTCTCATATACAGATGATACCCGAACTCGCTTTAGTTTTTGCTGAGAAGCTCGACGAATACAAGAACGCTATCGAATGGATGAGTGGTTCCCCGTCATTCGCTCCAGATGCAGAGGCCCACGATGGGTGGGTCAAGATACGGGACAGTCTACTCCGATGGCCCAACGCCATCGCCAAAGCCAGCCCCCAGGCCCCGTAGGGCCAGGGCAGGAGGTAACAACAATGGCTGTTCAAGGCAGTCATCCCAGTGCGTTCAAAGGCTACCGATTTGGGTTTTGCCCTCATTGCGAGTGCCGAGGGCTTTACAAAGGTAGGACCCGAAACCCAAAGGAACCGGTTCTCTTTGTGCGGTGCCGGTATTGTAGGTTCGAGCGATTCGGGACTGAGGCCTTTGACCCCAATCTGAAGTCTATTTAGCCCGCAGGCCCCATAGGGCCAGAGGAGGAAACTATGCCATCCAACATACGGCAGCTGGAGGTGTTCGAGGAGTTACTAGTAGCATGTAGCAACATGACCAGCCTGCTACAAGCAACTATCAGCAAGTATGTGGGTAACGGGACTATCTTGACCGACGCCGAATGGGACCTAGTTGTACAAGCCCATGCTGCCAAGGCCAAAGGAGTGAGCCTATTGACAACTGACTGATTGTGTGATATGATGTACTCTACTAAAACATCACAGTAGGAGGTTTACAATGCCTTGGAATCGTGAGGATTTCAAAGAAGGCGGCACCAAAGGTATCACCGAGTTCATCGGCGTGCTCGACGAGGTTGAGGATGAGGTGCCTGGCAAGTTCGACAAGCTCCAGGATGTCTATCACTTTTCGGCAGTGGAAATCACTCAGTCCGAAGAAGATGTCACCCTGGAAAATGACGAACTAATCACCTACACCACCCACTCTCGCCGCAAGAACAGCACCAGCGGTAAGCTGGCTGAACTGTGGATGGACTTCTGTGACGCCCAGCGCCTCGATTCCCCACCCGACTCTCTGTACGGTATGCCTATCCGCTATAAGCGGGAGACCTTCGACTTCGGCCCGGACATGAACCCCGGTTCTGGTTTCGTGCCTGTCGAAATCTGCGACACCCCGAAGCCCAGCAAAAAGGTCAGGGGCGCTGCACAAGTCACCCACTCTGGCCGCAATGGCGGAAATGGCAAGCGGGCCACCCCCCCAGAAGATGCCCCCCCCGAACTGAATGATAAGCTGGTGGCGCTGGCCGTGGCAACCGCCGGTGAGGACGGGGCAACCCGTGACCTGCTGCGCCGAGAACTAACCAAACGGGCCAGTGACCGTGCCAGCATCGTGGCACTGGGGAGCATCGATACCTTCCTAACCCTGCTGGTCGAGTCGGGTGACCTCACTGAGGATGACGGTGTTTATACCGCAGTGAACCCGGGCTTACCATTCTAGTAGATACTGGGGGCCGTTACAGTCGGTTTGAAACTGGTGAAAGTCCGTACCCCCCCAAGAGCTAATAAAGGAGACACCATGTACTACTACAAGGAGCTAACCATTGGCCCCATTTCGGTTGAGTTGGGCGTACACACTAATCAGTTCCGTGTGGGTGTGGGTGTGTACTGCCGGAGGGATTACAAGGAGATTTGCGTAAACATTGGCCCGTTCCTGCTGGCTGTGTACGTGGGGTAGTATGCAATCTGTAGAGGAAAGGTTCTGGGCTAAGGTGGACAAGACAGACACCTGCTGGCTGTGGGTGGGAGCTACAACTACCGCAGGGTATGGTCGGTTTACTATAACGCTTGGATACCGCAAGCCTCAAAGCTTCGTCCAGGCCCACCGCTTCAGCTACGAACTTCTGATAGGCCCCATCCCCGCCGGGCTGACGATAGACCATCTATGCCGCACCCCAGCCTGTGTCCGCCCAGACCACCTGGAGCCGGTGACGATGCGAGAGAACATACTGCGTGGCAACAGTGTCGCAGCAGCTAATGCTGCCAAGACTCACTGCCCTCAGGGTCATCCGTATGATGAGTACAATACCTATCCAGGGCATAACCACCACAGAATGTGTGTGTCTTGCACCAGGCTGCGTAGCACCATGAGGAGCCGCCGAAAGGTTAGTATGACAGTCAAAGGAGTAGGTCAGTGAAATGTTATGAGAACACCGCTATAGCAAACTGGGCAATTCAGGAAGTGCAAGCTCGGATGGCCGAGCGCCACGGTGACCGGACCGGCGCACTACACGCATCCGAGATATTCCAGTGCCACCGCAAGACCTACTTCCAGCGCACCATCGGTGTGCCCCCCCTAACCCCCGACACCATTCTGCGGTTCGCTGTGGGGCAAGCCGTCCAGGAGTTCTTCTTCGGTCCAGAAGCGAATGGTGTCGAAGTGGGGGGCATCATCCTATCCGCCGACCGGCTGGTCAAGGGGCAGGTGCTAGAGTTCAAAACCACCCGCCAATCCTATGAGGCCCTACCCAAGGACAAATACGGCAAGGGTATCCGGGGTGCTGATAAAGTCAAGTTCAACCCCGCCACCAACGAATACGCCCAGGAGTGGATAACCCGCTGCCGGGCGTACTGTGCCGCACACAACGTAGACAAGGCGCATGTTGTGGTGTTCTTCCTATTCCAGTCCCTCATGTCGGCATGGACCTTGGAGTTCACCGACGAAGAATTGGCGGCTAGCCGAGCAGACATAGAGAGTCGGCGGAATTTCCTTACCATAGCCCTATCAACCGGAATTGCGCCATCTGTAACTACGAGGGTGGCGGCTTGGGAGTGCAAATCCTGTCCGTACCTGGTAACCCATTGTTTAGCTGAGTTGCGGGCCGCTAATCTGGATGTTGAAGTAGAGGAATAATATGCCCCCCACAATGAGTACCGCAGACATCAGAGCAGGTGATGCTCTTGATTTACTAACCACCCGTGAAGTAATCCTCGCAGTCGGTGGCCCCAACACCGGCAAGTCCTACTCAGTAGCTAAGCTGGTACAGGATGGTCAGACACAGGGTTTCAACGTGGTGGTCATAGACCGTGACCGTGGTTTAGCTAAGGCCATCAAGGAAGTATGTGGCACCCTACCGGAGAACCTAGAATACTTCCTAGCTACAACCTGGGCTAGAGTTGATGATGGTGTGCGATACGCTTTCGGCACGCTTGGCCCGGGCGACTGGCTCGTATTTGAAATGCTCAACTCACTCTGGGATTTTGCACAAACCGAGTATTCCCGCCGGGTATACGGCTCTCTGACCGAACACCAGATGGCGCTTCGGGCCGACGCCCAGCAGCTTATCAACAGCCAGGGCCTCGACCTCCGCTCAGACAACAAGGGCAAGCGGCAGGAGGCTCAGGCTGTCGTATCTCGCAAGATGGCGTACAGTGGCATGGAGGGGCGCACGGATTGGAGCGTCATCAAGCGAATGCATAACGATGATGTAATCTATAAAGCCATTATCGAAGGCAGCTTCAACATCTTATCCACCACGTCCCTCAGCAGCATCAGTGACGATGAGAAGGTTGACCCCAAGTGGGAAATCTTCGGCAAATCATCCGTCCGGCCAGATGGCGAAAAAAGTATAACCCATCGTCACGACACAATCATCCTCCTCACCCGTCGGGCTAAGGATGGTAGATATTTCTGGCGTACAAAACAGGTAGGAGGTGCAGGCAAGGATAGGGGCGGTCGTCCTCTATTCCAGGATATTGACCACACCGATGTGGGCTTAGTGGCCTCGTATCTACAGACCATAGAGGAAAGTCGGAAGGGGGAAGCATAGATGCTGTTAGCTCTGACTCTGGTAACCTCGGCCCTCACCATACTAGCCATGTATGCCTTGGCCCACAAGAAACGGTTGGGCTGGCATGTGTCGTTGCTGAATCAACCCCTATGGTTTATGGTTATTTTCATGACTCACGCCTGGGGGTTGTTGATACTGCAAGCGTTCATGGTTTTAATCGCTATCCACGGTCTGCGCAACTGGGGCAAAGCTAGTAAATGTGCAGTAACCCAGTTTGTGGATGTGACGAACCATGCTGTCTTGTGACTCCCGTGAGCCGGACGTTATCATTGCTGGGCTACGAGCCACTGGTGTGCCTATTACTAGGGAGCAGCGGGCAGTGGGGGACTACGCTTTCGACGACCAAGACGGCTTGCCGTGCCTCATCACCCGCAAAGCCGCCGACCTGGGTGACTCTCTCTTTAGCGGCCACTTTGGGGAGGAGATTCAGCACTGCATAACGTTCCTCAAATCATCGGGTGGGGGGCATCTATGGTGGCTCCAAGAAGGCGCTTGGCGGGCTAGTCAAGATGGGTCCCTCAAAGGTATCAGTCACACATGCCCCCCCAGCAACAGACACAGTACCGGCGTAGACAAAACCCATGATGCGATATATACCCTCATACCCAACCTACAAATATCCCTCCAGGCGGGGGGCGTATATTACATCACCACAGCGTCACTATGGGAATCCACTACAACAATAGCGGCGCTCTACCACCGAGGCAAGGCAGGCTGGCCTACCGGCTTGCCGCTGAGAATGGACCGGCCCACTTTACACTGGCACCGTGACGACGAATGGAGGCATACGGCCAGACTTATGGCCCTCTGGCCTCGTCTATCAGAACGCCTAGCCGCCGACCTGCTGGCGCAGCATGGTAGTATAGTCAATATCATAAAAGCGGTGGAGAACAACACATTAACGTGCCCCGGTATTGGCACTAAGATGCTGGCAAGTCTCAAGAGCGTTGTGTTGTAACTGAGTTACTAGAACAAAAGGAGGCACCCATGACCAAATATAGTGATGGCAGCGTGTATGACCATACCAAGGAACCCTATTCATCCACCAAGATAATAGACACCACCACAGAATCTTCTACCCCCCATGTGGAAATCGACATCACCGGCACCCAGGTTAAGCCCATCCCCAACTGGCAGGAACGAGTTGAGGAGTTGTGCAATCCAGTCAACTTTGGGTGCGAAATTTGGTATATAGATTATAATCTCCTATCGACTAACGAGCAGAATCGCTTACAACGTAAGCTCTGGCTCGTACAGCGGTACGCTCGTATAATGGCGGCGGGGATGCTGAAGGGCGTTTTAAAGTACCCCACTGATGAGTATGCGCTGGAACAGTGGTTCGCCCATTTGGTGGGTGAGGGTGCCGACAAATCCAACTACGACATACTCGCCCTAGATGCTTTTGAGAGGAGCCGCTAATGCATAAACACAAATACGGTTTAGATGGTTTCTATACCTCAGCCATGATAGCAGAGGACGCACAAAGAACGGCAGTTCTTGGTCCGCTACAGCCGATGTGGGACGCCTGGACCCCCGCACAGAAGCAGGTTAGTGGTAAACGATTTACCCAATTCGTAAATATCATGGGCGTGCAGTTTGATGAAGCAGAATCCCATCTAACCAATGGTGAAGATGACAGGGCAGCTAATGAGATAGTAGATTGTATCTCTATTGCTCTTAATTGGCTGCGCTGCTTGGGGTATACTCAGCCGGAGGAAGTGGCCGAGCTACTGCGGCGGCGGGCTGCTACCCGATATGAGGGGCAGACTCAGGCCATACTCGACAAATACAATAAATATCATGGCTGCTAGTCTGCAAGCACTAGCTGTGGAAGTACGCTCCTGCCGTTTGTGTGCGTTGCGCCGCAACTGCAAGCGTCCTATCCCTGGTATAGGCAAGCCAACGGCCCGCATCCTGTTTGTTGGCCAAGCTCCTGGATGGGAAGAAGATCGTGACGGTGTGCCCTGGGTAGGTCAGGCCGGGCAGTTTCTCAGTGCCGTGCTTGGCGCTGTGGGTATCCCGTCCGCCGACATATATCTCACAAACCTGGTCAAGTGCTACCCAGGCAAGAAGCGGGGGGGCGACGCAGAGCCGCCCCCTTATGCTATAGATGCTTGCGCTGTCCATTTGCAAGCTGAGTATGAGTTGCTCAAGCCGGTGCTGGTGGTGGCTGTCGGCGGCGTGGCTATGAAAGCCCTCGGTGTCAAGGGCGGGGGCGTCAACCTCAATTCTGGCCGCATCTTCCAGACCGCTGAGTGGGGGCCAGTTCTAGTTGTCAGGCACCCAGCCGGTATCATGCGTCGCCCCGCCGATGCCCCAGCATTTACCACACAATTCTACGCTATAGATACGGCTATGGCTGGCCCACTCCAGCCCCCGCCGTTTACGGGGGGTAGCTAAGTGGAAACACACTACGTGGGAGTCGATAGCGAATCCGAAGATGGCCATATATGGTGTGTGGGTATGGCGGACAACACTATACGCACAGCTACCAGGGACTGGCGACCTATGGTGGCCCGGATTCAGGAGTCAGGAGCAACCCCGGTGTTCCATCATGCCAAATGGGACTTGGCAGAGTTCCACAAAGAGGGTGTAGAGTGGCCCGACTTTGAAGATACGATTTTAAAAGCGCATTTATTGGGTCATCATCCACTTGGACTAAAAGCTTTGATGCCTATATTTACCGGGGTGGAGCAGGCAGCGTTCAAAGACGTGGTTGGCACAGGCAAGAAAGCCGTGCTTATGGACACCATTGCCAGTAGGGTGTGGGATTACTGCTCCTTAGACGCATGGGGGGCATTTAAACTTAACGAGCGGTTCACTATGCCCCCCCGGTTGCAACCGCTGTATGAGCAAGAGAAACAGATTACCCGCATCCTGATGGATATGGAAGCGGCGGGGCTACCACTTGACCAGGACAAGCTCCGTACTGGGCGGCGGCTGGTACTCAAGCGTATGGCCCAGTTGGAGGAGCAGTTGCGGTCGGTGGGTATTGAGGAATTAACTAAAGCCACTGCCATCGGCCAACGGTTTTGGAAAGGCAAGCCGAAGAAGGTAACCACCAAGAGCGGCGAGTTATCCACAGCCGCAGCGGTGCTGCTGGCAAATGCTACTGTAGAGCAGCAGCCGTGGGTGCAAGCATTTATTGAGTGGCGGCAGCTTTCCCACTTCGAGGGCACTTACCTGGCGGCGTGGAAAGGCCAGGATACGCTGCACCCATCGTTGAATCAGACCGGGACCATGACCTGGCGCTTTAGCTCGTCCGACCCCAACTTGCAGAATATACCCAAGTCTAAGCTGGTGTCACTGTATAATCTGTTTGTGGCCCCCGAAGGGCAGGTGTTCGTCAGTGCCGACTACTCACAGCTCCAACTGCGAATCCTGGCTAATCTAACGGGCGACGCCACCATGCGGGGGGCATACCACAGTGGGCGTGACCTTCATCAGGAGACCCATGATATTCTTACCCAGACGGGTCTATTTACCCGCTTAGGTATAGACCACCACGACCAGCAGCGGACTATTGCGAAGAACACCAACTTTGGCATTGCGTTTGGGCAGACTGCCTACGGCTTGGCTCCAAGGATACAAGTTACACAGGACGAGGCCCAGGAGTTTATCGATGCGTTCTACGCTGCATACCCAACGGCAAAGCCCTGGCAGCAGGCGCAGATTTCGTTTGCTGAAGAGCACGGCTATGTTGAGACGTTTAAGGGTCGCCCTCTATATGTGCCTTGCATCCTGGCCGAGCGGGGTAAGCTGCGGTATCACGGGGAAAAGCAGGCAATGTGCGATCCCATACAGGGCGGCGAAGCTGAGATCGTAAAAGATGGGATGCTCCGGGCATCACAGTACCTGCGGTTCCAGGTCCACGATGAGTTGCTGTATCTTGTGCCGGAGAATGAGGCCAAGGAGTATGCTCACTTCCTGGATGAGACCCTGACTGACCGGCGGCACGATGTCCCCTATACTGTGAAGGTGAGCACCGGCAAGACGTGGGGGGCAATTAAGTCTCTCGACGATCTATGGGACGAAACCCTTGACACAGACCCCGAGGAGTAGTATAATGTAATTGCCTTTGGTAGGAGTTGGCTCAAGGGGATGGCCCATGACCTACCCCCTTGGGCCAGCCCATTTATAAGGAGATTTAGGGGAGTGCTGATGGTCAGACATTGGTTCTGGTACTGGCCTAGTGAGTGCCCAGGGGGGTGGTTGCGGTGGGTGTGGTGGGGGGCAGGTGATGGGACCGTACGACTCCTGGGCCTAGAGCATCATCCGTAATATGGGGGCGAGTAGAAATGAGATATGTCCTAACCGACCACGATAGGGCCAGGAGTCAGGCCATCCGAAAATGCTCCACTGACGGCTGTTGGCACCGCCCGTTGAAAGGGTATTTTCGCTGCCCACATTGCATTGCAGGGCCAAGTCCCGTGGTATGTGACATAATCCTCCCACAGTATCGTGGACCAATTGAACGGGCTATTACTCAATTGGCGAGAGCAGACTAATGGAAATAACCGCTTGTGTGCCGGACACTCGTAAGGCCCTGACCCTACCCTGGCAAGAGACCCTGGTGCTACCCATTGGGGATGTACAGTTGGGCGCACAGGGTGTAGCCTATGAGCGGCTTCAACGGCATATCGCATGGGGCCTGGAACAGGGTGCCTACTTTTTAGGGATGGGTGATTACTGCGATGTTATGTCACCTAGCAACCGTGCGGCTTGGCGCTCCGTCAAGCGGTACGACTCCGTGACCCAGGCTATGGCCGAGAAAGCGCATGAGCACGTTGCCGAGTTTCTGTACCTTGTGGATGGCACCCAAGGCCGGTGGCTGGGTATGCTGGAAGGGCACCATTACTTTGACTTTGAGGACGGCACCACCAGCGACACCCGCATCTGCCAGGCTCTCAAAGCGCCCTTCCTGGGCACCTGTGCCGCCATCATCCTCCGCTTTAAGCCGGAGCATAGCACCCGCACTCTGCGTTGCGTCATATGGGCGCACCACGGGGTGGGTTCCGGTAAGAAGCAGGCTGCCCCCCTGAACGTCCTAGAAGATGTCGTGGGCTGGTTCGAGGCCGACTTCTACCTGATGGGCCATCAAACTAAAAAGCCATCTGCTCCGAAGCCACGCCTCTACGTGACCGACCGCCCGCCGTACACCGTTGTAGCCAAGAAGAAGTACCTGGTGGGCACCGGCGGATTCTATGAGGGGTATCTTGTGGGATCGAAGGACCCCACCAACAGCCGGGCACAGGGTGGATATGTTGAGCAGAAGCTGCTCACCCCCGTTGCGATGGGTGGCGTCGTCCTCAAAATCCGCCCTGTTTACGGTGGCGGTAAAAACGGAGATAGGCTCGACCTGAATGTGGAGAACTGACATGCGAACATTAGTGTCAATACTTATAGCTTTGGGTTTAGCAATTACCATATTAGGTGTGTACCAGATATTTGGTAGGCTCCAACCCCCCACCTGCATATCCGGTGTCTTTGGTAGCCAATACCCTGATGGGGTGATAGCCATAGACAATATTCTGCTGTGCGGGCGTGACCTAGAGTTGCGTTATTAAAATACTCAGCTATGGGGGCTTTAATAGCTGGGGGCTTGACAAACCCATAAAAGTGTGATACAATAGATATTGCTGTGGGTTGAAAGAGTGGTGCGGTTTAGCACTCCTGGCCCCAGTCGCCACAGCGAAGTCGTGACGGGCGAGACATCGTCAGTATAGGTAAAGCCTGAAAAGGCAAAGCCGAAAGACAGACCTAATCAGTCGAGGGAGCTAGCGCCTTTAGCTGTGGTGTATATAACACCCTCCGCTTTGTGAGTGGGGGGTCTGAACAAAATCCCTCCCCTTAGCCGGGTTAAGGGGCGTGGGGGGCATACGCAGGCGGGCGGTTCTTTGTACAGACATCGCCCGCTTTGCAATTCAGGAGGGTTGTATGAGCAAGTGTGTATGCACACACCGTCGGCGTGACCACGAGGGGGAGTTACCACAGCCATGTTGGGTAGTGGACTGCGCCTGTTTAGGCTTCTATGATGTAGAGCTACTCCCAGTATCCACCATCCCCGCTTATACGGAACCACCACGCTTACCCTGGTTGGACGAAATCGCAGTTTGGGAGAATACCATGAGTAACAAAACGAAACCTTGTTTGTGCGGGCATTCTATATACGATCACGTTGCGTGGGCAGAAGCGTGCTACACCTGTGACTGCCTCTGGTATACCCCAATGGATGACTTCGATGACCTAGAGGACGAGGAAACTTGGTTCTTGGATGAGGACGAGGAGGATGAGGCCTTCTGCGACTACATCGAGGGCAACCACGACGAGGACTACGAGAATTCTCTATCGGGTGACGACGACGACTTAGGGTAAGGTGATTCCCAACCAGGTCCCGGTTACCGCTCCTAGTATAAGGGCGGGCCACAGCCGCCGGTCCCGGCATACAGAAACACCAGTTACCCAGAACAGCATCAGAACGGCGGATAGAGGCAGAGCGGTAAGGGACTGCTCGGCAAATGACCTGGTGCCCCAAACACCCAAGCAATCCCACACCAAGGCCAGCGCAAACGCTGCCAGATGTGCTTTAACCTGGTGCATAAAGGCGGCTCCGTAGTCATCATCACCTCGGAGGAGTTATGGGCTTCTGTCCAAATTGTAGGCGTCGTCTAAAATACGTGGGACGTGCCGGTTGGGTTGAAACATGGGTCTGTCCTACATGTAACACTAAGTATCAGCTACCCACTGAAGCAATAGGTCTTGGGACAGTCACTAAGGCCGCTGATCCCGTATCAGAATCAGTAACTCCCCCGTCACCCGAGCCGATTCCTGGGCAGCAGCTACCGCTTCTTTAACGGCGTCCTTAATCAACAGAAGCGCAGCCGTGTTGTGGGCCATGTGGTTGGTCACAAGGTCCTGTAGGAACGCCTGCTGACGCCTAGCCGACCATATCAGAAAGCCCACCAATGCCCCCCCCACCGCTACCGCAAACCCATACTGCTCAATACCTGGTATCATTATGCCCCCCCTAAGCAAATGGCGCTGTTGTGGTCATATCACCACCATCTTCTATGGTCACACCGCCTGCACCCACAAACCAGAACTGCCAAAACCCCACCTGATTTAAAGTCAGGTCTTTGAACCACACACCTACACTAGGATTAGTCAGTCTTATCTTAGCGTAAGTAGTAATTGCTCCGATGGTATCTCGTACACGCAGAGTGACAGCAGTGGGATTGGTCAACACATCGTCGGGGTCTTTAAACGTAGCCTCCACTCTAACTACGGACCCAAACTTATAAACGCTCAACTCGTATACTCCCTAGTTGCTTCTGGGTTATAGCTATGCTACCCCGTTGCTTGTAGGTTATGGCTATACTATCCTGTTGCTTATGGGTTATGGCTACGCTACCCTGTTGTGTTTGAGTTATAGCTATGCTACCCTGCTGCGTCTGGGTTACAACCAATTTACCCCCCCAAACTATATTTAATCCTCTCTGTGACCCAGTATATTTACAACACCTATATCAGGGTGAACGTGTACTGCGGCACCGTGTAGCCAGAGTTTGGCGCTTTCAACTTCCTCATCCGAGGGGAAAGCTGTCCAGG
>ERZ1292642.140-Hain-H14-01um-R1-140-length-45281-cov-12_pt1 | contig 45281 bp, 59 predicted proteins | sample MGYA00564403_ERZ1292642 | MGnify/ENA primary metagenome ERZ1292642 (study PRJEB36523, sample SAMEA6512643) | groundwater metagenome | collected 2019-01-09 | study: AquaDiva: Metagenomics assemblies of 32 groundwater samples
TCGCGGGCTCTTCGAGTACGCGATCGCCTCGTCGCCGGCCTTCCAGCGTGCGGCGTACTGCGGCTTCCACTCCCGACGCGTGCAGGTTTTCTGGCCGGCGAGCAAGGCGGCTAAGGTTTCACTGAACTCTATGATGCGCGTCACCGTCCACCTCCTCCGTCAGCGCGGCCTCGATGCGCGCGGCCTGCGCCGGCGTGAGGCCGCGCAGCGCCACCGTGAGCGCCTGTCGCGTGACCCCGGACCGCCGCTCCAGCTCCGACAGCGACACCTCGGCCAGCCGCCGCCGCTTCTCCATGCTGGCTCCCCACGCACTTATCATCCTCGTCATCCGTGCCTCATTCCATGTTTGCGCCAGTCAGCCTCGAAACCTGACCAGTCGAGCAGGAGCGGGAGTTCGCCGGTCACGCGGTCACGTCCACGTGCTGCCCGAGGCCGCGCGCCTTAGCGATGGCGGCGCTGATGGCGATAGCGGTTGTTACACCGTCGTACGCAGAATCAGTAAATACGTGCTGCGCCATTTCCAGCGCCGCCAGTAGGTCCGCGTTCAATGAGCGGAGCCGCCGTACTTCCTCGCGGAGATTGGCGAACAACTCCATACTTTGCCGTGACTCGGAGCGGTGTTGGCGACCAGTGTGATGCTGGATAGTGTGCTCGTCCCACGTCTGGACTTCGAGATTCTCGATGCGATTGTCGAGCGTGTCGCCGTTGATGTGGTGCACCAACTCCCACGGATCAAGGGCGCGGCCTAGCGACTGCTCCACCACCGCGCGGTGCTCACGCACCTGCTTTCGGCTTCCGTTGACCGTCACTGAGATGATGCGGTAGCCGCGACGGTCTACCCATCCCGTGCCATTCCCCGCGTTCCATGGCACTGTGCCCTTAGGTGTTCCCATTGATTCCCTCCACGATTGCTGCGGCTTCACTATCGCCGTTAGCAGCCCGGAGTGCAACGTATTCGTACATGGTGGGGGCGGCGGCGATCAGTCGGGCGTTCGGGCCGCGATTCTGCCACACTTCCGCGATCACTTCGTGATCCGCGACGATCTCCCGCTTGCTGCCGGAGGCCTGACCGTGCCACGGGCCCGGTGTGTGCTCGGTCACGATGCATCCTCCTCTAGCCTTCGTCCCTTGCGCCATCTGGCGCGCGCGGCCCCGGTGTAGAGGCGGGTAGCCGAGGATGCGGAGCACCGCACCCACACCGGAGCCGCGCGCGCCGTACCGCGCCGCACGCTGCGCTAGGTGACGTGACCGAGACCAGCCAGGATCAGGCCCAGCGCCATCTCGTCCAGCAGCACGACCGGCTCGCCGCCCGCCTCGTAGATGATTTCGTTCACGTCACAGCCACGGTCGTCGTACCACTCGTGCCACTCAAGCCACGTAACAGCCTCGCGCTCCTCAAGCCCGGCCGCGATACCGGCGCGCCGATGTGAGTCGGTCAGTAGATCGACGGCCGCGCGCACGCTCGGCACGTAGTGGTGGTCGATGATTCCGACAGCGCGTGCGACCCATACCCGGTACGGCTGCGAGGCGTCCCCGTACTCCGTGATCTGCCTGGTGATTCGTCCCTGTGTCATTGCATCCTCCCCCTCAGCGCCACGTCAGTACGATGCCCACGGCCAGCGCCGCGAGTCCGCCTAGTAGTGAGACCACGAATACCACCTCTGCCACCTCTATCATTGCATCCTCCTTCGGTGATCCCTTGCGCCAGCAGCAGCGCGCCCGCGCCCCGATCCGTATCGGAGCGCCGGCGCGAGGCTCTAGCGCTAAGTGCAGGCCGGACAGGTACGCCACGGGATCATGCCGCACCGCTTCCGTTCCGCTTCAGGGAGCGCGCTCCACGCTGCGGTGTAACGGGCGTGCTCGCGTCGGACCGCACGCGTGGCGCTCCTGGTGCTCCGGCCCGCGCGGCCTGCCTCGCGCAACGCCATCTCGGCGTGAGTGAGACCGTGGCCGATGGCGAGCACGGCACTAACGGTCATCATCGTTGCATCCTCCACACTGCTACCCTACTTGACACCCCGCACGGTACACGACCCCGTACACCGTTGTCAAGCCGTCCCCGTGTATCAATCCGGGTGACAGGTTATACGGCGGGGCCGGCGACGGCTGCGGGCGCGTCCGGCCAGGTGAGCGGGACCTGACACGCCGGGCACTTGCGCGGATGCGGGACGCGCGGTCGCCAGACGGCATCGCAGCGCGGGCAGCGCAGTTTGCCGTATAACACGAGGCGCGACGCCGGCGCATCCAAAGGCGTGACGGCCGCAGCGTCCTCGGGGATAACCGAGGGCTCGATCACGATGCCGGCCCGCAGCGTGGCGCACGCAGCCACTGTCTCTGCGGCGAGCGCAGCCGACCCCGCGCCAGCGCCCCCCAGGAGCGCGAACACGCGCTCGTACTCCGCCGCGTGCTCCGACGCAAACGCGATGACCGCCCCGTACTCCCGTACCACGATGTGCGAGAGCACCGCGCTCACCCGCGCGGCCTCATCCGCATCCAGCCGGCCAGAGGTGAGGCGGTACGGCTGAACGCTAGCCTCACGCGCCACCCATGCCAGCGGCCAGCGCCAGGTACGCGAATTCGACCCGCTACACGCCGCCGACCACCATTGCGCGTCGCGCGCCGGCGCGGGTGTGTGCGCGGCGAGCTCACGCACCAGCTCCGAGGCCCGCGGGTAGTGCTCGCCCCGGTCGAGCTTGACCGGGGTATTCAGGATGTCGAGCGCGGCCGAGATGTCAGCGAGCAGCATCGGGGGAACCTCCTACGAGCGAGTCCATCCAGGCGACCAGCGCCTTACTGGTAGAGAACTCCCGCCAGTCTCCACACTGACGACCCCCGTCACCGCCACGCCAGACGGCCCGCACCGCGCAGCACCGGCATCGATGCACTGCCAGCCGGTACCCGGTGGCGGCGGTCAGCGGTATCCGCTGGTCGCCCCGGTGGTCATGCATGGCATTCTCCTTACGTGTGTGCGCCAGGGAGGCAGGAATCATGAATCACGGTACCTACAGTACTCCATGTCAGAGATACTGACAATACCAGAACGCATTCATCCTTCCTCCCTGGCGCGCAGGCGACAAGAGCGTGCCCCAGATGGGTGAACAGATCAGCCCCGATACCCTGCGTGGTATGGGCGCGGGACGGGCGCGGGGGGTGACGCTTGAAGGTGGCCGGGCTGCAAGGGCCTCGCGCCACCGCGCCCGCTGTGCCGTGCCCCAAAGTGGTGGCCGCCGGCCGGGTCCGTAGCCCCGTAGCCCGCTGTAGGTGCCTGGTGGCCGCTGCAACCCGCGCCGTGGCTCGCCGTAGCCCGCTGCCGGCCACCCACCCCGCTGCCCGTAGCCCGCCGCCCCCGGCCGGACGGCACTGCGCGCCACGCCGCCCACCGGCCGACGGCTGGCGGCCCTCCCAGGCGGCGCAGCGGGCATCGTGGCGGGAAGCCGAGGCAACGCGGCCGGGGCGTCAGGGGGGCTGGCCTCGGGCCACGTCGATTTTCGTAGCGAACCTCAACCGGCGTTATTGATAATGTATTGTAGCATTTGCCAAACAGCGAGTGGGGCGAGTAGAGTGCGGCACGAAATGAAACCGACGGACAAGAGTCTTGTGCGTACGCGGTTCACGGACACCGATCATCGGCGGTACAAGGCTGCGGCGCAGCGGTACGGGCCGACGACCGGGGCGCGGGTGATCGCGGAGTATGACGGGGCTGATCCACCGTCGCACGATGCATTGCGGCTCTGGTTGCTGGACGAGCGGATCGTACCTACAGAGGAGGATGCGCAGTTCTGGTTGGATGTCGAGGCGAACCGGACGGCGATGCTCAAGGCGGAGTTGTCACGGCGGGTGCCTGACGTACTGGGGGCGGTAGACCGGATACTTGCGGAGCAGGATCCGAAGGAGCTACAGGCGTCGAAGGTGCAGAACCTGGCGATCTCGATGGGAATCTTCTTTGACAAGATTGCTGGCATTCCTTTCCGCAACGGCGTCTCGATTGAGGCGAGCGGCGGGAACATCGCGGTGCAGATCAACACCTATCAGCCGCGCGCGGCGTTGCCGCAGCCGCAAGGCGAGATCATTGACTCGGAGGTGGTCTGAGTGGTCACATCCATCTTCGTGCCGCACCTTTTCAGCGCTGCGATCAACATTGGCGAGGATGAGCCTGTGGTTGCCGGCGATGTAAGCATCAATAGCACGTACTATCCGTCGCAGCGCGAGCGCGAGGATGGCGAGATTATTCGGCGGGTCATCAAAGACGGGTACAGCGCTGCCGAAGCGCTATGGGCCGGGTTGATGACGAAGCGGGAGCCGTGAGTGTGGGTGCACGTGCGCGCGCTCTTGCCGGATGGTGAGCGAGCGGCGGCGTGGCGCTGTGACCGCGCGGGGTGTGCGGCATTGACGTTTTCGGTTGCGGAGCCGCGTGCGTGCCGTCACCCGGTGTTGGGTGAGCCGCGCTTGCCGAAGGCGAGGGCGGCATGACGGCGCCTGTACGGACGGTCACGGCGTACGAACTGTATCCGAAGCAGATGGCGGCGATGGACGCGGTGTGGGTCGCGGAGTGCGACCAGGTGTTATTTGGCGGTTCAGCCGGGCCTGGAAAAGCGATCAGTCTTTCAACACCGCTGCCGACGCCTACTGGATGGACGCTCATGGGCGACATTCGCAACGGTGATGCGCTGTTCGATGAACTTGGCCGCGTCACGCGCGTCACGCATGTATTCGATGTCATTGAGCGTCCGCGTTCATATCGGCTGAGATTCGATGATGGGACGAGCATCGAGGCGTGTGCGGAGCATCAGTGGCTGACGTTTGACGCGAAGGAGTTGAATCAACTCACCCGCCGTACGTCCGAGTGGCGTGCGGCCCGCCGGGAGCATCGTGTGTCGCGCGTGACCGGCAACAAGAGTGAGCGGTTCACGGCGTCTCTCACATTGCGTAACCGGACGGTGTTGCGTCCTCTGGCGCAGGATGCGCCCACTGGCACGGTGCGCACGACCCGCGAGATCGTGGAGACGTTGCGGACGCACGCCGGCCGGGCGAACCATGCAGTCCCTGTCGCTGCCCCGCTCGACCTGCCGGACGCCAGCCTGCTGGTAGACCCGTACCTGCTTGGCGTCTGGTTAGGGGATGGCAGCAAGTCGAGTGGCAGCATCACCACGATGGATGCCGAGATCGAGGCGGCGTTTGCCGCTTCCGTGTTCAAGCCTGGTGTGCGCGGGCGTAAGCCAAATAATCGCGCTTGGGCATTCACGGCACGCGGCCTTATCACCAGCCTGCGCGTGCTCTGTGTGCTTGGAGACAAGCATGTCCCGCAGCAGTATCTGCGCGGGTCGCGTGAGCAGCGGCTCGCACTGCTTCGTGGCTTGATGGACACGGACGGCACGGTTGATCATGACGGTGCCGTGCAGTTTACGAACACCAACCGGCGAATCGTTGATGCCGTGCAGGAGCTTGTCGTGTCGCTCGGCTGGAAGGCGTTTGTCACCGAGGGCCGCGCGAAGTTCGATGGCCGTGACTGCGGCCCTGTATGGGATGTGTCGTTCTCGGCGACGGACTACGTGTTCAGCCTGACGCGCAAGCGTGAACGCCAGCGTCTGGCGACACGGCGCACCACGCGCTTCCGTTACATCGTTGCAGCGGACGAGATTGAACCTGTGCCGATGCGCTGTATCAGCGTGGACTCTCCGAGCCACCTGTATCTTGCCGGTCAGCAGATGGTGCCGACCCACAACTCTCTGTGGCTGCGCGCGCTGGCGTTCCACTGCGCCTCGATGTGGCCTGGTGCGCGCATCCCGGTCTTCCGGGACAACTACACGCAGCTCTTGAAGACGCAGGTTGCGGCGTTTCACCGGGAGATGGCGGCGATCGGGTTTGAGGTCAAGGAGCATTGGAACGCGACGGCGGCGGAGTGGCGCATCCCGAACCCGTACACCTCGGACACCGTGATCGAGTTCCTGCACATCGACCAGGCGATTGGTGCGGAGAAATGGCTGTCTGCGGAGTGGGCGTGCCTGCTCGTGGACGAGTCGACGCAGATTTCGCAGGAAGATCACGAGTTGCTGTACACGCGCGTGCGGGTTGACACCTGCAAGCAGTGTGACAATGCGGAGTCAGGGTGGTGTGGTGAGCATCGGGACGCGCCGCTCGGCGGCAGGATGCCGTTGAAGGTGCTCTGGCGCCGGCTTGCCGACCAGCGCGGCGCGGCCGCTGCTGCGGCCGGCATCACGGACCCTGCGGAGGTCAGGCGGATCCGGTCTGACTGGCATCCGTTCGCGGCGTATGCCTCCAACCCTGGCGGGAAGAGCCATCAGTATTTCAAGGAGAAGTTTGTCGACCCTGGCCGGGCTGCGGGCGGGCTGCCGTTCGAGGCGCATGAGGAGATCATGCTTGACGGGCGGCTGGTGGACACCTCGTTGCGCCGTCAGTTCGTGCCGGCGTATCTCACCGACAACCCGTCGATCGACGCCCAGCAATACGCGCGTGGGCTGGCGCACCTGTCGCAGCGGCGGCGTGAGCAGCTGCTCTCCGGCAACTGGGACTTCTTCGAGGGCAAAGTGTTCGACATGCTCGAAGAGCAGGTGCATCTAGTCAGCGCGCGGGACGTGTTTGGCGGCGTGGGGTCGCCGCCGCGGGAGTGGCCGCGGCTGGCGGGGCTTGACCACGGCACCACGTCGCCGACTGCGGCGATTCCGGTTACACGTGATGAGGACGGGTTCTTCATCGCCGGGTACTGGGAGTATTACGCGCCTGGGCCGAACAAAGAGCACATCGATGGAATCCGCAACCTGCTGGCGGCGGAGGGCTACCTGGACATGTTGTTCGAGGCCGACCCGCGCATGTACCACAGGAAGCAGGGGTACGACCGGCTCTGGTCGGTGGCGGACGAGTTCTCATCTGGCGGGCCGCCGCCGAAAGAGCGTTACGAGGCGCAGGCGGCTCGCGCGCAGGGATTGCGGTTGCATCAGTCGCAGGCGGAACGCATCCCGGCGCGGATGGTGATGCAGCGGCTGCTTGAGCCAGACCCGGACTTGCTGTTTCCTGACTGGCATCAGCGGGCCGGTGAGCACGGTGCGCCGCGCATGTTCATCTGCAAGCAGGCTCCGAACCTCTGGCGGGAGCTGAACGGGTTGCGGTTCGAGGCGGACGGCGAGGAGACGGTCAAGGTCAATGACCATGCGTACGACGCGCTGATGCGTGCGGCGGTCATGTTCGAGCAGGCGCTGTACCGCACGAATACCGGCCAGCCTCGCCGGATCATTGAGGCAGCAGGGAGCAGGCGATGACAAACGGCAACGTCCCGGATCTCGGCGCATTCCGCAGGCAATCTGGCGCATCGCGTGCTGGTTCCGGGTTCCAGGCGCTTGTCCGGCATCTTGATGCAGATGGCACATACGAGCCCGTACGCATTGTGCAGACGCCGCAGGGCCCGGTTGCCATGCCGCACCGCACTGACTACGTTGATGCGGAGCAACTGGTGGAGATGGTCCGCGAGATGATGCAGCAGGAACTGCGCGTGTTTGCGGTGCGCATGAAGATGGCGATTCCAGAGGAGTAGTGGGTGCCGCTGACGGATGCGCAGTGGGTGGCGTTGGCGGAGGGCGTTCCCGTGCGCTCGCTGAACGTCGCGCTGCATGAGTACGTTGCCGAGGTGCGCAGGACGGTCGATGGCGACGACCCGCTGAATATCCCGCCGACGCACGCCGACCTGATGGCGGCTGAGAATCATGAGGGCTCGCAGGCGCTCAATACCCGCATCCGCCAGCTCGCCACATGGTTCGCAAAGGGTGAGCCACGGGTGCGCGCCGTCCCGTCCGGCCCCGGCGAACTAGTGCAGGCGGCAGCAGCGCGGATCGACCGCTTTGTGAGGGAGGGGGAGCGGGCCTTCGCGCGCGGGGTGCCGCTGCACAACTACAAGCAGGAGTGCGCGCGCGACCTTGCGGAGTGTGGGTTTGCGGTCTACATCCAGACGCCGCGCAAGGACTACTACAACCAGGCTGACCCTGTTTCGGAGCAGATGGCCGAGGGCACGGCGCTGCTTGACCTCGTGTTGCGGCGTCGTATCGACCCCGCCACCTTCTCGTTCACCGAGGAGATCGGCGGCAAGGTTGCCGAGTTTGTGATCACAAGCGACCGTCACCTCGGCGAGCTGGCGAGCCGCATCGGCGATGCCCAGGCGAAGGTCGCGCTCGACCAGATGAAACTCTCCGAGGCGATCGATGTGAACAACAGCGGGACATGGGAGGTCTCGGTTTCCATCGCGGAAGCGTGGACAAAAGATGAAGGCGCGCTCATTTTCATGGGCGCTGGCTCGGGATCGTCGGTCGCGTCCGGCGTTGACATGAAGACGCTCGGTGCAGAGAAGCGCATCCTCCTGCGGTGGGTCAATATCATCGGCCGTACGAGTTGTTACATTGCAATGGTGGGGCCTCAGCCGTGGCACTCGCCGCTGGATCAGATGTACGCGCTGACCAACCTCCGCAACCATCTGGCGACGATGCGCATGATCCAGGCTGGCGGTGCGGCGTACCGTCACTGGCAGTTGATTGATAAGAGTAGCGGCGCGGACGCTATGGATGTCATCCCGCGCGACCATGCGCCGCAGCATGTGCTGTACGACCTCTCGAAGCCGCCGCCGGACATGGGGGCGAACACCGAGTGGATCCTGGCGCCGTTCGAGTTTCAGCCGGGCCTCGAACCGATGTACATGCAGATGCGCGCGGACCACGAGGCCGCAGGGTCATCGGTGGCGCGGCTCTCTGGTCAGGTGATCAACCAGAACACGCCGGTTGGCACTGCCGACTTCATTGACGACGCGGCGCAGGCTGAGTTTGGCGACTGGGCGCAGGCGCTTGACCTGCAAGCGCAGGCGGCATGGGCCGACCTGCTCTACTACCTGCGGACGAAGCACAAGGATGCGGTGTACGTCACGGACAAGCAGCGCGACCGGGAGAACGACCCTACCTCGTTCCTCTCCACGACCACCAGCATCGAGACTGCCGACATCGTGACAGACACGGTGGAGATCACGACCGACCGCCGATCGGCGCTGTCGAAACTGCGTGACTACCGCTGGTTTGTCGAGATGCAGGGCAACGGGCACATGGAGTACGAGACTGGTGTGGGGCTCGGGCTGGTGCCCGGCGTGGACGACGCTGATGCGGAGCTGGACGCGATCTACGTCTCGCAGATGTACCGGGCGATCATGGAGGCGCGCATCCACGTCACGCAGCAGCAGGAGTTGCAGGCGCTTGCGCCGCCCAACCCGGATGCCGTGCCGCCAGCGCGCCCGAACGTGGCGGGCGGGTCTGCTGTCGACCCGCGTGGTACCGGCACACGGCGGGGTCCTGGTAACATCAGCGACAGCGCGCTCGCTGCTGGTGCGACAGACACGGCGAGGTCAGCGTGATCAGTGAAGCCAGGCTCGCCCGTCTTGACGCGATTGCGCGTGCAAAGGTTGAACGGCTTGACGCGGTGCTGCGCACCGTGATGTGGGGCAAGGAGGGTGAGCGCACGCCTCCGGGAATGGTGCGGCTCACCTCGCCTGAGGAGCGCCGGGTCTGGATCGACATGCTCAAACGGCAGGCGTTGAACGAGCAGGAGGGCACCGCGCCGGGCGACACCGCGACCGCCGTGCTGGAGAGTCCGATCATGCAGGGGGCGGGGCAGCAGTAATGGCAGAGCCTGACCTGACGGATGCTGATCTCAAAGAGTGGAATGACCTCACGAAGGCTGCTGCTGATTTTGAGGGGCGTATCCGGTCAGACAATGAGTTGTTGCGTCAGATTACTGCGCTCAGTGAATCCCACGACACACTGCCTGCGTCGACTCGCGGCATATACGAGGCAAACCTGACCCGCGCGGCGCGCGCCCGTGGCATCACGACTGAAGGTATGAAATACTCTGATGAGTTGCTTCAGACGTTGTTGCAGCAGCAACTCATTACTGCGGTCCAGTTCAATACGACACAGTTGAAGACCACGTACGACCGACTGTTTGTCGGGTTCCCGGGCGTCGCTGTACGTGCGTTTCCATCAGAAGCAAACAAGGATCGCCTTACGCTGTCAGGCATTGATATTGGCGGTGGCACGAAGCGGCAGGTTGTACAAGTGCTCACCGCCAGCAACGGCAAAGTGTTTACCGTGATGAACTCCGGTGAGGTCGTCGACCACGGCGTATTCCCAGAACTTGCGAAAGGCAACTATCAGGCGCAGGTGCGCCGTGACGGGGCGTTGGTGGCGTTCGACCCGTCTGACCCCAGCAAGCCGCGGGTGGTGATCGACCGGGACTTCGGGTTTGCCGAGATTGACCCGCAGATCAAGCGTACCGACATGATCGGCCAGTTTGAGGCGAACCTCGCGATCTCGAAGCAGCAGGTGGCGATCCAGTTTGCCGGGGTTGAACTCCAGCGCCGCGGGCTGCTCGTGAACGCGCAATCGGACTTCATGGCGCGGGAGATTGAACTGGGGCGGCTCACTTACGAGGAGGCGCGCACCAACCTCGACCGCATCAATATCGCCTTCGACCAGCGCCGCAAAGACCTTGTAATCCAGTTGCAGCACGCGGTCTCGCGCACCTCGCTGCGCACGAATGCTGCGGGCGAGACCGTGACGGCGCTGCCGCTCGGCGCGGAGCTGGCCGGCATCCTCGGGGTCGCGCCGTCCAACTTCGAGTTGCCGGTGACTGCGGTCAACCCGGATGCGACCGGGCAGGCGGTGCTCGACGCCTCTGCCTTCCAGTCGCCGCAGGCCGGGCTGCGGGCACAACTCGACGCCGCGCGCGCCGCCGTTGCTGGTATCATCGGCGCGCCGGGAGCATCCGGCCTGGTTGCGGATACCGCCGGGCAGGCGGCGGTGCAGGGAGTCTGAGATGGCTGAACCGACTGGTTGGCTCGGTGCGTTGCAGGCGGCGCAGGCAGCGATTGCTTCTGGCGGCGCCGGTGCTGCGGGCGCGATCGTGGCTACCGCAAACCGGTTTGGCAACGCGCCTGCTGGGAACTTTGGCACGCTGACGCAGTCGGAACTGGCGCAGTTTGGCGCTGCCCCTGTTCGGGCTCCTGCTGCTGGCGTGAAAGATTGGCGTGAAGGGTTGGCTGGCTGGTCGAGAGATGCTGATGGGACGTGGCGGTTTACTGGGAGCGCGACCGGCACACAGGCGGCTGGTACGCCGGTGAGCACGTTGCAGATTGCGAACGCGCTTGGCTTGAATGCTCCCGGCTCCTCGCCGGTGGCGACCGGCTTTCCGCTGCTTGACCGCATGGTCGACAACCTGCTGCGGGCGCGCGCCGACGCGCGTGCTGAGCGCCAGCAACAAATCGACCTTGCGCGGATGCTGGCGGAGTTGCAGCGCACTTCCCCGACGCGCGCGGCCTCGATGGCGGCCGTGCTCGGTATCGAGGGCGGCGGTGAGGGACTGGCCTTCTCGCGGCTGTTCGGCCGGGGCGCAGGGTTCCCGAACGCGGCGGGTGCTGCTGTGAGCGGGACGATCGGCGGCACATCGGTCGGGCTGCCAAAGGTGTTCAGTGGGCAGGAACTCTCATTCTTGCAGGCGAACCCTGATGTGGCGAACACTCTGCGCGACGTCGGTGACTATCTTGGCAAGCCGGATATTTTCGAGCAGTCGCTCAGAGCGCGCATCCCGGTGATGTCCGGTATCCTCGCTGGTGGGTTCTAACCGATGGCGGACTACCCGCTTGGCCGTCCCGACCGCGTACGGGTCATCAGCGACCCAGACCCGAATGCGCCGATCATCGACCTCCCGCTCGACCCGGTAGAACGTGACCTGCTGCTGCGTGATGTGGAGCAGCGCAGCCGCAGCAATCCGCTGGCCCCGCCCGCTGACATGCCGGGCGACCCGTGGGTGGTGCCGGCCGGGCTCTGGCGGCAGGCGGCGGCGGACAGCATCCGGCGGAGTGGTGCGGCGCTCGCGGTCCGCAACGACGGCGCTGATCTTGCGTTCAACTACCGTGCGCAGGGTGCGCTGGAGGGCGCGGTCGGTCAGTTTGATGTGCCGTTGAATCCGCGTGCGCTGGTCGCCGCGCGCCGTGCATATGACTATGATCTTGCTTCCGCAAACATGATGGTCGAGCGCACGATCACGCAGATGGGGCGTGACGCTTCGCGTGCGAACGGCGGCGTGGCGCTGCCGGATGTCCTGACTTCAGTGCGGATGGGTGCAGCGGTTGCTGTTGCCGGACAGTTGAGTTTGAGTATCGTGACTCCGGGGATGGAGCATGTGGCTGGTGTGCTTGGCTGGGTTGGCAAGGGGCTTTCTGCTGCGTTTGACGGGCGGCGGTTCGTCAAGCACTTCACGACGCAGGCATGGCTCTGGGCTGATGCGCTTGCTGATGGCGGGCTGCGCTATGGCGATGATCCAGAGCGTGTGAGCAGGGATTACGACGCCCTGTACGAGCAGGCGCCGCGGCCTGTGCAACTGCTTATCGATGAGTTGTCGCCGGGGGCAATAGTGATGGGGGTTGCGGGCGGTGGGCTCGCGAGGCTGGTTGGCGGGCTCACGGTCCCTGGTGCGCGTGCGGCGGCATGGGCGTTGCGCCCGATGTCTGAGGGGTTCACTGCGTTGCTGCGTCAGGCGGCGTTTGGTGTCGGGCTGCGTCTCGGTTATGAGGAGACGGACGGGCTCTATATGCCGGTGCGTATTGCGGCTGGTGTCGGTGCCGCGATCCTTGCTGGCAACCCGGAGGCGGTGCTGCATCCATCGGCGAAGTACATGCAGGGCGTCTGGCGCGCGCTGGTTGAGAAACCGGAGCTGGCAGCGCCACGGACGGGCGGCACGGTGCTGAGTTCTGCGCTGTTCCCTGGGGTCACTCCTGAGAACGCTGTTGCTGCTGCGCGCGCGCTCGCTCCGACCGGCCCGCGTGTTGTTGGTTCTGGGCTTGGTGCGGTGTATGGCTTTGTTTCGGGCGATGAGTTGGAGACGCGCCTTGAGCGTGCGGCGTTCTACGGTGCGCTCGGTTATGGCGCGACGGCATACGCGACTCGCGGCGGGCTGCGCAGGCCGCTTCAGCCGCCCGATGTGTTGCCGATGCACTTTCCGCCGGGGGCGCAGGCGGTGCGTGCGGTGGGCTCTGCGGCACGGAACCCGGTTGAGCGGTTTGGGATGCAGCACGCTGAGGAGTATGCTGCCGACCTCGCAGATCAGTTGAGCAAGCCGGGGAGTGAGGGTTTGGCTGGGGAGATTGTTCCTGCCGTTGATGTTGTTGTCCCCGAGGCTATTGCTCATGCCTTGCAGCAGTCTCGCAACGCGATTCGTGAGGATGGTCAGGTAGCCGAGCAACTGCTTGATATGCTTCCGGGCGGCAGTGCAGTCCATAACGTGTTCAATCCAAGCGGGAAGTTGACGCTCGCTGTGCGGCAGGCGTATTGGGCTGCTGGCAGCGTGATGAATACGTTGCGGATGCGCCTCATGCCATCGCGGTTGACGTACCAGGAACAGATGCTTCAGCGATTCGGCGGTCTCGATGATGCGCCGAACGTCAGATACATCGGTTCTGAAACTGGTACACGGCCGCTCACGGTATTAGACCCGGCGACGGGCAAGGGTAGAGTCATGCAGGTGCCTGACGCCGAGCATCCGCTTCGCGGCAAACTTGTTGACATCGCAGAGAACCCTACGATGTATGACCTCATGCCGGATGACCGTGCGCTACTTGCGCAAGTGGACACCCGCAATACTGAGGCGCTCAGTGTTGCGCGGACGCAGTACGGAGTGCAGGCTGGTGAGTATCCGGTGACCGGCGTCATGCACTTGCCGATCATCGACAAGAAAGGGTTGCCCGGCATAGAGATCAAACAGGAATCTGATGCGCTGATCGCTGGGCGGTTCAGTCCGCGCCGGTTCGAGACGATCACTGAGCGCATGGCGGACCCGGTCGCCGGTCTTGGCTTTGAGCCAGTGACCGATATGCGGTATCTGCTGGAAGCGCTTGATGAGTCGAAGATCAACGCCGCCGGCGGGTCGGCGATGAGGTGGGGCATCGGCGGGCAGGTCGAGAATACCGGCGGGCTCCGTTACATTGAGCAATGGGGTGTCTACGTCACTGACGAGACCGCGGCTTCGTTTCAGCACCTGACGGGCGGGCAGCCTGGCGCGGCGGAGGATGCGCTCACGAATGTGCTGAACAGCTGGCGGCAACTGCGGCTCTCTGCCGACTCGTCTCCGCTTACGATTCAGGGAGCGCTGAGTGCGGCTGCCGATCCAGTTGGTACAGCGCGCGCACTGGTGAGCGCTTTCGCCAGAGGCGACCTTGCCGACATGCTCTCCTCACGTTCGCTCGCTGATGATTGGGCGCGCGATCCCGATTCATGGATTCGCTTTGCGTCGAATGTTGGCATCCAGACCCGGCTAGGGACGCCTGAGGAGTTTCGTGCAGGCGTGACCGAGAAGTTGCCGTTGATTGGCGGCAAGATCAAGGGGATGAACGACTCGCTGTTCAATCTCAACGTCCGGGCGATGAAGCGGATGTATGACCAGCAGATTGCGCTGCTTGTCCGTGAAGGCACAGGCCTTGATGTTGCGGAGGCGGCAGCGGCGGATACGGTGACGAGGATCATTCCATTCATGGATGCGCGCAAACTGGGACTGAACGCTGCGCGTCAGCGGTGGGAAAACGCGCTGCCGACCTCGGCCTCGTTCATCAGGCAGACGCTTGCGTTCACTACAGAGGCGGCAACGGGGTACATCAAGCTCGGTGCGCTCGCGGTGGATAAAGTGACGCCGGGCACCATCGGGCAATGGGCGCGGCTATCAGCGCGTGAACGGCTTGCGGTGCAGGTCTTCACGCAAATGCAGGGCACGATGCTCGGGCTCTCCGTGGCGAGTTCTATCGCTACAGCCGATGAGCGTCATTTGACGGTTGCTGAGGCCGCACAGCGTGCGGTTGACCCGCGTGGCGGGGATTTCATGCGGCTCTGGTTCTCCAATACGTTCAGCGTCCCGCTGGGCGGCCCGCATCGCGGTCTGGCGCGTGCCGTGGCGCGTACTCTCTCGCCGTCTACATGGGACAGCGCAACCGGTCCGGCTGGCGGGCTCATTGATTACGCTGAAGGACGGCTCAGTCCTGGCCTCTCTGTGCTCGGAGATGTTGCAGCGAACGCCGACTTTCTTGGGCAGAGGATTTTCAACGGCAACTTCGCGGAGAACATCGCAAGCGGCTTGCTCTATCTCGGTGAACAGGTGTTGCCGCTCTCGATCGGTGAAGGCGTCGAGGCGCGCCGCCGGGGACTGCCATTTGTGGATGGAATGGAGAGTGCACTCTCTAACTTCACCGGGGCGTCCGGGCAGGAGCTCTCGCGCTTCGAGCGGGTGGAAACTGCGCGTCGCGGTGGGGCGATGACGTTGCTCAGGGATGCGACTGATGCCTCGCTCATCGCTGCGGGTATGGTGCCTGCGCAGGTTGAGGCTGCGCGCGGGGTGCGCACGCTTGCGCAGCTCAAGGAGCGCATCGGCACGACTGCCGCGACCCGGCTTGCCGAGATCAATTCGCCGGAGTTCTCCGGTTCTTACGCTGATTATTCGGCTGACGTGCTGCGCCGGGCAGCCAGTGGCGATCGGGGAGCGCAGGCGCTCGCGGTCGGTATCACGCTTCAGCGCAATCTTGCAGAGACCGCGAAACTTGCCAGGCTCGGGGTGGCCGGGGTGACGCCGGACAAGGAGCAGTACCGGCTGGCGCGGCGTGATGTCATTGCTGTGAGCGTCGGTGCTAACGAGCAGTACAAAGACGTGTTTGACGAATACCGGAAGTCCACTAACGAAATCGACCAACTTGCGGCCAAGTGGTATGACCTACGCGATCGGGCGCGGCGGCCTGATGGCACGGTTGACTTCAAGTTGCTGGGCGATCTTGGAGATCAGTTCTATGCTGCGCTTCCCGGCAACCTGGCCGAGTTGGTGCGCGAGAATGTAGAGGGGCCGCCGCGCGGAGCCAATCCGTTGGAGGTCGAGTTGCGACAGGTGCGGCGCAACCTTGAGGATACAGGGTTTTTCAGGATGACGGATGAGGTGTGGACGTATATGCGTGACCGCGATCCGCGTGCCGCGCCATTCGAGGATCGGCAGGCATACCTCGATGCTACTACGCTGGATTTCGAGGCGCGGAACAAGGAACGCGGATTCCCAGAGGGAGTTGCACAGGCGTACGCCAAGACGCAGGCTGCGTCGACCAGCATCATGGAGAGGTACGACACTGAACTGGAGAAGCGGCGGCTGAGATGGGTGCCTGACCATGCGGACCTTGCTGATCAGGCGTCGGCGTGGGGGTACGCGCCGGATTCCGAGGCGTTCTCGAAGGCTGTCCGCAGGGCACTGGATGAGCAGATCCCTGCCCCCCCCGGTAGCGGCCGAGGTGCTCGCTCGGTGCCGGTACCGGAGGCCGACCCCGTCGCGCTCTGGGAGCAGGGGCTCTCCTACGGGGAGGTGGCCCAGCGCACGGGCTCCACGCCGGGGGCGGTCGAGCAGGCGCTGCGCCGTCATTACGGTGGGTCTCCCACGGTGGCCCGAGACGCGCTGGAGGTGAAACCGTAGGGGGAATCTTTCCCCGTAGCCCCGCTCCGTAGCCCCGTAGCCCCCTTGCGTAGCCCCCCGGCTGGCGAGGTCTAATCTCGCCATGACTACTGATCCGATCGTCGATCCGCCCATCCCGACGCTTGCCGAGATCCTTGCGCTCACCGACGAGGAGCGTGCCGCGCTCCCACCGGAGCGTCAGACCTACCACATCGACCAGGTGCGGGAGACGCTGGAGGCCGAGCGCGCGGCGGCGGTCAAGGCCGAGCAGGAGCGCATTTCTGCTGCGCAGGCGAGTCGCGAGGAGCAGGAGCGGGCCGAGAACGCGCGGGTGGCGGCGCTCCAGGACGACATCCGGTTTGCCGACGACATCGACGCGCGGCTGGTCTCGGACGACGAGGCGGTGCGCAAGGCGGCGCAACTCGACAAGCAGAACGGCTACGACCGCTACGCGGCCGGCGCGAAGGCGAAGGCCGACCAGTCCGCCGATGCGACGATGGGTCGCGTGCTCAGGGATCACTACACGTCTCTGCGGCAGCAGATGGTGCAGCAGGGCCGCTACCCGGAGTTCGCGCGTGACCTTGCGACTGCCATCACGAGCCCCGGCAACGAGAACCCGCTGGTTGCCGCGATCGAGTACGGCAAGGGGCTTGCTGCCGCTGCCGAGTTCGAGCGCGGCAAGGAGGAGGGTGCGCGGGCCGAGCGCATTGCGCTTGGGCGGGCTGGGGCGCCAGAGACCGGGCAGGGCGGACAGACGCAGGGTTCGAAGCCGCCGGTCGACCCACGGACGATCCCGATCGATGAGTACGGCCTGATGTCTCCACTGGAACGAGGCGAGGTGTGGACGAAGTGGCAAGCGGCGCAGGGGGCGGGAGCCCGTGCCTGATGCAGACCTCATCGTCCACGCTGACGGCCGCCGCTATCTGCGCACCGGCACGTGTAACGGCTGCGCCAGCCACGCGCTCGCGCAGTGTTGTACCTTCCTCCAGTTGCCGCTTGCGCGCGGGCTCACATCAGATGAGGCGCGGTGGGTTGGGCTACATCCCGGCGTCACGGTCGTCGGCCAGTCCGTGCGTATCGATATCTCTTGCGGTGCGCTCCATGAGGGGCGCTGCACGCTCTTTGGCTTACCGGAGCGCCCGGCGCTCTGCGAGCGATACCCCGAGCAGCCAGATCAGGTGCTGGTTGGCTGTGCATATCAACTCCTCGAAGTCGCTGCTGAATAGCGGCGATTGCAGATAAGGGAAGGCTTCAGCCGTGGGAGCTTTGATCGGAAGTGAGACGACACCCGCCATCGGGGCTGTCTTCATCAGCGAGCGCTGGATGAAGGAAGCGCAACTCGCCACGCGGAAGGCGCAGGTGTTGGAGCCCACGGTGGACACGCGCTACGAGCCTGAGATGCGCTCCGGGCGCATCTTGCACATCGCGCACGTGCTGAACCAGGCGGCGACCTCCAAGTCTGACAACACCGTGGTGGTGCCGGACGCGAACACGCCGACGAACCAGGACATCACCGTCTCGCGTTACTTCTACACCGCGACTAACTGGCAGTACCAGACGATGGTGCAGGCGGACATCGTGTCCATTGAGACCATTGCTGGACAGATGGGGTATGCGCTCCAGGGCCAGATCGAGACCGACCTCGCGGCACTCCCGGATGACCTCTCCCGTTCCCGTGGCACATTCGGCCAGGAACTGACGATGGACGATTGGGAGAACATCTGGGGCGACCTGGAGATCGGCCTTGCGCCGAAGTCCGACCGCTTTGCGTGGATTTCTTCGGCCGCAGAGTCGGCGATCCGTAAACTCGGCACGCCGATCTCCGCAGACTTTACACGTATGAATCAGGGTGCGATCGACTCGGCGACGGTAGGCATGTTCCTCGGTATGCGCCTCGTCACATCGCAGTACCTGGAATCGCCGGCCACCGGCCAGCACGACAACGGTGCGTTCCACCGCTCGCAGTTCATCCTCGTGCGCCAGCAGCAGCCGACGGTCGAGCGCGACCGCGTGCTCGGCGACCTCTCGATGCTGGTGGTGGGCTGGGAACTGTTCATCACTGCCGAGCGCCAGACCATCGACGAGGCGGCAGGCGCAGAGGCGCTCTCGGACCGCTTCGGCGTGTGGATCAAGACGGTCTAGGGAAGGCACCGACATGAGCGCGGAGTTCTATCGCAAGGAGTACGGCGAGACGCCGCAGGGATACGTCACGGTGATCGGTTTTCGCGGCGGCTACGGTGCTGGCGGGATTGGTGATACGTCGTGGGGGACGCTCTACTACGTTGTGCGCCGCGGCGGACAGACCGACATCACTGTAGATACTGAAGCGGCGGCCGATATCATCGCTTCGGCGATGGTCGGCAGCGCGCCGACGCCTGTGGTTGTCGAACGCATCGTCGAGGTGCCTGCACCGGCGCGCGCGCGTGGCCGGGCGGCGCCGGAATCCGAGTTCGAGCCAGTGGCGCCAACTGAGGGGTAACAATGCCGAATCTTCAGCCGACCGCAGCTCGCCGTCATGCTGTCCCGATCGGGCAGCAGGCTGCTGGCACTCCGCTTGTGCGCAGCACGGTCAATCTCGGCTGGATGCTGGAGCCGCGCAAGGTGCGCGTGCCGATGGACGAGGACTTCCCGATGGAACGGCGCAAGGATTTCCTGTTTCATTGCGCGCGCCAGTTCATCGCGGAGGAATACAAGCTCGACCGTGCGGTGTGCTTGCTAAAGACCATGAAGATTCATGGCCCATTCCCCCATTTCGACCCGCACGCGAACGATGTGCAGGTCGGCGATCGTGGCGGTAAGCGTGAGGTCGCGCGGTCGCTCCAGCAGGATACCTCCGGCAGTGGCCGTATCGACTACGTGCTGGAAGCGATGTTCAGGGCGCCGGAGTACATCAACGAGATCCCCACAAACCTTGCGCTGGATCTGTTCGGCCGGCCGGGAGGCAGGCCAGGGCTGCGCCCATTGCGCGAACGGGAGTGGCGCGGCATCGCGCAAGGTGCATCGAGGAGCAGGTAATGACGACTGAGACTCGCCCGGCTACACCGAACCTTATCCCAACACCGCCGGACTGGCTCCAGCGGCAGGGGAAGCGTGGCCCAACGACCAACCGCAACATCAACGACATCTACTGGATGCGCGCCGATGACGAGTCCGACCCAGGGCAGATCATGGTTGGCCCATCGGCGCTGCTCGGCGGGGATGGCCGGATGATGACGGCGCAAGCGGAGTGGTGGCAGCGCCGGGGCCGCAAGCCGCTGATCGAGTATTCGTACACGAACCGCGTGAGCCCGATCACCGGGCACCGCGAGACGATCGAGTTGAACGAGGACAGGCTGAACACGCCGGACTGGGCGTACTGGTTCTTCGTCAACGGCGGGGTGCACCTGTTCCCGATCGAGCAGATCGTGGAGATGCACTGGCACATCACTCCGCCCTACGGGTTGGCGCTGGACGTGTTTCCGCAACTGCGCGAGTGGGAGGTGCCGGAGCCGTTTTACTGCGGTGCCTGCCAGGGCAGCCACGCTCCGTTCAACGCTGAGAGCGAGCTGGTCAAACACTTGCTGGTCTGGCACTCGTTCACGCGCCCGCAGGCGATGGATCTGATCGCTTCCTACGACGTACACAGCCAGCCGCGCGGTCCGCTCGGGCTCTCGCTTCGCCGCAAGGCAGTGCAAGTCGAGGCAGACGCTGAACCGGCCAGGCGCGTGGTTTCTCCCGACCTGCCGGTAAGCGGCAAGTTCATCTGCAACACCTGCGGCGAGGAGTTCGAGAACGCTGCCCGGCTGTCCAGGCATGAGAACAGGGCGCATGGCGTCGCAGCGAGTCAGCCTGACGACGCGATGAATGGTCAGGCAGAGAGCAAGGCTGATGCCTAATCCCCGGTATGGTGACGGTGTACAGGTCGGTTCGCTCCAGCAACTGACGGAGGGGCGTGGCTGGAACTCCGCGTTGGTGCGGTTCTTGCTGCCGCTGGCGACGCGCAACTACCTGTACCAGAACTACGACTTTCTGAACGACACCATCACCGCCGACTGGTCGGTGGACAACAGTGGCGGCGCTGGCGCGGCGAACTATGCTGTCACCGAACTGGAGATGGGTGCCATCCGCAACGGCACGGGGACGACTGACAACGGCTCGACATCCTTCGTCTTCGACCGCATCATCTTCGACGCGGCGCGCAATCCCGGCATGGAGGTTGCGTCCAAGTTCGATGTCGTGACGGGCTTCGCCTTCGAGTTCGGTTTCTCGGATGCACCGACCACCGCCTACACGCTCAACCTCTCGGCGCTCACGGCGGCGGCAGTGCCGACGACAAATGCCAACGGGCTCACGGACTACGCCATCGTCACGCTCAATACAGACTTCACGCTGGCTACGGCTGCGCTGGCGTCCCTCGGCACGACTGACGCGGTTGCCGGAGTGGCGATCGCGACTTACACGCCGACCGCCGCGGCCTACTTTGTCGCGCGGTTGCAGGTCGGCAACCGCAACGCCTACGCGATCATCGACAACAACGGGGCACAGGCGGCTGCGCTCGCGTCTGGGCCAGACACCGCGAAGTTGATGCGGCCGCACATCATCTCCGCGACCAAGAACACGACGGCGAAGGTGCATGACATTGACCGCATCACGCTTTGGGCGGAACGGTCGTACTAATGCCGCTGTACGATTATGTCTGCATGAACGACCACGAGAGCGAACTGCTGGTGGCGCGCGGCGAGCTCGATGCGCTGCGACGCTGCCCGGTCTGTGGCGGCCCGGCTACACGTCGCGCGTTCGCCCGCATCATGCAGCGCATGGGTCTGCTGCGCTCTGACGAGCGCCTCTCCACGCTCCACGAGGCGACGTACGAGGCCGAACAGGCAGGGCTGCCGCGGCGGCTCTGGCACGCGGCACGGGTGCGCGCTGAGGCGCAGATGCAGCAGGGGGCACAGCACTGGTCGCCTGAGCGTCCGTGGGATGCGAAGGAGTACGCCTGATGGTACAGCCAGCGACTGGCTACTTCCCGCCGTGGCCGCCCACTGCGCCGTTCCCGCAAAGCCAGCAGGACACGACGGGACGCGGGGCACCAGACTTTCCTGGTTCGGCCGGCGACAGGGAACGCGGGAAGTTCAGGCCTGGTGAGGTCCCTGGGACGACCACGATCGCGGTCGTGAATGACGACGGCACACGGATCGGCTCGTTCGATATGCCGTCGAACGACGAGATCGTGTTCTGGCTGAGGGCGATGTACGCAGGCCTCGTCGCAAATGGCGTGGCCGAAGACGTGACAGAAGGGGCCCTGTTTGAGGGCTTCCTGTAGACCTCTGCCGCGTGGCGGGGAGGAGAAAGGAATACTGAGATGGACAAGGTGATCGGATCGTTTCGTGGTGGCCCCAGCGACACCACAAGGCAGGCCGGGTTCAATGGCCTCGGCGATCTGTTCGTGGGCGGCGGCGCTGTCCCGCGCTACACGGAGATGGCGCGTCGCGGCAACGGTTACGCGACGATGGCGACGGGTGCGGTCGCGGCGCTCGTGGTCAGGCCTGGCACGACAGCCGCGCTTGAGATCCAGAACCTCACCTCCGGCAAGGTGATGATCATCGACCGGCTGTTCTCGCACTGGCTGGTGCAGTCCACGACCGCCCTCGGCTCCGGTGCGGGCATCTATGCGATGGTGACGCGCCCGGTGCAGACGGCCATCACCGACGCTGCGCTGGCGGTCTCCTCGCTGTCCGGCAAGGCGGCGCTCGGCAAGGCGGTGGCTACCGCCGCCTCCACCACGGTCGTGGATAACGGCTGGTTCCCGTACGGCACGAGCGTGAAGCATGAATCGGCCGGTGCGGTGGTGCCAGGCGGCATCCTCGAGGCGCTGGTCGAGGGGCGGCTGCTCGTCCCGTACATGGCGTCGCTCTGCATTCACGTCATCTCCGGCTACACCGGCGACACGTTCACGTCCGGCGCCAGTTTCTACTGGGAAGACGCTGACGCCATCCCGGCCGTCTAACTAGCGTGTGGGCAGGGGGACGATTACCCTGCCCCCACTGGAGAGGACGGCACAATGGCAGGAGTGCCTGTCGAGGTAGAAGGCATCGTCCCGGTCAGGGGGGCAGTTGTCACGCGCATCGTGACTGTCCCCGGCGTCGGGGCGGGCGCGCACGCTTCGGGCGACGTGGTGGGGGAACCGTTCCCCATCCCGGACCTGGTACGTGTTGCGGGCGGTGGCGGCGTCATCGAGACCGTGGTGCTCATCGAAAGCACGACAAACAGTGTCGGCACGGAGCTCTGGCTGTTCGACGATACGATCTCATCCGCTGCCGACGATGCAGCGCATAGCATCTCCGATCTCGATGCTACACGTGCCGTGGGCGTGATCCCGATCACGTCGTACACAGCGTCCGCGTTGAACTCCGAGGGGACAGCCCGCGGAGTAGGGCTGGCGTTCAACTGCAAAGCCGGCAGTCGCAGGCTTGTGGGCTTGCTTGTCACTCGCGGCGCACCGACATACGCCGCCGGCGGCATCACGCTCAAAGTCTCCGTCATCCTGGAGTAGCGACGGATGGCGCTGCTGACTGCACAGAGACGCCGCCTGCACCGGCCGCTCGACGCGGTCGCGCTCACCGTCTCCGGCAATGAGATGGCGGACACGTTCGGCGTCTCACGCAAGGCAGGTGCCGCCGGTGACGGCAAGACGTTCCCCGACCGCAGCGTTGGTGTCTGGCCGGCGGCGACGAATCTCTGCATCAACGGCAACGCCACCACGAACACCACCGGCGTCACTGACAACTCCTCGACGACGACTCGCGCTACGACTGGTACGGTGAAGTTTGGCTCCACCTGCTTCAACGTCGTCTCGTCCAACCTGGCTGCGAATGAAGGCCCGTCGCAGGCGGTCAACGGCGGGGTCGGCTCTACGCTTTACACCGTCTCTGTCTGGGCCTGGCTTGTCTCCGGTGCGGCGACTGTCCGTGCTGTGCTCTCGGACTCTGTGGCCGGGAAGCAGGGCAGCGCGGGGGTGGTGCTCACCACGACACCGGTCCGCATCTCCGTTACGGCGACCACCGGCGCGCTCGGTGCCAGCGTAGCGTCCTACATCGAGACGACCGTGCAAGCGGTGGGGACGTGGCGGATCGGCGGCTGGCAGGTAGAGACTACGAATATCGCCACGCCGTATATCGAAACCGATGGTGCGACGGCGACGCGCTCGGCAGGGCGTATCCGCTTTCCAGACGTGCTCGGCATGGATGAGACGGCGATGTTCCTCGCCTGCCGCTTCCGCTATAACTATTCGAGTGCCCAGACGACGCCGCGGTTCCATGTCATCCTCTCGTGGACTGACAACGCCAACGAGCAGGTCGAGCTGATCCAGGACCTGACCAACGGCACGTGGCGTTGCACTCGGTACACCGCAGGGGCCGGGGCGGAGGCGACGGTCGCGGTCGGGACGTGGGCCAACGGCGACGAGGTGACGATCGTCGCCCGCTGGTCGGCAACCCAGGTCGCCGTGAGCATCAACGGTGGCGCGTTTACCGCCGTCGGGAACACGAACATCCCCACGCTCACGTCCACGACCCCGGACATCGGGGCGAATAACGAGACACCGGGGCGCGAGCTCTGCGGCGAGATCAGATTCCTCGCCATCGGGCGGGGACGTGACGCTGATGTGGTGGACGCCGCGTTCGCCTCCCAGATGCACACCATCGGGGTGGGGGGCGGCGTGCCTGACCCGTACGACCTGCCGGGCGCATCAATCATGGTGTTTGACGGCAGGAACGCCGTCGCGGTGCGGAGGGTGACCTGATGTGTCAGCGCTGCGGTCATGGCCTCCTGAGCCATTACACCTGGTATGCCGGGGTGGACGGCGCGACCTGCCGGGAGTGCGCTTTAGGCAGGGGGCATTACTTCGTCCCGGCCGTCGGGTGGTCGGTATCGACGGATGGGACGAAGCCGGTGCTCGTGCTCCGCACTAGTCTGGCGGCGCGCTGATGGCGACCACGACGCGCGCCGCTGTCCTGCGCCGGGCGATGAGCCTGGTGCCGAATCTCGCCTACGCGACGAAGGACGGCGTGAACGCGCTCACCTCGACCTCGGGCGCGGCGACGACGATCGTCGATACCGCGAACCAGATGCCAACCGGCTTCGTCGCGGCGACGCACAAGAACTGGTTCCTCTGCCGTCCGGCCGCCGCCGCCGCTGCGGACAAGGTGCGCATCGTCTCCACCTACACCGCGTCCAGCGGTACCTGGACGCACGGCGGGCCGAACTACACGAACAACGCAACCACCGAGCGCTACTTGCTGACGAAGGACCCGCTCAACCTCTGGGAGTCGGCGTTCAACGAGGCGTTACAGACCGAGTGCTTCCTGCTGCGCTTCAACTCCTGGACGCCGGTCTCTAACACGCGACGGATTTACGAGATCGGCGCTGCGCCGATCAGCGTGACCGACCTCGACCGCGTAGGAGACGTGCACAACATCCAGTACCACGGCTCGACCGACGCCACGAATGAGGAGAACTGGCGCGACTGGTACAATGGGCGCGATCGCATCTGGGAGGTGTTCGATGATGCCTCCACGCTCTACGTCAACTTCGGTGTGAGCACCGTACCGGGAACGACCACGATCATGCGGCTGGTGGTCACGCAGCCGTACGCGACACTGACCGACGAGACGACGGCCTCGAACGTGGATGAGGAGTGGGCGGCTTACGCCACGCTGCTGGTGATGTGCCGCTACCTGGCTGATCTCAAAGACCCGCGCAACGAGTGGACGAAGGTGTATCACAACGTCAGGCCGCTGGAGTTCGTGCGTGCGCGCCGCGCCGCAGAGCTCGGTAGGTACGCCTTCCGCACTGTCGAGCGTTCCTCGCAGCGCGTAGGCGGCGTCGGTGTCGGTGGAAGGGCTGGTCGCTGAGTGGCAGTAATGCACGAAGGTCGTCGAGATAGAGGAGCACTCCGATCAGCGTAGAGATGGTCTGGACTCCCGCTGACGGGGCAGGCCCCGGCGGGCAACTTCACGCCACGGAGATGGTGAACACGCTGCGCTCCTCCAACGGCGCAGGCGTGCTCGGCTACACCTTCTCCGTCTCTGTCGCCACGCTGACGATCACCTTCCCGGCGTTCAAGGCGCTGGTGCCGAACACGACCGGGCACCTTGTCCCAATCGTCCACGCGGGCGGCACCGTGGTGATCGCCGCCTCTGACCCGACCAACCCGCGTACGAGCATCATCCAGGTCAACTCCGCTGGCACGCTCTCGGAGAAGGCGGGCACCGCGACCGCTGAGACCGGCGACGTGGTGGAAGCGCCGATGGCGTCCATCGACGCCGACGCGATCGCGCTCCTGAAGGTGCGGGTGGGCGCTGGCGTCTCGGCGCTCTCCGACTCGGTGATGAAGGGCCGTGCCATCGACGTGAGCGGGCGGCCGGGCGGCATCCGCGACTTCATCATCGCGGCGGCGACGACGACCGCCACGGTCTCGACCACGCTGATGACGTTCACCACCAACATCCCGGTGACGCAGGGGTTCCGGCTCACCGGCAGCTTCCGCAAGACGGCGACGAACCCGAACGAGGTCGCTTTCGGGTTGACCATCAACGCTACCGTGATCTTCACGGCGGGGGCGACCGGCTTCCTGGCGTCGTCTGCGGTGAACCGCGCCGAGGATGGGATGTTTGAGATCACCATCGGGCCGCGCTCAAACGCGAACTATCTGGGCGGTTTCAATAGCTGGTACATCTGGCGCGTGACCAGCAGCGGGGCGATCGCGGTCAACCCGGCGTTTCCCACCACCGTAGCCGCGGCAGCGCTGCCGAATGCCGCGATCACATCGATCGTGCTCACCGGCATCAACGTGACCGCCAACAACAACGTTGAGCTGGCAAACGTCTACCTCTGGAACGACTGATGCTGCGCGTATTCCAACTCACTGACGCCGAGATCAAGGCGCTGCGAGCGCTGCTGCCGAGGTAGCCGATGCCGTGGCCGATCCCTGAGCAGATCTCCATCAACGCTGAGCTCTACGACCTGCTTGAGGTACGCCCCGGTCAGCGCAAGTGGGACACCACCGAGGTGCCGTCGCAGCCTGGCGACGGCGGCAAACTGACGGTCTACCCGCTGGAGTTCCACGGCGGCTTCGGGGCCTCCCGCCGGTTCCTCGACGGGCAGGGACGGCTCTCCGACCCGAGCCATCATGCTTACAGCCAGAACTTCAACGCGCATGTGAAGGGCGCTGGCGCAGCCGCCCCGCGCATCACCTACATCTCATTCGCACTGGGCGCGGCGCGCTCGACCGGGTTCCGCTTTGGCGGCACGAAGGCCGGGCAACTGGGCGGCGGCTCCGGCTATACCTCGCTTGGCGGCGGCTCGTTCTCGGGCCAGATCGCCAGTATCGTGCAGTACGGCAACTACCTGTACTGCTCAGGCGGCATCAACACCTACGCCATCGACCCCGGCGCCGCGACTCCCGCGCTCGTCGAGACCCGTCAGCACGGGAACGCCAACGCCCGCATCTTCTCCTCCGATGTGTTTGACTCACGGCTCGTCGTGGCGCTGGGGGCGGATATCGACGCGCAAGGGGCAACCACGCCCTACTCGTCACCCGCCTCTGGCTGGACGACCTTCACCGGCGTGAAGATGGCGGTGTTCAAGACTGGCGCTGGTGGGCGGCTGTTCAGCGCGAAGGCCAACCGCGTCTACAACGTGTTGCCGGGGGTGAGCCCGGAGTCCTCCGCCAACTACCTGCCCACCGCGGGCGAGCCGGTCGTGGACACGGCGGACGAGGTGCGCGGCCTGAGCGAGCACGCCCGCGGGCTCGTGGCAGGCACGAAGGAGACGCTGCGCACCTTCGACCCGGATGCCGGGTTCCAGGGGCGTAGCCTGCTGCCAGCGGTGCGGGCATCGGCCTCCAACTACGACGGCCGGGCGATCATCAACGTCGGCGAGTGGACGTTCTTCGCCACGCCGCGGGCGGTCTGGCTGCTCATGCCGGGCCGGGAGCCGCACAAGGTCGGCCCCGAGCTGCTGGACAACAACGAGACGGCGTACAAGGGCGGTCAGCCCGGCGTGCCCACCTTCGATGGTGAGGCGCTTTACTGGCCGTACTACTACGCCACCTCAGGCGACTCGGTGATCTGGCGGGTCACGCCGCGCAGGGAGGGGGAGCAGGGCACCGGCGCGTTCGTCTGGGATGAGTTCCTCTACCTCGCCGGCCGTGAGTGCCGCTGCGCCGGGTACTGGGGCGGAGACGCCACCTACCGGCCACGGCTGTTCTTTGGGGCGGGCACGCCCGCCACGCCGCAGCAGGTAGGGTGGGTGCAGCTCGGGCGCGGCGGCTCGCCAGACCTGTTCGACGCCAACTCCGTGCCCGCGCTCTCCGGCAGCATCTACAGCGCGATTGACGACTTCGGGAAGCCGGGCGTGGTGAAGGAGGTAGACCGGCTAGAGTTCCCGTCGTTCCTCAACACCGACGCCAACAACTACCTCGTGGCCTCGGTCTCGGACGATGAGGGCTCCACCTTCAAGGACCTGGTGAAGACGAACACGGGCGCGGCCAACGACCAGCGCATCACCGGCACCGGGTTCCGTGTGGTGTTCGCCGACGTGAACACGCCCAGTATCCCGGCCGGCCGCTGGCTCCAGATGCGCCTTGTGATCACGCAGGCGTCGGGGGCCACCACCCATGCCCAGTACCGCGGCACCCCGCAACTCTACGTGCTGGAGCGCCCCTCCACCGCCGAGCAGGTGACGACGCTGCTCAAGGTCGCCGGGCGCAGCGGGGCGGACGGCGATACCGAGACCGTGCTTGACCGGCTCAAGGCGCTGGTGGCGGGGGCGAAGGTGCAGGTCAAGCATCTGCCAGGCGACGATGGGCCATACGTCAAAGTCACGGACGTGCGGTCGGTGGAGGTCGAGACGTTCGATGCGCAGGGCGACCGCGCGGCACGCGAGGTCGCGGTGCAGTTGACGTACAGGGTGGTGCCGACGGCTTAGAATGACTACAATGATGTCATGTGTAAAGAGCAAGGCTGTGACAGACCAATTCGTGCGCGCGGGTGGTGCAGTCTCCATTACTACCGATGGAAGCGGAACGGCTCGCTGGTGCCTAAACGTCCACCGTTCAACCGGCCGATTGAGGAGCGGCTGCTCGAACGAGTCTCCAAAGACGAGAACGGCTGCTGGTTCTGGACGGGGGCACTCCAGAAGGGCTACGGGCGCATCCGACTCGGCAGGCGCCTGGAGTGGGCTCACCGTGTCGCTTACCGCGTCTGGCGCGGGCCGATCGACGCGGAGAGCATCGACCATCTCTGCCGGCACCGGGCTTGCATCAACCCCGACCACCTCGAACAGGTGTCGAAGGCCGCGAACACGATGCGTGGCGAGAGTTTCGGGCCAGTGAATGCAGCGAAGACGCACTGCAAGCGCGGACATGAGTTCACACCGGACAACACGTTCCGCTGGCGCAACTCGCGCATCTGTCGAGCGTGCCGTCATGACGCGGCAAGAGCGCGGCAGCACGCATGAACGAATCCCGTCAACTCTCTACCGCAGAACTGTTTTCTGCGACGCTGGCGGTGCTCAACGCCATGAGCGGGCTTTTAGACGGGGCGCACGCCTTCGCCACTGACGCCCGCAAAGACGCGGAAGGCGGTGGGGCAGGGACGGGCATCCCGGTCTGGTACGATGTAACGAGCAGCACATGGCGGACGTATACAACCGGAGCGGCGGCAGCGACATGACCTCGCAGCGCATGTCCGACAGCGAGATGCTGCATCGCATCGATGCCGTCCAGGGCAAATTGGACGCCGGGTTCCTGAACGTCCGCGCCGACCTCGCGGTGTTGACTGCGCAGGCGAAGATGACGAACGGGCGGTTGACCGAGGTCGAGCTATGGAAGGCGCGGACAGGCGGGTTCCTGCTCGCGCTGACGCTGTTCGCATCCGGCCCGGCGGTCGTGCTTGGCTTCTACGCGCTGTACCAGGCGTTCCGGTGAGCGCGCGCGCGCCGCTAGCTCCGGCGGGACGCATCCCCCGTTACGATGCGGCCGCTGGGAAACTGAGGAGGGCGTGATGGTCAATCTTCGCGGGGTGACAGTCTCAGACGGGGCGCAGCCGGTCATCAACGGCGGGCCGTTCGACGACGGCTTCTGGGCGCAGGTCTCGTCCAACTACGGCCCGCGCATCCCGCTCGTCACCGTGGGGGGCACGACCGGCGACTTCCACTACGGCACCGACTTCTGGCAGCGGGACATCTGGGGAGCAAACCTCCGCTGCCTCGCGGACGGCTATGTCGACCCGCACAACGACACCCCCGGCGCGGGGAATATGGTCCGGGTGCGCTTCCCCGAAGCGGACTCCCCACACTACTTCGAGTTCTTCCACATGCGGACGGCTACGCCGTGGGCGGCCGGTGCGCGGGTGCGGGTGGGCGACCTGCTCGGGCAGGTGGGCTCCACGGGGGCGAGCCAGAGCCCGCACCTTCACCTCGGGCTGCTGCTGGACGGTGCCTACGTGGACTGCATCCCGGTGTTCCGCGCCCAGGCTGAGGCGCAACTGGCCGTGGACGTGCCGGAGCCTCAGCCGGGAGACGCCTCCCCGCCTGTCAGCATCCGCACCAGCCTGGAGCTCCAGTACGTGTTCGGGAAGGGCGCTACGGTCACGGGAGGCGTGTTAGTGGCGCTGGAAGAGGACAGGCGGCTGGTGGTCGAGGGGCAGGTGCCGATCCTGATCCCGGCGGGCAAGTTGGTGCGGCGGTACACGTTGGATGTCCCGGTCATGCCAGACCCACACTGGCTCGGGAAGTGAGCGGTGCGGTGGCGTGACGGGCGGGCGTATAGTCGCCAGTAGCGGTAGGAGGCTCTCAATGACCTACGCCCGCGCAATCGACATCTCGAACTATACAGGTGCCCCCATCGCCGAGCAGTTCCGCACAGCGCGCATCGACGGCAACTACCGGCGCGTGATCGTCGGCACGCAGGATGAGGCGATCTGCCGGGGGCAGGTCATGGCTGCGGTAGCGGCGGGGCTGGAAACCGAAGCGTACGTCTACCTGCGCTTCGACCGCGACCCGGCGCAGCAGGTTGAGGCCGCACTCGCTGTCCTCGCCGGGCTGCCGGCGGGCAGGCTCTGGCTGGACTGTGAGGACGACACCGCTTCGGCGCTCACCGAGCAGGAGACGATCGATTTCATCGCCAACGCCTACACCGCCTGCACGCTACCGTCCGGCATCTACACCCGCCGCGACTGGTGGGAGCGGCAGACCGGCGACACGCACGACTTCGCTGGCCTGCCGCTCTGGAATGCGACCAACGACGGCGCGGGCGATCTCTCCTTCCCGCAGCCCTACGGCGGCTGGACAGCGGTGGCGATGGAGCAGTTCGCCTTCGACCGCGACGTAGCGGGCTTCAACGCGGACCTCAACGTCTATCTGGTCGAGGTGTCTGATGGCGGCCCTGTCTCCGCGCTGCCTGCTCCCACGGAGACAGGACCGCCCCCGGACCTCTCGCACCAGCAACTGGAGGTGGCGGCGGCGCTCGCCATCCGCGGCTTGTTCGGCGCGCGGCTGAGCTGGCTGGGACGGCGGGACAGCGGGCTGGTCTACGAGCTCTACATCCCTGAGCCGCTTCCAAAGGCAGTCGCGGACACGCTTTGACAAGCGTGCCGGGCGGCGGGTATCGTGCGCGCCGTACACAGGAGGAGGCAGCATGAAGTGGCAGACGCTCGTGATCGGCGCGCTGGTCGCTGGCTCGGTGCCGGTGTTCGAGGCGCTGGTCAACTTCGACCCCGCGGCGATCGCCGACTGGCGCGCCTGGGCGGTCGGCATCGGCGCGGGCTTCGTGCGGCAAGTCGCGGTATTCGCGCTGGCGCAGATCGCCAGCCGGAGGACAGCATGACTGCCGGCTGGACGCGGCCTAACCTGCTCGGGCGCGGCGGCCGTGCACGGCCGGTCGGGCGGTCAGTGGCCTCGGCGTGCTGCACCTGCGGGCAGGGCACCTACTCGCGCTGCCGCCAGTGTTGGGGACTCACCTGCGGCAACTGCCTCGGCACCCCGCGGCATCTGGTGGTGTGCTCCCTGATCGCCGCCCGCGCCTCGGCGACTGACCGCACGACCGCCGCGACCCCGCCCGCCGCCGTCACGCGCCCGGCCTCGTAGACCTGCGCGGGCCGTAGCCCGGCGCCCGGCGCTTTGACCTCCAGCGCCAAAAAACGGCCCGCCGCGCAGCAGAGCAGGTCCGCGACCCCGACGCGGCTGGCGCGCGCGACACGCACGACGTACACGCCGTCAGCGGTCAGCGCGGCGACGATGGCGGCCTGGATGGCGGCCTCAGTCGGCACGGCGCGCCTGATACCGCATGGTCTTTGCCCGCTCACAGGCCTTGCATACCCTCCTACCTGCATAATTGATGCGGAGGTTGTCGCCAGAGTACAGATGGCCTTGCGGACAATGAGTCTTGATCCGCTGATGCAGTCCAGAGTCACCGCGATCAACGTTCATCTGGTGCGTAACAGGCTCTAAATGCGCTGGATTCACGCAGCACGTGTTGCGGCAGAGATGGTCGAGTTCTAACTCGGGAAGAATCTCACCAACGAACGTCTGGTAAGAGAAGCGGTGAGCGAGCACCATCTTCCCGCCAACGTAGAACATGCCGTACCCATGTCTGTCAAGATGCGCAACCCATACCCAACATTCAGCAGATCTATCTATCTTAGCCATGAAGCGGATTAGTACATCGGCTACCATAGCGCTCCTCTCGGGTCGGCCGCGTCGCAGAGCACCAGCTCCTCGCTCGCCCGCGTCCAACATACGTAGGCCAGCCTCACGGCGGCGTCCGCGCCCTCCTGCGAGGCGTGCGCCTCGTTCATGCCAGACGCGCTCATGTCGGGGTAGCAGATAACCATCCTGCTCTCCCCGCCCTTGACCGAGTGCCCGGTGCCGATCACCACACGCGGCGGCTGCGTAATGGCTTCCGGCCCGCTGCGCCGCACGACGCTGGCGGCGTACTCCGCCGGGCCGCGGTACTGTGCGAGCAGGTGGCCGAGCAGCCAGCCGAGGTCGTGCGCAGCCAGCGCATCACGGTGCTCTGGCCGCACCACGGCGTCAAAGTCTGCCGAGGCGTCCCCGGCCAGCAGTTTCTTCGCGCTGCGGAGCAGGAACACGTCGGCGCGCAGCAAGTCGATCCACTCCCCGTACGGCTCACCGGCGGCGTAGGCGGCGACCATCCGCGCGGTTGATCGCTTCCCCTCCACGTGCCGCGCCACGCTGCCCAGCGGGTTCCACGCCCCGTTCGCCCGCCGCATGGGGTTGTGGAACGGCACCCCGGCTTCCCGCAGCGCCCTGACGGTGGGGGCGAGCATGTAGGCGCAGGCGGCCAGCACCATCACGGTCGGCCCCTCTCCCGCCTCGTACGGCGTGTCCGCGAGCCGCCGCTGCACGGCCTCGACGACCGCCTCCGGGCGTCGCCAGGTGGCCGCCAGCGGCCTGACCAGCCCCTCGCCCCGTCTGGTGTCTGGCCGGTATTCCCTACCATCTGTGAGCGGCCCTGAGTGCCGTCTGAGCAGCCGCTCGGCGTGCCCAGCGATGGCTGGCGGGAGCCGGTATGACTGGGCGAGGTGGTAGACGGTCTCGGCCGCGTCGAGCGGGGCCAGCAGGTCGTCAGGGCGAGCACCAGCGAAGCCATAAAGCTGCTGACCCGCGTCTCCCGCCACAAGGAAGCGTTCAGCGCGTGCCCCCCACTGGCGGGCGAGCACCCACTGGAGCGGCACGAGGTCCTGTGCCTCGTCCACGATCAGCACCGGCTGGGGCAGGGCGTCGATGAAGGTGGCGGCCTGCTCCAGCATCCCGGTGAAGTCGAGGCTCCCGGTCTCCGTCTTGAACGCCTCCCACTCCCGCGCGAAGGCAGTGGTCAGCGCCCAGAGCGGGTGGCCGTAGGGGGCGAGGCGATTGCGGGCGAGGGAGTAGAGCCGCATCTGCTCGCCGAGCTCGGCATCGGGCGGCGCGAACCCGGCGTCCTCGTCCACGTCCACCGTGCCAGCGCCGATCTGCCATGACGGCAGGCTGGCGTGCTCCCGGTTCCAGATGGCGGCGAGGTCGCCGATCTCGGCGATCGGCGGAGAGCCGAGGGCGCGGTAGGCGAGCGCGTGCAGCGTGGCGATGTTCTCGCGCGGGACGGGGACGCGGCCCGCGAGCACGGCGGCCGCAGCGCGGGTCAGCGAGGTGAGCACGATGTCATCGGGCGTGTAGCCGTCGCGCTCAACCCACGCCTGCACAGTGGAGGTGAGGGTGCCGGTCTTGCCGGTCAGGTGCCTGGCGGTCCGATGATTCTGCCATACCTCAAGGACGGATCACCGCGACGCGACTCAGGCACTTTGCACCTCCTTCCCGGCCACAGGCCACATGAACATCATCAGCGGCTCTTTGCTCCGTTCCAGATCATATTGCGCGAAGCCGTGGATCCCATCGTGATCGGCTTCACGCAGACAGAACAGGCGCAGCACTACGCCGCCCTCCAGGTGACTGACGACGACAGCGCGGCACTCAGTCACCGTTCGAACTTCCTCAGGCACTTTGCACCTCCTTCCTCAGCTCCGCCATCACCTCTGCCATGATCCGCCGCCCGTCCCGCACGCCCTCGTGGTACACCGCCCACTCAGCGCGTGTCCACGCAGCCTTGCGCTCGTTTAGCAGCGTGAACAGGGGCGGCTGGTTCACCGCCCACTCCTCACCAGCAGCCAGTCGCGCTCGACCGCCGCCCAGCGCGCGCAGACCTCGGCGCGGTGGCCGCCCGGCTTCACGTCGCGGCGGCACCAGAGGCAGCGCGGCCAGTTACTCGATGTCGGCAAAGCGAAACTCCGGGTGCTGGTGTGCGATGTGATCACGCACGCGGTCACCGAGGTTGGCGCGGCAGGAGCCGACCGGGCAGATGCCAGCAGCGTAGCGATTGCGCATCCTTGTGAGCTGGCCCTTGCGTGTTGCGGCCTGCTGCTTTGCCACGTCGCGCTGATGCCGGGCAATCTCCAACTCTCGCGTGGTCTGTTCCAGCCTGCGCTGCTCCTCGTTCTTCCCGTCGTAGTGCCATCCGTGGCCGTTCGGGCAGTAGATGGAGAGTGTGTTCTTGGGATACTCAGTCTTGTTGAAACGCAGGGCCCGACGGTACATCTCCTCGGGGAAGGCGTGAAGAATATGGCAGGTTGGGCAGGTGTCAGTGACGAGCCGCCCGTTGAAGGTCAGAATCTCGCCCGGCCATGCGCTGATATTGTAGGTCATCGTCATCATGTACTCCTTCTCGGCTTGTCCCAGTACGGGCTCGAACATGAGGGACAGACACGCGGCGGCTCCGTCCCCCTGGGCACCCACTCCCAGCAGCACCGCTCGCAGCGGTAGCCCTCGATCTTGAGCATAACCTTCTTCGGCATATTGCCAGTAAACCATATGCCACGGCACTTGACAAGGGTGGTATAGCGGGCCTACTCTCCCCCTTGCGCCGGGGCAGCGTCTTACTCCGTCAGCCCCGGCGCTAATCCCCCACCGGGGGGCAAGGAGCAGAAAGCATGGAGCAGAGGAACCGGGTCGATCTGAGTTTCTGGCTGGGCGACCAGCCGCCAGAGTTGAGTGCCCACCTGTTCAAGAGCGGTGGATCATTCATCTCGGTCAACTTCACCTTTGGCGATGGGAATGAGATTTCCATCGTCGGCAGGCCGCACGCGCTGCACGACCTGCTGACCGCCGCCGCGCTGGCGGCGGAGCAGGCAGCGCAGCCACTCACGTCCGCGCGAGTGGAGGTGGACGAGCGATGACCATAAGCACGACGACAGCCACTCAACGACGCGCAGCGTCGCTGCTGCGCGAGAAGTTGGAGCTGGACGACCGCCGCAACATCGTAGTCAAGGAGATCGAGGCGCTGCAAGACCCGCTGCTGGAGCACTTCGCCGACGCTGGCGAGATAAGCAAGTCGGTCGCCACCATCTCGGCCAACCCGCTCCATGACCTGCTGCGGGACGTGCTGGAAGAGGGGGCGCGCTCGCTCTCGCCGGAATTGCTGGAGCGGATCAGCGAGACGATTGAGCCGATCAGGCTGAACCTGCGGGTCTCCAGCATAATCTGGGCCAACGCGAAGCCGGGGATGCAGGAGGAGGCGTGCGCGGCGCTCATCGCCAACGGCTTTGCGGCGTTCGTGCGTCCGACGTTCAACGTCTCGACGCTCAGTAGCCGGGCGCGGGAGATGGAGCGCAACGGGGAGCAGTGGCCGGAGGCCGTGCTGGAGGTGTTGAGCGTGACGCCGAAGGTGCAGATCGTGGGAACACGGACGTAGGGAAGGGAGCGGGCATGAAGTACGAGCACATCGCAGAGGCAGACCTGCCTGCACCGCCGCGAGGCGAGAAGGCAGAGGCCGACACGGTGATCGCCGCGCTGGTCCAGGGGCCAGTGGCGATCGACCCAGGCTCCACGCCGGAGCGCAACCTGCGGCGGCGGCTGGCGATGGCCGCACGGCGGGCAGGCGTCCACGTCATTTCCTGGTATGACAAGGACACGGAGCGGGTGTACGCGCGGCTGGCGGCTGCGCCCGCGGCGGCGAAGCAGCGGAAGGCGAAGGCGGCGGCATAAGGGGCGGCGCGGGCGTTCGCGCGCCGCGCAGGGTGCTGGGTGCTGCTTGAGCCCAGCACCCCGCGCGCCGATTGAGCGCAACAGGGCACAGGGAAGGAAGCAGCAGGTGGCACAGGAGAAAGCAGTAGCGAAGCAGAGCAACACGGCGCTGGCGATCATGGCGCCGCAGGCCGAGCAGGCGGTGGCCGCGGTGAAGGAGGCGCTGGGCTCAGACCCGCTCACGCTGTCGATGCTCGGCGTGATCAAGATGCCGACCGGCGGCGGGAAATACTGGGATACCCCGATCGGCCCGCGCGACACCGTCGAGGGCGTGGTCGTCCACAGTCAGGTCGTCCGCGCGTACTGGGAAAAGAGCATCGACGAGACCGGCGGCGGCGACCCGCCAGATTGCTACGCGCAGGATGGGCAGAACGGCGCCGGCGCCCCCGGCGGCGAGTGCGGCAGGTGCCCATTCAGCGCGTGGGAGAGCGACCCGCGCGGCGGCGGCGGGCAGGCGTGCAGCCAGATCACCTACCAGTTCGTGCTGACCGCCGAGAGCGGTGTGCTGCCGTGGGCGATCCGCCTCTCGCCGAGCAACCATGCGGTGGCCCAGGCGTACCGCATCGAGCAGGCGAAGATCGCGTCGCACTATAGCAAGGTGCTCACAAGCATCGGGCTGGAGCCCGCCAAGTCTGGCGGCGGTGTGGCGTACTCACGGGCCACTTTCAAGAGGGTGCGCGGCCTCAACGATGCCGAGCTGGAGAGCATCGAGAAGTACCGCACCGAGATGCTCGGCCACCTGAAGGCGCTGCTGGCTCGCCGCGAGGCAGCGTCGCCCCCGGCGGCAGCCGCGGAGTAGGCGCCCGGCGGGACCTAGCCGGTCGCGCGCAGCAGCGAAGCAGGGGACGGTGATGGCCGAGTCCCAGATGAGGCGTTGCCGGTCAGGCTGGGGAGATGCCCGGCATAAGGCGATCACTGTTCTACCTTCGCTGCTGCGCGCGGCTTACTAGGGGTGGCCGACCCCACGCTTGACGCTGCCCTTGCATACCTCGCTCGTGGCTGGAGCGTGGTGCCGGGCCACACGGTCAGGCCAGACGGCTCCTGCTCTTGCAACAACCCGGAGTGCGAGAACATCGGGAAGCACCCGCGGGTGCGCTGGGCTGAGTACCAGACACGACTCCCGACCGAGACTGAGTGGACGCGCTGGGCGGCGATCTGGCCGGTCTCCAACATCCTCGGGGCCACCGGCGCGCTCTCGGGCTTCGTGGCGGTGGACGTCGACCCCCGGCACGGCGGGGACGAGGCATGGCGGGAGTGGACGCGCCGTAACCCCGTCCATGAGACACCAGAATCGCTGACCGGCGGCGGCGGTCGCCACCTGCTGTTCCTGCACCCCGGCGAGCCGGTGAAGAACGCGGCGAACCTGCTGCCCGGCGTGGACTTCCGTGGCGACGGCGGCTACATCGTGCTGCCGCCGTCCCGCCACGCCTCCGGCCGCACCTACGAGTGGGACGCCTCGCTGCACCCGGACGATCTGCCGCTGGCCCCGATGCCACCCGCCCTGCTCGCGCTTGTCCGGCGCGGCGGCGGGCAGGAGAGTGATGAGCCACGCAGGCCGCTGGACATAGAGGGGCTGATAGACGGTACGGCCACCATTGCTGAGGGGGAGCGCAACGTCACCCTGACCAGGGTGGCCGGGTATCTCGCGGGCTCCAGCGAGAGCCTGGACGAGCTGGTGCAGGTGGTGGGGAGGGTCAATGACCGCTGCCGGCCGGGGCTGGAGCCCGCCGAGTTGCGGAAGATATGCGCCTCGATCTGGCGGCGGGAGCAGGGCAAGAAGCAGGCAGAGGAGGTGCTGCTGGAGAGCAGCGATGCGATCTGGCACGCGCTCGGCGTCCCGGTGGTCTCGGACTGGTACCAGTTGCAGGGCGACCGCTTTGAGTACGTGCTGGCGACGCCGGAGGACGAGGTGCGGTTCGGCTCCCTGCTCGACCCTGATACGCTACGGACACTCATGCACCAGCGCCTCGGGATAGTCATCCCGATCGCCAGACGCGGCACATTCGACCGGCAGGCGAAGGTGCTGCACGACGCCGCGCGCAAGGTGATCGTGGAGCCGCTGACCGCCGAGGAGCGGGTCGCGGAGTGGGTAGACTCATGGACGCAGGTCTATCCGCCAGAGGAAGCACCGGAGGAGTTGCGGCTGGAGTACCTGCGGACCCGGCCAATTCTGGTAGACGGGGTGCTGCACCTGAACCCGGCGCGGCTTGCTACGCACATCGAGATGACCTACGGCGAGAAGATGCTGGTCGGCGAGTTGCGGCGGATGTTGCAGCGCGGCGGCTGGGAGCCGGTGCCCGCACTGCGAGCCTACCGGCAGAAGGAGGAGAGGACAGAATGAAAACGAAAGAGATTTTCAGGTACATTCGCGACCACTGCATGGCCCCGATGTTCCCTGGGTGGAGTGGGAAGATCGGCAAGGTACGCATCCGCAGCGAACAGGGTGAAAACCTGCCGCTTCCCGATGAACTGATGCCAAAGGATGCAGAGAAGCAGCCTTGAGCCCCCTGTTCCCCCACCAGCAGGCCGTGGTGGACGCCGTGCTGCCGCACCTGCCCGGTGGATGGGCTCTCTTGCCGGAGCAGCGTGTCGGCAAGTCACGCATCGCCGTCGAGCTCGCGCGGCGGATGGAGGCGCGGCGGGTGCTGGTGCTCTGCCCCTCGCAGGCGGGCAACGTGCCGAAGGTCTGGCTGGATGAGGCCGCGGCCCAGTGGCCGGGGATGCGGCTCACAAATCTGACGGGCACCGGGCGGGAGCGCGCGGAGACGCTCAAGCGACTGGACGGCCAGCCGGGCATCGTGATCTGCAACTACGAGTCGGCGTGGCGGTCTCCGTTGGGGCCAACGTTTGGCCGACGCGGGATGACGGCGCTGGGGGCGCTGGCAGGGCAGCAGTGGGACGTGCTGATCTGCGACGAGGTGCACCGCTTGAAGCACGCCACCGGCGCACACCACCGCATGGCCGTGGTGATCGCCGACCGGACGCCGGTACGCCTCGGGCTGACCGGGACGCCGATGCACTCGCCGTTGGACATCTGGGGGCAGATGCGCATTCTGGTGCCCGCGGCATTTGGCACGAGTTACGTCTCGTTCCGCCTCCGCTACACCAGGCCAGCCGAGAAGCGCGAGTTGCGGGACAAAGACCTGACGTGGACGCGCGACCGCGGCGGCGCGCTCCACCCCTGGAAGTACCGCGACCTCGACGACCTGCACGAGAGGCTTGCCCGGTACTCGACCCGCATCCTGCTCCGTGACGCTTTCCCGGACATGCCGCCCGAGTTGCCGGATGAGGTGCGGACGGTCGAGCTGGAGCCTGCCGCGCGCAAGGTGTACCGCGAGATGGCGCGTGACTTCGTGGCTGGCGTTGAGGGAGGGACGGTCGTGGCGGCCAACGCCGGGGTGAAGGTCCTCCGCCTCCAGCAACTCTGTGGCGGGACGCTCCGCGACGCCACCGGGGTGGAACACCGCATCTCTACCGCGAAGGAGTCGCTGCTGCACGAGATGCTGATCGACTTCGGAGACGAGCCGCTCGTGATCTTCGGGCGGTTCCACTCCGACCTCGACGCCATCCACCGCGCCTGCAAGGCGGCAGGGGTGACGAGCAGCGAGCTCTCGGGGCGGCGCTCGGAGCTGGCCGAGTGGCAGGCAGGCGAGACACAGGTGCTGGTGGCGCAGATCCAGAGTGGCGGTGTCGGGATCGACCTCACAAGGGCCAACACCGTTGTCTACTACTCGCCCGGCACCTCGCTCATCGACCACATGCAGAGCCGCTCACGCATCCTGGGGCCAAAGCAGACGAAGCCGGCGTCCTACGTCTACCTCGTCGTGACCGGCACGGCGGACGGCGGCGACGAAGCGGTGTACGCCTCGCTGGCAGCGCGGCAGGACGTGGTGCGGTCGATCATCGGGCGGCTCGCCACAGCGGCGCCGTCCGCATCGCATCCACGGCGACGAGCCGCCGCCCAATCCACTCCAACACGGGGACGCACACCGCGTTCCCCATCATGCGATACCGGTGCGAGTCGCTGATTTCGCGCCCGTCCGCCGTGTAGCGATCAAAGTCGTCAGGGAAGCCTTGCAAGCGGTTGCACTCCAGCGGCGTCAGGCGACGCACGCCAGCACCCGCTTGCTGCATCGTGCCGTACTTCTCGACTGACTGGTTCTCCAGCCACGCCTTGTCACCGAGTTTCGTGTCCAGCGCGCCCATGATCACCGCCTGCCCCTGCGCCCCATCCAGCGTGTACGCCTGCCCGTCCGTGCCCACGCCCCAGCCGTTCGAGCCGGTCTGCGCGGTGCGGATCGCCATCACGTAGCCCTTGTCACCGCCGCCCTGCGAGGAGCGCAGCGCGTTCGCCTGGTCGCCGCCGAGCTCGGCGGTAGCGCCGCCGTCTCGGCCGCGCAGCGCCACGGACTGCGCGATCAGGTTGTCGCTGCCATCGCCGCGCGGCGACGAGTGTCCGTGGTGACCTGCGCTTGCGGTGATGGCGGACGCGACGGACGTCATGCGGTCGGTGTCTGGTGACCAACCACGGCTTCCAGCGCCGCCGCCAAGTGTGGCGGCAACGCCTTCCCGCGCTTCTCCGCCCGCCACAGGATTCCCGCCGCAGCCTTCGCAGAGAGAAAGAACTTGCGCGGCACGTTCGCTTCCAGCACGTCCGAGAGCGTCACGCGAAGCGACGATAAAGACGCGCCTTCGCCGCTGTGGAACGCCAAAAAACTGGGCGTCTCGGATTCCCCACCCCACGCCATACCCGAGTTTGACCAGGTCGCGGAGGATCGTCCCGAAATAACGTCCTCCACCAATGTTGAGAAGCCCAGGAACGTTCTCGGCCACGACATAGGACGGCCGCAACTCGGACACAACGCGCCTGAACTCCGGCCACCCGTCTCGTTCATCGGCATCACCTAAGCGCTTTCCTGCGACTGAGAACGGTTGACACGGAAAGCCTCCGTAGACGAGATCGATGCCGCTTGCCCGCTGAACCTCTGCGACATCGCCAACCCTCGCCGTCTGCGGCCAGTGCCGCGCCAGCACCTCGTTACACCATTTGTCGCGCTCGGCTTGCAGAACCGTCTCGATGCCCGCGCGTTCGAACGCGAGGTCGATGCCGCCGACACCGGAGAACAGGCTGACCGCCCTCACCGCGCGCACGCCCACGGCCGCCAGCCGTACTCCGCGACGATCGCCGCCGCCTGCCGCGCCTGCCCCGGCAGGTCTGGCGGCACCGCGCCCCAGATGTGCTCCTGCACGCTGAACATCCCCGCCGAGACGAGCCCGTTCACATCGAGGTAGCGCAACGCCGGGTTGTTCGTGCTCTCGCAGGCGGCGACCCGCATCGCGCGCACATACTCATGAGGCGGGAAGGCGTCGCGGACTACCGCCCACACCGCGTAGGGCGTGACCGGGTGGGAACGCTGGTCGCGCACGTCGACGATCAAGGGGTTGACCGGAGTTGCACCGGCCACCACACGAGCAATCCAATCGGCCCGTTGCGACGGCGGCTCGCCAGCCCCATGCGCTGAGAAGGCAGGCAGGACGCTGGACTGTGCAGGCGATACAACCTGCACGACATTGTGGCTGGAAGGCAGTGCCGCGCTCTGCGCGCGAGCGGGTTCCTGCACTACCACTCTATCTGTCCAACGTCCCACCTGACCCCCCAGCACGAACAGTCCGGTCACCAGCGGCGGGAGCAGCAGCAGGGCGGCGAGCGGCCTCATCCAAGCGCCTTTGGCTGCATCGCAGCAGCATGACATGTGCAGCGGCATTCATGCTCGACGTACTGCGTCTTCCCGATTGTCCCAGGTACAGGGATGGTGTCGCGAGCCAATCCCCAACAGCCCTTCGGTGATGGTGGGAAGTTGTCTGCCCATGTCTCTAGGCGGGCATGGAGCCCAAGGCGGCATAGTGCACTCAACTCAGCCATCCAAGTTCACCGTCGCCTCCACCACTCTATCGCCATAAGCACGCCGAAGAGCAGCGCCGTCGCGATCCCCGAGTAGAGCCACGAGCTCGTGACCACGGGGTCTGAGCCGATGATCGGGGCGAGCGTCACGTAGAACTCAAGTCGTCCATCACCACGCCTCCTTGCAGGCCCCCGGCGCCCACTGCACAGCCCTCTTGTCTGCCCAGTGCGCGATAGTAGGCAGCAGTCAGCCACCAGCGCATATAAGAGCGTCCATCGAACCCGAGTTTCTCTCCTACGTGCGATAGATGCGCCTCGACCGTCTTCACTGAAATGCCCAGTGCTAAGGCGATCTCCTTGTTAGTCAGGCCGCGCACCACGGATGTCAGCACTTCAACTTCGCGGTCGGTCAGAACCGTATCGTGGAAGCACTCACGGAGCGTATGCAGCAGCAGTTCAACATCGATCGTCTCGAGCATCATCGTACGAGCTTCCCGCACATCGAGCAGTAGAGCCCAATAGTTGCGCGCTCGAATGTGCGTCCAGTTAGCCAGCACCACCAAATCATCACTCTACCTCCTTCCCCAGTCGCTCCATCGGATACGATTCAGGGTCGTGGTCGTGGTCAGCACCTTCTTCTGAGCAGCCGGGACAGTATGCCGCCTGTTCTTCGGGGTCGCTTTGGTGCTTCGCGTCCTCGCGGGCGACCATAGCGTCCTCGATTGCACGGAGGACGGTGACTACGGTTGCGTGACGATGAGGCGTCCAGTCCCCGGTTTCCGTCTCCATCCGTTGCAACGCATCGACGCCAAATTGAATCAGTTCACGACGCTCTGTCTCGACTCGTGCGGCGGCATCCCGATCAGTCATAGCGGCAGTCCGTTCCGCATTGTCGTACATCGCGTGTAGCTGCTCGATCTCCGCACGGTAGTCCGCGGCACGGGCGATGTAGTTGCGTTCGATGGCGGCCCACTGCGCGGCTTCGCGGGCGACGATGGCGGCCTCGAACGCGCCGAGAGCGTGCAGTTCGCGGCCATCGAAGCGGTGCAGCGATCGTAGATGCACAATCGCAGCCTCAACTCGTGCATCGGCGTCCTGCTTGCTGCTGGTCACTTGCTCTCCTCCTTCGCAGCATCGTACGCGCGGCACTCGACTGTCTCGCCAGTCCATCGCCCATCTGCACCTCGCGCGCGGTTCCATTCATCCTGTCCTGGGTCATGATGCTTCCACGCCCGTTCGGATTTCAAGACGAGCCCGGTTCCACGACACGCGCAGTCCTGCGGATGCTCGCTCACGACTTCGCTCCGTTCAGCGTCTGCATCGGCGGTGAGTGCGGGGCGATCGGCGTGCGCTTTTTGCCGAACGTGGAGGCACGCGGCGGGTACTCGTGCTCGTAGTCCGGGTGCCCGACGACGTGCGCGGACGCGGCACGCGCCTTCCTGCACAGCGGACACCGTGGCTTGCCGGCCATCGCTACGCCACCACTTCCCGCCGCCGCCCACGCCGCGCGGTCAGCACGACGCGATGCCCCTGCGCCACATGATCGTCCCGCACCGCGCACACTCGCTCGGTCGGCGTCTCGCCCAGTTGCGGCCACACCTTCTCCGCCCCACGCCACGAGAGGCGCACGGAGAGGATCGGGTTGCGGCCGTGGTCGTAGCACTTGAACTCCACGCTCGGGCTCACCCTGTCCTCCTGGTCCTGAGCACCGCGGCCAGCCGCCTGCGGCAGCGGTCGCACAGCGCAGCGCCCCGTGCGCCCCGTGGCCCGTGGAGCGCGCAGTAGAGCCCCTGGCAGTCTCGGCAGCGCCCCACGGCGGCCATCGCGCAGTCCCGGCCACGCGCCCGGTGCTGGCAGTACCAGTCCGAGTCGACCTCGCCGCAGGCCGCGCAGCCACGCACCACGAGCTCCGGCGCACCCGGCATCGGCACGGCGACCACCGCCCCGGCGCCGCAGCGCGAACAGGTCACGTGGTCCGCCCCTGCCGCACGATCACCGGGTCGGCCAGCCGTGCCGCCAGCTCCGCGATCTTGCCGTCGATCGCCTCCACCTTCCGGTGCAGCGCCTCGGCGATGCGCATCGCGTCGTCCAACTCGGAGCGCAGGCTACCCCAGTTGGTATCGACCTGGATGTACATTGGCAGCAGCGCCAGCGCGTCACGCAGTTGGAAGTCCACCAGCAGGCGGCTGGCGATCCGTTCGTAGTTGTGGCTGATGCTGCTGTGGTGACGCCCCAGCGCCTCGGCAGTCTCCACCAGCGTCCATCCCTGCTCGCGGCAGTGGTAGGCGATCAATTGACGCGGCTCTGCGTCTCTGGGAAACCGCCGCTGGCCCAGGATATCCGCCGCCGTCGTCCGGTAGCGGGACGCGAGGACCGCTGCCAGCTGTTCGACGTAGGCCCGGCGCTCCGCTGCCCCTGCGTTCGTGGTCATCGTCCACCTCCCAGCACCGCGAGCGCCAGCGGCGTCAGGTGGCTCACGACAGCACCTCGATCAACTCGCGCTTCTCGCGAGCGCGGCGTTGCATGTATTCGCGCTTACACGTCCGACAGTCACGCGACCTGCTCGCCCTGACGTAGAGGTTATCCCCCGAGTACGGGTGGCCCTGCGGACAGGATGCGCGAGCGGCCGCCTTCTGCCCGGTCACACCTCGCCGGACGTTCTCGGCGTTGGTCACTGGCTCCATGTGGCGCGGGTTCTGGCACGCTCGCGTGCGGCAGAGATGGTCGATGAACAGCCCAGGGGGGATCGGGCCGATCTGTAGTTCGTACGAATAACGATGCGACAGCACCAATCGACCATCTGCAAAGAACTGCCCGTATCCGTTGTTGTTTCTGCTCGCCATCCACAACCAGCAGGTGCCTGGGCCAGCCGAGGTATCAACCTTCGCCCAGAAACGTTGCTCGGTGGTAAGTTTGGTGGGCATCGGCGTCTCCTCGTCGGTGTCAGGGGCGGGACGCTAGTACGTCGCCGCCCCATCACTTTATCACCGAAACAAGGGAAAACCGCACCACCCAGAGGTCACGCCGGTTGCGATGCCAGTCCGCCCACACCTCGCCCGGTGACGCGCCGCCGAACAGCGTCAGCCCGTGGTCGCGCATATAGGCGAACCCTTCGTGCACGAAGTCATCGAATGGGATGCGCTCGCTGCTCTCCAGGTACGGTGCCTCAGTAAGGCGGATGCGCGCCACCGGCTTCCCACCTTTTCGCGGGCTCTTCGAGTACGCGATCGCCTCGTCGCCGGCCTTCCAGCGTGCGGCG
>ERZ1292642.145-Hain-H14-01um-R1-145-length-44940-cov-9_pt1 | contig 44940 bp, 67 predicted proteins | sample MGYA00564403_ERZ1292642 | MGnify/ENA primary metagenome ERZ1292642 (study PRJEB36523, sample SAMEA6512643) | groundwater metagenome | collected 2019-01-09 | study: AquaDiva: Metagenomics assemblies of 32 groundwater samples
CTGAACGGGGTTCAACATCGACGGGATGCCAGGCTGTGGCACAGGCGGGGGCGGCTGATACGTAACGTTGAGGGGCGCGGATGGGCCGCCCACCAGTGCCGCCTGCTCCTCTCGCATCACCTGTGCTTGTACCTGCGGTGGGGACATTCCCTGCGCCAACAGTTCTCGCACCCGCGCCTCGCGATTGAACGCAGGCGCTTGCGCTGGCAGTTGGGGCATCGGCGTAGGAGGAGTGATCTCGATCCTCGGCGGTGGCTCCCCGATGTCGAAAGGCGTGAGCTGCGGCGCCCCAGGTAGCGGCCCTGGCTCACGTAGCGGCCCCAGGTTATTCACGAACGCCAGAATATCCTCCATACTCGGCGCGGTGGGCATCTGGTTCATGGCGAAGTCGCCGAGGCGCTGGGCCGCCAGGAGCGCAGGATCGAGGATCGCTTGTTCCGGCCGCTCGCCCAGCATGGCGACGAGCTGGTCGAAGCCCGCGCCGAGCGTCGGCACGTCCGTCGCGTTGAGCGCAGACTGGCCCGTGAGCGGCTGACCCTGGAGGAGCTGGTTCAAGAAGTTCTGGCCGCCGCCGAGAGCGAACTGCATCTGCATGAAGTCACGCGGGTTAGCGGCGAGCTGCGACAGGAACTGCTGGCGCTCCGTGGTCGTATCGGCGACCGTGCCGTAGAGATTCCCCAGTGCCGTGGCGGCCTGGCCCAGCCCCGATACCCCGCCCTGGTATCCCTGCATCTGCGTGGCGTAGGTATCGAGGATGGCGTTCTGCTGAAGTTGCGCACGCAGCCGCTCCTCAGCGTTCGCGGCTGAGGCCCAGTCTCCCTGCGCCTCGTAGGCGGCGATTTGCGAGCGGTAGATGTCGACGGCCTGGTTGCCTTGGGCGATCTGTCCTTGCAGGCCCATGCCCATGACATCGATGTCCTGGGCGCGCTGGCTTAGCTCAAGCTGTTGGCCTTCGTGCGTCGCGCGCTGCTGCTCAGCCCAAGCGGCGAGCGCCTGGTCCCCGCGCGCGAGCGCGTCATCGCGCATCGCAATGTCGTACTGAATTTGCTGGCCCAGGTTCTCAAGCTGCGCGCTGATATCCTGGCCGCGCATCGTGATGTCCTGGCCGCGAGTGCCCTGCGAGATGTTCTGCTGGGCGATCTGGCGGTCCAGCGCAGCCTGCTCCGCCTGCATGCGCTGGAGTTGCAGATCAAGTTCTGTCCGTTGCTTCTGGAGATCGAGTTGAAGCTGGACATTCTGGTCGGCGATGGCCTTGTCCAGTTCGCGGTCGAGGTTCGCGCGCTGGGTATCGAGCCACTGCTGGCCAAGCGCGAGGTCTTCCCGCCGGACGGCGAGATCGTAGTAGCCGCCCTCGTAGGGGCTGGGTGCGCCGCCGCCGCCCGGCTCACGCGGGAAGTACGCATCTTGAACGCCGAAGTCGGGATCGTAGACGAAGATGCGCCCCCCAGGACCTTCGATGAACTGTGGGCCTTGTGATCCTGGAGGCGGTTGAGCAGCAGGATGCTCGTACCCAGGCTGGAGCCAATCGGGCAGGAAGCCCGCTCCGCCGCCACCCTGCATCGCTGGAACGCCAGAGAGGATCGCGCCCTGCTGCTTCTTCGCCGCCTTTTTAGCGCGGCGCTTCTGTCTGCCGCTCTTGACCGCTACCTCAGACACCTAACAACGCCTCGCTCAACTCCATGAACCTCTGCTCCTCCCGCTGCGCCCTGATCGAGAGACCGCGATCCTCGCTATACATTAGTTGCAGGCGCATCGGCTGTGCTTGCGCGAGCCGGAACCATTCTTCTTCGCGGGTCTTGGGCGGCTCCGTGCCGGGAAGGTGTCCCGACTGCCAGGCGTTGCGGATCATCAGTTTCGCCACCTGGCGGGCGTAGTCGAACAGCCTGAGCACAAGTTCGTTCGCACGATCCGCGGAGTAGATCGGATCGAGGACACCCTTACTTGCCACGCCTGCTCTTGCCTGCCTTTCGGTACGCGATGGCCGCAGCCTGGTCGCGCGGCTTGCCGTGACGAATCTCAGTGGCGATGTTCTGCGAAATGACCTTCTTACTGGAGCCCTTCTTCAACGGCATTATTGTGCTGCTCCTACTAATGCTTCCGGCGCGGCGAGCCCGATCGGCATCCCCACGCCCTCGTCCACCACCTGCGGCGGGCGCTCGTTGCGCGTCATCTCACCAGGCGCAGGCCCACCAGCCTGCGGTACCATCGGCGGTGGTTCCGGCAGGGGCGCTTCCACCTCAGCCAGCTCCTGCGAGACGATGGCGGGGCCGTGCATCAGGATCGCCTGCTGGACGAGTTGCATGATCTGCTGCATCGTGAACTGCTTGCCCTGATCGAGGATGATGCGCTCCTCCTCGTCCAGCGGGTTCTCGTAGTGCTTCTGCATGAAGGTCGCCTTAGACATCATGCCTGCCTGAAGCAGCCGCAGGTCCGACTCCCGTTGCGAGAACTTCGCCGCCTGGAGCGCCGACTCGAAGCGGACGGTGATATCCTGCTCCTCGAAGTCCTCCGGCTTGACCGTGACGGGGTGGCGCAGCCGCGGGTCCTCGCCCTTGGCGCGCATGCGCGCGGGGATCGTCACTGGCTGGCCGAGACCCTTGATGATGTCGCCCACGAGCGAGAATATCTCGTGCCAGGCGGCCGCCACGCCGTCGAGCGGCGGCTTGAGGTACTTGCCCGCCGCTTCCATCTGGCGGGCGGCGTGGACGCCCGACTCCGCCGAGCCTTCCAGCGGCGCGTTGAGCGCGAGCGCGACAGGAAAGCCCCACTCCGTGATGTTCCGGCGGGCGTCCTCCATCGCCTCCTTGAGCCAGGAGGGCTCGGGCACCGGCATGATCTTCCACTCATAGCCCTTGCGCGGCTTCGGCAACTGCTGCTCGGTCGTGTCGAAGATGACGACGGGCCGCTTCTCCGCCTCCTCCTGGACGTATTCGGCGAACGGTGTGGCCCTGCCGCCGGACGCGACTTCCTGCCAGGCCGGACGGCCGGTGAGCACCGCGCCGTTGTCGAGCAGCGTCCGCAGCAGGTTGTAACGTTCCGTTTCCGGGTAGAGCGCGGAGATGAGCGGGCGGAACATCTGGGCCGGGCTGCGGCCAGGCCGGATATGGCCAGCCATGAAGGCGTACCAGGGTCGGCCGGCGACGTTTGGCCGGCGATCCAGCTCGTAGGGGTCGCGCGCGCTCTTGACCACGTCGTATATCCAGTCCGCCGTCTCCAGGTGGTAAACCTTGCACGTCCTATCCCACCAGTCCTGGCCCGAAAACTCCTCCATCGTCTCAGACGTGAAGAACTCCCGCTCGTTGTCGTAGTCGAGCCCGTCGTACGCCGCGAGGACCTGGGAGACGGTGCGCTCGCCGACCTCACCGACCATCGAGAAGTCGGGCTCCCAGAAGACCGCGTTGATATCGGGGCATTCGATAATGAGCATGTTCTGCTTGAAACCCTTGCCTGCATCAAGGGCTACGATGATGTCCTCTACTGTCTCGACCTGCTTGCCGTAGAGGAGCTTCCGATTCTCGGGCGCGAAGTCGAGATGGAGGATGCCCAGCCCGAAGTCGACCATCTGGCCGAGCGCGCGCCGCTTCGGCGCGTAGTAACGCATCGTGCGCCGCCGCGTCCAATCATTATAGATGGCGTAGTCGAAGTCCTCGACTGTCTGCGCGCGCCCGATATCGCGCTCTTCACTGCCGCGCGCGGCAACCTGGAGGTAGAGATCAGCGCCGTCCAACTCGTTCGTGAACTCGGTCGAGTGGACTTCGAGGATAGGCGAGCGGGATTCGATCGTCTGGGAGACGCCCTGGAGGTTGACCGCGATCTCGCGTTCCAGGAGCGCCTCGCGGTTCCGGTTCTTCTGGGCGAAGTCGGTGAAGCCCGTCTGCTGCGACATCTTCTCGCAGATGCGCACAACCTCTTCGGCGGAGAACGGTTCGGGCGTGACGCGCCTCCACGCCTAGTCTCTCCAGAGACCAGGCGCGACGGGCTGGAGGCCGCGCAGGACGGAGGGCATCTGGGTGGGATGCCGCTGCCCGGCCCCCAGATGCTACCCCGTCGCTACGAGTCTACGGTGAGAGAAACGCCGCTGTCAAACAGCCAGCTTCCGCTTGTACGTCCTGCCGAAGCTCGGGCCGTCCTCGCGCTCGCGCCTGCTGCGCTCCCAGCGCCCGCGCTCCTGCTCCACGAACAGCACGAGCTGCGTGAGCGCGGAGACCACGTCGTCCGCGGTGCCGTCGGGATAGGCGAACAGTTCATTCTCGAACTCCGCGAGCCAGGAGGCATCGCCCGTCCTCCGGCAGTAGACCTCGGACGGCAGATGCACATCCCGCCGCTGGCAGTAGGATGCGGCCAGGAAACGCGCCTCCTCCTTGCCGATGCCGGTCCCCCGCTCCCCCGCCGGCTGCCAGGGGATGAGCTTGACGTGATCTGCGTACCACGAGTCGTAGAGATGCGCCTCGCCGGTGGACTTCTTCTCGACCAGGACGTGTGACGCGCCCGTCCGCCGCGACAGTTCGGCGATGAACTCCCGCTGGTACGAGTAGTTCACCTGGCCGCGCAGCATGATCATTATATATATGTGCCAGTCCGTCGAGACGAAACCCGCCAGGCCGACCGTGTAGCTCCGGTTCCGGCCCTCGCCCGCCGCTGTATCCCAGGAGTTGACGATCATCATTGCCTCTGCGGGCAGCGCCTCGAAGCGCGGCAGGAACCAATCGCGCTCGAACACCATCCCCTCGTCCGGCGCGACCTCGTTCTGGTACTGGCGGGCGAACGCCTTCGGGTCGGCCCGCCGCTCGTGCTCCAGGTAGGCCACCGAGAAGCGCTCCGGCCAGTAGCTCTCATCGGCGTCGAGCGCGCGCTGGTACAGCTCAAACCAGCCCTGCTCCTGCGCCCAGGCGATCGCATCGTCCCAGGCCCAGCGCGTCCCGAGCATGGCGAAGCGGCCCTGCTCCGGCACGATGATCGGCTTGATCGTGTTGTTGAGCGCGTTCCTGATCTGCTCACGCTGGTGCGGGGTGGACATGTTCTCGCGGTCGCCTACGTCATCAAGGATGACACGAGTCGCGCGCGAGCCGAGGGCGGGGCCGAGGATACCCATCGCCTGAAAGGTCGGGTCCTTCTCCTTCTCGTTCCCCTTCACGCGCCACTCGGACTCCGACCATTTCTCGGCGTATTTCTTCACCTTGGGGAAGATGGCCTGATAGACAGGCGAGAACTCGATCACGTTCTTGAGCGCGTTCGAGACCTTGTACGCCTGCGTCGCCGATGCGGTGACGTAGAGAACGCGGTGGTTCTGCGCCCAGTCCGGGTCGCCGGAGAGCGACGCGCGGCCCAGCTCCCACTCGATCCACGCCTGTACCACCGTCGTCTTGCCGGCACCGCGGGGCTGCACGATGACGCAGTCCCCGGCCTCAGCCTGGAGCACCTGGATCATGCGCTGGTGGTGCGGGTAGGGCACCGCCATCTTGTCGCGCGCGTCCATATCCGTACGGTGGACGAGCGCCATGTAGACGCCGAGGTCCTGGCGCGCGAGGTCGAGGAGCTGCTGCTGGTCGGTCAGCGCAGACACCTGCCCGCCTGCAAGGCGGCATACGTCCGATGCTCAAGGGAGCGTCCCGACGCCGCCTCGTAGGCCCGCCACAGCTTCTCGCAGCGGTCCGGCTCCACCGCCCGTTCCACTGTGGGACGCGCCTCCAGGTCGTCCAGGCGACCGCCATGGTCATCAATTACACTACTCCAAATGAACCCCTGGCCGATCAAAATGCCAACAGCTGCCGTAAGAGCAATTCCCCAGCCCAGGAGCCAGGAGTTCATGATTCACCCTCCCGCCTCCGCTTCCGGTAGTCGCGCTTCCGCAGCCGCTCATAGGTCGCCTGCGGGCTCGTTAACGGCACCCGGCTCCCGCACGCAGGACATGGCTCTCCCGAAATGACGGGAACCCTGCGTAGCTCCTCATCACGGATGAACTCGGGAATCTTCGGCAGCGGTTTCAGCATTTGGGACATGTTAACACGAAACCCCTTGACGGGACAAGCTACCTAGCCCTATACTCAGAGCGTGCGAATTGCCCGCAGTACGCGTCACACCATGAGAACCCCTGTTTCGCCGTAGATAACTGACGGTTGGCTAAGGGATTCGGGCGCTCGTCCTTCCGCGAGAAGGACCACACCAGGCAGCAGCCAGGTGCCGGAGACGGCGAGGTGTAGCTGACCGAGGCCGGAGCAGCCTTGATGCTCGGAGGGGGGGCGTAGCCCTACGTAGGCCAGCATCCCCAGTAGAGACCTCCCCCAAACCCGCAGCGGCAGCGACCGCGCTTTTACACGCTTCGCAAATCTCCATGCAACCTACGCCCCTCCCCCTCACCCAGCGTGAGGCGGGTCAAACTGCATCTGCGGTTCTTGGGAGCGCGAGCTCAGGAGGTCTCTATAGTAGAGACCGGAGGCTCGGTAGCGGCGCCCTGCGTGAGGAGAGGGAGCCCCCCACCCCCACCAGAAGCGAGGTAGGAGGCCAGGGCGGTCGCAGCCTCGGGGGGGAGTATGAGAACGAGCGTCTGGTGGCTGGCCGCGGTAACGCGCGCTTCACGCTGCTGAGACCAGCGCTCCTTGGTCCAGGGGCTACGCTCCAGCAGCCACGCGGAGGGCTGCCAGCCGCCGGCTATCGGCTTCTCAGCACCGCGGATGTTCTCAAGACGCGCCTGCTCGAAGCGGGCGACGCCTCTTTCGACAGCTTCACGAAATGCACGACAGGAACCGAGTTCTGGCAGGGGTGCCTCGCCGTCAACTTCGGCCTGGGCATGCTTGAGCCAGTCGTACAGAGTTTGGATGCCGGCGCCGAGGGCCTGGGCGACCGTCGGGATGGTATCGCCTTGGGCGATGGCGTCCTCTACGATAGTGAGGACAGCGGGGTCGGAGGGCTTGGGCTTGGTGAGGGAGACGGTGCCGGGCATAAGGGGCTAGTCGGGCCAGGCGGTGGCCCGAGCTTCGTAATCAGAGAGGCCTTCAGAGCGGAGTTGGTGGAAGAGGGCCAGGCGGTGGCGTTCACGGAAGCCAGTAAGCCAGCGATAGAGGCGTCTCATCGCGTTCTCAGGCTAGCGTGGGAGGGGGTGTGGGGTCAAGGGGGGCTGGGGTTGAGCGCTTGCTAAGTTAGTGACAGTCTCCTCGGTAGTGGGTCAGCTTGAAATCCTACCAGAAAGCCGAGCCAGGACAGTCTAGCGCGAGCAACTGGTACTCGATTCTGGCTAGCACTCTCCCGTAGGGCGTGCGATACGGCTCCCCGCGAAGCTTGTGCGCGGTAGTCGTGACCTTATGGAACAGCTCCTCTAGGTGATCGCAGTCGGTCAGCCGCTCCTGTGTCGGATATTCCGTGGGGGTCGGCGGCGTTCGCTCAGTGCTCGCGCTGCAACCCAGCCCGACCATCAGCGCGGCACAGAGAACGAACGCGCGGATCATTTCCCCACATCCTACCGTTGACGGGGACCGAGAGCAGTGCTACCGTGGTGATATGCCCAAGCGCTCAAGCAAGCGCCCGCGCGACGTGAACGCCCTAGCGCGGGCCATTGTAGACGAAGCGACCGGCCAGACCAAGGCTGAGCCGGATACCCGCAACCCTCACGCGGTGGCGCTCGGTCGCATGGGCGGGCTCAAGGGCGGTAAGGCCAGGGCCGCGAAGCTGAGCCCCAAGCGTAGGTCTGCCATCGCTAAGAAGGCCGCTCAGGCTCGCTGGCAAGCGGCGAGCCGCCAGCGTCCGTAAGATGCGCTGCTGCTCCGTTCGGCTTCGGCATAACACGGATACGCGCAGCTCCGCTAGGGAACCACTCAGCCAACCCCCACGCCTTGTCAGGTAGCTGAACGACCGTCCCGTCTTCGCGCTCGCGGCGTAGCGTGGTAGCTACCGTAGCGGCGAAGTTGGGAGAGGCATTGATAAGACCGCCCTCTTTCAGCGCCCGGGCTATCGCTACCGCCTTCTGAGGCTTCTTCGCCATCGCTAGGTACTTCTTCGCAGCGTCGCCGATTCCCATGCCGAAGAACGCATGGCTGGTTGGAGTCTGTGATTCCCCCATAGAGGCAGGGAGAGCGTTCGGAACGAGCATCCCGCTAGCATCGCTAGGCTCTCCCATGATCTCTCGAACAGCGCTTATTGCCGCGTCTAACTTGGCCCGCCGACGTTCCATGTCCGCTAGGACGGCTGCATAATCGATCTCGCTCATGGTCGCTCCTTCTGGTAGAATTGAATCTGAGGGCCGGATGCTCAAGGGTGCACGCCCTGAGCATCCGACCAGCATACGGACGGGCGTTACCGCGTCCATGCCCTATGCTGGCGTCCCAGCAGGGAGGGCATTAGCCCCTCCTCACGGGATCACCCCTCCTAACCGCCGCTGGGCTGCGCGGATACTTACCACACATCCGTAGCCCAGCGGCGCTACGCTTCCTACTATACACCAAGCGCAAGGGTCGTGCCAGCAAAACAAGGCGCGCTGCCAGCTTTTCTGGACATTTCTGGCAAAACACCTTGACACAGCATGAGCGGTCAAGCATAATATGAGTATGAACAAGCTGTCCCCTGCGAAGCGAGCACAGGTTGTCCGAGCGCTGGTTGAGGGCAACTCGATCCGCGCCACATGCCGCATGACCGGTGCTGCTAAGGGCACCGTGCTCAAGCTCCTAGAGGACGTGGGCGAGGTCTGCCGCGACTACCAGGACAAACATATGAAGAACCTCTACTCGCGGCGCGTCCAGTGTGACGAAATCTGGTCCTTCGTCGGGGCCAAGCAGAAGAACGTCCCTGAGGAGCGAAGGGGCCAATTCGGACGCGGCGACGTATGGACGTGGACGGCCATCGATGCCGATTCCAAGCTCGTGCTCTCGTGGTGCATCGGCGGGCGCGACAGCTACACGGCCCTGGCGTTCATGCAGGACGTGGCCCGCCGCCTCGCCCAGCGTGTCCAGCTAACGACAGACGGCCACAAGGTCTACCTACAGGCCGTGGAGCGGGCCTTCGGGAGCAACATCGACTACGCGATGATCCAGAAGATTTACGGTTCCGACCCTGAGCCTGAGAAGCGATACAGTCCGGCAACGTGCCTCGGTATCGACATTGAGACCATCCAGGGGAAGCCCGACCCGAAGCACATCAGCACGAGCTACGTCGAGCGCCAGAATCTCACGATGCGAATGAGCATGCGGCGCTTCACGCGCCTGACCAACGCCTTCTCCAAGAAGGTGCAGAACCTTGGCCACGCCGTGGCGCTCCACTTCATGTACTACAACTTCTGCCGCCGCCATCAGACGCTCGGTATGACGCCCGCGATGGCGTCCGGCCTCAGTGACCACGAGTGGACGGTCGAGGAGCTTGTGGCGCTGCTGGAAGCCGCCGAGTCAAACTGACCCACTACCAGCGCTCGTGGATAAAGTCTTCACGCTTCTCAGCGCGCTTGTGCCGCAACAAGCGCGCGGCGCAGGGGCAGCCGAAAACGTGCTCGCTCCACCATTCGCTTTCGTCTGCGTTGCACTGGAATAGATCGCAGTGCTCCGAGCACCACTCAAGCTCACGCCAGATCGTCAGTGCGCTTGGCTTTCCCATTCAACCCTGTCCCTTCAAGGCCTGCCGTACCCGGCTCTCTGCGTCCCCGCGCTTCCCCTTGAGCATGGCCTTCGCCTCTCCCGCCTTGTAGCCTAGCGCTCTGAGCATCTCCAGCGCATCGTCCGGCGCTGGCTTCGGTCGCTTGGTACAGGTGATCAGGTGCGGCCTGAGTTCCATGAGCAGGGGCTTGCCGGCCTTGGTCTTCGCCCACACTAGGCCTGCTTTACCGCACAGGCGGCAGGCGGTCATGGGGCCCACTGCCGGCGCCAAGCCAAACACCTGGGACACGTCACGGAACGCCACTGTAATCTTTGCATATTGCCAGTTTGCTGTACCGCACCACAGACCGCAGCATCCCCAAGCATCGGCGTGAGGGTCATCCGCTTATGTATCCAGCGGTTCTCTGCTGGCAACAGCACCTTGCCGGTAGCTGCTTCGTAGATTCGTATGATCCAGCGCTTGAAGTCATCGCTGATCTCGTTTCGTGCTCCGCACTCGCTACAGTCGAATCCCACCTGCCAGTTCACGGAGCGACCTTCCTCACCATCACTGGCCCGTTCTCCTGGGGAGCGTAGTCCCGCATGCCCCGCCACTCGCGCCGGCCTACGATGTGCGGCATTACGTCGGTCGGATGAATCCCCATGTTCCTGCGGAGTGCTCTGTCGTTAGCGGCCTCAAGTGCTCCCCGACGAGCACGCTTGCCCTTCTGGCCAGCACTCCGAGACCTCCCACGCTTCTTCTTCGCCATTCCCATAGGGTAAAGGGTTCCTCCACAGGTTTGTTACCCGTTTCACAAACAGGCCACGCGGCTCCTCCACAAATGGCTGGCACAGTTCTGCGGGAGCCTTCCTGGGTGAGACCGGCCAGCCTCAAAAGTCCCAGGCACACTTGACCGCAGCCCTGCCTGGGGAGTACAGACAGGGGCGTCTCGGTCGCAGGGGGGCTGGTACTGGTGGGAACGCCTACGGGCGTGTGCTTATGACCTTCCAGCGTCCCTGCTGGATAGGGTTGCGCCCGTGGCAAAAGTCGGGTATGCTGAGGGCACTTCCATATCCTTCGCTGCCTACGGTAGCGCACGGCGCGGCTCTCGTCAAGAGGGCCGCTACGTGTTTCTGGCCTCCTAATCGAAGTACACCGCTGGTATCGTCACGGGTGAGAGCTTCCGGGCGCAGTGCCGACAGGCGGGCCAGCCGGGCGGAGCCTCCACGCAGGTAGCTACCGAGTGTGCCACTTGGGCACCGCAGAGTGGCATGTGAACAGGATGGCGATATTGCGTTGTTTCTCGAACACGATGCGCCTTCTGCAATATCACCCCGCTTTGGTCCCAATGCCGCAGCGACAAGCTGTCGATGCACCACGACGTGGCTTCGACTGGAACGCGGGGCTGGGCCGTCATCGCTCATCGCCCCGCCCCCCCACCAACCCTCGCAGCTTCCGTATATCCCTGGCCTCCTCACCGCCCCAGGCCTCCAGGCCCTTCATCCTCCGCACAGCGTCAATGACCGCCGTGTGATGCCGGTCGAAGAACGCGCCTAGCTGCTTGTAGGTGTAGCCCTGCTCCCTCAGCAGGTACATCGCTAGGTGCCGCGCGTAGACGATCTCGTACTGGCGCGACCGGCCCAGCACCTCCTCCTCTGTGAGGCCACCAGCCAGGTAGCGGCAGACTTGGGCGATAACCTCGTGGGAAGGTTGCTTATCCATTATCGATCGGCAAGACACGCCCCGTGCCACCACAGCGATCACACGTTCTCCGGCGAGCTCGCCAATTGCGGCAGCCGGGGCAGACAATGCGCCAGCTCGCCTCACCCGGGACCATCGACTCGACGCCGGCCCCGATTGTGGCTGCGTTCTCTCGTTGGTAGCCGCCGGGAGGCGGGACGTAGGCGCCGCCTGCGGGGTTGCGCTTTGTCAAGGGAATCCGCGCTTCCAATCCATATCTGGAGCATACGCCGCAACCAGGCTATCGATTAGGTAAGCCTGCTTTGTCAGCTCGGTGTATCTCTGTGACAGAACCTCTTTCACTGCGCATCCAACCGCTCGCAAGACTTCTGGAGAATCGCGGCGTAATGCGGACTCCAGAAGTGGGATTACAAGATGCTGAAGTTCTGCGGTTGTCATCGTCCTCCTAGCGGCGGCCCCCGGCCACGGAGTAGACACCTGCTGGGGGCGTCGTGACCGGGGCCGCCGAGAAAATACTAGCACAGGGGGGTTGACTAGTCAAGGTAACTGTGGTAGTGTGGGCGCATGATAACAGCGGCGAAGATCAAGCGGTTCCGAAAGAAGATGGGCTGGACGCGGACCGAGCTGGCAGCCAAGGTGGGCGTCTCCGAGCAGGCTGTGTGGTACTGGGAGAAGGGCACTCGCTCGCCCTCAGGGCCAGCACAGCGCCTCCTAGAGCAGATCGTGAACGGCACGAGGGGGGAACGATAATGACCACGCTGCTCAATACCGAAGATCGCATCCGTATCCGCGAGGAGGACTGGAACGATGCCCATGTCCGAGTTTCCATCTTCGTTGGTCAACCAGGGCAGGGCGGCCATGCTGGACAGTTGTGTTTCAGACTCGATGAATATCCGGACTTCCGCCGCCGGATTGAACACTTCGCCCCAATCGTCTTGGCTGGTAGGCGGCTAGCACTAGAGGCGGGGCGGCGACTACAAGCGCCTCTGGAATACTGGGAGGCGCTGGAGGCTTTTTGGAAGGCCATCGCTGATTCGGAGAAATAAGAGAGGCCATGAGGAAGTACGAGCGCCAGGTAGCGGCAGGCATCGCCCTGCTGGACCAGAAGGGGCCGAAGGGCTGGCGGGCCAAGGTGCTGCGCGCGATCAAGCGCGGCATCTTCGACATGAGCCGAGCGGATTGCTGTGCGCTCGGATGCGTGTTCGGGTACTACTCGCTTGGGACTCGTGCCTTAGGTCTGCCCCTGGATGACGTGACTTGTGGCTTCTACATAAGCGAGAAGGAAGATGGCGTGAGCCACAAGTATCCCGCCCTCCAGCGCGAGTGGCTGCGCCAGCTAGGGGCCTAGAGCGGATGCGTGAGCGAGAGTGCAGTTGTCCTTACTGGGTCGCTTCCTGTGTCCACTGGGAGGAGCGAGTGGTCTACATCGTGGATCGTTCCTTGACGGGGTACTTCGAAACGCACGGACCAACGCGCATCCTCATCGAGTCCACCGACCCTCGCAAGCGCGCCCACGAATCCTGCATTCCGCTAACAACTAGTGAGTGGGATGGCGCTCTAGCCGAGTTCCACCGCCGCGAGGCCATCCTGCTAGGCCGAGAGGCACCCTAGAAACGCCGACGCCTCGGGGACGGGCCGAGGCGCCGAGCTTGCAGCACCAGCTACAAGGAGGATTGAGGAAGTTTACCAATGGAGCGCTTCTGGAGCAAGGTCGAGAAGACCGAAACGTGTTGGTATTGGAAGGCCTACATTGATCCGAAGGGCTATGGCAGATTCGGTTATAGGGGCTCCGCTTACGCTCATCGCGTTGCGTATGAATTGTCACGAGGGCCAATCCCAAGCGACCTAACGATCGACCATCTCTGCCGAACACGGCATGCGGCTCGCAACGCACGAAAGACACATTGCGTGAGAGGTCATCCGCTCTCTGGAACGAACCTTAAGCTACAGGGCAAACACCGCCTCTGTCTTGCCTGCCTCCCGCTGTACTACAACCCTATTGCACGACGTATGTGGAAACGTGCACACAGAGAACAACTTAGCGCTTACCAGCGGGGATGGCGCGCCAAGAATAAAGCTCACATACGCGAGTATAATCGCGGCTATTGGCTACGGAGAAAGGAAGCGCAGCAATCATGATCGCCCACATCTACCCCGACCTCGGGGCCTTCTACGCCGAGCGCGGCGGGATGCAGTCGCCGGAACTCGGCTTCGGTCTCTGGTGGCGGGACGGCGGAAGCAACAGTCGGGCTAACCGCGTCTCATGGGTTGCATCGACCGGCGACCTGTACGCGCTGGAGAGCTACAGCTCGCGCATCACGCTGCTCGGGCAAACTCGGTCTTGCAGACATGAGTTTCACGCACTCGGCTTGGGTAGACTCGACTGCCCCGCCCGCTCTGAGATCGCGGAAATCTTGAAAGGCTGGGTCTCGGTCTGCGGCAAGCCAGCCTCGCTCCAGTGGGTGCGCGACCGGATGGCCGGCTACGCGGCGAAGACTGTGGGCGAGGCGGTGACACGCGAGGGGAACGGCGTGGAGAGCGAGGAGCCAGAGCGAAGCGAGCCGGCCAAGGACTTCCAGTCGATAGCGAGGAGTGTTCCTGTCTACGGCAGTCCGCGCAATGAGAACCACAGGCGTCCCTGTGGCTGTGGAATCAAATTCCGTGAAGGCGCAGGCTTCGATGTGTATTCATGTGTAGGTCACGATACCTCGCTTGCCGAGCCCGCCAAGGCCGCGCAGGGCAGCGAGATAGACGAACTCGCCGACTGGATCAGCATGAGGATTATTCCTATCGACCAGACAGATTCGCTGCAATACGGGATCGACTTGTGCGACAGCATCGGTGCAGAGCTAGCGCGCCTGCGCCGGGTCGAGGAGGCGGCGCGCAGGGTGCTTGTGTGGGCCGAGAGCGTACTGGGCGAGCCTGACAAGGCCATCGCCACCTACAGCGGCGGCCTAGAGCGCAACAAGGCCCTCCGCGCCGCGCTCGCCCAGGAGCCTGGGATGGGAGGGGAGCTATGAGCGATCATCTGCGGCACGGACCCGAATGTGCCTGCAACACGATAGACATCACGGAAGTGCGCGAGCAGGCGATCTCGATCGCGGCGCGGTTCAGCGTGAGTTGCGATCTATGCCGCACCGTCGCCATCTGCGCATACCTGGAAGACGCGGAGCGCAGCTTCGTCGTGTGCCTGCCCTGCGTGAACGAGGCCCGCCGCAGGCTGATCCTGGAGCACAGCCGGCCGCTTGCAAAGGCGATGCAGGAATGATGTTCGCCCTCAGCCTACCGTCCTGGAGTCCCCGCTGCCCGCCTAAATCTTGCCACCAGGACGCTGGCGCGGCAGCAGCTCCAGGGCGGCAGGCTGGATGCGAGCTTGGGCAAGGATGCCCGCTAAGGAGGGGAAGATGACGCCGTTACTCGGAGCCGCGCTCTGCTTCATCGTACTCGCCGGGGGCATCATGCTCGTGTATCAGTGGCTGTTTGACCCGGACTTCAGGGAGCAGGACGATGACTGACGACGAAGTCCAGCAATTCACCTACGCGGAACTCGTGCCGTTCGTTTCCCAGTACATCGCCGCCCGCGACCAGCGCGACGATGGCGAGAACCTCATGGCGGTCATCGGGAAGCCGCTGCGCCAGTACTTGGAGCAGAACCGGCCCGAGCCGATCATCGACGGCGAGCTAGGCTATCTGGCGTTCCTCCAGCCGCGCTCCGGCTCGCTACAGCTGGACTGCATGAACCTGGCCAAGCAGCGGCCCGACTTGCTGACCTGGGCGGCGGAGCACGGCCTGCTCAGGCTGGACACGAAGACGTGGAACGCGCTCGATCAACGGGCGGCCGAGATGTTCCAGATCAAGGACTTCGTGTCCCCAGGGCCTGGCAGCGAAGCATTGCAGGTGAAGGAGAGGAAACGATGAGTGAGAACGGCTACCGCAGCATGGCGATGTCCGAGAGCATCCAGAACCTTGCGGCGGCGCTCATCGAGGCGCAGACCTCGCTGCCGAAGGTGCCGAAGGACAAGACGAATCCCTTTTTCAAGAGCAACTATGCCGGCCTCGATAGCGTCATGCCGGCGGCGCTCAAGGTGCTGACCGATCACGGGCTGGGCCTCGTGCAATCCGTCGGGCAGGATGGGAACGGCAACACAACGCTCACCACGGTCCTCCTGCACAAGAGCGGGGAGTGGTACGCAGACACGCAGCCGCTCTTGCTGGTCAAGGCCGACCCACAAAGCCAGGGCTCGGCGATCACCTACGCCCGGCGCTACGCAGTGATGTCCGTGCTGGGCCTCGTCGCCGAGGAGGACGATGATGGCAATCGAGCGAGTCCTCCCCAGCGCGCACGGCCAGCGGGCCAACAGCGGCCGACGCCGGCAGGGGCACCTGTCGGAGCCCAGCTACAGAAGATCAACGAAACGCAGATCAAAGCGATCCGCGCTTCGCTCAGCGAAGTCTTCGCCAAGGATGAACGAGCACAATGCGAGTGGATGGCGACGGTCATGCCGACAGCGCTGAACGAAGCCCAGACCGAGATTCACCTGTCGCCCCTCACGCACAACGAGGCGGCTTCTGTGCTGATGGCCCTGAATCAGAAGCGGGCGGAGCGCTCAATCACATCGAGCGCGGAGAAGCAACGGCGCCCAGAAGCCGCCCAGCCCGCTCCTGGCGAGGCAGGGGGCCAGTAAGACTATGGCTCAGCCGAACGACACAGACCCCAGGCCCAGTCAGGACGAAATCGACTGTCTCGTCCTAGTTGCCGCTCTCGGCATCTGTTGGCAGCGCGACTGTGACACCGAGGGCGCTGAGAAGGAAGTCTGGGCGGCGGCGAGCCGAATGATAAGTCGCCTGTGCCTTGTGCTAAAGGGGCGAGAGAAGCAATGACCGTCACCCGCACGAAGCCCCAGCGGGCGCGCTGGTGCGTCTGCGGCGCCTTGCGCATGGATCACCGCGAGACGATATCGGGCAATGGCTGGGGTAAGGGGGTGCCATCGTATGTCTATGGACGTGGTAGCTGTGAAGCTACAAAATGTGAGCGCTTCCGCCCAGGCAAGAGCCCGAAGGCCGAACTGGGGCGCAGCGTGCGTAACACCAGCAAGGCAGGCTACACCTTCGAGAAGGAGACAGAGGCTCGCTACTCAGGCCATCGCATCGGGCGTTCGGGAAACCCGGATGTGGTGGTGGACGACCCGAAGGGTGGCGAGTTGCTAGCGCTGGAGTGCGAGCAGTCGAAGCGGGCGAAGATACCTGCGTGGATGCTGGAGAAGCTGGAACAGGCGCACCGGCTGGCCCGCGGCAGACGCGGCGGGCCTGTGCCGTCGTTTACCTGGAAGGCGAAGCTCGGACCAGGACAGAAAGCGACTGCGTTCACCATCCGCCTGGCCGACGCGGACGCGGAGCTGATGCGGCGGATTGAGGGCTCGGAATGAACCGCCCTTTTATGAGTGCCGCAATTCTCAGGCAGTCCGAGTCATGAAGCTCTGCGCGCGCTGCGGCCACACCAGAACGGTGCACCTGGGGAAAGGTAAGCTGAGGGGGAGCAATTGCATCGCCTGCCTTGACTGCGGCGGGAGCTGCGAGGGGTTCGAGGAGTCGATCAATGAGCCGGACTGATGGCCAAAGGCAGCATGTGCATATCATCGGGCCGTTCAACTATCGATGTCCCTGGTGCATGATGGGCGTGGCCACGGAGCATGAGATACTGCGAGAACTTGAGAGGCTTCGCAAACTGATCGTGCTGAGTGGCGAGAGACGCATGCTACTGCGGAGCAGACGAGCACAACGAGAAGATGCGAGTAGCCCGCCAGGCCCTCGCCCTAGGCGCCGCGCTCAGGGAACGGCTGGAAGCAAAGGAGGGAACCGATGAACGGAACACGGATCACGATTCATGATCCCGCAGTCTTGGCGTTCGTCAAGGTGACGAAGGTGCTCGACAAGCTGAGTCCTCGGGCTCAGCAGCGCGTCATGGATTACATCTGGGATCTCTTGGTCACTGAGCCGGAGGAACGCGGAGAGCTTATCCAGGAAGGATCGTACTGAAATGGCGAGCCAAGGTCCTGCCCGCGCTGCTGGCGGTGCTCATGGTGAGCACAGCGGCGCTCGGCGGGGCTTGGGAAGGGAGCGTTGCGAGTGAATCACACTTGTCACGCGCAGGGCTGTTCGGTTCCTGTTCCACCGAGGATGCTGATGTGCAAGCCTCACTGGTACATGGTGCCGATGCCACTGAGACGAGCGGTTTGGAAAGCCTACGAGGAGGGCCAGGAAATCCGCAAAGACCCGACGGTGGAATATCTCGACGTGATGCGAGCTGCAATCGCGGCAGTGGCGGAGAAGGAGAGCCGCTAGCCCATGCTTCGCAAGATAGCTGGCTGGCTGCGCGGGCGTGGGCGCTCGGAACGTGGACACCACCCGCGTCGTTGTGCAGCGAACAGCGGGCTATTCATCGGCTACCGATGCTCGTTGGTCAAGGGCCATGTCCTTCCCCACTCCGCATTGATCACTACGACGACGGATGGGTTAGGGCGCGAAGTGGGACGCAGGACAATAACCTGGCCATCGCCGCCACCGTCTGTCGCCCCGATCTCGCCTGGTCCTGCGGAGAAGCTCTAAGCGTGGCCATGTGCGAGAGCAGCCTGAATCCTGCGGCGTACAATGCGGGCAATTACGGTTTGTATCAGATCAATGCTGTGCATGCGGCGCGGGTCGGAGGCGATCTCGCATCCCTCTTCGATCCTGCGGTGAATGTGCGGGTGGCTTATGAGATATGGGCAGAGCAATCCTGGATTCCCTGGGCATGCAAGCCTTACTAGGCTATAATGGAAGCGACCTCAGCGCGTGGACGCTAAGGTCGCAAGCACAGGAGGTATCGACTCCCATGCCCCCTCAGCCTACCCCCGAAGAACGTTTCTGGTCAAAGGTCGAGTTCACAGATTCCTGTTGGCTATGGACTGCTGGCGTCTCCAGTTCCGGTTATGGAGCCTTCACTATCCATTACCCAAAGAAGGTTTCAGCTCATCGATTTTCCTACTACTTGACGTACAGTGTCTGCCCGCCCAACGGATACCAGATCGATCATCTCTGTCGGAATAAGCGCTGCGTCCGGCCAGATCACCTAGAGGCAGTCACTCAAGCCGACAACATCCATCGGGCGCGAACATCGTCTCTCTATTGTCCACGAGAACATTTCATGTCCGTCGAGAACACTGAATGGGATAGGGGCAAGCGCGTGTGCGCGGAGTGCCATCGAGCACGCAGCCGCCACTGGTATGCGCAAAGCGGCAGATTGCAGCGCGGCCTGCGGGCGCAGAGCCCGTGGCCCGTGTGCGGAAGGAGCTATCCGTGAACTGGCTGGAGTACCGCAAAGAGCCGGTCACGCTCCACAGCGGAGGGCGGTCGCATTGGCTGGTACGCGCCGATCTTATGTTCGCGGATGAGGAACTACGCACAGCCGTAGTGCAACGCTGGCGTCAGCTTCTACCAGGCGGCGGTGCCGATATCGTCGCCGTGCCACGTGGCGGTCTCGTTTGGGCGGAAGCGTTGCACGGGAACTATGCGGCCTTCGACGTGACGGTGAACGAACTGCCAGTGTTCGAACTGGCTCGGCTGGTCAAGCCTCGCGAAAACCGCGCGCTCATTCTGCTCGATGACGTCGTCACGACCGGCGCTTCGATGCTCCTGCTACCAGCGGCGACGCATCGTGTGGCCGTGGTGGACAGGCGTCTGAACTACGACATCTTCGGTGGCGAAGTACTGAGTTGGGCTCGTATGCCGCTGCCGCTAGTAGAGGAGGAACGTCCATGAGATTCCTGTTCATCGCCCTGCTCTGCACCATCGCCGTGCTCATCCTGGCCGGCACCGCCCACGCTCAGGAGCCGACGCCCACTCCTGGATCCGTCGGTACGGAGGGCATCGATCCAAACGGGGACTACACCCTCGATATCCGGCCGGCCGCGCCCTGCGGCAACCTGCCCTGCTCGGCACTCCGCTGTGAGGAGTGGCTGAACCCCAAGCTGCTCGACAACTATCTACCCCTGCTGCCTCTGCTGGGCCTGCTAGGACTCCGTTTCAGAAGCCGTTCAGCGCGGCGCCTGCTGGGGAGGCGGGGAGATCACCGCGTGTGGGGAGGCGAGGAGTCCGCCAGGCAAGGCCGGGAGGCGCTGGCGAGGATGCCGGAGAGCATGAAACGAAGGCGGCCATGAACGAGCCGACGACGGCGGAGGAGCTAGCCGATCTACGTGCAGCGCACTATCGTGGCCGAGCGGCTTGTTCGTGTGGGGCGAAAGAACCATGCGCCCTACGCTGCCTTATCGCCGACGTAGACACCCTCCAGGACGCCCTCGCCAAGATGATCGAGGAGCGGGATGCGGAGCGGCTAGTACATCACCATGCTGAAAGCAAGGCGTGGAGATTGAATGAGTGCTGCGCGGCCCAGCAAGAGCGAGCCGCCCTCGCAGCCCTGGAGGAGCGGCGATGATGGCGGGCTTCCACGTTCGTCACCTGGCTGCGTCGAAGGCGGCGGCCTGTATGTACTGCGAGGCGGAGATAGAGAGGCTCCAGGCGAGGCTGGCGCTTGCGGAGCGGGCGCTGCGTGTGGCTGCGAAACGGCAACACGCCTACGCCTCTCATGATCCGCCGTGCGATGACGATGACTGCTTCGGCTGTCGCATGATCGCCGCCCTCGCAGCGATTAGGAGCGTACCATGAGCGACGCAACGAAGCGCCTGCGGGAGCTGGTGGAGGCGGCGAGCCCTGGGCCGTTGCGATGGTACGCTTTGCCCTCTCCCAACAACGTCCGCCAGCCGCATGTTATCCGCGATAACGGCGACATCCTTGTTGCTGAGTACAGCGGGAAGTACCGCGATGCAGATGTAGAGCTGGGCACGCTCGCCCCCACCCTCGCCCTCCAGCTTGCGAACGTGATGGAGGTGCTGGAGTGGGCTCTGGGCCATGTAGAGGATGAACGCCCAGCGTTCTTCGCCACTGGCCGCCCTGGCGCTGACGCTCGCCAAGCCCTCGCCGAGGCAGAGCGGGCGCTGGAGGGGCTGGGATGAGCCGCTGCCCCCCCTGCGCGACGCCGGACGTGGAGCCGTGCGCATGCGACAGCGCGCTCCTGGCGGCGGCGCCCCTGCGGCCGGAGGAGCGGGGCGATGCTGTGCTGCTCATCGGCCACGTCCTCGACGTGCTGGCAACGCTGCCCGCCGAGAGCGTGAGCTGCGTCGTCACAAGCCCGCCCTACTGGTCGCTCCGCAAGTACGACGCGGAGGACGTGGCGTGGGGTGGGGAGGCAGCTTGTGTTCACTCTTTTCTAATAGAGCGTCGAACAACCACAGCTTCTGCACATTGGAATTCCGGCGGCCAACTGATACCACAAGATCAACGCCAGCACGGGCATGGGACGGGTGAGGAGATCATCGTTGCCACCTGCTCCCACTGCGGCGCCTGGCGCGGCCAGTTCGGCCTGGAACCCACGCTGGAGCTGTACGTCGAGCATACGCTGATGGTGCTGCGCGCGATCCGGCGCGTTCTGCGGCCCGACGGCGTGGTCTTCTGGAACATCGGGGATGGGTACGCAGGGGGCGGGCAGGGCTGCGGAGGCAAGCACCAGTATCTCAAGGACGCTGACAGCGGGCCGCAGGTCACGCGCTATCGGGGCGTGAAGTCTAAGGACCTGATCCTCATGCCGGAACGCGTCGCCCTCGCCGCGCAGCAAGATGGATGGTGGGTGCGCTCGCGGATCATCTGGTCGAAGCCGAACGCCATGCCGGAGAGCGTCCGCGACCGCCCGACGAACGCGCACGAGACGATCTGGATGCTGACGAAGAGCGCGCGCTACTTCTGGGATGCTGAGGCGGTGCGGGAGCCGCAGAGCGAACTAACGATCAAGAGATTTGAAGGTCGCAACAACTATGAGTACCCGAGTGCAGAGGACTATCGAGAACAACGTGGTGGCCGAGTCGGCACGCTGACGGGTGGACGGCGCTGGCATATTCAGCCGGACCGCAAGCGCAACATCCGCGACGTCTGGACGTTCCCCACCGCGCAGACACCGGAGGCCCACTTCGCTACGTTCCCGCTTGCGCTGCCCCTACGCTGCATCGCGGCTTCCTGCCCGCGCGAGGTCTGCTCGGCCTGCGGCAAGGCGCGCGTGCGGTTGGTGGAGACGGAACGATCCCCTGTTGCCGACACAGAGGAGTATTCACTACGACGACCCGACGGGAATCCGAAGCGCGGATTCATGTCAGCTACCCCAGGCTATGTTACGCCTACACAGACCATCGGCTGGTCCGACTGCGGCTGTGGCGCAGCGTTCGTGCCTGGCCTAGTCCTCGATCCGTTCGCCGGGCTCGCCACTACCGGCATCGCCGCGCTGCGTCTCGGTCGGCGCTTCATCGGCATCGAGCTCTCGGAGGCCTACGCCGACATGGCGCGCAAGAAGCTCACGCTGTGGTGGCAGGACGCGCGTATCGTAGAGGGCGATGTGCCCGAAGGCCAGACCGTGCTTCCCTTGGAGGCCCCATGAACCCCGATCCCCTCGCCCTGGCCTGGGAGGCGCTGGGATAAAGCCGAACGCCCCCGAAGGGGCGCCCAGCTTGGCTCTGCCGTAGCCCGTACGGCTGCCTTCATTCTACCTCAGGCAGCAGCCGCCAGGAACCGCAAGGCCGCCTTCTGCGTCGGCGTGAGCGGGACGCCCTGGGCGATCGCCACCTGGCACTCGGCGAGTATTCTGCAGGCGTTGAGCCGCTGGGCATCGGTGGGCATGATTCTCTCCAGTCTGCGAATGATCTCGGCCCAGGGGATGCGTCCTGATGGGCAGGCTGTCGGCTGATCGCTCACTTGATTGTGCTCGGCCAGCGTCCATACGCCTTGCTGATTCGGATACCGGGCGAAGTGGCGACGGCCTTCCTGCTCAGCGCACCAACCGTTGATCAGCACCTCGGCGTCGACCTGATACGGCGTCAGAGGCTCCCCCACCATGCCCAGGGCCTCGATGCCGATCAGCTCAATGTTCGCTCGCACCCCGCCGTCATCGTCGGTGTCGCCGGCGTGCCAGCAGTGGGAACGATAGCTGTAGTGTTGCTCGATGCGGTCGTAGCCGATCGTGAACGTCCACGACGCGCGCCGGGGGCCAGCGAGGATATCATGGATGACTTGCCACGAGCGACCCTCCGCGCTATGGCAGACGGCTCCGCGTTTCGGCCCCTCGGTTCCGAACTGCGGGTAGCCGACCTTAGAGGCGGACCCATCCCAGCGGACGGCGAAGGGCGCCCAGCCTGTCATCCCGGCTCGCCGTAGTCTTCGCGCTCGCTCAGGTCGCTGATCCCCACCTTATAGGGAAGCGGGTCGCGGCCCCAGGACACGGAGTCGGGGTTGACGGACGGGCGGCTCGGATCCATGGACGGTCGCGGCCCGCGCGTCTCCTCATCCGCCGCCGACCAGCGCGCCGTCGCCTCCATCTGGTCAAGACGCGGGTTGAGGGGATCGCCCGGCGGGTACGGCAGCACCTCGCCAGGCCAGCCCTGGAGCGTCTGGAAGCGCCTGGCGAGGGCGGCTTCCACGCCGTCCTCCTGCTGTTGCCAGTAGAGGTATTCACGGCGGGCGATGGCGTACCGACGATCGGTGAGCGTGGCCGTGCCGTCCTTTATCCGGTCGGCCCAGCCTGCCTCGACATGGTGGTGCCGAGTCCATTTCTGGTCGCTCTCCGGCACTGCTGGTGCTGGAAGGGTTGATCTCATGGGAACCTCCTAGAGCTGGCCTACTTGGAGCCTGATGGCCTCCAACGCACTGATCAAATCCTCGACTTGCGCCATCGACCTCAGCATCCAGCCATTTGCCCCTTGCATTTCTGGAGCCTTCATGTTCTCGGGCGGTGTCGGTACTGGAGCCAAGATGCCGCGAGCGATGTCTGTAGCTACCCCGAGCCGCAACGAGTGATTCTTCAGCCGCTCCGCTAGCGGCTCCAGTGTTGCTGATCCGATGAATGGTGGCACAACGTCCTGTTGTGCGTATCCAGTTCCTCCCATGTTGCCCCTTTCAGGCCCAGTCGGGCCAGTCTTGCGGGCGACTCCACGCCCAGGCGAGCCAGCTCAGCGGGCAGAGCGCCCACCACCAGCTCAAGAGCAGGCTCATGCTTGTGCGTCCCTTCGCGCGTCGCTCGTGTGTGCATGGTATCGCGCTCGCTCCCGCTCTCGATGACATGTCAAACAGCGACGCTTTCCGCGATCCATGCCGTCGAGGGGATGGCCGTAGTCACAAAGAGTACGGGCCGCATAAACCGCCGCTTGATTCTGGCCCCGCATCGTGTTTTCTCGGGAGTCAACGAGTTCTAGATGATCTGGATTGACGCAGGCTGGCTGGCGGCAGAGATGATCGATTTGTAGACAAGCTGGGATGGCCTCGACGCATAGTGCATACACGTACCGATGGGCCAAGCCGAGTCCTCGTTCTGAGCCCATCCAGAACTGCCCATAGCCTTTAACGTTCTTGTGTGCTTGCCACAGCCAGCAATCGTCGGTGATCGCAACTTTGTCGAAGAACCGCTGCGCAGTCCTACTGGGGTTGGCTATCACGCCTTGCATCATTAATCCCTTCTAGACCGAGTCGCCAGAGCAAGTGCGACACAGCCGGCGTAAGGCCTGCGATGACGAGCGTCTTCACATCGTCCGTCGTCGCCCACATGACGAGGAACCCCGCTGCGCCTAGCAGCACCGCACCGATCACGGCGCGAGTCCCAGCCTGGATGAGTGTCGTCGTGTTCATGCCCATCCTCCTAGCCCCGCGAGACGAGCGCGAGCACGATGCCGGCCAGCGCCGATCCGGTGGTCATCATCGCCAGGATAGCAGCCAGCAGCCAGCGCCCGAAAGCCATCGCGCCCGCCACCTGCGCGATCTGGATCGCCTGCTGCTGCATGTTGGTCTCGACCTTGCTCAGCCGCCCGTTCTGCTGGGCCAGGTGGATGTTCATCTCGTGTACGCGCTGGTAGACGGACAGGAGCAGTTCTCGGTCGGTGAGCGCCTGGGGCTCTACCATTTCATCCGGCGTCCTCTGAAACACTGGCGTTTCCTCTACCTTATCAGAAGTACCCAGCGTTGGCACTCATCAGAGCTGGCCCCACCCGGCGGCGGGCGGCGACGGCACTGTGGTATCCCACCACAATCGGCAGGTTCGATACACGGCAGGCGACACCGCCACCCGTCGAGATGCGCACCCCGGCTTGTGCTGTGTCCAGATCGGCCGCTGTCCAGGCCGTGGCGCTCGCCCCTGGCAGATCGTAGAGCGTGAGCGGGTAGAGCTTCGGCTCGGTGTTGCCCGTGAGCATCGTCCAGATCGTCACCGCGGGCAGCTCGGCGCTCTCCTCGACTGTGCCGCCGGAACTTGCCTTGATGCGGAGGACGTGCTTCGCACTGCCGATGAACAGCGGATTGATCCAGCGATCCGTGACATGGACAACATCGATCACCGCGCTGCCCAGGCCGGAGGCGCCGTAATTGTAGTCATCGATGTCATTGAGCACCGTCTCGGAGTTGTACGTCGTAATGTCGTCGGACGGTACCTCTTCTACGTTGTCCCAGTTGTTACCCGCGAGCGGTGTCCAAGCAGTGTTGTCGCCAGCCGAGTCTGAATGGAGGTGGATGACGTGCTGCTCGCCTACCCAAGTGTTCTGGAAGCTGCCCTGGTCGTCATTGATAGCGAGGGAGTCCATGCGGACTTGGCCAACCGTGCCGAGGGCTGTTGATAGACCGATCTCGATACCTCCAGCCGAGCCACCGATGTCGCCGATAGTCACACTCTGGTCGCCTGCTACGTCTGTCCCCTCTAGTTTGAAAGCGAAGACATTGGCTATCGAATCGATTTTCCATTCGACTCGGTAGACCGTACCTGTAGCAAGTGCCGAAGAGGCGCTGCCCGCCGAGAACCACGCGCCACCGATAAACACGCTTAGCTGGAGGGTGTTATCGGTGTTGAGAAAGAGCGCAATCGGGTTCGTTCCAGGTGGAGAACAGTGAAAGATCGCATTGCCCTGGTCTACAGCAGTGACGACAGTGAACCTCGCGTGGATGTAGAGTATCCGTGTAGCATTGGCGGCATAAACATCCTTACGGAAGCTCTCACCTAGGTCGAAGCGATATTCGTAGGCTCCGTCCGGCGGCGCTGTCGTATCGTTCGTCGGTGGCGAGGCCGAGGTGGCGCTGTACAGATGCGAATGCAACGTGCCATACTCGGCACCGTCCGTCCACATCCGGCTCACGTCCGCGCACTCCATTCAGTCCGCGCGTCGGCCAGCCTCACATCCTTAGCCAAGTAGCCGGCACGCTCGAAGGCTGCACGCAGCACTATCCGGCCCCACGTCTCTTCCGTGTAGCCAGCCAGGCGCGCGAGAGCATCGGTGATCTCCAGTGCTGTGGGTATCGTGTCCATTTCGATGAGCCGGTCAGCGTTGAAGTAGGCGAAGGCGCGCGACAAGCCGAAGTTGCGCCCCTCGCGATCCAGCTCCCGCGCCGTGGCGTACTCCACCGCTCCCGGCCCAATGCCGTTGCCACAGCCCTGACGTAGAAACTCGTCCGAAGGGGGGCGCTTCACCCTAGGGGGAATGATCTTCAGCACCGTTACCTGGTGGCGTGTGAGCACGCCCGTGAAGACATAGTACGGCTCCTTCACATCTGGCTCCAGCGGATCGGGCACATGTTCGAGTTCCGTGAGGAGCGCCCTGAGCGCGACACTGTGCGCCTCGTTCTGCACGGCGTTCCCGTTGTAGGTGAGCGTCACGGCGATGCGCTGGCCGGGGATGGCGTCGATGAACATTAGTCGCTGTAGGCGTTCGTCGTGTATTCCAGCTTCACTTGCAGCAGCCGCGCGTCCACGGCGAGCGTATCGTCGGCGTGCGACGGGAGCCGGTAGACGCGGATGAAGAACTGATCGCCCGCAGCCGCCGTCCCGCCCGGCGTGATCGCGCTCGTCGCGGCTGAGATGTGCACGTCGCCGGCTGCGAGGAGCGTGTCGGAGACCTCCTGGGCCGTGCCGTAGGCGGTGTCGATCGCGTCGTCGTCTGAGCGCGAGAGGATGGCGATGCCCCAGCGTACCCCGCCTGAGCCCGAGGCAGCAGTCCAGACGAAGCGGGCGGTCAGCGTGCCGGCGTCGTAGTTGTCCGGCGTGACCAGATTCCAGAAGGCGTATTCTTGCGTCGTAGTGTCGAAGTCGAGCGTCCAGTAGTCAACGTCGTTGGTGCCCGCTTCGACCTTCGCCGTGTCGGCACAGCCCGAGGTTGTCGTCGGTGCGCCGCCGGCGGCGGTGAGCACGAGCGTGCGCGTTGCCGCCACCCAGGAGAGCACGGAGACGCTCCCCGATGGCACAGCCGCCGTGAGCACACTCCCTGCTGCCGGATCGCTCACCGGCCAGTCGTAGGTCAGGTCGGTCGTCCGCGTGCTGTTCGCTCGGTGCGCAATGAAGTTGGAGTTGTCCCCGTCGTAGAGCCGGAGCGCGTTTTGGGCGGAGACACCGAGTGCGCCCGCGACCTGGGCCGTGAGACCGCTCAGCAGCGCTGCGTCGGTTCCGACGAAGAGGCGGAGCGCCGATACGTCGCCCGCAGTGTTGTTCGCAGGCGTGGCATCTACGCCGAATAGCGTCGCCCCCACCAGCCGGTGCATCCCGCCAAGGCTCTGGATGGCAATGTCCGTCGTAGGCGTGACGCCCGCAGAGGCGGCGATGCGGAGGCCGATGCCTGTGCCGATAGCGCCCGCGTCGCTGCCCGTGCCACGGATGACATCGATGGCAACGGCGGTCGTGATCGTGCCGGCAGCAGCGTAATATTCGTGGGATGCGGCAACCGCCGTAGCCAGCGTTGTTGCTGCGACGCCTTGCGTTACCTGATATTGCCCCGTGCGGAGCGCACCTGTGATGTTGAATGCACCAGAGGAGTGATTCGTTCCCGCTGAAAAGGCACGAGCCGTATGGTTTGCGTTAGCAGTGGGGACAACTGCGACATCAAGCTGAAGCCCTGTTGTCAGACTAATCCCCGCCCCTGGCGTAGTCGTGACAGCGGTATCGACAACGAGACTCCCTGTTAGGCCGGGTACATAATTCTCGGCAATATACAAACGTCGTGCCGGTATCGAACTATCGCTTCCGCTAAGAAGCATCCGGATACCCGTGATGTCCCCCGCTGTCGTGTTCGCCGGCACGACCAGCGAGCCCGCGCGTATCCAGCCCGCCACACCGAAGCCGCCAGCCTGGAGCTGGGCAGACTCCGTGCCGCCGTTCTTGAAACGGGTGATGTCAATATCTGCCGTCCGCTCTGTCTCGACGGTCGTATCGCCATCCGCATCTTCGATCTTGCTGTGCAAATGGCCGATCACGGGCGCAGCCTGGGTATAAGGATCACGCCCTGCGTCAGCGTGTTCGTTCGCGTGGCGCGCGCCATAGTCCTGTGATTCGACAATGCGCTGCTCAAGCGCGGCGATGCGCTCCGCCTGCTGCCGGACGAGCGCCTGGAGCCGTTCCTCGACTCCGGCCAGCAGTTCAGTCAGTGCCATGAGCTTAGAAACTCTGCGGGCTAGTCAGCGCCGCGCCCATCGGTGCGTCGTACTCGTCCTCGTAGGTCTCCCAGCGCCCTGGCGGAATCCAGATGCGGGAGATGTGCGGGGCTGCCGCGTCGCGGGACCCGTCCTTGTAAGCGAAGCCGTGGTAGAGCACGCGGCCCCTGCCCTCAGGGTTCTCGATGATGATGGGAAAGGGCGTCTTGGGGCCAGAGCGGTGCCACTCGCTCTCGTTGTCCCAGCGCCAGTACCACCAGAACTCGTCGTCCTCCTGGAGCAGTTCGCCTTCGATAACCACGGTCTCCACCTTCGCCGGAGCGCCGAAGTCCCAGGCAGAGCACATGCGGAAATGCTCATCGTACGCCGTGCCCGTTTCTGCGTAATCGCCCAACTTGGGCCACGTCCCCCGTGACGGATCAGCGTCAGCACCAATCGACACGACATGGATGCCAAGAGCGTTTATTGCATAGAGCGCGCGGTCTCCCGTTCCCTGAGCATGATGTGATCGCGCTACCAGCAGTTGATCGATTGCGGCTGAATCGAGCGTCCACATGTCGTGCCAGACGAGCCGCTCTCCCCGCCAGCGCGCGTTGAGGACAGAGGGCAAGCAGTTCGCCTGCTTGTACGCCGTCATTGGGAACAGGTTCTGGTCAATCGGTGGCCGGTAGGGAACGATAGCTACCTCACGACAGGCAGCACTCGTGACAGCGGAGCCCGCCCCAAATGTGAACCGGACCCAATACTTAGTCGATCCGTCAATAGCGGTTTGGCCCCAGGGGTTGCTCGCATCCGTGAACAGATCGCCAAAGTCGTTAGCGCCCTTTTGGATCGTAGCCAAACCGTCGCGCTGAAACATGCTCGTGCCGTCCCTCGTTGTGCAGGAGACGAACGAGCCATCAGCCTTGCTATATTCGGCTGTCATGCTCGCTTCGAGGTTGGTGGTGCGGACGGTAGCAAACTTGAAGTTGACAGCCAGGAACGGCTCATCTGCGCCAACGTAGACGTAATCTCCGATGCCAAGGAGTGTCCAGCTTGCCGATGTGGAGTAGGATCGGTCCGTGACGTTCGTGGTGTGCGTACTGAATACGCCGCCATCATCGCTCTTGACGACAAGGCCAACGCCATCTTGTGTTGAGAGCGGGCCTGGTGTCGTGACGAAGAACACTTCATCCAGATCGGCCGCGCCTCCAGTGATGCGTCCGAATGGAGTGTTTCGATCAATCGTGCTGAACCGCCACGGAACCTGGGCATCCTGATAACCGTATGTTCCGACGATGATCTGTTCCTGGGCAAAGTAGTAGAAGCGCCCGCGCCCATCCGCAAAACTCCCCTTGCCATTATCAGGATGGGGCGCAACTGAGAGCACGTTGTCCATGTCACCCGATGCGGGGTTGTACTTGAAGACGCCCTCAGGTGTCATCGCCAGCGGTGAGCCACCGAGCGGCACGATTGCGTTGACATCCCACGTCGGCCGGCCGACGGGAATCTTCGTCGGGTAGCTGCCTGTGAGGCCAGGGTCAGCATCGCGGGTACACTTCATGATCTTGTACCCCTGGGCCACCCAGAGATCGGTTCCGACAACAGCCAGCAGATCGCCTTTCATGGTGTGGGTCGTCGTCGCTCCGGTGTCTATCGTGCCATCCTTCTTGCGGCGCTTGAATACGTCGTTAGCGTTGCCATTGCAAAAGAAGGCCATCTCCTCATCAGGATCGGCGGTGGGCTCTTGGTCATACTTGAACAATATGCCGCTGACGAAGGGGTCTACTCCTGTCGCTCCCGCTAGGTCAGAACCGCTCGTGCCATTCTGGTACAGCCGGATAGTGGAGTTCGTCGTCCCCACGCCTCCCGCAAGCACGATGATCGGGCGGTCGCTGGAATCCATCCATTCAAAGGCCGCCGCAACTTTGCCAATCGCTGGATCAGCGTGTGCGATGAGCACAGGCGCATTAGCAGGGAAGCATCGGCCGGAGCGTGAATCTGCTCCTATTGACCAATGGTATACGTTCTGGCCCCCGCCAGGGTGCACCGCCCAGCCGAAGCCGTCAGAGCCACCACGGAACAGCTCGATAGGCGTCGTGCCCCTGGGCATCAGACGCTCAGTGGCAATCTGCGCGCTGGCTGGCGATGGATGACGGTCTGGTTCTGCGTGACATGGCGGTCTATCGCGCCCGCCGCAGCGTGCGCCGCCTTGTCGTACTGGAGCGCCCAGCGCCGTTCGGAGCGCATCGGCCCAAGCAGTATCTCGGCGGCTACGGCAGCCAGCTCCTCGGCGTCGATGGTCGTGGTATCGGTCACGGCGGTCAACGATGCTGGCTCGTAGAACTCCTCGTAGAAGAGCGCCTGGCCGGCGTGCGGGCCGTCCAGGTGCAGGTCCCACATGTTCTGGTCTACCTTCACCGGCGTGGCGTCCAGCTCGTGCATCTCGTCCCAGGTACGCCGCTCCCAGGTGTCCTCCGTCGTCCAGCGCACCTGGCCGATCGCCGTCAGGCGCACGTCGCGGTTCTGAATGCGGTGCCGGGCCGCGGTGTTCGAGCGCAGGATCACGTCCGTCCAGGCGATGATATCCGTGTTGGCGTCGGATTGGAGCCTGACCTGGGCCAGCTTGCAGGTGGAGGTGATGCTCACCGATGGGTTGACTAGGAGCGTCGGGTGGAACTGGCTGATGGCGGACTCGCTGAGCGTGAGCGCCGCAGAGTTGGTCACATCGAACAGGATGAGCGTGCCCAGGTCCGCCGTGTTCCCGTCCACGTCGATCCAGCCCGTCGCCTCCAGGTAGTGGGGTTCGGTCGCCTTCACAGGGATGGAGGCGGTACGGGCATAGCCTGAGGCCGCGGTCGCGGTCACTTCCAGGGCACGGGGCAGCGTCGGGAAGGTGGCGACGATCTTGGCGAGCGTGCTGTTAGAGGTCGTCCAGCTCGACGTAGCCGCGCTGAGCATGTCGCCGTCGGCTGCGAGCGTGACGGGCACGATGCGCTTCTCGAACATGAACTTGGCCAGCGCCTCGTTGATCGCGTCCCTGACGCCGTGCCCGCCACCTGTGATGCGGAGGGGATAGGGGAAGATGGTAAAGGTGCTCGTGCTGTCCAGTGCCGCGCCGAAGCTGGGATCGACGGTGGCAAGCCCCGTGTTCAGTTTCGGGATAGCCGACAGACGCACAATGTCGCCCGCGCGCGTCCCGCCGTCGATGATGATGGCCGAGCCTGCCTCGATCCCGCGCGAACCGCCGTAGCCGCCGAAATCACTATCGTCGGTCAGACTGGTAGCGACAGCACCCGTGTTCGTGCCGGAGTAGCCCAGCAGGTACTCACGCGCGAGTATCTGGTAGACCGTGGCGAGCGTGAACGTGCTCATTCAGTCGAGATCGCCTTCAGCGCATTCCCCAGGCACGGCCCGCAGACGTAGGCAATGAAGCCGCCTCGCTCGATGCGCGCGCAGCGGCGGTACTTGCCGCAGCCGGAACACTCGTGGTTCTCGGCTTCCACTACTTCTTCTTCCCGCTCTTGCCCTTCTTCACACTCGGCTTCACGCCGCTCTTGGGATCGCCGTAGCGGTTGTAGTCCTGTGGTCGTCCCTTAGGCATGTCCTCCATGCTCCTTTCTATCTCGGCGAGGACGCCGGGCTCTACCTCGTAGGGGAGGGAGTTGCCCCCCTCCCCTACGCAACATGTTAGGCGACGTTGACCCATGTGGTCGGCACCTCGACCCAGCTCACGACGATGAAACCCGTACCCGCCTGGGAGGCGCAGTAGACGGCCATGCAGGAGCCGCCAGAGGCGTTCCCGTCGATGACCACCAGCGGCCCATCGTTCCAGACCGACCACTTCCAGTGCAGCTCGTTGCGGTCGTTCTCCGTGGTGGCAACGGTGTCCGTCAGGGGCCGCCCGTTGCGCCAGAACTCGTAGAAGCTGCCCGCGTTCGGGTCGGTGATGCCCGCCGCGTCGATCGCCACAGTGACGGTGCAGCCGGATGTGTTGCTGCTGCCGATGTGCAGGTTCTTTGCTGTTACCGCTGTGCCGGTCGCGGTGGAGTCGCCGGTATTCGAGGCAAGCGCCAGGATTTCCATCGTGGCCTCGGTGCCCACCGCATCGTAGAGGACCTCGATGGTCGTCGGGATGATCGCTGTGTTCGCCGGTACGTGGATGTGGAAGTCCGGCGCGTCTGCGTCGTAGGCCCCGGCAAATGTGATGGGCGTCGTGCCCGTCCCGCCGTTGGCGACGAACCCATAGCCGCCCGCCTGGAGCCGCCGTAGTTCGTCCAGCGTGAAGATCGCTCCGAGCCGATCTCCCTGAACGCCAGCGCTGTTGCCGTCAGCAATGAATACTGGTGCGAGCCGAACGTTGTATCCTAGTTCTGTCATGTTGCTCCTTTCGCCTGGACTCCTGACTAGGGAGCCGCTTCAGGCGCGAAACTATATGTGCACACTTCCTCACCGATGAAGGTATGCAGTTCATCAAGCTGCGCCTGCGACGTAGGCCACACGTCGCAGAGCTTCGGCCTTGACTCCTGACCGTAGAGGGTGCACATCCCTTCGGGGGAGAGGGCCGAGCACGGCGTCGGGATGTAGGCCCAGATCACGCCGTCGTCGTCTCGGAGTCGGATGCCGTGAAGCTCAACCCACCTTCGGATGTCTCCGTCTCGGTAGTATTGGGGGTTGACCTGGAGGACGAGGAATCGGCAGCAGGCTCCGCATCCTGCCGTGCACTCTCCGCCGCGGGTTCCTGGCTCTCCTGCATGGACTCTGATGCGGCACCTCCTTCGCAGGTGTGCAGGCAGATGACCGAGCGCATCCGGCCACCCTGGGCGTCCGCCCCGTCCACCTCGTACCGCTCGCAGCCGCACGGCGCATCATCCAGCCGCACAGCGTTCGCCGGGATGTTCTCTCTCATTGGCTACCTCCAAAGTGCGCGATTCGATTCTCATCGACCCAACATGATCCGTCCACGAAGATATGCGTCCCGCGATCAAACCAGTTGATGTTCATCGGTCCTTCATAGCCCTGGACGAACCAGAGCTGATCGGTCCGTTCATCTCTCAGCCGCCAGCAGGGATCGTCGCTGGCCGTGGCGATCTCGCGGGCGTAACAAAGCCGGTAGTGTGAGTTGCGACCCTGGGGAAACGGAGCCTGCGTCGCAACCTTGCAGTTGTCGTGGTCGTCCGCCACGTCCAGGTTGCACGATCTCACTGAATCCGGCATGGGGGTGTCGGCAATATCGGGATGGTAGAGATAGGCTACGGAGCCCCGGCTATCCTGGCGCACGTCCAGCGCGCACTCGGCCTGGATGTGGCCGTTGCGGTCGGCCCCGTGCGCCCACCACTGGCCGACGAGCCGATCTACGAGCACGTCATCATCCCCCTTGCGGAAGCGCATCTTCCCGGTCGAGCGGGAGAGCCCGAAATCGTAGGTCTCAAGCGTTAGATTCACCACGAGCCAACTTTCCTGAAAAGTCGGTAGCGAATCACTTCCAGAATCGCCCGCCAGCGGTTTGAGATTCCAGGTCCAACACAATACTCGCGCCAGTACCCTTTCCACGAAGGACGATCTGGATCATCTGGCCGCCGCCGCCCGCGTATTCCTCCATAGGCCACTTGAACCGGCCAGGGAATCGGCGGATATTGAGTGTCGAACATCTTCATCCCGCGTCTTCCTTCCGCAGGATGGTGGGCTTCTCCGGCATGATCTCGTAGTCGTTGTCCGTCACGGTGAGCTGGTCGAGCGTTACTGCGCCTTCCTTGAGGTCACTCAGATCGCCGAGCACCCGCTCGCGGTACTTGTCGAAGGCGTGATCGAGTTGCTCCAGCGTGGACATCGCCTGCGCGTAGTTCTGACGGAGCAGGTTCGATACGACGTTCATCGCATCCAGTCCTTGAGCTGGAACGGGCCTGAGTCGATGCCGGTCTGCCGCCGCGCACGGACAGAACCCTTCCACATTCGGAACAGCTTCTCGCCCACTTCATCACGCCGCAGCCGATCCCCTGGCCCCAGCACGCGCCCACGGGCGAACGGCGTCTGCTCGTTGATCCGGCTGTGGATCGTGAGCGGTGCCCGCTGCGCGATCAGGAGTTTGATTCTCCGGTCGTTCATTACGGGATGAACCTGTCCATCCAGATCGCCCAGTAGTCAATCGTGACAGTCTTCGCCGTGCAGGCCAGCGTCCCGTAGGTCAGCCGCGCGGTCAGCGCCGTGCCGCCCTCGATGGAATTGGCCGTCGTGTCGCCGTGCTGGGCCGAAGCGACGAGACAGTTGCATGCGCCGAAGACGAAGCCCGCCGCCGCGTTGGTGGCAATCTGGATGCGGGTCGCGCGGTAGACGGAGTTCGTGCCCGTGTAAGAACAGGCCAGCGTCGTCGCCGTCGTGTTGAAGCAAGCCGTGCCACCGTCCGTAAGGAACGCGCCTGTGGTCAGCGTCTGCCCGGTGTCACGGACAATAGCCGCCACATCAGTCCCGCAGTTGGCGATGCTCGGCGTGTCGATGTCGCTGAGCGCGGGCAGGGTGTTGTCCCCCAGCGGGTCGGTGAAGCCCTGCTCCCACTTCGATGTGACGATGTTATCCGTCTGCCAGCGCATCTCCTGGCCGGCGTTGTTATCGCCGAGCCAGTCTGCGCCGGTCAGAATGGCGATGTAGTCGTTGGCTGCCGCCTGAGTCACACCCTGGATGCGCCCGCCCAGGCCCGCGTTCTTGGCGAATGCGGTCGAGCAGGCGTCTGTGCCGAGCGTGTAGTTGTCGCTCAGGGTAGTACTTCCCTGGGTGAAGTCGTCCCACCAGAACACCACATCGCGGAAGGCGAACGGGTAGAGGAACTGTGCCAGTGCCGATTCGGATGGGCCCAGGCGGTCGAAGTGCCGCTTTGTGTTGTTCGTCCTACGTCCGTAGGAGCTACCTGTAGGCATCGTTGTCTGCTCCTTTCTGAACAGTCACGGGGGCTAAGCCCGTGTCAACGCTTCTTGCAATACCTTGGGGTCTTGTTCTTCAATCCCCTCGATCTTCCAGCGCTTCCCCTGGCGGGTGAGCGCGAGAGGCTGAGGCTCTACCTGCGGCTGCGCAGTATCTTCGAGACGGTAGATGTACGTGCCGGTGTGCCCAATGCGGACGGCGGGATCGATGTAGCAGGTGAAGCCAGCATCCTTCGCCCGCTGGCAGAAGGCGTAGTCCTCAGAAAGCAGGATCGGCCCAGCCGTATCCTCGTCCTCGTACTCCATCGTCCCGTAGAAGTTGTAGAAACAACGCTCCTGCGGGTCCTCTCGATGGAGCAGTTGCATGTCCTGACTCAACCGCTCGAACACCCTGCGGTGCACGGCCAGGAAACCCGTCGCGGCCCACTTCACGGGCACCGGCGTGTGATCGAAGGCGTGGAGCACCCTTACGCCGTCCTCATAGAAACTCGCGGGAAACGTACGGTCAGCCGAACGGCAGACGTAGCTGGCGGCTACGATATCATAGGTCATCGCCAACTCACACATCTTGCGCGTGTCTTCCACGGTGAACCCCACGATATCCGAGTCAATCGAGAGGTGAATGTCGGCGTCCGTCTTCTGGAGGAAGAACGTCGCAGAGATGCCGCGCGCGCGCTCCACCAGGGCATCGCCCACCATCGGCGCGTACTCGAACCCTGGCTGGCGCAGAAGCGAGACGATGGCCTTCATGTGGCCCGGCTCGACGGTGCGCCAGATGGCGGAACCTATATGAACCTTCATCCAATGGTCTCCACGGCCACCTTCTGATGCGACCGCTCGTGCGCTTGCAGGCCAAAGGCGCTCTTGGCCTTGAAGCCGTCGTCGGGGCAGATGTGCTCCTCCACCACCTCCGTTGCCACGTCCTCGATCAGCAGTTCGCCCACGTCAGCCTTGTTGAAGTCGATGCCCATGCGCTCGCCGTAGGCTTGCAGGTTCGACTGATCCCAGCGGTGGATGATGCGGAGGTGCTGGCGCAGTGCGCCCACGCCACCGATGCCGTCCATCTCAACGAACGGCCTGCGCCCGCAGCGCTCCGGGCAGCCGTACTCCCGAATCTTCTTACCCGCGATCTGCGGGAAGCGAGCCTCCGGCACAGGGCACTGCTCAGGGCGATACCAGCCCATGATCACAACCTGCTCGATGGGGAACTCCGCAGGCCCCTCAGGGTGAGAGAGGATCGCTTCCCAGAGGTAGCGGGCGCGGTGCGCCTGCGGTTCGAGATCGGCGAACTCCGGCGTGGGGGGAAAGTTCTTGCCCGCGCCGAACGCCCGCCTATCGCGGTCGCCGCTGTTGATCACGCCGTATTTCGTCATCGGTTCAAAGCCGCGCCGCACGAAATCGCGCAGCTTGGTGCCGCTCAGGCTATCGCTCCAGGTGATCCAACCTGCGTTCTCCCCCTTGCGGGGCCTGCGGTAGTAGATCACCTGATCGCCTGCGCCGCCACCGCCTTCGCCGAGGCTGGCCCACTGTGCGTTGGTCATACGAAGATAACCCCACTTTCCTCGTCAACGTGGCCATGCTTGGCCGCCCGCTCAAACGTGCCGACGATGATGAACGAGCAGCCCTTCTCCCAGCGGAGTTCGTCTCCGTGATACCCCCACACACGCACCGCCTCGCGGCGCAGGTGCTTCGGGATCAGATGATTGCCGTCCTCCGGTACCCACCGGGCGATCTCGCCCACCTTCTCCATGTACGGTCCCCAGACGGTGAACTCCGTCACCGCCGTGGAGGCGTCATATCCTTGCGCGGAGACCTGGCGGACGAACTCGCGGGCGTGGGCGAGGAGCGGCGCTTTCAGCATGTGGAACGGCGCAAGGTCGGAGATGCGGCCCAAGGCGACGCCGCGATAGGGCCGCTCTCCGTAGCTATGACAGAGCTGCACCAGCGGGTCCTCGACCGTTACCTTCGTCTGAATCGACATGGAAACAACCGCAGTGGCGTTCCCCGTCGCATCAAACAGGGCCGAGAACCCTTCCAGTGCAGTCCCGTTTTTCATGCGCCGCGAACGCCCACGTTGAAGCGGTCGTCGCTTGTACCGCCACCCAGCGTGGACGGAGCGATCAGCCGCTCGGAGAACTGGTAGACCATCTTCGTGACGACGTCCCAGCCGAAGTAGTCCGTGTTCCACCAGGGCGGCATGATCTTGGGAGACTGCTGCAAGATCAGCGCTACACCCTTCTTGTGGCAGAACCACGAGTAGGACTGGCCGGCGGCAGCAGGGTTGGCATTGGCTAGGGACGAGACGTGACTCGTCGCGCCGTACACGGGCCTCGTGATCCGGCCCGTGCCGACCGCCCCCGACGGACCGTAATCGCCGCTGATGAACACGTCCTGCTTCAACAGCGCGGCATGCGTCGGGGGGCTCATGTAGAAGAAGCGGTTGGATTCCGGCACGTCGCCGTCGTCCAGGTACTGCTTCGCGCGGATGAGGTTGTCGGTCGTCGGGTCGCTGCCGAGCGCGCCGACAAGCTGCGAGAAGTCGTCTGGCAGAGAGGTAAGGCCGGACGTGATATCTCCCTCCACGTAGGCCATGAGGGAGTAGCTCATATCCGCCGTGTATGACTGCCGCAGGGTGTACTTGCTCTGTAGCTCTGCGATGTCCTCGAAGAGCATCCGGCAGTACGCCTCGCGGTTGATCGTGACGTTCTGCTGGGTCTCCGTCCGGTTGGCGATGGTCGCCGCAGTGTCCTCTGACTTGACCCGGACGGACGGGTGCGACCTGTCCTGGATGTGAATGATATCGCCGGACTTCATCTCCTTCTCGAATGAGCGATCAACGAGGTCAGCGAGGCCGATGTGGGCCTTGGTCGCGTCACTCAGCTCGGTCGCCCAGTGTTCGGGGATGTAGTTCGCGGCGGGAGTAATGCCGGTCGTGTTGATCGCCATGTTATCTCCCTCGCTCTTGTGCGATGATCTGATCGCGTTGATCCGGCGTGAGCGCGGCGCGCTCCTCCGGCGTCATGTCGTTGTAGCGTTTTCTTGCTGCGGCAGGACCGCCGGTCAGCGATGTGCGCTTGCCATTCCTGCCCAGGAGTTCTTCGATTTTGGCCCGCTCCTTGAGCAGTCCGGTTTTCTTTGCGGCTTCCTGCTCAGCCTGCTTCTTGATGTGCTCCGGCGCAGCCTTGAGCGCCGCGTCGAGCTGCATCGTGATCGCGTCCTGCGCGCGGCCGGCCTGGAGGAGCTGCTTCTGCTGTTTCCTCTCATCCGCCGAGAGGTGGCGGTACGAGGAATGGCCTTCGAGGGCGGTGCGCACCAGCACACGGTTGCCCGTGCGCTGGAGTTCGCCCCAAGCGATCTGGGTGCCCTGGATGAAGGGCAGCAGCTTCTCCGCCTCACGCTGAGCGTCCACGGCAAGGCCGTCCAGGCTCTCCCGCTTCCCATCTTTGAAGCGTTCGATCTCGTGCTGAAAGAGCTGATTGATGCCGTCGATCTGGTTGACCAGCGCGTAGTAGGCCGCCGTGGGCGTCGGGTCCGTGGCGTTCTGCTGCGAGCCGCCATACTGTGACCAGTTGGCGACCGCCTGGCCGAACTCCTGTCCCCGCTCCTGCTGCGCCTGCTCCAGCTCCCAGGTGAAGCGCTCGTCGGAGACATCGGGCTGGCCGAGGCCCATCTGCTCGCGCTCCGCCTTGGCCTTCTCTGGATCGACGGTCTCCAGCTCGTCCAGATAGGCTTTGATGCGGTCGGCTAGGCTGGCCTCTGGCTCTCCTTCACCCTCGTCCTCTGGGGGAGCGCCGCTAGCGCCCTCCTCCTCTACGGGAGGGGGCTGCTCTTGCTCCTCGCCGGGTACGGGTGCGAGTTCTGGGGGTGCGACCGCGGGTGGGGCTGCGCCTCCGCCTTCGTCGGGGGAGAACCGCAGGAAGGGAAACATGGAACGCCTCCTCTGAGGGCACTGCTCGCAAAGGAGGCGCGGCCACTACTTCGGATTGTGACGCTAGACCGACGCTGCTGTCAAGGCAGGGCGGAAATCAAAATGCACCCAGCCGTGGCAGCGTGGGCACTCGAAATCGAACTCGCCGCCCTGCGCCCTGGCCCTGGCGATAAAGTTACACCGCCTGCCTGGCAAATCAGGGTGCGGGTTCTCGCAGCGTTTCTCAATCATCGCCGCCTCCTGCGCAGGCCCTCGATCACCCAGTCGGGGCTGAAAAGCTCAGGGTAGAACGCCTCCAGCGCGTCACGGTGTTCGCGCAGGTAGTTGATGTAAGCAGGGTTCCTATTCCGCTCGGTGTACTTGCCGGAACTAAGTCTGCGGGCAAGGCCCTTCACTTGAGACGGGGCCCTAACGCGCATCTGGCCGGCTGCCACGGGGGGCTTCCGCCCTGTCTGCGCTAGACGCTCATCCCGCCACGCCTCCACATCAGCGTTGAATTGCGAGACGGCGCGCATCTGCGCAGGGGTGACGCCGCGTATCTTGGAGATATCGTAGAGGCCGTCGCGGGCCTGCTGCGCCGCCTTGATCTGCTGCTCTACGTCCTGCAACTCCTCCGGCAGGCGCAGGCGGGCCTGGTAGGCCTCTCGCCACGCGACAGGCATCTTGCCGATCAGTTCCTCGCGGGCCGTATCGTAAGCACCCCAGTCGATCTCATCGCCCTCCTCAGGGTCGCGGAAGTCAGTAGGCTGAATATCGTTCAGCGCCTCCAGCGTCTTGTCGATGTCACCCTCAGCCTCGCCAAAGTCCACGTCCTTGAGGAGCGTCTGCGTCGTGGTGAAGGCATCGTTCAGATACTCGCGGTAGCTGGCGAGCAGCGCTGGCCCATTCTCACCGTCATCGCGGAAGCGCTCGGCAAGGCGCGACAAGTCCTCGATCTGCGGTGTCAGTAGTTCCTGCGTCTCCTGCTCGGTTCGGGACTCACGAACAAGATGCTGGAGATCAGGATCGTTGCGGGCGATAGTACGCCAGGTGCCCTCAGAGAACGGGATGCCGCGCGTCTCAAACTCACGCTTGGCTACTTCGTTGATCGGTTCGGCAGAGACGTTCAAACCGCCAACCTGAATGCCGGCACCAGCAGCGCCGATGCGCCCACGCTCGGTCCCAGCGAGCCCAGCGATAGAGATAGGAGACACCTGCTGTGCGGCGAACTTAGCGAGGTCCGCCGGACTCTCAACCTCCTCACCGAACATCGGCCGGTCGCCGTGCAGGATGGCGGCTATATCCATCGCTGCGCGCGGGAGTTGGCCAAGGCGGGTCTGTGTGGCGAAGATTGGATCGAGCGCCCAGCGGAAGGGTGTGTCCGCCTGGCCCAGCAGGTCAAGGTACAATGTCCTGCCGTCCGGCCCCTTCCAGGGCAGCTCGGGACGCATGAAGCGCGTGTTGTAGACGCCAGTGCCCTCCAACTTGGCGAGATTCTGCGGGTTCTTCAGCAGCTCGGTCAGGCCCTCGCGGTCGAGCGGATTCAGTTGCTCTTTGCTGAGCGGCTTGCCCGTGAACATGAGGTTCAGCATCTCGGCGGTGATGACCGTCGCGCCGACGATGCCCGCGAAACCTGCTGGCGCCTGGAAAGGAAGGCGGAACCACGCCTCGAACTCGCCCGTGGCGAAGATGGGGAACTTCGCCAGGTCGCGGCCCGTCGCCGACTTGATGGCGCTCTGCCAGTTGGGGATGCTGGAGAAGAAGACGTTGGTCTCCTCAGCGGCAAGTCGGGCGGCCTCCTGCATCGGGACGCCCGCGCGCAGGTGTTTCTCCAGATTGATCAGCCCCGCCTGCTCCAGCGTCTCGGTGTGGAACTTCTGGTAGGCCCCACCTGAGACGAACTCGATTACCTGCTGGAGCGGGCGCGCCCCTGGAATCTGTCGCCCAGCTACGGTCTGCGGCACGATGCCGCCGAGGCCGCGGATCGCCTGCTCGGAGAGCGAGGTATCGACGCCTGCTGAGAGCCCGTTGGCGTAGAGCGCCCTGAGCTTCGGGTTCTGCGCGGCTAGGCGGGTCATGCGCGCATCCAGACCAGGAACGGCAGCGCGGGCGACCGCCTTGATCGGGCTGAACCACGCTCGCACAGCCTGGCCGGGGTGGAGCCGCGCTAGCTCGGAGAGACCGAGCCCAGCGTCGCGGAAGGTGTAATCAATGCCCTGGAAGACGCCGCCGAACACCTTGACCTTGAACCCCGCCTCGCGGACGTTTTTGGCCAGCTTGAGCGCCCCATGCTGGTCGAACGCGCTCCCGCCGAATTGTTGCTCCAGCGTCGTCGCTACCTTCGGCTCTGCAACGTAGCCTTGGAGCGTCTGCCGTATCTTGAACGGAGAAATGTCTGGCGTGCGCCAATCGGCTGGTGCGCCCTTCGCAGTCTGGATAAGACCCCTTGCCTTGAGCCCGCGAATCGTCTCCAGGCTGGCGATGTAGTTATCCACCGCCGCCTCATGCCGAGCCACGAAATCCACGGGGTCCCACGTCACTAGGTCAAGATCGGGGCGCTGCTGAAGCACATCGCCGAGCGGCCCCGTAAGTTCTCGCTTGCGAGCAAAGCCTGGGCGCGTGGTCAGTCCACGCTTCCCGACGCCAGCCCGTTTGTCCACCTTGAACAAATGCGGGAAGTAATCGGGCAGCAGATGATTTGAGAAATCAGGATCGGCGGCGACAAGGCGTTGTTCTGCGGCATCGAGGCGATCATAGAGTTGCTGTGCGACTGCCTGCCGTTCAGGCTGGAACATGCCGACTGGGGCACGCTCCCACGCACGCTCCATGAGGTCGATCACTTCGTCCGACTGATTAGCGCCGTGCGGGTTGATGCGCACGCCAGCGCGGCGGGCCAACTGATACGTATCATTCGCCCAGGCTGTGCGATCAAGGCCGCTGAGCCGCTTCGCGCCCTCGAATAGCCGCCACTCCTCGCGGGCCTGGCGGGCCGGTGCGGCGATGGCTGCACTGGCAGCCTGGGGCACATTAGCGCGGCGGGCCTGGACTTGGGCTGCTGTGAGTGACGCGCCGCCTGCGGCAAGCGGGGGCGCTTCTTCCGGCCCAAGCGCTCGCACGGGTTGCAGATCGCGGCCCACGCCGGTTCTGAGCGCCTCCTCTCCGCCAAGGCGGGACGGATCGGCACGCACCTCGATCACGACGGGGTTCTCTGACTTCCTCAGCGCAAACTGACGGGCGAGGCTCGGATCGGTCGTCAGGTGGACCTGCTCGTTTGGCCGGAAGCCGCGAGCGAGAATCTCGTCTGCTTCCTCTACGGTGCCGGTACCGTGGTAGAACGGCGGCGCGGCCCCCAGGGGCGGATAGTGGTAAGGACCGCCCAGACGTTCATCAATCTCAGCCTGAACCCTCTCGATTTGACTGCGAATCCTTCCTCTTCTGAACTCCGCTGTTCTTGGTATACGGCGATAGTCTTCCTCAAGAGTTGCCAGGCGCTCTCTCAGATGAGTGAGTGGCGCGGCCTCGGCCATGCTCCCTGCTGGGGGCGGGGCGGCCGGACCCACATCCACCGCCTCCGCCCCTGTGCGAACCGAGGCCCTGGTAGGAGGAACGGCCTCGGGGATCGCCCTGGTTGGCCTGATGCGCCCGCTAGGCTGCGCACCGAACGTCGTAGCCGCTACCTCAGCAGCAGGGCGCACGAGAGAAGGCAGCCGCGCCGTGGGCAACCGCGCCGTGGCGAGGCCAAGCGCAAGTTGCGCGCCGATGTTCCCTGTCTGCTGTGCCCACTCAGGAGCCCCCACCGCCTCTAGCCCACGCTCTGCGCCCAGGCCCGCAGCCGTGAACGGGAAATCGAGCGGGCCGAGCACCGAGCCCTGCATGTACTCGGACGGATGCCGCCCGACGCGCGAGAAGAACGTCTCCGCGTCCTGCGGACCGAGCTGGCCCGCTGCCTGGATAACACCAGCCTGCGTCGAGAGCGGCCCCTGTGCTGTCGCACCCTGCGGATAACGAGCGCCGATCCCAAATGCTGGCCGCGCCCGTTCGGGCACCGCCTGGCCGAATTGGACAGCGCGCGCAGCGCCGACTTGCTGCGGAGCGCGACCCCTGAACGCCTGCTGCTGCGCCTCCAGTCCGCGAGGGGCGAATGCCTGGGCGATCTGCCGCAACTCCCGCGCCTGCTGCTCGGCGGCTAGCTCCTGAGAGCGCCTGTACCAGTGCGCGGGACGGGACGGCCGGACGCTCTTGTCCTGCGCCCGCGTCTGCAAGTAGGTGCGGCCCGTCGGGTTCAGTTCAGATTGCGATGGCGCATCCGTGAGGCGCATCCAGGAGCGCATTGCCTGGCTCTCGGCGCGGGCGGTGAACTGCGCGCGGCGGTCCTGCTCGCGCTCGGCGATCGTGTCGAGTATTGATCGAAAACCAAAGGCCATCTAAAAGCCGCTAGCCATACCCGCCGCCGGATTCACACCCCCTGGGAAGGACGCCCACTTCGACGCCATCGCATCTCGCGGATCGTAGCCGAGGGCTGACGTCACGCTGGAGAGAAAGTCCATCTGGCTGGGCAGCATCCCCATATACTGAGCCGGCGTCTGGCTCCAAAGCCTGCTCACGAGCGCGCCAGGGCTGAGCACTGAGCCGCCGCCTTGCATCGGGCGAGGAGGCGGAGGCCCCCCCCAGCGCGGGGGGAGTGACGAAGGCCCTTGCAATATGCCGAACTGCGGCGGCGCAGCAAACCCAGGCCCCACGGGCTTCGGCCCACCCCAGGGCTTGATGCCGACGTTCATCCCTGGAGCCTGGCCCATGCCTGGATATCCGTATATACCACCGATACGTCGCACTGGATCGCCCCAGGACCCGCCCCATCCTCCTGGCGGCAGGGAAGGCTGCCCGCCTCGCTGTGAAGGATCGTTTAGCAACGCAGGGGAAATATTCGTCGGGAAGCCACCGCGCGGCCCTGGGTAGCCGCGGTTCGGTGTTGGCCCGCCAGCTTGTGGATTTCTCATCCGTTCCAGCAATGCCATAATGCCCCCAGTGGGGAATGCCCCACCCCCGCCTCCACCCGGGAACGCGTGCGACACGCCGGTATCTGCCAGCTTTGGCTTCTCGATGTCGGGTCGCTCTGGTCGATGCATTCTGCTCATCTCCTTCATCGGCATCACGTTCATCCCGCTCAAGAACTCCGGCACGCCGTAGGGGTGCTCCTTCGTAAACTCGTCCTGGACCGTAAACTTCGGCTGTCCCGACATCATGCCCATACCGACGATTGGCTCGTCGGTCATCACGACTGGCCCGCCCTTTGCGTGGGCTCCGCCGGTCGCAGCAACGATATACGCCCACTCCTGCTGTGTGAACGGCCTGCCCGTGTTCGGGTTGATCATGTTGCCGCGAGGAGCGGCAGCAGGTGGGGGTGCTGCTTGCGGGGCTGGCGCAGGCTGAGGAGCTGGGGCTGGCTGCGTCACCTGTTCGGTGAACAGCCCTGGATTCTGGGCGATATCCGCCTGCTGCCAGGTGGGGACGGTGCCAAACGCGGGATTCTCCTGAATGCCCTGGAACGTCTCCTGCTGAACGGGGTTCAACATCGACGGGATGCCAGGCTGTGGCACAGGCGGGGGCGGCGTGTAGCCTATGTTCAGGGGCGGAGGCGAGCCGCCCGCCAGTGCCGCCTGCTCCTCCCGCATCACCTGTGCTTGTATCTGCGGTGGGGACATTCCTTGCGCCAACAGTTCTCGCACCCGCGCCTCGCGGTTGAACGCGGGCGCTTGGGCCGGAAGCTGTGGCATCGGTGTAGGCGCAGGGATGTTCACCCTCGGCGGCGGCGCACCTATCGTGATCGGCGCGAGTTGCGGCGCGCTCGGCGTCGATCCAGGCTGGTAGAGCGCGGGCAGGTTGTTGATGAAGTTCAGAATGTCCTGCATGTTCGGCGCAGCCGGCATCTGATTCGTGGCGAAGTCGCCGAGACGCTGCGCCGCCAGAAGCGCCGGATCGAGGATCGCCTGTTCTGGGCGCTCGGCGAGCATGTCAACAAGACGCTGGAAGTCCGCACCAAGTGTCGGCACATCGGTTCCAGACAGAGCCGATTGGCCCAGCATGGGCTCGCCAGCGCGAAGCCGATCAAGCCAATTCGTGCCGTTTCCAAGCGCAAATTGGTATTGCCCCCAATCTCGCGGATTCCCGGCCAATTCCGAGAGGAAGCGCTGGCGCTCCGTCGTCGTATCGGCGACCGTGCCGTAGAGGTTCCCCAGCGCCGTAGCGGCCTGGCCGAGCCCCGATACCCCACCCTGGTATCCCTGCATCTGCGTGGCGTAGGTGTCGAGGATGGCGTTCTGCTGGAGCTGCGCACGCAGCCGCTCCTCAGCATTCGCGGCTGAG
>ERZ1292642.146-Hain-H14-01um-R1-146-length-44804-cov-22_pt1 | contig 44804 bp, 68 predicted proteins | sample MGYA00564403_ERZ1292642 | MGnify/ENA primary metagenome ERZ1292642 (study PRJEB36523, sample SAMEA6512643) | groundwater metagenome | collected 2019-01-09 | study: AquaDiva: Metagenomics assemblies of 32 groundwater samples
TCATTGGAGCCCAAAGAGTCGACGCTTGTGAAAGATCCACAATCTTATTCTGCGTGCGTGACATGTATCTGAAGTGATGACCATCGTCAAAGAAGTTGTTGTCATACCACCGGCGTTCGAACGACCAACGCAGGTTCTTGTCGGCCGTCATCATGTCGTCCACCGCTTGACCGATCTGCCTCTTGTCTAGCTTGTTGGTAGAATATTCATAGGAATTGGCCATTATTGTATCTCCCTATCGATTAATTCAGCGAACTTCTCATCTGATACATCACTTTCAGGAATCAAGTCGGGCGGTTCTACTTTAGGAGTTTCTATTGGTTTGACCTTCTCGGTTAGTTCCAGATCCCGAAACTGTTCGGGAGTACGAGAAACTAAGGCATTAACCAACTTACTAACCTCTTTGTTCTTCTCCCGCACATACCAAAAATGTCCTCCAATTAATGCCAGTACTATTATTAAAAATGATATTGTTTCCATATTTAAATCGTGTTAATAATAGCGAATTCTCCAAATGTTTTTAATGCGGCTCCATTGTAAGCCCTTGCCGCATCAATTTTATCTTCAAAATAACCCAGATTGTGTTGTTTTCTATCTTTGTTGATATACGCTCTCCATTTTTTAATTGGTTTGAAAAAACTTACACCCTTGAATCCAGAGGAGGAGTTTTTTTGTAACATGGTATTGGCATGATTTTCGGAAGCGAAGCAATGCCTTAAGTTTGATCGGCAATTGTTTAATTTATTTCCATCTTTATGGTCTATTTGTTTCCCTTTTTGTTTCCCCAATAGAAAAACATGCATGGTCACTCCCCTGCTTGTAGTGGCATAACCTTTCCCAGCTAAATACCATTTGTGTTTAGAGACGGCGTCAAAATCTTTCTTATCAACAAGAGCAACTGCCCCATTAGTTAAGAGTATCTCAATCACTTAATCTCCTCAAAGTAATCTGGATTATTTTTAACAGCATCTTCATCAACTACAAGCTTCAGTGTCCAATCTCTGTTTATATCAATCAGACATTCAAATACTGGAACGAGATATTCCATTCTCATCGGACCATAACTATTAAATTCACCGCTTGCTATTGCGTCTAATAACTTTTGTGTTGCTTTGTATTTCATACGAAGCTATCCCTATTCTCCCAATAATTTGACCATTGGTTCGGGATCTTGTACGACTCCGGACCATATACTTTGTGGTCGGCGTATTTGAAATGATCATAGTTTCCCTTGATAAACCTAAACGTCAACGGCACGCCCTGTACAAACCACTCAAAACCGTCTTCATGTATCGTGGATCGTGTCCAATCCTTGAGCATGGATATCACTTCCGGAATGACATATCTCTTTTCAATAATAAATTCCAGCTTGTCGCATTCAAGCGGCTTGTTTTCTTTCAGACACCTTGCCCCCTCCCCGCATAACACATATTTCCCATCCAGAAGCGCCCTCTGCATGAGGTCAAAGCTCTCAAGGAGAGCGAAGTCCAGCTTTTCCCGACTAAATAGCGCCCCACTCGTTCCAAGTGGACTCGGGGATTTCAAGGTCAACTTCTTGAGCTTGTTCTTTGATTTGCTTTTCATAGCTTAATCTAATTAATGTTTTGGGTTTCTCTGTTGGTTCTATAAATTTTACATTTAATCTCCAAACTGCCAATGCGTGCGCGATGACTATATCATCGTGAAACCCGACCGGTGCTTCATACCTTACCCGATCTGTCGTCTCCGATATATCGTAGGTAAAGTTAGTCAGCTCCGTTCTGGTCTCGGGAATGTTCAACATGTGTATCCGACCCGTTTCGATCCAGTTTGATAGCTTTTCAATCAGTTGCCGCTTTTGGTCGTTGGTAAACTTAATCGGGTCTACTGGGATGCCCATCCTGGCTAAGTCTTCAACTATCGGGTCGCCTAACCCGGTAGCGTCTATGACCACGCTTGCCGGCGAGGTACCATCGGTATAAAACTTGGCTATTCCAGCGATTCTTGCCTTCTGCATCCCCCAGTCTATTTTGTTGAATCTATCTTGGTAGACTTGCCGGTTATTGCCAGCATCATAGACGGTCAACACGGTAAAGTCTTCTACTTTAGCTAGGTCCACCCCCATAATATATCGGTGACCAGTCATTGGCCTTTGGGGTTCGGCGTCCATAATCTCCATGAAATTCCTGAACACTACGCCGGTATCTTCTAGGAATTGGGCATAGATTTCTTGCTGGACCACCCGATCCGGCATTGAGGCCATATCCTCTTTTATGAGATCGGTCTGAATAAAGGGATTGTCAAAGCTGGTGAAGGTGAAGAAGTCGTAATTGGGTTGATTGGAGTCTTTACCCCTTTCAGCTAATTCAAACAGCTTTCCCTTCCCTTTTGGCGTTCCACCTATCACCGTCTGGCATGGATAGTCCCAGAACATCGGCCTGATAGCGTTATCCCAGAGGTATTCGTTTTTAAGTATGATTCCAGCTTCGTTTAAGAAAGCCTTGTCATACCCGAATCCCTCCATGGTTTCCGGTGTGTCAGCCGATCTAAAGTCGATATATGCCCCGTTGAGGGTTATCATCTTGGCTTGCTTTCGCCATTCCCACATTGTTCTTGGCAGCTTGTTAAGGTGCGGTATAAAGTATCTTTCGATGTACTTGTCAATATTTGAATTGACGACATCCACCCAAAGACCTTTCTTGAACTTGCCTTCAAGAGCGCATTTCATAAAGTCATTTGCGGCCCCCTTGGTAAGCCCGAACCTTCTCCCTTTGGCTACAATCTTAAATCTGGCTGGTGAGTCAAATATCGACTGTTGCTTCGGGAAGTTTTTGATCGGCAATTGGATTTCCTGCTCCATTTTCAGAAACAATTATAACCCGTAATGGGCCTTGGTTCTCTCCGGTGAGTTCGGTCGCTCTTAAATCGGGAAGTATTTTACTCATAAGCGTGTTAGCTGCTCCCAAAGCAATTGATTCAGTTCTACTGTCCAGTAATTCAACAAGTTTGTTTATAATCTTGTCGGTGTGCATTGCCACCTTGGCATAAGTGGCCGACCTAGAGGGAAATACACTGGGGGATTTAGCTTCTGTCTTAACTTGATCTTCTGCCATAAAAAAACGGGCCACTTGCCCGTCGTCTCAATGATGGTAATGAGATAATTATAACACAACTTCCTTAATCTCAATTTCAAACTCTTTTTGGTCGTATTTCTCCACTATTTCAGCGAACTCTGTTGGTGAAATATAAACATCAAATACCAATTGAGACAATTGGGGCGATAGTATCTTGCTTTTTATGATATCGGTGGTGGATTTGGAGAGGATGGCCTTCATATCATCGGAAAAACGATTTTGAGTTTACCCTTATCATAAGCGATGTGATGCTTTCTACATAATTCAAGCCAGTCATCTCTAGCTAAAAGATATGACTTACTCACATTGGCCCAATCAACACACTTACTAGTTCCACAAATAAAACACTTTTTGGCATTACCCCAGTCCTTCTTAATTCGAGAATGTACGGAGGAATACTTCAAAAAGGTTTTTCTCTCGGATTTTCTCGCACACCGAACCGAACAGTACCTACATGGCCTCCTGCGTAGTTGGTTTGGCTCAAAGTATTTCTTCTTACCACAGACAATACAATTTATTGTTTGGCCAGTATAAACCACTTTCATCAGCCCGTGCGTGTTTTTATTCCAAGGAACAGATCCTTTAGTTGAATTATGATAGCAGTCGGAGGAACAAAACTTTTTACGATTAATTAGATACTGCTGGACCCCAAATTCTTTCCTGCATAGTTGACAAGATTTAGTATACTTCATGAGTACACCCATCTTACCACATTACCTCAACAATGTCACAAAAGTCGGCTTGCCATTTTTTAGCATTTCTTCCACAACTCCAGGCACTTCCTCTTTTTTGTTGGGGTGTATTCCAACTATGTCTAGCGAACCTAAGTATGCCTGTGCGATTCCACCGTGGTGACTAGGTCCGTCATCTTTGTACGAATCGTCCCGTCCACTGCCCACAAGTTTGACTGGTACCTGTTCACCGTCTAAATATAATCCTATTGTCTCTGCCGCTCTAAGATAAAATGAAGTGATCGTGTAACAAAATGCCACTTTGTTTTGTAGAGATAGTCCTACTGCTATACCTAACATGGCTTGTTCTGAAGCACCCACGTTTATAGCCCTTTCTGGAAAATCACGCATTATTTTGTCTAGCATCCCCCAGCCGAGATCGCCAGTTAATAACCAAATATCTTTATTGACCACCATCGCCTCATACAAACTGGCCGCGAAGTAACCCCTCTGGCTCTCATGGGGTTTACCAAAGTTAGAAAATTCCATTTTTGTAAGTCATGAAGTAACGCGTTTTTGAGTTTTACCGAAACTTACCACTTTACCAGCAATTCGTTCTCTGAAATCTTTAGCGTTTTGAGGAGGGAAAACCTTTCCAAACTCCAACATCTTAACTTCATGGTTACCACAGGTGAAACAATGATAATCTATTCTTAACCCCTTGGGCATGGGGGTATAGTTGTGGTTGACCGCACCCAGTCTTTGGGCTTTTCCACAAGGAACACAAAAAAAGATAAAGTTCTGATCTCCTTGGTCGTTGGGATAGTTTACGTCAAATTCCATAATTTTTCGTCCGCCGGTTTGTAATGCGCCATCACTCCTTGTGCCCACTCCCCCAACCCCGGATCAGTTCTTCTTATTTCGACTGGGAATCCAAATGCTTTAATTCTAGCTTCTAGATAGTCCAAATCTATAGCTCCCAGTGCCCCAAAACCATTAAAATTGGCATACACTTTGAGATTATCTAGTTTTTGTTCTTTTGCGATCCGAAGAGCCTCCCAACACGACCCCTCAGCCATTTCCCCATCAGAGACAAGACAAAATACATTTTTCGACCTATCGGCAAGGGCAATCCCAACAGAAATTGGAAGCCCCTGGCCGAGGGAGCCAGTGCTGACATCACATCCAGCTCTTCTGTCGCAGTGGATGCCGTAAGCTTGTATAGCTTTCTCAGCGTCTTCAAATCCAAGAGCCTCTCTAACGACGGCGTGAGCGAGGTGGGCGTGACCCGAGCTGAGGATGAACTTATCTTCCGGTTTTTTCTGGGCATATATTTCTTCAATAATTGGTAAAGCTGTTAAGCAACTGCCAACGTGAGACAGCTTGTGATTGATAGATATTTCGATTATACGCTCTCGATTGGTCATACACCAGGATAAAATTGACTAACCATATCTTCAATAGAGTCTTCTAGCGAATATTGAGGTCGCCAGCCAAGTTTTAAAATTTCATTATTATGAACCTGCCACTTCTTAGTATCGTATTCTCGAAGTTTGGGTACTCGTTTTATATTGGCTTTTGACCTCGCGTAATCCTCTACAATGGCCAAGACCTCCTCATTTGACACCGTTCTCCCACTTGAGACATTAAGGGCCCGCCCCCATTCAGCTTGAGCTACTCCGACCAGCACGATCGCTGCCGCTGCCGCATCTCTTACGTCAACATAATCGTGTGTCGGCCCACCGACGAACGGCATTTCTTTACCAGTGAGACAAGACTCGATAAGTTTAGGTATCAAGTGTTCTTTTTGTTCACCTGGCCCAGTAATTGACGACGGTCGCATAACTACCACCGGCTTTTCTTGGGCGAATGTCCGGCATATTCCCTCCCCTTCCCGCTTGGCCGTTGAGTAAACCGTTTGCTTGTCTAACAAGACCGAGCTTGAAGAAAGATAAAGGAAACCCCGAATAGCCCCACAAGACTCCAACATGTGAACAAGATTGTCTACATTGGCTTTCCAAATTTCCCGCTGATCAGTCTGCCAGTGATAATTTCCATAAGACTGACAGTCAATTATGTAGTCGGCATCCGGGTCGACATTTCCATCACGGTCCCCAGGAATTACTTCATGCCGTGAGTGTTCCAGTTGTGCCGCCATATTCGAGCCTAGAAACCCATTCCGCCCGAAAATTTGATATTGTTCCGGCATATAAACCCTCCCTTCTGAAAACCACTGAGTTACAATGGCCACATTGAATAAACATGTTATCCCCTCCGATAACCGTGGTGTCATTGTCTTGAAATCGCCTGACCACGATTCTTCCATCCGGTGTAACCATAGCTAAGTTCATTTTTATTCCTTTAGTCTCGCAACTGGGGCAGGAGATAATTAATCTAGTTCCCATAGTGCTTTCTGGCTATGGCCAACTTTTCTGGTGTGCCAATGTCAAAATATTCACAATTAACTCTTTTAATAAAAGGGATTGCATTCCCGCATATCAGGCTTGTCCCCATATGTCTTCCAGTCTTTTCACTAAAGTACCGGATGGATGGATCGCCCAGTTTCCGATTAAACAAATCGTCAGGCCAGAAATCGGTGATTGTGTCTCCATTCGTTACTAAAATCGGCTCGCTGGGAAACATGGCAGACACAAGAACAATCGTAGCAAACGCTCCCATTGGCACTGGCTCATATAGATATAAAAACCTCTGTCCGAAGTGTTTCATAACAACTTCTGGGAACTTATGGAGATTTACTACAATTCTCCAAATTCCATGCTTATTCATATGATCAGCGATGTGCTCTAAGACAGGCTTATTTTCCACCTCGACCATACACTTTGGCTTGTCTTTAGTCTCTTCCCTCAGGCGGGTGCCCCGTCCTGAACATAAAATTAGGCCTACGATTTTAGTACCCCCCTTTCCCAAGAGATTCCGTCAAATCTCGAGTGACATTTGGCACATAGCCGTACCCAATCGTTTAGGTTTCTTTTATATTTTCCGCTTTTGTTAGCCCAATGATATCGCGACAGATTGTTTCGACCACAAATCTCACATCGCTTGGGTTTACCCAAGTTTTTCTCTACCCATTTGTGTAAATAGACATAATCATTCCATGGTTTTGTTTGCGAAGTCCCCTTAAACTTTTGGGGGGTATTGGGATGAGTCCACAATCTCCCCAATGACTGAGATTTGCACTTCCTGCTACAAAATCTTGCAATTTTTTCTCTAAATCTATTCACATTAAAAGGTCCACCACAGTTTTCACATATTTTATCGACTCTATCTAAATTGGCATTTACATACTTGGCTACCCTGGGATCCGATTTATCCAAACCCAGATTCCATGGGGTTTGTCCGGCAACAAAGGTTCCAGAATTTTTAAACCCGGGCCTCTTTTTTCCAAGCCCCAAATTATGACCCACCACCAACCTACCGAGTTCATCTCTATCCATTTCATCCATTATACCATAACCAGCGGGTAGAATCATAAAATTCTAGTGTCTAAACCGTCCCAACTAATATCAAAATCTACCCATTTAATCCCCAAATTATCAATTAATCCCTGGCGTTTATTAGGATCAATCATAAAAATACAATAGCCCCCACCCCCAGCACCACAAATCTTTCCGCCCCAAGCACCCAAGTTCTGAGCTTTTTTGTAAACCGCCTCAAAAACTTCATTTCCCACTCCTTTATTAGATTTTTTCTTTAAATCCCAGGATTTATGTAATAGTTTACCCACGGCTTCAATATCACCGTCACCAATGTGGGGAGCTACCTCGATTACTAATTTTTTGATTTCACTGAGATAAAAAATCTGACTTTGACTCAATTTCTTAAATCCCTCCTGAATTTTAGGATCTTTCCTGTTGAAGCCCAAGTGAAACAAAACAAGGGATGGCCTCAGTTTATCGGCAAACTCACAAGACATGGGAACCACATCAACCCTGTTTTCCCTAAATTCCATACCATTAATTCCCCCGAAAGCTGCACAATACTGGTCTTGCTTACCACCATATAGACCCAGTTTATCCACCTCAACTTTCCACGCCATTTCTGCTATCTCACCCAGTCCCATTCCTAAGTTTCTATATTTATTCGCCATGCCAACCAAAGCAACGGCAGCGGCGGCCGATGAGCCAATTCCCCCAGTTATAATGCCATCAAACGATTGTTCAATTTGTCCCACCAGTCCGGAGTGGTTCGCGATTGTTGCGATGAATCCATTGGGGAAATCATTTTCCTTGTCAGTATTTAGTTTAAATTCTTGCCGAATATTTATGGCCATATTCAGACAAAAACCTCCATATCTCGACGAGAATTCTGGTAAATCAGTACCACCACCAAAGAGAGAAATACGACAAGGGGCAATAGATTTGATAATCATATTCTGTTGAGTCTTCCCCTATACCAATTTTCTTGAAATTGGGCGCATCTCTCACATTCTAACATATCCTCCATTTACCCCTTGACAGGGGAAAAACAATCAGGTAAAAACACAGGGCTTCGCAAGAAGTGGGTAGCAATACCCGAAAGGCCCCGCAAGGGGCTTTTCTAATTCTTGACACAAAAACGAGCGGCCAAGTTTTTTACACTGAGCCGCCGTTTTTACAACCCGCTTCTCACAAAGCGTTCAACTCCTTGGTAAAAGCCCCATTCCCATACACGGCCCACGGCTTCCACCCCTGCCGCTCCCAAATCAAGTAAGCACAGTCTACGTTGCTCTCGGCAACGGCCAACTCTTTAAGAGAACAGCCAATCTTACTGAAATGGACAGAATTGATTTGGAATATGCCAATATCAACCGTACCATTAGTGTTCGCGTGGATAGCGTCTTCCCTCATCCCAGACTCAGCCCTAGCAATCGCTATCGCCGTCTTACAGTCATAAGCCCCGAACTTCTCACAAATATACTTCTCAATAGGCAAACTGGCACTATCCAGTGGTTCCAGCGCGTTGATAATCTGAACCACCGTCTCTACCCTAGGACGCCTCTCAATGACCGACACGGGCTGATTCACCTGGACCTCGATCATCGGCCTAAACACGAAAGTATAACCGTCAAAGAAGTCTACAGCGCCCCTGAAAGAAAAGTAGAGGCCCACACCAACCAAGATCAGCGCTCCGCCAACCACCAAGAGCTTCGTTCTCCACCCCACCTTCCGGCGTTTCGCTTGCCTGATCGGGCTTAACAAGTTAGGCATTTTATTTATATCCATGTTTATCACCTCCTGACTATCCTACTACTACCCTAGCACTACTTTTTGATGTTGTCAAGGGGCAATTCTGTGGTCCAACTTCTAACGGCCGTCAAATAGTCAATCCCAAAGCAAAATAAGCACATAGAAAACTCACGCGGTACGCCCAGCTTCTCAAGCTCGTCATAGTATTTGTCTAATAAGGGAAGTACTCTCTCTTGCCAAAGTTCCGGCTCCCCATCTTGAGGATGAAGCCTTGCCCACCCAACTGCGGCATAAAGCTTTTTAAACAATTCTTTTATCTTATTAAGGTCATCCATTTTTCGTGAAAACCAGCCTCAACAAAAAAATACACTTCAAAATACACTTCATACTATGTTGAAGTATGAAGTGTATTTTTCAGAAAAGTGGGCATTTTTTGAAGTGTATCTTGAAGTGTTTTTTAATAAGCGCATATTATAGAGCTAAATTACACTTCAAGACCTGAAGTGTATCTTGAAGTGTATCTCTAAAAGTCACCCCCAGTTTTCACGGCCTCCCCCCAAAAATAATTAACGCTTCTTTTGTCATTTGGATCCTTAATGGTGTCTATCAATTTTTCTGAAATAAGATTCTTAATTGCCCTTTCGGCGGTACTTTGAGAAGAGCAGGCGTCTACAATCTCTTTTTTGCTAAGGATCGTAGAACTCTTGAACATTTCCTCTATTGTTTCTTGCGCTTCCGCAATCTTGTCATCATTGTCTAAAACCATTCCCATATAATCAAAGCCGGTCACGAAAGTTTCTCCCAAAACATCCCTTTTTACCTTTGCCTGAAGCAAAAACTTATCCAGCTTCTGCAGGTCACGGCACTTGGTTTGCTTGATTGTAATTTCGGTGCGGCTTTTGGCTACCGCTTCAATTCTGAACATGGTCTGCGCCTGGGCATTTATATTGGTGGAACCGCGGGTACGTTGGCTGTCATTTCGGAACACCCCCTGGGATGGTTTGTTTTCGTGGTGAAGAGCGACAATGCAAACGTGGGGAAAGATTTCTTTCATGCGGCCCATGAATAGTTGGGTTTCCTCCGCGGAGTTTTCGGAACCTACCATCAGGTCTACGAAGGAGTCAATCACAATCAAATCAATAGCGTCTTCGACAACTTCCGTAGCTAGGGAGAGCATAAATTCAGACGTTTCGCCCGATGAGTCTACTATGCTTAGCTTGTCTGGATATTTTACCCAACGAATACTTTTTATAGCTTCTCCAGAATAACCCAATCCCTTTATACGCTGTTGAATCATTGCCATTGGATTTTCCTTGTCTATAAACAAAGTCCTGGCCGGCCGTTCCACTAAAAACTGTTCCTGCCCTAACCAGTTTTTTCCCTCCGCCAAGGTGAGAGCCAGGTCTAAAGTTAAGAAAGTTTTATATGTTGCCTCTGCTGCCACAAAGAAGGCAAAGCCCTCCTTGGGGAGGATGTGTTTAATTAACCACGGATTTTTGGGGAATTCAATCTTCAATAGCTCCTCAGCTGTCATGGTTGCGAATTCTTCCGGCTTATGCAATTTCCACCATTCTCCTGGTAAAAGAGCGGAAGACAGCAAGGCTAAGTACTCTTGTTTGGGGTTTACGGTGGTAGTAAAAAAATCACACGCGTCTTTTACTGTGGGGGGTAAGGTAACAATCCGGACCGATACTCCTTGGCTGACCAAGAGACGCGCGGTGGGCATTATATGGTCCATCCCGGCAGAGTCTGTGTCCAGGCAGATGAAAATTTCCTTTCCGGCCAGAGACTGAGCCATCGCTTCATCAAATTTAGCAACCCCCCCCGTAGAGGTGACGGCGGGGATACCGTCTTGCCAAAGCCGGGCATAGTCGGGTTCCCCCTCACACAGTACCAATCTTGTCGCGGTAGAAATTTTATGGAGGCCGTAAAGTGTTGGATGGGTGCCCGGGGGATTAAAAGTAAACTTTTTCGCGTCTTTATCTCCGGCAGCTTTTCTCTCTTCAAAATCCAGATGCCTTAATTTATCGTAAAGTTTTATGCCCGATTGATTAAAAATCGGAATAGCAATTACCCTCCCGTCCCAACTCCAGTTAAGACTGGATTTTACAAAGTCGGGGCTTAGGGAGTGTTTCGCTAGATATTCTTCCGCTGTCATAATAACCTCACAAACTCCAGGGCTTCTGGAAAACTAATTTTTTGGTAATCCATTATCATTTTGAGAGTATCTCCAGCCCAACCACAGGCAAAACAAAAAGCACTTTTTGTTTCCGGATACATGGCAAAGCTTGGTGTCCGTTCCTCGTGAAAGGGACAAAATCCTTGTATTGTCTTGCCCATCCGGCGAACCCGGTTGTTGGTAAGTTTTATATAGATTTCTTCGATCTGTCCCTTTTGTGGTTTGTCGTAATGTTTCCAACGAGGTCTGGAAATTTTCATTCGGTAGTTTGACATATGTTTTAAAAACGAGCGCTTTTTGCTTTGCTGATGGCCTCTAAAATTTCGTTGTTTTTCCAAGTAGACGACATCATCCTATGGCATTCAAAACAATGGAAATAGTCATTTAGGAACTCTATTTTTGCTGCTCTACAAAATGAGCAATAATGAAAAGCCATATAGTTGTCCCACCCAGGACCATATTCAGTGTTTGGACCAAACCAAAGTCCTGACTCGCCCACGCTATCCTGAGTTTGAGGCTGCCCGCTAAAAATATGGGCAGAGTGATGCGTACCGACGGCCAATCCCCCACATAATTTAGACTCCTCAGGGGTGGCACCATTTCCCTTAATCTCAACCCAAACGCCCACTAAGCCATGGCGGTCGCGGACATTTGATAACCAAAAATCAGGTAGGTACCAGGTTCCGTTTATGTCGTAGCCCTCTTTTTCATATTCCCAGGCTATGGACGGCGCATCAAAAAATACAGCCCACCGGGCCTCTAGTCGACTTCTAAATTTGCAATCTTTATAATATGTTGGTATTGGTGTGAGTGGAAATTTTGGAGAAGCGTCTGAGGGCATAGTAAATTCATACTATTCTTCTTAATGCAGTCTGTCAAGAGTCATTGATTACCCCTTGACAAGTCTGTAGAGTTAGATTAACATTCACTCATGAATGATATTGACAGGCTAAATGAGGCTCCTGAAATCATGACTTTTAAAGAATTACGCGGGTACCTTAATATTTCCGAATCAACTCTTCATCGCTATCTCAAACACCCAACCAACCCCCTGCCAGTCATTGTCCTATCCCACAATCTCCGCCGGGTGAGAAAAGACCATCTGCTTGGTTGGTTAAGCGGGGTGTTTGAAGACAGCAATAAAGAGAGCGAAGATTTGAAGGGGGGTGAGTAATAAATGGGTAAATACACGATAAGCGAGGGTAAAAGTTACGAGGCTTTGCCAGATGATAAGTATCAGGTTGAGATATATGCCGCTGAACCATTTGTGGGTACGGAGTATCAAAGCCAAGTTCCCCAAGATCAAGTTAAGTTTACATTCGTTATCTTAAACGATGACAAGACAGTTCTTGAAGATGGCGTGCAAGTTCCTGCCAGGGGGCGGAGGTTGTGGTTACAAACCACCACCATCTTTTCCCCGGTGGGATTTAAAAAGCAAACCAACCTTACGTTGTTGGCCGCGGCTGTTTACGGTCACGAGTTGGAAGAGAAAGAAGTCACAGCCTTCGACGAGAAAGATTTGCTGGGGAAGCAGCTTTGCCTGATGGTGGGTCAGAAAAGGCGTCAAGATGGCAGTACGGGCAATAAAATATTGTCCTTTTCCAAAGCGGAGAAGCTGTTGTCAAAATATGACGATTCTGAGTTCAAGGCCAGCCGCCAGGCGGCAGTCAAAGTAAGCCAGGGGGTGGGTGCTGATCCGGACTCGTTCGAGGCGGATATGGATAAAATGGCTAAGGAAAAAGCCGGACAGTAGATTTTGCTTGTGTCCACAACTGTTTTGTGGACACGCTGGAGAATCTATATGGTCACTAAAAACATTTTATACGATGGGACGGTTGAAATTAATTTCAACGACTTCAACCATTCATATCTTAAAGATGGGGTTAATTTGGCCTCCGTTACTGGTATAACGGGCGTAATCGCAAAGCCGGCGCTGATCGGCTGGGCAGTCAGCGAGTGTGTAAAATATTTGAAAGACAGAGTAAAACCAGGATTGTCGTTTGATGAGGTACAGTTAATAGATATATTCAGGGAAGCGGCCCGAGCACACACTAAAAGCAAGGACACGTCGGCAGACATCGGAACGGTGGTGCATGAATTTGTAAGAGGATACATCAAGAGTGAACACCCCCCGATGCCGGTTAACGAGCAAGTGCGGACGTCGGTTGATAACTTTTTTGCCTGGGAACTTAAACACGGGGTTAAGTTCTTAACTTCTGAGCAGGTGGTATATTCTAAAAAGTATGATTACTGTGGTACGTTTGATAACAACGCTTTGGTCGATGGGGAATTAACTTTAATAGACCTGAAAACCAGTTCTGGCGTTTACGACGAAATGTTTGCCCAGCTGGCGGGCTATGAATTGGCCAGGACGGAGGAATTTCCAAACGAACTATATAAAAGGCGCGGCGTTCTGTGGATTAGCCGGAATGGCGACTTTGATTTTGTAGAATCTAAATTTCCCGAATCGGCCCTCAAGATGTTTTTGGGGGCGAGAGAAATATTTAATGCCCAAAGATTTTATAGGCAAGAATATTTTAAATCTAAAGCTAAATAGCATGAAGAGAAAAAACAGTGAAGAAATAGAAATAGTGGTCGAAGAAATTCGCCAGCATATTGTAGAGGCATCTAATTATATTGATTTACACGAGTACAGCGACATATGGCAAGAAAAAGCGGAAGAACATTTATTATCAGCAGTTAAAAAATTAAGGCTACTTCTATGATTACCGATCTCAAACTCATCAAGCCCGCCATCGGTATCGATAAATACCACTGGGAGGACAAAACCGACGCCGAATACATGTTATATGCCATACGATTCCACAAAGGCTACAAGGCGTTTCTGAAAGTAGACTACAATGAAGGAGTGTTCACTACAAAAGGAGAATTAATTAAAGCGTTTAAGGCGTTTAGTGAAAAATGAGAATAATTACAAACAAGGAAGAGTTGGAATTGACACCAATAAAGAACCCGCTGTCTTCACCTTTAAACTTGGAGTTGGCCAAGATGAAAGTCGGTCAAAAACTCTTTGTACTCAAAGAGGAATGGACAAATAGCACTCCCCTGACTAATATTCTCCACACGGCGGTTAACCATTCGAGATCCCTACTTAGGGGAATGAAATTTTCAACTCAGAGATTTATTGAGGGCTGGGTTATCACCAAATTGAAAGGCGTTTAGTGAAAAATGAAACAAAGAACCAGAGAGAAAATAATTCAAATCACAGTATCAGATGATAAATTCAGGATCTTGACCAATAGGGGAAGGGTATTTAACCGGGTCGTGGTGTCAGAAATGAAAGAGAGTTTCTGGCAAGAAGTAGCGCCCCCCGATTTTGGGGATAGAGAAATTGAGAAAATATGACCCCATCATCAAAATTAGAGGAGAAAAAAGAGAGTTGGAAGTGTGTTTTGGGAATCCACGATTGGGCCAGGTGGAACCAGGGTGAATATAAATATCACTCCAGGGTTGGATTTATGAGGCCAATAGATTTACATGCAACCGGCTATCAAAGTTACCAGTGGAGAGACTGTTTAATATGCGGGAGACGGCAGGAGGAGGATTTATGACTCCATCATCAAAATTAGAGGAGTTTATTAAAGAAGCGATGGAAAGATTTGACGAGAAATTCGATTATGTTTTTTTTATCGAGCTAGCGAAGGGTGTTGGGTGGGATACTCCCCATATAAACCAGTTAAAAGGTTTTCTCTCCTCAGAAATATCTAATGCAGTAAATAAGACGGTGAAGGAAATAAAAGGAATGAAAAAAGAACCAAACTGGAAAATAGGTATATTAAGACCAGATATAGATACTGCGTGGTATATAAAAACATATAATTCTGCCATAGACGATGTTATTTCCACCCTAAAGGAGAACCAATAAATATGAACTACCCATACCGAGAAAAACAAACCCCAATTCAATTTCTGCTAAACACTTTTGACTGGCGGATGTGGAACCGAAATCCAGATTGTGAGTGTAGCTGGCAGTATTTTGGTGAAAAGTTAATGTGGATACCATTGGGAGGTTGCCCGTACCATGACTAAACCCAACACAAAAAAGACGGGGGAGAAGAAGGGTTGCCATCATCTCCAAACTAAAATGATACCAGTGAAATACGCCGTTGTCTGTAAAGACTGTGGAAAAACAATCGGCAATTTAACTAAGGTGGTTGGGAAGAAGGTATGAATCCTAAAATAAAATCCAGGGAGAGGTGGGAAGAAAATTTTGATGACTACTGGTTAAAAATGTTAGGTCAAGTAGTCAAACCGGATGACTTAATTGCGACAAGAGGAGAAATGAAGGAAAATATCCGATTGGCACTTCACTCCCAAAAACTCCAACTACTTGAGAGGATTGAGAAATGGGCGAAGAAAAATTCTGGTGATCCCGATAATGGTTATAATAACGAACTTGTGATTCAATTAGAAGACCTCCTCAAGTTAATTAAAGAGATGGAGGGAGAAAAATGAAAGGTGACGGATCGTTCCAAATAAGCCAGAAGGAACTTAACTACGATGTAAGAAGTTGGGCCATAAAGATATTGTGTGGTTTGGGGGCGATGGGATTAGGCTTGAAGTTGATGGGATGGTCGGGGGTTGGATTGGTGCTGTTTTGGATGGGGTGGTCGCTTATTAAATCGGTTTTTGAGAATGAGTAAAAGTGAGGGAACAGAATGATTGACAAGAACCGAGAAGTATATGAACAGAGAAAAAGGGATCGGCAAAAAAGAACTTGCCCAGGCCACTGGATAAACAGAGGCATGAAACTGGGAAACAAGAATTGTTACGAAAATGGATTTTGCATAAGATGTGGGGGGGAAGAGCCTATAAACTCAGGTGCTTATCAGGATTTGAAGATAATTAAACGGTAGTTGAGAGATTCGAACTCTCATTCCGACCTTTTCCGCAGGCTTTAGATTTTGCGCTTTCCACACAAAGGTGTTGCGGGTCGGGTGTTTCCTACGCCTTTCACTAAACTACCTAATGGGCATTCTACCTCTTTTTGACAACCAATGCCCACTTCTCTTGCTTGTTTCCATTTTCGTCTATGTCCCACCAAATTCCTTCAAACAGCTTCCGGTGCATTATTTTAAGGGAGCCAATCCACTCTGGATCTTGAAGCGTCACGGTGTCCTTGGTGGCGTTACTAAGACAAGAGTAATGACCATCCGCTTTGGGGTCAGGCCCACTCATCCAATTGACTATGACCGAAGCCCCACCATCAATCTCGTTTTTAAGTTCATCTAGTTCCTTTTGTACCCACTCCCCAGTTAGCCCAAGCATGGCCACACCCTTGAGCATATCCTCGCCACTCATTCCCCGTTCCTCGTTCATCCCCGATTCCCAGGCTATTTGTTTTTGACTGGGGTAGTAATCAGTTAGCTCATAACAGGCCCAGGAAAGGGCGGCAGGTCCGCACATGTTTGGCTTGTATCTTGGCTTAATTATTTCTGGCATTGGTTGGGGTGGTAAACCTATGCAAATTTTACTCAATCTATGCAAACCCACTCATACTCTAAAATCTGGGGGCAAGGTAGGTTGTTTAGCTCGCCGAATCCTTGCACAGGGTCCCTTACGAGCCTGTATTCGCCCTGCGGATATTGCCTTTCGGCCATCACCACCCCAGATTTTAGAGTACCCAGCCTTGACTCAAGTTATTTTACACCCTAATTCCTCCTCTGTTTTGGTTCATCAGGTTTGATAGGTAAATTTGATTTGTAACCTAGTAAGAAAATTCTGGCTATAAGCCGCAGGAAAGCCTTTGGGTCTATCACCCACCCTCTTTCCACTATGACATGAGAGACTTCTTGTCCCTCGTCAGTTTGGGTTTCAGCCTTTACCATTTTTGGCTACTTCACTTACCAGTGGCTCAAGGTTGGTTATTAAGTAGCCGAGGTCATCAACTTTGACCGGCCTTTTTTGCATACTCCAAACCGATGCTCCCCCACCATAGGGATATTCACTAGCAGTCCAGGGAAAAGCCAAATCATCTACGATTCCGTCATTGTGGCTGACAGCATAGATAATTTTATTCATCGGTTTAACATTGTAGTTATACAAGATGGCTTCCAGTTGAAGTGGATCGCTGGCCCACCGTCTTCTGGACTTCTGGAATCTGGCTTCACTCATGGCTCCTGGTGACAATTGTTTTCTCAAAGCATGAAAGTCCCCAAAGCGGTTTTCCTTTAGAGCTAGTCCGTAAGCCGATGAGATAGACATTCCCCTTAACTCGTCTATGGTCGCCCATAGCCACAGGGGGTTGCCCTGTAAAGCCAAACCAGCAGTTACTTCCAAAGCTCCTATTTGGGCCGAAGGCTCGATCTCTTCCGATGCCGTATTCTCACACACCGCTCTGGTCTGGGCCACATGGGCCAGTTCGTGAGCTAAGGTAAAGGCCGCGTCCGTCTTAGCGAAAGTAGAGAAGGGTAATTCCATTCTTCCATTCACAATAGCGTAGTTGCTACAATCGCTCCTCCCCAGTACATGGTTGGCACTGTCTCCATCTGGCCAGACCACAAACTTCACTTCCCTTGGCCATTCGGCGTTAGGGGTAATCCCTTCATATTGAAACTGGGGAATCAACTCATATGCCAACCCCGCCAAAACTTTATCGTTATACTCTATTTTAGGTTCAGGAAGTTTGTCAAACGCTCGATCAAATCTCTTGGCGAGTTGGGCGGCTTCATCAAAATCCAGCTCCATTTTGTAGTCCATCTCGATCTTAAGGTTGGGGTCGTAGTATGTTTCTTCTTGATTTCCCAAGTAATCCATCGCTTTCCTTACTCCGGTTCCCATCAACCCGATTCCGGCTCCACCCAAAACGGCGGCTGACCGGATTAAAAATTCTCTTCTGTTCATTTACTCACCTCCTTTTTATTTTACTCCTATGTTTCATGACGGGAAATTTGTCATCGGAATTGGCCCCCTGATACTTTGCGACCACAAACCTGGCCAGACCGGCAAACCAACCGTCGTAAGTTTCGTTCCAATAGCTTTCCCCCCATGCGGTTTTATCCCGTCTTTCAGCGTGTATCTCTTTGTAAGAGTTCTTATTTTGAGAATACTGCTGATATGCCCTAGCATCGTCTTGGTGAATAATGGGGGAGTCTGGTTCCACTTCCCCGACAAGCCCCCTTCCCACATGGTTAAACTCATCTAGCGGGACCATGTTTTCCGGCCTGTCGGGGTCTTCGCCAGCAAGTCTAATAGAAGCTCCTTGTGGATAAAGATGGTGCCATTGAGTCTTGCCCTTAGACTTTTGAACTGCCAGTCCGTCGCAGTCTTCAACTGGCATGGCATTGGGAATCTCTCCGAATACATAAGTCCATGCTCTTACCAGCCAGTGTTTTTGGGCAACGGACAGGCCAGTTGGTTCTATTGCCTTGGATTGACCGTCCTCACAGAAGTCTTCGTTAAAAGCTTTTTTCCAGTTACGCTCAAGTTTCACGCGTCCTCCTCATTCCCCCTGTAAAAAGGGCTGGTTTTTAGTTCTTCTAAGTCGTCTTTATGTGCCAGATAGAAGATTTGGGGGTCGGGAAACAATTTTCTTAACCACTTAATTACTCCCAAACCCAACAGGGCGTCGGTCAACGACCAATTCTCGCCTTTATAAAGTTCCACAATTTCATAGTCATGGGTAACGTTTTCGACTATAGCCTCTGGGGCGAGGGCGATCTCAAATTCGCCCCTTTCCACACGTGGAGAAGTGGCGAGGTGGGTGGGCATGTTACTCCAGTTTTTTCAATAGGTTGAAATGTTTACGACAATAACCCTTATAGCCAGACTTTGCCCGGCACTTACATATTTGGCATTTGTGGCTGCTTATCTTCATTTATTTTTTGACTACATGATCGGCTGCGGCCTTGAGGCCCAGCGCGCCCAATAAAGACATGGCCAGCGCGAAATCCTGGTCATTAATATAACCCCAGTACTTCAGTCCACCGACAACAACCAAAAGAGCCATCGCGATCCAATGTTTATATCCTTTGACTGGTTTATAGTTCCAGATATTGTTCAAAAGTTTCATTCACCATCACCTCATTTCTTCTTAAAAATATTGATTAATCTTTCAATCAATAACCCAATTCCAGATGGGGAAATACTTTCTTGTTGATCTTCCTTGTCTATGAGCTTTTTAATTTCGGCGGTTATAACCACTTGGTCATCGGCGCAACCCAATCTTTCAGCCAAGGACTGCCTGAATTTGACCATCTCCTGAATCTGGGTGGTAAGACCGCCCATTTCGATGGTTATATCATCCAGGGCCTTCTTATTATCCCGAAGTAAGCTCTTAATTGCCTGAACTTCTTGGGTGCCAAAGGGTTCCCCAAGGTCTATCTTTACCTGATCTGGATTTTCGGGCGGCGTAGGGGATTCTACAGGCTGTGGGAGGGCTTTGGGACGCAGCCAGCCAGAAACTGAAAAGTAGGTATGTTTTTGAAAATGACAGACTGATCCCAGGGGATAGTTTTGATCGAATGAAGTAAAACTGTATTTATCTCCCTGCTCTGAGCAAATACCTACATGACCAAATGGACCAATACCATCACCCCAAATTACGACATCTCCAGCTCTGGGCGCATTGTCAGGATTGTTGGAGATCTTGGTGAATACGCCCGTTAGATAGGTTGTCCAAAGATCTTTTGCCCCTTCAACTGGGGGAGATTGTTCAGCGTTTAATACTTCTTTTACAAATTGACGGTATAAATCAACACATTGAAAGCCGTATGATCCATCGAAGTCTATTCCTCGTCCATCGTACTTCTCAAAAAATTCTTTAAGGCTCATATATTGAGCTTACGGCGAGCATAGTCCCAAACAGCGGTGAAAGCAACCCCGGCGATGCCCGCTATTATAGCCACTTTACCCATTATCTCCGCACGCCATTTTTCTAATGTAGACACTCTTGTTTCAACTGCATCTAGTTTTGCTTCGATACGTCCAACAACTTCGTGGACATCTTTTAGAAGTTGATAATCAGATATCCGTGTCATATTTAATATTGAGACAATAATTTCAACGAAGCCAACGTTTGGGGATCAAGGTTTTTAACGACTTTATTCAAGTAAGCTTTTCCCCTTGGTCCCAATCCCCGTTCGTCTCTCCCCCCGCCTGAACCCACTCTGCCACCTACGTTATATGAGGCAATTGCTTGCGCTAGACCATCTCTACTCTTCATGTTTTGAGATAAGATTTTTGCCGCCAAGTTTATGGAAAATTCTGGGTCATACGCTTGTTGACGAGTAACTCCGGGGTGTGCCAGAGTATTTATTTGAGCAATTCCAATATCTTCGGAGGGAACTCCCCCCTCATTAACGCTTCTATTATAAGCTCGGGGGTTAAATCCACTCTCAGTTTGCAGTATAGCAGCCAAAATGGCGGGGTTTACTCCATATCGTTGGGCCATTTTAAGAACGTATCCCGATAATTGGGGGGGGGGGTTCCAAGTGCGGAAACCGGGGACTTGGCCCATGGGAGTGGGCGTCGGAGGAATCGGAGTAGATGAAGGAACGGCTGTTGGTGCCGGAGTAGGAGTTGAACCTGGAAACTTTCTCTCCAGAAATCCCCGTGCATAATCTAAAACACCTGGAATGTCCTTATATTTTTCGGGTGTTTGGGTCCTGCCAATAATTCTTCCGACAAATTGTTCTAGTAATCCCATAGTTTCGTTTGGGTGTATAATTAAATTATGTTGTGGTTATTTGTTGGTGCTATGGTGGTAATATACACAATCGGGATTTTGTCTGGTGGGGAAGACGATACGCATTTATAAACCCAAGAATTTAAGTTTCGCTAAAAGCCAGGTAAACTTTTGTGCAATCTTGGGCGTTATATGCTGTAAACGCAGTAGGCCTATTTGTTTAGATAATTCTGGGGCCTGCTCCGCGATCACGTTTCTGGCTGCCCCATAGAGTTTGTTATATAGTTTTGCCTCAGCAGAGTCTTTTACCTTACCCGTTGCAGAATAGGCCCCCTTCCAAACATCAAACATCTTGGCCAAGAGCTTTGATGGCTTAGTCGCCTCGGAAATGGTGGGCCTTACTGTGTTCCACAGAGCCTTTGCTGCTGGCTCGTTGGTAATAAACTCATCCCCCGCAGCTATGACCGCCTTAGTGTTTATGGGTCTAGATTTTGCGGCAATTTCGGCTAGCTTCTTTCCCCCCCCTCCCAAGATATTGGTGAACAAGGGGCCAACCGTTTTCCCGGCCACCTTTTGCAAAACTTTAGGTAAGAAGGCGTATCCCGCAACTGACGTGGCCGCCTGAATATTCTCCGGTGAAGCAAGGGGGTTAAAAGCAACATTGGCCGCACCCCCCACGTCTCCGGTTTCCAGCGCTGAAGATATTTGTCTAGTTCTAGCTTTTGACCCAGGAATTAGAAAGTCTAACAGTTCTCCCGCGCCCTGCATGGAGCCTTGGGGCACTGGCGAAACACTAACTTGAGATGGCGCTTGTCCCGCTGCCGCCGATAAATCGGCCGCCAGGTTATTAAGCTTTTGTTCAACGACTTGGGGACTATCCCCGAAATTTGGCCCCAAGCTAGCCATGTAACGCCTAACCTCGGATTCGGGTGCGGCTGCCCCGGTTCTCAGCCTAAGCAATGTGTCAACAGTATTAAACAACGAATTATCAAAATCCCTCGAAAAGAATTTGCCTGGGATTTTTTGCTTAGTAAGCACCGTCGGATCCTTTTCATAGAGGCTCTTTACTTGACCTAAGGTTCTTAATCCAGATTCGCCCAAACCCCTCATTTTTGCGAATTCGACCCCGGTTTCCCTTTTTTCCTTTGGTTTTAACTCCTTATAAAGATCTAAGTATCTCCCCCCCTGTACTGTTCCAGCTCTTCTAAGGGCCTCCTGAAGTATCGGCCCAGAGATATCGCCACCTTCCTGCTGACTCATGTTTCCTACCGCTCTTCTGGCCATATTAAGCTGGATTAAACCCTTTCGTAACATCTGATCTATATTCGGGATCGTTCCAACCGTCGTATTCATAAATTTCCCCAGAAGAGGGGTCATATAACCTCGGGCGATTGGTTTGGGGACTACGAGGGGATTGTGGGCGAAGTTGCGCTTGTAGTGTAGTTAGTGTTGGCGTGGGTAGCCCACCACCATCCCCTGGCTTATATGTCTTGGGGGCGGTGTAGATAGGTTTCCCCGTAGTCGGATCAAATAGGGTGGTTCCCTCGCTAAGAGATATTGGTTCTCTCGCCTTAGCTGTCGCTTGTTGTGCTGTCTGTTGTTGGGAAATAAGATTTAATGCCTGACTTATTGACTCTCCAGGTGCTCCAGCCTGAAGTTGGGCGATGGCATTAAGTATGTTCCTTTTTGTTTCAGTTTCCTGCCCGGTCAATCCCGCAATGAGTTGTTCTATTCCCCGAACCCCTTCTTCTCTGGCCAAACCAACATCTCTAGTGAGGGGATTGATTTTAGATGTTAGATCTTGTTCAAACATCCCAGAAGACAATGGGATCCCCCGTCTACCATATTCTCTTGAGAGGTCGGTACTCACTCGTCCCTTCATCTCGTCTAGGATTTGGTTGTACCTATCTTTTAGGGCTTGGATTCCTCCCGCCAGCCTTTCTCTTTGTCCGGCGAAGGATTGTCCCACCTCTCCGGCTTGCGCTTGAAGCGATTGTATGGCGGGTTGATTGGCTTGCTGTTGAAACCCAAGGAGTTGTTTGGCGGTTTCTATGACATTTCCACCACCACCATTATTTCCACCCCCACCCCCACCACCACCCAAAAATTCCCTGGTCAATTCTCCTGCCCGCGGCCCCCTTTCGGCGTTCTCCGCATCAATTCTGTTATATCCACCCCTTGAAACCAATGTATCAGCTAAAGCACCCATAAAAAATGACGGGGCAAGACCCGTCTCTCAATTCGGTAATTAAGATGATTATATCACTTAACTTCATGCTAATGTTCCCGTACTAGTGAAGTAAAAAGTTGTCCCACCATGTCGGACAACCAAAATTGCTGATCCTGTATGAGTTTGAATAGCAAGGTCTCCATTTATTCCCAGAGCGGCAGATCCCGCGTTTATGTCAAAATTTGGAGTGCCATCAATTGTTGGCGTTTGAAGGGTGGGGGTTCCAAATATGGCACTGTCGTGGGTTCCCCCGGTAATGTCAGGTGTTCCCAAAAGTCCATTATTAACCGTGCCCCCGCCCGCATTCAAGTTTCCCGTTCCCACTGCGTAGTTGAAGTTAATTATATGGGTACCATTTACTTCATTCTGACCAATTTCTGTAGACCCCACGGCACTACTGGCAATAACTCTTCCATCGACGCTGGAGGAAGCTAGTTTTACATTTGTAACGGCCGATCCAGCTAATTTTACTGTAGTAATAGACAGATCAGCTATTGATGAGGTTCCCACCGCCCCCGCAGCAAGTTTAGTGGCAGTAACAGCCGCCCTTTCATTGTTCGAATTAAAAGTAAAACCGTCTACAAACTGGTTCTTTTCAATGAAACTGTCCTTACTGTTTAATTGATCGCTTAAATCGTAGCTCATCTATTTATCAAGTCCACATCTAATTCTGCGCCATACCACTCAAACCTAGCCGCACTTGAATTGTCGGATATTTTGTAAAAAAGGAATCTACCCCTTGAGTCAGACGGAAAGTGATATTCCACCACTCCATCTTTAGCCTGCCCTAGGCTTTGCCAGACCTTGTTTTCTTTGGTGAAAGTATCGGTTAGAGCTACTTGGACATTGGCCTCACATCCAGGGTTAAATAAGAACCTTCCCCAATTCCATTTCTTCTCTAAGAACGATCCACCGTGGATAAATCCTTCTAGGACCGCTTGTATGGCCGTGCCGTTATCGGTGACGGCTGTTCCTGCCATTTGATAACACTGACCATTTATGTCGCCGAACGCTAACTGTTGGCTGCCTAGGTTGTCTGCGTAGGAAAGCCAGGCGGTGGGTCGAGTAGCCAAACTATAGGTTCTCCAATCGTTCAATCTGAAGTCATAGGATAAAACGGCATTATTGATAGGTTCGTTAGTTAGATCGTCTGCTACCGACCCCACAGAAAGTAAGTAGTCGTACCTATGGGCAACCCCAGGAGCGTTGTCGAAAGCCGTACCAACTATTGCACTACCAGCATCATTGTAAACTAAGAGCTCTATTTTATTAGATACGATTTCCGGCTTAGCACCCCCAAAACCGAAGACACCAGATCTGTTTAGGTAGAAACTGAAATCTTCAACGTTTGCTAGAGACTGTGGGGAAGAAGGACCAAGATTGGTAGCAATGTCGATTAAATTGTTGCCATCGTATCTTAATATAACCCCAGAGTTCTTGGGCACCACTAACCTATCGTTGGACTTAAACGTTTGGTTTATTCTTCCAGGGCCCGGAATGGAAATAGAGGACGAGTCGCTTGTCCAGTCAGAGGGGGTCCCGGTGGTCGAGTAAAATTCTGACGATGCGGTTCCCCCAGCCCAGATCCTGTTTTGAAAATCGGTGAAGAATTGGGCCCTTGGTGCGGAGGTAGTATCGGTAAAACTAGTACCGTTGGTGGTATGGCGAGTTACCGCTGTCCCGTCGCCGAGGATCATAGTGTTCTCCAAAAATCCAGGGGAGGTAAAGGCACCATTTGTTAAAGTTCCATTACCGCAGATTGTCCACGCCCCCGTTCCTTGCGTTGAATAGTAAACTGATCCTCCAGATATTCTGTAATTCCAAAATTGTGTCCCATTATTAAGAGTGAAGTTAAATTGGCAAGTTACCTCCGCATTATCTGGTGTCCCTAGGTAAGTTATGAATCCAGGTCGTTTTTTCCAAGCTCCAATATGTGTCGGGTCACAATTAACTACCCGGAGAAGATCGCCGTCCGTGTTAAGGGGATTCTGTTTTAAGTTAATTCCTGAGACATTGGTTAACCTAATATCCGCCATTTTTAAGGCCAGAATTCATTATCTGACGTTATGTTTTCAACTAAATCTATCATTTGGGGTCCAGACTTATCTCTGGGGGACAGTTGATTAATGAAGGTGTTTTTAGACGCGTTGGCCACAATCATCATTTTGTCATAGTAGTCACTTTTGCTATCTTTAAGATATGCTTGAGCTAGTACATAGTCCACGAAAGACTTTGTATACGGCCTCAGTGGTAGGGGAAGCTCATCAGTATCATTAACCATCGTTGTGCCGAATCTATAAAAACTTATCCTTGCCGTACCCCCACTTTCAGGGGGTTTGACTTGAAAGATAGTGTCTCCCAGCCAATTATGATATGGGTGTACACTGGAAAATGTTTGATCTGGTAGGAAGTCATTGGGGTTTTTTCTTGTAGACAGGTAAAAGTCGTTTCCGTTGTAAGTGACTTCAAACCTTCTTATTTGGTTAAAGTCGGCAGTTGTTATGGTTCCTAATCCCGCTGTACCAAAGCCCACATCAACTGTTCCCATAGAGTAGTCTTCATTTGTTGAGATGGCAGCCATTACCATCTCATCTTTCCACTCGTTAACCCAGTTGTTTACAACTAAGTCAGTTAAGTAAGTCGAGCTCCACAACTTTTCTTTCACCCTTTCCCTCATCTTGGCCAGTGAATAAAAACTAAATCCGGCGGGGGTAATCCAGTCACTTTGGGCAGTATTTGAGCCCAATGCTGAGTTTCTAAATCTGGTTCTAAAAGCATCTCCAGAAGCGCCGGCAGTATCATCAAAAACGGTGAATAGGTTATCAGCTTGGTAAGTAACTGTTCCATCAGTTATTGCGGTAGCCGTTCCCGCAGTCCCGGTAGTAGACTTTTCGTATACGACTTGATTGAATTTTATTTGATAAACCGGGGTATCAGCTGGGTGAGCGAAACTCAGAGCGGGGGTGTTTACGTTAGTCGATCCAGTTGGGGTTCCTATTACTGCCTCAGATAGTTCTTGTCCCACCTCGCCGATCTGGATAGCATACGAAGTTGTAAATCCACCATTGTTCCTAACCGTAATGGATGTCGCGGAAGAAGCTGCTGATGTAGACAAAAAGGTCTTGGGTACTTCCTCGTGAAGATTGTTTGAGACTTTAATTAACATATTACAAACTTACAATTGACTTAACTTGGGGATACTCCCCAAAAACATTGTCAGCTCCACCATAAAGCACCGAGTTATTACTATATGTTGTTGTGGTAGAACTATAGGTGACAGTTGAAGTTTGATCCTGCGACCGGCGAGTCCTTTGAATAAAACCCAGGGGCTTGGGGTCAGAAGACTTTAAATTGTTTGGCATGTCATTTTCTCAACTGTAAAACTGAGGCCGAAAGCCAGTCATTAGGATCAACTATCATGCTTCCAGCCGAGGGTGACCCCTGAACAGCACAAATATAAGTTCCCACTGCCACACTGCTTACGTAGCCCCCCACACTCACCGCTTTCCGCTCATTGTTTGTTGAGTGTCTAAGAAGAATACCGTTAGCATTGGGAACTAAGAAAGTACCCGCAGCCGCAGTTCCCCGTAATCTGAAATTCATATTGACTCCTGCCGCACTACTATTAAAGGCAACTGCATAGAAGTTGGCCAGGAAATCGGCAGCTACGGTTACAGCAATAGTACCAGTAACGCCCCCCATATCTGCCCATCCGACGGTGACCGTGCCATCTGCGGGGGCCTGATTGAACAAGAGCGATCCTGTTGTAACAGCATTATTAACTAGAGCAGCTGTGGGAATAACAGTCGATGGTAAAATTATTGTTCCCGCCACAGTAGGAGTCCCCGCAGTAAAGTTGTTGTGAGTTCCTCCAGTTATAGCCGGAGTGCCAGCTGTAAATGAGTTATGGGTTCCACCCACCAACGTCTGGACCAAAGTACCCGTTGCTGCTACCCCCGTATGTCTCACAGCGAATTGTCCAGCTGCGAAGTGTTGTATTACAGAAGTTCCAGCCGTAGTTCCCAGGGTAGTTTCTATATTTTCCAGAATATCGTTTGCGTTGGTATGTTGAGTCGCGTGATCGGGGCTGCTGAGGACTTGAGTACCAGCGGGGTTAGTTAAAACATCGAGAGAAGCCGGAAATGAGGAGGCCATGTGTCATTAAACAAGAGAACCGCGGAACGAAAGGTCTACGACGGCATTTACCCCATGAGCCACAGTCCCCGTCGCCCCCGCTGCCCACAAATAAGACAACCCCGCACTCATCTGCCTGCCATAAGGACCAAATACTACATCCCTGAAGGCGGGAGTTCCCCCACCCGAAGTTCCACTGTTGAGAGGAATTGTGAATGTCGGGGTGCCCGCCCCCGCGTCAAAGGTACCATTGTTGTAGACCTGGAGATATCCCATTGATCCGCCAAATTGAGAGACACTGACTTGATAGAGAACCGTAGGATCGGCCGTAACCTGAGTTAGGGTGTTTGAACCCGCAACACTGTATGAATACGTACCTGGATTAGCAAAATCAGCCATTTATTACACAAAAAAAGAGACGGACCCTTGCCGTCTCAATGACAATAACAAGGTTATTATATCACACCTTTTCTTTTGGCAAGGGGAGAAGTTCGTCTTGTAACTGAGTCAAGAATGGAATCCAATGCTTTTCAACCAGGGTGTCAATATTAAAGTTATCCACAATCCAATCTCGGCACTCTTTGGCGACTTTTGCTTCATCTGTCTTTACGGCTTCGTACGCTTTCTCCATACATTCATACACGGATTTTGGGTCAGCCACATTCACAAAACTCAGGTCCGAGGTAAATCGTTTATGCATGGTTTCCGCGATCCATCCAGTTTTCCCCTCTATTACTAGTTCTGGCATGCTCTGACAGCGTTGCACGACGGTTGGAATACCTGTGGCTTGCGCTTCGATTATGCCGAGGCCAAACCCTTCGGTTTGAGATGGATGAAGTTGGATATTACAAGCCTGGTATTCAGTGGCAATTACGTCTGAGGTGGAATTAAACATTGAAAGATAATCATCAACAAAAAATGTTCTGTTTAGTATTCCCAGGTGATTGGCAAACTCTTTTATGGGGAACGACCCCGACCCACGCTGTTGAGTATGAAATAAAATAGCCGCCTCTGGGTGTTTATCGTGGAACAGCTTAAATGCTTCTAGGGCCTCTTGATAGCCCTTTCTTGGGGGGTTTTCCTTATTAGCTCCAACCATTGAGAAATAAAAATTGTCTAAGGGCAAGCCCAGTTTCTTTCTGGCCTCGATCCTATCTCCTGGTTTGAATATATCCACATCTGTACCCTCTGTAATGAAAGTTGAACTAAAACCATTCTTTAGGAGCAGATCATATCCGAACCTTGAAAAACACATGATTTTGTAGGCATACCGCAGTTTGTCTAGGACATTGGGGGGTAGGGGCTCTTTATCGACCGGGAACCACGGAATCCATGCGGGAAGTTTTGAAAGATAGTTCGGGTCTAAGACCCACACATCTTGCATTGAAAAACACACATTGGCCTTGAAGTCTCGACCATGAAAGTACATGCCATCCGACCCCCACGATTCACTCATAATGGGGTAGTGCTTAATTTTCAGTCCCTTAAACTTGGGGTTTAAGTGGGCAGGATATTCAATATCCGCTGGCCCTCCCTGGAGACCAAAAAAGGCGGAAATTGCGATCGGCCAACCATCTGCTACCAAGCGGAACAGTAAGTCGCGCATTTCAATTGAATACCCAGAATTTGCGTGTGGTGCATTGCTCGACCATAAAATTCTTAAGTCTCTTCTTTTTTTCATACCCCAGGGAACATATTTTTCTTTGAAATTGATTCGTGAAGCATGATTAACATTTCTTTCAAGGTCATTTCTGGTTCACCCGGCCTCATTTTTGTAAAATAGGCTGGATATTTTCCATCGCCTTTTAGTACCCACCCCATGCTCTCTTGGAAATAAAGACGAAAACCACACCGAATAAATAGTGGTTCTCTCAAACTTTCTAAGATGGTATCAATGGTCATAACTTTATTAATTTGTCTATATACTTTGACACCTCTTCTGAAAATCTGATCTTGTAATTCATTTTGTTGGCAATATTTCCACCTGCTACATGCCAGCAGACCAATTCCTTGTCTTCTTCAATGGGCCACTCGTCGTTTTTTGGTAAGATTACTTTGTCATCTTTTAGGATCGCGTTCGGCTCAAATTGTTTAAATACCAGGCCGTGCCACTTATTTCCCTCGTCCAAATCCCGAATCTTATATGGCCCCCCAAACTTGTCAGACATATAGAAAATCATCAGGTTAACGATATCCTGCTCCTTATATTGAAAATTGTTGAAATGTCCCGACATGCACAACTTGAGCCAGTGTTCAACAAAAACTTTTGACTTCATAACCACAAAACCACAGTTGGCATAGTGTGAGGGAGCTATATCCAAAAGCCTGACAGGATAAGTTTTGTCTTCTCTTGGGTTGGAGTTTCTAACTGTCGCAATATCCCAGTCCCCGTCCCAAATATGATCCAAGTTTCCTAGAACTATTTGGTCAATATCAAGTTTTGCAACGGCGTCATAGTCTCGGAGTAGGCCACTAGCAATTATGGGCGTTGCTCGATAGAAAAACTGGGGATCTCCAAGTTGTTTAACTTTTTCCTCGTCTATGAGGATTAGGGGATCCTGCGTGAATTTGGCCAGAGAGTTTTTAAGACCTTCGAAGTACTGCATGTTATTACGGTCTGCGATGGTGAAAAAAGCACGTTTCATATTTTCTGTATATGTAACAAAAATACCGTTTTGTCGTCTTCCCCTGCCACATAAATTACTTCGTCTGCTAACTTTCCAATATCTTTCATGGGAATGACATCGGTTGTAAAGTCTCCACTTCTCTCTATTAATTCGACCATTTTCTCTCTAAACTTTTTACTAGTCATTTTTTCTCCTCCACCAAATCCGTCACGAGGGTCTCGGTCGTCAGAATCGCACACGCTATGCTAGAAGCATTCTCTAGCGCACTTCGAGCAACTTTGACCGGATCAATAACCCCCGCTTTTATCAGGTCTTTTACTTCCCCATCAGTAACATCAATCCCCACTGGATACTTGTGTCCGGCCATTTTCTCCCTCACTTCGGCATAGTCTAGTCCAGAATTGGTTACTAAGATCCTAAATGGAGCCTTTAGTGCTTTCTGCAGTATTCTTCCCCCTTCGCTCTCAAAAAATCCCTCTACCCCCCTATTCCAGGAAGCGTTTTCATTGGCTATTTTTAGTAGAGCAATTTCTCCCCCGGCAACGATACCCTCTTCCACTGCCGCTTTAGTCGCATTTTTGGCATCAATAACCCGTTCCCGCTTTTCTCTAATTTCCACCTCCGTGGCTCCACCCACACTTATTACTGCCACACCCCCAGCCAATTTAGCCAATCGTTGCTCTTTAATGTCCGCATCGTAGGGAGAATTGGCATTTTTAATTTGTTCCCGCAAGTCCTCGATCCGCTTTTGGATAGCTTTTTTATCTCCTTTTCCACCCAAGATTACAGCTTTATCTCTATCTACGACCACTTTATCCGCCCTCCCCAACTCGGCAATGTCTACCGCCTCGATCTGCCTTCCAGCGTCTTCAAGAGCGGATGCCCCCCCGGTTAGAATCGCCATGTCTTCTAGTTCGTCTATCCTTCGATCTCCAAACGCGGGAGACTGCACAGCCACTACGTGCAGATTCCCCCGCAACTTGTTTACCACAAGAAATTGGAGAGCTTCCTCGACTATTTCCCCCGCGAAAATAACAATATTTTTACTTTTTGTTTCTTTTAAGAACTTATCAAGGAATGGAACTAGTTGGTGGGCGTAGTTCAGTTTTCGGTCGGTTAAGAGGATGTATGGATCTTCGATTATGGCTTCATTTGTTTCTCCATCGGTTTGAAAGTAGGGAGAGGTGGTCGAATATCCCCTATCAATCTCCATTCCCTGCTTATAAGTTACGGTTGTTTCATAGCTCTTACCGTCTTCGACACTTATCACTCCATCCTTTCCTACTTTTTTTAGTGCTTCTGCAACTAGTTTGCCAATTTCGGGATCAGCGGCTGAAATTGAGGCCACTGATTCCATTTCCTCATCGGTTTTGATGGGTTTTGCCATCTTTTTAAGTTCTTCAACCACTTTTTTTGTAGCCTCTTCTATTTCAGACTTGAGAAGCATGGGGTTGGCCCCGGCCGCGATGTTCTTAAACGCTTCGTTTACTAGGGCTTGGGCGATTATTGTAGAAGTAGTTGTGCCGTCGCCTGCCACCTCATTAGTCTTCATAGCGGCTCCCTTCAAAAGACGAACGCCCATGTCTTCTAATGGGTCTGGGAGATTAATGGCCCTCAAGGCACTGACGCCATCGTGAAGTATGGTCGGTGCCACATCCTGCCCCGGTGCCTTATCAACCGCCACGTTTCTCGATCTTGGCCCAAGTGTAGAAGCGGTAGCATCCGCAGCAATATTTATCCCCCGCAGGAGTTTTTCTCTAGCTGGTCCCCCAGAAACAACTAATTTAACAAACTTCGACATTTTGCTCTCCATTCAATTTAGACAAATGATCTCTGTATGTCCCAAGTTTATGTTCCATCCGCAAGTGATCGCTTCTGTTGGATACTAATTGTAAATTATCAATCCTATTGTCAGTTTTAATTCCATTCTTATGGTGGACTTCCTCATCGGGGTTAAGGTATCTTCCCAGAAACCTCTCCATAACTAGGTGGTGTTCTCGAACATAACCAGCTTTACTTGCCCTGGGATGGCCAGTTAGTTTAACGGCCTTATACAAACCGCCAGAAACCATCGTTTTACCACCATTCCATCTCGTGTTATGTTCGAGTTTTGAGTTCCAACCCATGCCCTTACACTTACGAGAGCAGTATTTGCCACGTCCACGAGCAAGTTGCTTACCGCTTATAGAAAATTCCTTTCCACAAGTACAAGTAGTCTTTATCTTGCCACCCTTCCAATTGGGGTTATTTTTACCTTTATAAGACCTTCTATTCATATCTTCCCATCAAATCAGCAAACTTAACTAATCTGTATTCTTTTTGTCCTTCTTTGACGTCTTGGCCAGCCCAGCGGTGGAAAACAACTCTATCTCCTTCTTCAACATTTAAAAATATACTTCTAACTTCATTCTGATTTATGTTTGGGAACATTTCATACCATTCAATCGGCGCCCTCCCAATTGCCACTATTTTCCCCTTTCCTGGTTTCTCTTTAGCCTTTTCCGGCATCACAAGGCCACTGGCCGTAGTTTCCTGGTCGTCCATCGGCTCGATAAGGACGAATCCCGGCAGTGGTTTTAAAGTCAACTTGGCCACGGTAATTCCTTTCTTTTAGCAAAAAATAAAGTCTGATGGTCTATTTTATAATGTCTTTCCCTTTCCTCTAGCCAGTCGAAGACGGTAAATACGTTAACCATGGGGAGGAATTGCATGTCATAACCCACATCAGCCAGAATAAGGGGAATATATTCGGGTCTCAGGGCATTAAAATAGTGCGCTTCCCCAACTATATAGTCTATTTTGGGAGCAACCCGTTCGAATGACATACTGGGGAAAACTACATATTCTGCACCCTCGGCGTCCATCTTCAATAAATCTACATGGTTAATTTCGTTTTCATTCATGAAATCCTCAAGGGAATACATTTTTACCTGTTCAGTTATTTCCCCATTACCGAAGAGAGACTCGCCAATCAGATTACCATCATTGCCTCTTAGATTTTCAATCGAAGTTATAGCCGCTAATCCCGTATGAAAGGGCTTGATATTCTCGAACTGTTTAGTGTTCATAACTAAGGCCGAAAAGTTCTGGCTATTAGGCTCAAGAGCGTAGATTACTTTCGCCCAATCTTTGAAATAAATAGAGGCCAATCCCACATTGGCCCCGCAATCTATTATTGTCATATCCTTTTTGATACGTCCTTTTTGGTAATGCTCCTGTTCAAGTATTTCCGAAAACTGATCCTCAAATTGTTCTTGGGGAGATGGCGTATAAATTTCTATCTTTTCTCCGTTATTTATATGGGGCCTGTGAAATGTACACTTATTCATTTTCTTTTGGCTACAAATAAGTTGGCATCATTTTTAATTTGTTCTACCGTGAAGCCGTTAGTCCTGAGTGCATCCTTAAACTGATTGGGGTGTCGACCAGACCAGGCGTGAGTTTCTCCCACTATACAGTCTATCTTTGAAGCAACTTTGGCAAACCCGTCGGAAGATACTATTTCCGTCTCGCTGCCCTCTACGTCCAGTTTCATTAGATGAACCCTGTCTATGTTTTCCTGCTCAAACAACTTGTCTATGGTTATGCATTCAACTGTTTCATCGCTTTTTTGATCTTTCCAGGTTGCCATGTGAAGGCTACGCATTGTCGTGTTGTCGATAGGGCCACCAAAAGGAAGGGAGCCACTTTTTATATAAATAGCCTTTTTAATCGGCGTGACGTTGGTGACGTTGTGACTGACCAGATTTTTATTTAGGCATTCAAAGTGTTTTTGGGATGGTTCAACAGCAATCACCCGTTCAAAATATTTAGAAAGGTACAAGCTAACTAACCCAATGTTTGCCCCAATATCCAACGCTAAAGTCCCCTCTTTAATCAGGGGTAGATATGGTCTGTATACCCCATCTTTCCAAATCTCCGCCATTTGATGCCCTAGCCAGTTTTCCTCGATACTTCCGTAGAAGAAGATTGCTCTTAGTTGATCCGGTTCCATAGTTTTCTCAAGACTATTTTGGAAATTATAACACATAACAAGACGGCGCAGTTTTCACCGCGCCGTGTTGTTTTATTATACAACCAGCATCACGCGCTGATTAAGGCTGCGGTGCCGATACTTAAGCCAATATCTCTCACGCCCGCTGCCGTGCCCGAAAAAACATTGTTCTTGTACATACTAGCTCCGCTTCCCAACTGGGTCACGTTTACGCCAGCACAGTTTTGGAACAAAACCGGAGTATCAGCTCCAGCTGCTCCACTGTATACGGAAGCATTCAAGGTTCCAGACTCCACATTAATGAAGCTGCAATTCTTGAATAGCATGTATTCAGTGTTTCCCGTGCCTCCCGTAAAGAAGGCGCCAGTAGTAGCCTGAGCATCCATCACAAATACCGAGTCATGAAACTCTGCTCTCGAAGGTCCGGCCGTCCCAGCCAAATTGACTAGGGGCGTTGGTCCCCAAGAGAAGTTTCCGACCCAACATCGATCTAACCGAAGTCCACGAATACCAGTTGCCACGTCACCTACTAGTTCAAAGACAGGCGCAGTTCCACCAGCTGCCGCAGCATTGTTGTTTTCGACTGTTACGTCGTGCAACCACAAATCGTGCGGTGTACCAGAAGAAGCTGTCCCAGCTCTGAAGGTGGCGGTAATAGTACCAGTCGCGGCGGTTCCCGAAGTTCCAAGGAACTTAAGGCCACCAATCTCGCAACCAGCGCCACTCACCAAAACCAGTTCAGTATCATTCACGTCTGCTGAAGCAAAGCCATCAAAAGTCAGACCATTGTAGGTCAAAACTCCTGGTTTATGCCCCAAACCCAAGATGTGAACTCGATCTTTATTCAGATCCCAAGCTGTCCCCAATCTCCGAGCAGTTCCCGCGTCAGTCGGAACAACTAAAATATAGTCATTCCCGTTATCCTCAGCGGCATCAGTTGCCGCTTGAAGAGTAAGTTTGACGACGGAATTACCCAAAAGATCGGTTCTTTCCCTGTGATCAGAATCGTTTTCAGAAGAAACCCAAAAAACCTCACCATTTGTCACGATACCCGCGTTGCGGATTTCAGACAAAGGATCAATTTTATAGGTTGTAAAATTTCTAAAAGGATCTCTACTCATTTAATACTTCACCCCCTCACTCCATACTTCTTCTTGATATAACGAAGCATGACAATCTTTTGAGCCGGGGAGAGCCGTATGATTCGCCCAAGCTCGTCAAGTGATAGCCTTCCGTACTTTTTCCTTCTAGCATTTTTTTTATTTCTGGCCACATATTTATTATAACGGCATTAACTGTCCCTGATTGGACATTCGGCTCTTTAACTTCTCAACAAGGGCGGGGTTAGACTTTAACTGTTTAACAATTTCCTCTCCCCGTAAATAGGCTAGGTGCCTTCTACCGAAGTATTGCTCAACCGTAGATACTCCCTTACCCTGGGATACGTTTTTCAGATATTGGGCTGCCGCCGATGTCCGTTCTGATAGGTTGGCTTTGTGCTCACGTTCCCTCTTGCGATCTTGTTCGTCATTCCATACGTCAACCTCCGCTATTACACGGGCGTTGTGAGCAGGATCGAACCCCGGATCACCGTAAGGCTTTTGCTCCATGAACTTAAAATCCTTTTTAGATATTTTGGTATCCATGCGGGAGTGTGAGAATCGAACTCACCAACCCTTCTCCCGGTAGATGGTTTGTTAGTGTGCGCACACCGTTGGCAATGCACAAACCATCCAAAAGCATTGTTAAGCCGACTTTCGAGTCTGCTTGCCGTTTGCCGCCGGAGCAAGACAAAGGACGTTTACAAACCAGTGCATTACTGCCTGGTATTGTAAGGTGTTCTGCAAACGCAGAAGACCTCCGCCACTTGGATCTTCCATCCAGCTGACATCGGAAACCTGACAGATCTTCCAGGTACTAAGGTTGATTAAGAGAACCTCGCCATCTGGAACATCATAGTCTCTAAAGACACCGACCACATTTCCGCCTGCCGCGAATTCAAGACCTTTCCATCCACCCAGGAGATCGGCCTGGTTTACAGTCCTTCTCATGGCTGTCAAAAGATCGCCGTACTTTCGATTCAGCGTCTTGTTGACCAAGATGATGTATTTGTCATTCGCATCAGCGTACTCTTGTACGTCACCGTCCATAGTCTCCAGTCTTGCGAGCGAGAGAGCCTCGCTGACAGAGCCGAAACTTGGAGTCCAACCTACAACGTTACGAGCTAGACCCGCGTATGTGTTTGTACCGGTTGAAGAAGAAAGAGCCGCGCGGATACCCAGAAGTTCTGAAGTACCTGCACCTGCGCCTCCACCATCAACAATGTAGACAGCATCATCCGCCGCAGTCACAATTGCCGTTGGAGCACCGGAGACAATAGAAGTACCCGTTACACCCGTAAGAGTACCGATTGCCGCCGCAGCTGTACCAACACCAACGATTTGATCTACCGCGAAGTATTTAGTAGGAGAAATATCTCCATTGATACTTCCATAGTAGTCAACTGCCCGACCGTCATCGACGGTACCGTAGCCAGCCTCGGAAGTCGCAATCGCTTCAACAGCGACGGTACCCGTTCCGACTGAGCCACCGGTCGTACGCACCTTGGAAACTACACCATCGCCACCGCCGTACAGCTGTCTGTTTACCTGTCTAGCGAAATCGTTAGAGAGTTTTTCAGATTGAGCTTGTAGGGCGCCTTGAACAGCGAGAGTGTTGCTTTTGGACGCGTCGATTGCCAATTTCGAGATATTCAAAGCCCCGGTTATTATCTCCACAGAGACAGTTGCCCGAGAAGTATCGCGACCACCTCCGGCGTTGACAGTTCCACCGTCATTCGCCAAGTTAGCCACTCCACCGTGTCGGGTTGTATAAATCGGAGCCAAAAACTCATCGTTCATGACCATCGTATCAGCGTCACGCTTAAACTGGTCAAGAAGAATAGTCTTTTTAGGAAAATTATCACGGACATAAGGAAGCATTACCTCTTTTAGGGTTGCTGTTATGTCTGAAATCAATAAATTAGCCACATTAAATCACCTTCGTTCTGCCTAAATCGGGTACGTCTAAAAGATCGTATTTAACCCCAATCGGCAATAGATAGGTGAGTTTCATACCCCTTGGCTCCTCGTTAAAGAATCACGGATGGCTTGAGCTAGGTTGTCTCTCGTAATAGGTTGGGGTGGAGGAGGAGCTTTAGCTCCCGCTGTCGGGTTGTCCTGGGTCATGAACCCCGCTGGTTTAATCTTTTTGAGTTGCTCTTCCTTCCACTTGTCTATCTCGTTTTCATACATGAGCTTGTAGGCTTTTTCCGGGCTTTTAACTCCGTTTTCATCCATGTACTTCAAAAGATCTTCCGGAGTCGTTTGAGGTTGGCCTTTTTCTTTAGCACCATCAATAACACCCCTGACGTCCTCAATGAGATCTTTGGCGGCTAAAGCGTTAGCAACGGCCTTATTTACTTCCGTGCTAAATGTATCATCCGTCACTATACCCAATTCGTGGGCTTGTTTGCGGGCCATGACTCGAGCTTCTTCGGGAGAAAGATCCTGACCTTTTTGGGCCTTGGCATCCAGGTCTTTCTGCTTTTGCTCTTCCAGTTGTCTAGCCTGTTCGGCCTGGTTCTTCTCGAATTCAGCTAGTTTTTGAGACTTTTGAGTATAATCAGGGTAGAAGTCCTTAATTGGCCTATTCCACTTAGTTTCATACTCCTGGGCTGTTTCACCCAGTCCGACCAACTTAGTTAATTCCTCTTGAGAGTATTCTTTTTCGCCTAGTTTGATTGTTTGGGGTTCTTCCACTTTTTCCTCCTGCTTTTTATCGAAAAAATCTGACATTCTTTTGTTCACCTCCCTTCCACATACTCAAGCTCTTAAGTTGAGTAGGGTAATTTGGCAACAAAAAAACGTCGACTTTCGCCAACGTCTCAAGGTTGCTGTACCGATTATAACACATGATATAATCGTCGATAGATTGTTATGGCCAAAGTCTCTGTTAAGACGGTTGATGACCTTCTAAAAGAAGCCCACTTTCGTGATTCATACAGAGCGCTCCCCAAGGGCAAGACATTCAAAGATCTTTCTACTGTAATTATTCTTCCCATCCCCGGTCCTAAAACTGAAAAGAAGTTTCTCAACTGTAAGAAATGTAAGACCAAAAACGAATACGAGTCTTGGTCGTTCCAGGGTCTACATCCCATGTTTGTCGAAGCCTATAAGCGTTTAGTCAAACCCATGAACGTCCCCGTGGTAGAAATGACGCCCTCGGGCTACGAAGTTGGGGACGCTTACAACAAAGCTATTGAAATGGTTTTAGCTTCACCCGGACTAAAGGACTTCAAATATATATTGACCGTAGAATACGACAACATCATTCCATTTATACCTAATACCCAAGGCCCGCTGATGATGCTATATGAGACCATGGAGAAGGGATTTGATGCTGTCGGGGGGCTATATTGGACTAAAGGCAGTCCCTCGATGCCATTAATTTATGGTGATCCTAAAGAGAAAAGAGACGCGCCCGCCGGAATGTTCAAAGTGAGAATGGATTGGAAGCCTGGAGACATTGTGGAGTGCAATGGAATGGGGATGGGGTGGACACTATTTAAGCTGGATATCTTCAAGGACAAGCGTCTCAAAAAGCCCTGGTTTCAAACGATTAACGACCATTCCGACAAGGGCCCCAGACTTTATACACAAGATTTGTCGTTTTTCGAGAAGTTTCGTGCCCTTGAATATCATTGTGCAGTGGATACTAGAATTAAATTGGCCCATTTAGATTTTAGATCCGGAATTCTATACTAGATATGACAGATTATTCCCACCTTCCACTGCCCCAAAATAAAAAGGAGTTAAGGGAATATGCTTTAAGGGCGGCAAAATATCTAAGCACCTTTCCTGAAGAGAAAGATATATACGCAGGGAAAGAGAATCTCCCCGCTCTCCTAAGAAGGGATGGACAAATTCTATTAAAATACTTTGAGAGCGAATAATATGCCCGCCCCAATTACCAATAAAATTACCATAGGTGACTTAATTGATAAGCTCAATTCACATACAAGTTTAGCCAACGAAAAACCCTATTTTTACTTGACTAAAGGCCAAAAAACTACAAAAGTAGATATTAGTGGACGTGAAACTCTTAATGATATACAAAATATGTTAGACAAAGTAATATGCCAGCTATAACACTGCCAGAAAACACATTAGACTACGATTCGACCGTCTTACTTGACCCAGGCGCCTTTCCCTCAGACTGCACCCATCCCGCTGGACATTGTTTTGGATCAGATGGTGGAAGTGGTATGCCCAACAATCTTAAAGTCGCCATGGGTCGTGGGGGAGGGTTCGAGCTGTGGAAGTTAAACGCACAAAAGACTAAGGTGTTAAATAAGTATAAGGCAGAAAGATGCCAGTACTGTCAAAAAATGTATGTCCAAGAAGAAATTACCACTTAAAATAAAAAGACCTAAAAACTGGTTGGGCTATGACCTTGGCTGTGGAAATAATTTGGGCGGAGGGGATAAAAGTTTCATCGGCGTAGATATAATCAAGAAAGGCACCCAGGCCACTATCGAGTGGGATTTATTTCACAACTTCCCCTGGGGATTCGCCAAGGACAATTCTGTGGATGAGATATTTTCCAGCCATATGCTGGAACACTTGCCACACGGCGATGGATATCATGACCCTTTCTACCAATTTTTCGACGAAATATACCGTATCTTAAAACCCGGAGGCATTGCTAGATTCGTCTGTCCTTATTACTCGTCTGTACGAGCCATACAGGACCCCACACACATGAGATCAATCGGGGAGCCCACTTTCTTCTATTTATCCAAGAAGTGGAGAGAATTAAACAAATTAACCCACTATCCCATTACTTGTGATTTTGAGACTATTAAAATTGACCACGCTGTGTCAGAGGAGATGAATGGGAAGGCGCAGGATGCGGTGGCTTACCAAGCTATGCACTTTTGGAATGTAGTTTCAGATATCTCAGTTATAATTCAGAAGCCTAAGCTGAAATAAGAAAATAGGGGAAAGTATAATCGTTAAAATCCGACTGTCCCAATTCCTTACTTAGATTGCTAGTGGCAATAGACGCTGGAAACGCACTTGTTGAAGCGGTAAAGTGTCCTCTCACAAAAGGTCCCCCATGGGGAATTTGGCTTTTTAAGCCTCCCACGCCCCCCAGCGCAATGACAAACAAATCAGATTGTCCCGATGTGGAAGACATGTAGCCAAAATACCAGTTTCCCGGCGTTATATCCTGAGTTGCAGAGGTGTTAAGAGTTATCCATGACAAAGCATTGGCTCCAGGATTACTGGAGAACGATGCACTATTTGCCAGTGATAAGGTGGATCCGTTTAGAGAGTAGAGACCCCAGGAAATACTCAATGTTTTCGCCGTTGTCCCAGACGCACTCATTAACATTGCCAAGGTGTTAAAAGATATACTTCCCGGCACATAATATCCATATAACATCAGGCTGCCAATGGCAGCGTGCGGTTGAAAATTGGTCGCCTGCGGTAAAAGGGGGTGATTACCGAAAAAGTTTAATCTTACACTTGCCATGTTTAGGACGATATAATTATTATAGGGACTTCGAGTTCTAGTCCCCCAGTAATATCGAGGTCAGAAATCGCTTCAGAGAGAGGAAGGGCATTGGTTGTAACGGTCCCCCAACCACCAATAAATCCCCCAGGGAAGGCATTTCCAGCAATAGGAACAGTATACTTCATAATAGAAAAGTTGGAACTCGTATTTGTGCTGGCGAGAATTCCCCAAAACCACGTCCCAGGAGTAATATTCTGAGTTTGAGAGAATGTACCAATAGAACCGTACATCATGTCAGAACGATTGCTCGTTGTCCAAGACCCACTGTTGGCCAAGGATAAGCTGGAGTTAGTAAGAGAGTAAAGACCGAAAGAAAGAGAAAGTCTTGCCGCTGTAGCACCAGGACTCAAAAGAATATTAAGAGTGTTCAAGGAAATACTGTCTCTGAAGTTCATACCAAAGTAAGACATTGACCCAGCCGTAACCACTCGATTAGCTTGCTTAATTTGATTCACACTAAATTCAAAATTCAATTGTGGCATATCACGCAGTGATTATAATGTAAGGTTGTCTAATCGCATCGCTTCCTGTTATATCTAAATTACTGGTTGCAATACTTGCTGGCATTGCAGCTGTACTAGCTGTCATTCTACCCATTAAAAATCCTCCTGGAATGGCATTGGCAGGATTTATTGAACTGTTTCCGAGAGGTTGCCATCCCGCCGTACCTGATGACGAAACTAGATTAAGAGCAAAATACCAAGCTCCAGGTGATATATTTTGGGTAGCAGAAGTAACAAATGACACCCAACTTGTACCAGTTGTTGTAAATGCATCTGTTGCCGAAGCACTGTTGGCTAATGACAAAGTAGATCCATTAAGCGAATAGAGTCCAAATTGTATAGTGTTCGACCTTGAACCAGCACCAGTATATCGGGCAAGGATCACAACGTTATTAAACGAAAGACTAAGTGGAATATTTACTGCATGAACACTCAGCGTGTTTGCGCTTAAACCAGGGAAACCTTCTCCCAAATGTCCAGGAAAATTCTCAAAGAATTGAAGTTGGGGGTCGGCGGCGGAGGTACCAGCTGCAATCTCTGCCCCCACCCGAAGAAGCGTCATCCGGGACATAAGATTAAGGACTCACCCAATAAGCGATGTTGAAACTGGCCGTACCGGCACCATTCAAAAAGTAAGCCAGTGTTCCGTTTGCAACGGTTCTCAGTGGTGGGTTAAATATCTCAACATATCCACCACCCGCCGGAACCCACCCCCTGGCCATTACCCCAGCGCCAGTTGACCCAGCCACATTGTCTGCCACCCCACAATCAACGGTGCCCGTGTGTCCCACCACCGAAATCCTTGTAACATAAAGGAATGTCCCCGCCCCAACCGGTGCAACCAGCGTTCCCCAAAAAGCAGCCCCGGCCGTCCCAAGGGTATTTCTATAAAGCAAGACGCTGCCCGCATGTGTGTAGTTTATTCTTACTGTCCCGTTAGTTAAGTTGGAAACGGTCGTTACCGTCGAAACGAGAGTGGTCGTCCCTGTCAGTATATTTACCGACCCATTTGTCAAATTAGAAACAGTTGTGATTAGGGGGATGGTTCCAGTATTTGATACCAAACTAGCATTAACCGTGCCCGCGTTAAGCATGGCGACATTCGAGAGAGAGCCAGTAGTCATGGTTCCCACCGTCATTACAACAGACCCGTTCGTTAAGTTGGATACCACCCCAACACCGGGCAAAGTACCTACGGAGGCCAACGTCCCCGTAACCAGGTTATTTACCACACCCACCGTTCCCAGGGTTTGTTGTGTCCCAGTTGCCACATTTACCGTCGTTCCGCCACTTGAACTCGACACAACTACCGTACCCACATTAAGCGTACCGGACACCATTTGCACATTCGTAGTTCCGCTTGCCCCGGACAAATCTTCCACATACATGGCTCCCGTGGCTGGATTAACCCCTATTGGTATCGACTTGGCCGTCCCTGCGGTATCAGCTGTCCCCAAAGTGCCAACCACCCCCATAACTGTCGGGACTTGGTTATCGTCAAAGTGGGCGGCATTTACGCTCATAGGTTAATCTTTTTTTCATTCTTAAACGGAGCCATCGGACCTTTTTTAGCGGGATTGTCTAACACGTCTTCTATTTTTCTCACGAATATCACTCTCCTGCCGGTGTATCCTTTCACGGCATCTATTATCTCCGCTTCCATTCCCTCTCCCTTAAAAAACTTCCCCAACTTGTTCTCGAAGTCATAGACATTGGAATAAGTAGAGTCGGGATCGAATATAAACGCGTATTCTAAAAATGCTAATTTTTTCATTTCATCATCCCCCTCGCCATTTTGACGTGGTCACTAGAGTACTTTTTACCGGATAGTTTCTTTTTGGCTTTCTTTGCCATAGTAATACCCTTGGGTGAATAAGCATAATGTTTACCGTTGACTAGTGGCATTATTACCTCCTTTCTTGGCTTGAATAGCTAATTTGGCCTTCTCCATGTTTTGAGCCTCTTGCTCTTGCGCCCTAATTTCATCCCCGCTGAGTTGAATACCCGCTTGGCCCGCCAACTGAACCTTACCCTGTGCCGGGAGATCTTTAAAGGAAATCGACTTGGATGGCTCTTTGGCTTGAGCATCAGCTACAGCTTCCCTTCCCGCATCCCCAGCGTCTTTTAGCGCCTCCAGGGTGGAAACCTTGCCCTCTTCTATCCTTTGTTCGGGTGTGGGTAGGATTCCACCTTTAACTAGGTCGCTTGCTACTTCCATCATTGCTACCTTCATGGTTTCTAGTTGTTGATCCATCATTTGCCCACTAGCACCATATTTATCCATTGCTTCCATAATTTCACTCGCTGATCCAAATTGATATATTTCTAACAATTTCCTAAAGTATTCTTTGACAACTTCAGGGGAAACCAGGTTGAGTCCGGCCAACCGCACAAGGTAGTCTCCCAATTCTTTAGCCGCCATACGCTGGGCTTCTCTGGTATAAGCCAAACCGCTTTCCACTTCAATGTCTACCCGGTAGTCTCTCTTAAGGGGAATAGCATCTAGGGGTTGACCTTCGTCTAGCTTTAGCTCTTTCCTCTTTTGAAGTGCCGATGCGCCGATAATGTCAAAATACTGCGGTTCACCCTTTTCCAGGTAGTAAACAGTTTGGGGCTTAACAAAGTAGTCGTCGGCATAGTCAAGCATCTTTTCGGCTATCCTTCTCACTGTCCCCTTAACTCTTTCCATTGGGATAGCCAGGTTGGCAAACTCACTCTCCTTCAACGATTCTATAGCGGCATTGGCTTTGACTCCTTTGGGAAGTTTACCCAACGCCGAGGTCGTCACACCCTGCTCTTCGATGAGGCTCTCTAGCATATTCATAAAATTGAATACGAATGGGGGAATGCTTGCTATTGGGTTTTGGACAGGAGGAGTCGTGCTGTATTTGAATATCTGTCCTCCGGCACTATTGGTAGGTTCAGTTGGCTCTCCCGTCTTAACAGACCACGAACCTGCCACCATTGTGTGTAAAAAGCGTTCTACTCTTGAGACAACCAGATCCAGTGATTTATTCTGGTGCTTTAACCGTTCGATTAACGGAACCTGATATATTGGCCCCGGCTCAAACCTCAAGTCAACAATGGGGTATCCGGGTAAGTTCAAGTAGCTATCTTTCAGGGTCACATTCCCCGCCGCAAATACCTGCCGCATGACCATGTCACCCCTTTTATGTCTCTTCAATATCTCGCCACCGTCTTCCTGAAGTCTGATCCTGGCTTCGTTATCACTGTCCAGATATTCTTTAATAAACGCCTCTTTCTCGATAACCGTGGAGGTTGAGTCCGTACCCCCCAACCCACCATACCGGGACTTGGAATACGCCTCTTTGATATCAGATGACGCATACCTGTTATCGGGATTAATCTTTAAGACCTCTTCTTGATCAAACCGCTCATCAGCTTTAATTTCAGATATAAGACGGGGCTTGCTCTTTATGATGTGCGGACAATCCTCGACTTCATTTAACGATCCGTTTAAATGAACATCGAAAGCATCAAGCACCATATTGTTTAGAGTTTCCTTTACTGGGTCAGGCCAAATTTCAATAAAAGAAACCCCGTGTTTGGCTGTAAGTAGAATCATGAATGCCAGCTTCTCGACTAATCCCATTTTCTTAAACTCCTCACTTATCCAATGTCCAGATGCCTTGGCTATTCTCTTGGCTTCTTCCAACGCCTGCTTATACTCTGGGTTAGGAGCCATTGTCGTTTGCCCGGTATTTGGGTCTTGGGTGGGAATACCGGGGAACTGAATCGATGAAACCTTTTCGGGATATACGACAGAGATAAAATTTCGTGAAGTTAACAAGTTTGAGACCCCCCTAATCTGCCTTGAAGCCTTGGGAATGGATCTCATTGGAGCCCAAAGAGTCGACGCTTGTGAAAGATCCACAATCT
>ERZ1292642.150-Hain-H14-01um-R1-150-length-44486-cov-6_pt1 | contig 44486 bp, 60 predicted proteins | sample MGYA00564403_ERZ1292642 | MGnify/ENA primary metagenome ERZ1292642 (study PRJEB36523, sample SAMEA6512643) | groundwater metagenome | collected 2019-01-09 | study: AquaDiva: Metagenomics assemblies of 32 groundwater samples
CCCGGAGCTTATCTGGCGTGATCCCTCCGACTACCTCACGATGGATGAGTTCCTGTGCTACGTCCGCGCATGCGCGTGGTACGTCCCGGACTATGAAAAGGACTATGCGGAGGGGAAGGTAGATCGAATGAGTTACTCAAGAGTTCAATTTTCTAAATATTGGGGGGTTCTTGAGGAGGTGGAAGCAGGGCGGAGGATACAAGAAATTAAGGGTGAACAAGTAGACATCCTGAACGAGCCACAAAAGTTCGTGCACGCCCGGGTGGTTGATCCTTGGCCAGCACGAACAATTTACTGGGTTGATAGGGAGGGAAACGAACAAGAATATCTTGACGCCTAACCCATAGCATGATATACTACCCCTATATTCTCTTAATGGAGGTAGTATATGGCAGCTAAGGACCCTGAGAAAAGGAAAGAATACGCTGCGAGAGGGGCACGGGGGCGATGGGGGGAGAAGACCGAACAAGAACGTTTTGAGGAGAAAGTAAATCACGGCGAGGCAACAGAATGTTGGCCGTGGAAGGGGTGTCTCCGTGCTTATGGATATGGACACTTTCGCTTAAGTCACTCTGAGAAACTTATAGGCGCGCATGTGTACGCCTATCGGTTAGCATACGGAGAGGCACCGACCGGCCTCCACATTCTTCATAAATGTGACAACCGCGCCTGTTGCAATCCGGCGCATCTTTATGCTGGCACTCATGCAGATAATATGCGGGACATGGCTGAGAGAAACCGTAGCGCACATGGACATAGAAATGGGCAGGCAAAGCTCCGAGATGATGAAGTTGAAATGATTCGTCGTCTCTATGCGGAAGAGACGTATAATCAGGAGGTTCTTGCTGAGATATTCAGCATTACTCAAGGATCAGTTTCTCGCCTTGTCAGAGGACAGCATTATCAACAGGGAGAGGAAAATAGGAATAAGGATTTCAGGAAAAAGCACAGCGGGAAACGATTGCTGTCTGAGGCTAAGGTTGTACAAATCCGTCAGCTCTACAGCTCTGGTTCTTACTCTATGCGTGCACTTGGGGATTTATTTGGGGTGAATGATTGTACCATTCACAATATTATCCATCGGCGAACCTGGGCACACGTTTCATGAAGGCAGAAAATATTTTCCACAAAGGAGGCGCGTATGCCAGTCACAGTTGCCAAGCAAGGCGGGAAGTTCAGGGTAGTTGAGCCGTCGGGGAAGGTCGCCAAGAACACGGCCGGTACTTCGGTAGACGGGGGCGGGCACGGGAGCAAGAATCAGGCGCAGGCCCAAGCCCGTGCGATCAATGCGAGTATCAGCCGGAAGAAGTGACTGATGGCCCGCAAAGATATTTCAGACTGTCTTGTCTGTCTCGCGTTTTACGTGCAGGACCACTATTGGGACCGCTTTATATCAAACCGCTCCTTATTGGCCCAGATTAAGCCGCTGCGGAAGAACTACGCCGAGGATTGGCTGATGTACTGGACAGGCGAGCCTTTCAAGGTTGTCTTTTCCGCGATGGAAAGAACATTCGATAGGGGCTATCTAGAATATGGTACGTCGCTGCGTGGGGCGTGGCTGGAACCGAAAGGGCAAGATTTGCTGACAGAGGCGTTAGGGGTTGAGTTTCAGCGAGACGAGCGTCAGCAGTGGTATTATAACCATATGAAAGCCACGGATAGATAAACGTCAGAAAATCTTTTCCGCGAGGGAATATGAAAGTCCCATTCGAGCCAGTCTTTGTAGACATGTTTTCAGGCAAACTCGTGCTAAAGCTCGACCCTCCTCATCAGCAGGTACTCCCCTATTTCCCACAGTATGCGCTAGACAGTATGATGCCGGGGACGATCATAGATTATAGTAACCCCAACAACGTCACGGGGCATCAGCAGCGCGGGCTGATAGTGGCGTGGGCGCTCCGCGCTTTCACCGAAAGCGGCGGCTACCCAGGCGTAGACTTCGGTGGTGCTGGGGTACTCACTCCTGGCTGTATCTCGGTAGATCTCTGCGGCTCTGGTGACGAGCATGGAACGTATGGCGGGCATTACACCGGGGTCCACATTAAGGCAGATGCGGCGCATCTGGAGAACTTCGGCAGCGACTCTTTCTCGTGTGTTCTGTCTAGCCATTTGGTGGAGCATCTTCCATGTACCAGGCTACACCCCGGATCGACTCCTCCAGAACGTCTCCGGACCGGCTGCCCGGGGTTTGAGGTCGCACCTATCCTACGAGAATGGATACGAATCGTCCGCCCTGGGGGGTTGATTGCCGGCATTCTTCCAGACGAGGCTGCGGCCAGACGCGGCGGCTCTTCGGTGTTCTTTCAGGATGAAAGTCACCAGCATGCGTGGACGGCGCAGGAGTTCTACGACAACGTGCTGATGCAGCTCCTGGATACCTGCGAGCTGGAGGATTTCGACTCGTTGAAAAACAACTTTTCGTTTCAATTCTGCTTGCGGAAGAAGTAATATAGTAAGGAAAATTTAATGCCGGATCAACCCATTTGTAAAGGTTGCCAGCGCTGGAAGCAAAGAGACGTTTACGTACTCTGCACCAGATGTCGAGACGTAGCGAACACTTTGCGTACTTTGACATATAAAGTCAAAGATAAAAGCCCAACTATTATATGCATGGAATCGTCGTGGCAGGATCTCCCAGAAGTACAGGAGGCGGTAGCTGCTATTTATCAATGGTATTTAGTCGGATCACGTGCTGTCACTCCAAAGTTATTACGAGCAACAGACGAAAAGTCTTTTGCTGAATATCAAGCATTCCTAGAACAAAACCCAGATTGGGAAGATCAACACGACTCAGACCCAAAATGGATTGAGGTAATCACGAAATGAAGAAGATCCCGACTCTTTTTCAGCGCAACTACGAAACTGACAAACTCGTGCGCAATGAAGTGACCCCGGGATGTGAGTGGGTACTCGCCGGTGAAGTGACCCCGACGCGTAAATTTGATGGAACAGCTTGTTTGGTACAAAACAGCAGGCTATACCGACGGTACGAACTCAAGAAGGGGAAGGTCGCGCCGCCTGATTTTGAAGCAGCGCAAGAAGAGCCAGATGTTGTAACGGGGGATACCCCCGGATGGGTGCCAGTTAGTGCAGGAGGACCGGATGATAAATGGCACCGAGTAGCGGCAGCAACATGGTCAGACTTCTTAGGCAAGCCGTTAGAAGACGGACAGACGTATGAACTCTGTGGCCCGAAGGTGCAGGGGAACCCGGAAGGATTTATCACGCATGTTCTCGTTCAACATGGCTGCATTACAGCCGATGACTGCCCGCGTGACTTTGATGGTATCCGGGAGTACTTGGACAACCATACTATCGAGGGGGTCGTATGGTGGCACCCGGACGGAAGGCGCACGAAGGTGAAGGTGCGCGACTTCGGACTATGGCGTCGATAGGGGGGCTCTATGCCAGAATTCAAGGAAAAAGTGCGCATTGATGATGTTGAAGTAATACGCGACACTGACAAAGCCATCCTCTGCTTGATAGGCGGCGAAGAAGTCTGGCTGCCTCAGGGGCAAATTGATGATGATAGCGAATGCTGGCAGCAAGGAGATACTGGGCTACTTGTCATTTCGGAATGGATCGCCCGACAGAAGGGACTGGTAGAATGAGGCTGCTTCTGTTAAGCCACCAGGAAATGGACTTTCTAGGCGCTACTATCACGGTTGGTGCCTACGAGAATGGGCATGAAGTATATGAGTGGCCATACGTGCGCCATCTACATGGGGGCACGGATGACGACTATATTCTGGCAGATGGGAAACAGGGACTTACCGGCCCGCCCGGATTTATGCGGAATCCGCTACCGGAGAACTACCATACGGATGAAGAGATCCTTGACCTGATGCCGACGTTCGACTTCATCATCGCGCACTCGACCAGGGATTACGCCATGCGGGCATTGCGGAAGGTGATTGACCGGCTCGGTCACATGCCGACCAATCTAATTCTTGCAGAAGGGGAGGACCACGACAATATAGACCAAGCGCTGATTGAGCACTGTCGGCCACTGGTGTTTTTCAAGAGAGAACTGGTGCGGCAGGGGTTAGAGCCATTTGATCCGCACCGCTATGTAGATGGCACGCCGGTGTGGCCTCTCCAGTTCGGGGCGTTCACACGCTCGTATGATGGACTAGACATCAATGACCAGGAGAAAGACTTCGACCTCTTTCTGGCTCTTGGGATCACCTATATGCCTCGCAACGCACTCTTAGGAGCGTTCCTGAGTTACGGAGTTGAGCACGGCCTAAGCCACTACATTGCGACTAACCACGACTCACCGATCCGTGCCAGACACCCATACGCGGATAAACTCCGAGGAATGCTTGATTGGTCAAGGTATATCAGGGCGCAAGCGTGGTCGAAGATTACCGCGTCCATGCGCGGATACGGACGCGACACCCTTCATGCATGGGAGGCGTTCAGCTTTAACACATTTGTCCTCTATGCCGACCCTGGATTATATATCCCGCACCCGTTCAAGAATAATATCCATTGTATACACTTTGACGAGCGGGCCTGCAAAGATATCTCGGTACTATTAGATTTCTGGTTGCACGAAAATAGTAAGGATCGGCGAGAGATGATTGCGGCAGCCGGGAAGGCACGCTGTTGGTACTACCACAGTACGCAAGCTAGATTTAAATATGCCCTGGCTATTGCGCAGACGTATCAGGAAGGGCGAGAGCCTGACCCAGAGCAATACGAACTGTAGAAAATATTTTCCGTAAAGAGCAATCTCTTCTTATTATGAAAAATACAATAGCGATGGCATGTAGTAGCTGTCCAGAAGATGGTCATCTTCCTGGATGCGAACTACTCTTGTTGCTCACCGTGAAATATGGCGACAGCGGGCGAGGCATCAAGGGAATAGCTGAATTGTCCGGTGGTGGTGGCTACTTGTCCGACAATGCCGCTGCCGCGTGTGATCGATGGTATGAGAGACTCCATGACATGTGGGTGTCCGAAAAGCGGATGTATCTCGAACCTTCCGAATGTGGATGGTGCGATGAATACGCCTAGATTTGCCTACCTCATAGGAAATGACATCTTAGAAGGTTGGAGAAGGACATGACACAGAAAGAAATCGCGGATCTTGTCTCAGTTGCAAAAACTGCACGGGAACCGAGTGAGAAGGTTATGGCCCGGGCATTAGAAACAGAGCGCAATCGCATTTACGACTTGCTCTGCTTCCACTGCCGGGACGGCAACATACCCGAGCCGAAGATAGACAACACTCGCTGGCTCCATCGCTATGGGAACAAGCTTGGGTCCTTGGCCGAGTGTAAAGCCTCTGCTCTGCGGGCGTACTTTGCAGCGGAGGAAAAACAGTGAGTTTCGTTATTTTAGCCGTTGGCCCTTGGTATGCGGCGAACGCATTCAGATACCTAATAGACGCATTCGAGAAGATTGATGGGTGTGAGGTCTTTCGGGTCGGGCCAAGCTACAACGATCATGCGGGGATTAATTGGGGAACAGACGTGGTGACCCCCGATGTCCCTTTATCTCTAGCGCGGCCCTGGTGGAAACTTCCCTACTTTACCGAACTCTGTACCAGATCGGTCGGGCCGCCTGACCTGTTGATAGTCAGCGAAGAAACCTACCAGACCAAAATTTTCCCAGAGATACGTCTCCCAACAGTGCTCATCTCTTACGATGGCTGGCCCAACAGTTTTGCCCGGCGGGAGCTGTTCCAGCCAACCGTGGCATATACAAACCATCCATACGGCATCCGGGCGCATCCGCGCACAGAGGAAGCCCCAGGATGGAAGTACCTGCCTGGGGCGGCGGCCCCGTGGATTCATAAGGACCTAGGGTTAGAGCGAGATAGAGATTTTGCTCTGTTTGCCACACCCTATGGACAAAGACCGGTGATTTGCCAAGCGCTTGTTGATCGTGGCTTGTCCGTCCGATCGGGCTTGGTTGCGACGGAGCAATACGTTAAAGAATACAACCGAGCACTCTGTACGCTCCATAACTGCAACGCGCAAGAGGAGGTCAAATTTCGCTGGTTTGAAGCCGCCGCGATGGGCTGCGTCAACATCTCCGACCATACCAGGCTTTTCAACCGTCTCGGCTATAGGCCGTGGGTACACTACGTGCCGGTTGCAAACAATTCGGCGGATGACGATCCGTGGCCAATGATGGAAGCCGTCTATAACCAAGTACAGTGGTTGAAGAGCCATCCAGAAACCGCGCTTGCTCTGGCTAGAGCGTCTCGACACCAGACGCTCAGTTCCCACACATATTTTCACAGGTGTCAGAAAATATTTTCCGATGTTGGGTTTCCTGAGATGGCCGATCAAGTGCAGGCGTTCATCACGCGCCAGCCGTGGTATCAACCTGAGCTGCCGTAAATTCGCTTGCGATTTTGCCCATATGCTACCCTTGAATAGAGGAGTGGCGTATGGAGAAGAAAGTTCCGGTGGCGTTGATAATCCCTCCGAGTGGGTTCTTGGCCTCGGCTAAAGTCTTCGTGAGCCTGGGTATCCTTCGCGTGGCGGCCTGTTTGGAGCGTGCAGGGCACCCTGTGTCAGTGTTAGATCTTAATGGGGTCTCAAACTATCTGGAGGTTGTAGAAAGGTTCTGCGTGGAAACTGAGGCGTGCATTTTTGGGCTGACCGTGGTGACCCCACAATTCCCTGCGGCCGTGCGGATCGTAGAGGTGATTCGGGAGGTACTTCCTGGTGCGCGCTGCATCGCTGGCGGCCCTCACCTCACCAGCATTAACGCTGCTGCGAAACGAGAACGAAAGATGCACATCCAAGGCCGCGCCCAGAAGGCTCTCCAGTCCGTCTTGGAGGCATTTGACGTTGTCTGTGCTGGGGACGGGGAAGAGGCTATCCTCCTTGCTCTCCAGCCTGACGTTCGGGGCCTCATTGACGCTGATGATCCAGACTCCGCCCTCTTTCTCCAGCCCCAGACTCTGGATGACTATCCCTACCCGAGCCGCCACCTTGTCGATCTTAATTCTTATCAGTACAGAATAGACGGGGCGCGGGCCACATCATATATTTCGCAGTTGGGCTGTCCATTCCCCTGCGGCTTCTGCAATGGGCGGCTCTCGCCTAGCTTCCGCCGGGTGCGGACGCGGTCCTCTGATAATCTCAAGGAAGAGATACGTCAAATCTACCGGGAATATGGATTCACAGCGTATATGGATTACGCGGACGAGATGAATCTCTACCCCGACGTCACGCAGGACATGCGCAAACTTATTGACTTGCAGGAAGAAGTTGGGCAGCGTTTTGCCTTCCGCGGGTTCATTAAGAGTAACATTTTTACCCGAGAGCAGGCACGGGCATTTGCCGAGGCCGGAGTGCGTGAACTCTGTGTTGGGGCAGAGAGTGGGTCCGATCGGATCTTACTCAACATTCAGAAGAAAAGCACCCGTGAGCAGAATACTCGCGCCGTCGAACTCTGTCAGGAATTTGGTATTCGGTGCAAAGTATTCTGCTCAATTGGGCACCCGGGGGAGAGTGAGGAGACGATACGGGAAACGGCCGAATGGCTGAAGGCGGTTGCCCCGGACGATTTCGATGCCACGGTGATCGTCTGCTTTGGGGGCACCCCCTACTACGACTTCGCAGTCGAACACCCAGAACAGAAAGGGGTCTGGGTCTATGAAGCCCCGAAGACAGGAGACAAGCTGTATAGCTATGACACGGACTTTAGCACGGACATCTCCTACTATAAGGGCATTCCCGGGCAGTATCAGAGTCTTGTCTTTACGGATTTCCTCAGCCCTGAGCGTCTGACCGAATTACGCGACGCACTCGAAACAGAGGTGCGTAGGGCGCTCGACATCCCATTTTACGAGGTCACCCCTGCCAGTGCTTATGAACATTCAATGGGAGTAATAGACTCAGGACTTGTGCGTCATAGCCCTCCGTCTCTTGTTCATGTTTAATACAGGAGTCATTAGCGCTTTTTCTATAGACCACCCACGCTTAAAACGGAATAAAAGTGTTACAGGTCTCAATCCTTTCGCATTTGCCCAATCAGTTAATACTTTCGTTTCGCCACGAAAGGTTATCCATCGAAGGTTGCGTTTATTCCTACTTTGTTCGGCTCTTGTCTTCCAAGCACAATTATCCTTGTAATATCCCCGGTCATTATTCAGCCGCTCTAGAGTGAGTTCGCGGCTTGGACGTGGCCCCATATCGGCAATAAAATGAGCGAAATTAAACCATCGTGGGTCTTCAATGGTAATCCCCCGCGCGCCATAGTTTTTGTACCCCTTGTTGCGAGGATTTCTACAACGCCCTATCATCTGTGCCCAAATGTGCCACTCCGGAGTATGTCGCAACCCATGCGTAGTGTTCCGTTGAATCAGGACCTCACGGAACAGACACCCACAGCTCCTGGTGTTCCCACTTTTCAACGCTTCTCCCGATACGATTGGGAGCTCTCCACATTGGCACATGCAATGCCACAAAAATCGCCTCAATGTATCTCGTTCTTCCGCCAAGCGAATGACGGTCAGTCGCCCAAAGACCTGTCCTGTGATATCAATAAACTTACCCATGCTGCTTGTCCTCCCTTGACAAGTGGTTTTGGTAGGGCACCCCTAGCGCTCGTAACGCTGGGGGTGTCTACTCTTTATAGCAGGGATTACAGCGACAAAGCAACTGGACGAGGGAGACAGCGATGAAATTCCTCATCGTTACTGGCTGCGGCGAACCGCAGTACTCGACGAACGCCTCCCTAATTGCTGCATTCAAAGCGCTCGGCTGCGAGGTCTGGGTCTGCGGCCCTGGCTACTGGGATAGATGTTTCGCCGATGCCGAGATGCCAGACCGTCCGTACCCGGAGCGGTATACTTACCGTGAAGTGCTTGATCTCTGCCCGTGGTCACCAGACCTCATCTTGCAGATTGAGCCGCACTTCTTCTTATCCGGGCCGAAGCCCCAGGGGGTGAAATCCGGGTTCTTATTCACCGACCCGCACCGTGGGGGGGCAATGCAATATCAGATGGCCAAGGAAGGACATTTCGATTATGTATTCGTGGGACAAAAGTATTTCCTCCCGTTGTTTTTCGATGTTGCTCCGCGGGTATATTCGTTGCCAGTAGGGTTCGACTCGCGGCGTATTCAACGTGACCATTCGCAGACCCCGCTTGTTGACATCTCTTTCTGTGGGCAGACCGGCATAGCCTTCATGGAGTACCTTTACGAAGATGATATTGGGCGATATGCGACGCACCCACCGGCACGATTGCCAGCAGGACCGGAGCGGTACAAGTTCTCAATTCATCCAGGCTATGACTACGCCGAGCGTGCTGAGATGCTGATTCGTTTGTGCCGAGACTTTAGTGTACGAATGTACGAGCCGATTCTGTATAACGAGAGATATCAACAGACTCTTCAGGTCGGGGTGGTCGGCTTCCACCGCTCTTTGCTCAAGGATATTTCTATCCGTTGTTTCGAGGTGATGGCTGCCGGACGTGTCTTGATTACCGACCGTGTGCCATTCCAAGAGGAGCTATTTCAGGACAGCTACCACTGCCTCACCTACGATACGTACTTCAAGCCGTTCTTCCAGAACTTCGACTTGGAATATGAGCAGGTGGCGGCGCAGGTACGTCAAATACTACGCTCTTCCGATAAGGGAGGATCACTTGCACTACGGGGGCAGGACTGGGTATGGCAGGGACATACATGGAAGCACCGTGCCCAAACCCTTCTGGATTCTTTATGACCTTCGATGAGGTGCTCTGTGTGCTCTTCCCGCCTCCATCTGAGGTCGAGCGACCAGACTACTTGCAGTGTCTGTATAATTACGCCACCATGCTGCCGAAACCGGCCCTGATCGTAGAAATTGGCTGCTTCCGTGGGTACTCCACGGTGACGATGGCAGCAGCACTGCAAGGGACGGGCTCGCAAATCATCACGATTGACCCGCTCTTTGGGCAAAGAGCGTATCTTTGTCCCGACGGAAACTTCTATGCCGCTGCCGAGTCCATGCTCTTCCTGCATATGCTGCTGGCACGCTGCGGCTTGGACGGAATGGTGAGCTGTATCCCGGACTTTAGTTGGAACGTACTCAAGCGCTGGGACGGGCGGGCAATTGACCTGCTCTTCATTGATGGGGAGCATTCATATGAGGCAGTCGGCAAAGATTGTCAGTGGATGCAGTATGTGAGGCCCGGTGGGTATTGTGCCATAGACGACTATATCGCTCCGGTCTCTGAGGCAGCCGAAAAGTATGTTGACGCACACTCAGACTGGCGGATATTGCATCGCAGTACCGACCCGACCGATGGAGAGATGGTCGTAACGCTGTTACAGAAGGAAAAGGTCCGAGACGGATTATGAATCTTAATAAATTTAGAATTTTCCTTGAAGGATCTGAGCCCGACGGTGTTGATTGTCACTCGTTCCCCCCAGATAAAGGGAACGGGTCATCAATGGAGGTAGAATCAACCCTGCTTCTCTATTCTCTGGTTAGAAGATTACGTCCGCTAGTTATCTGCGAGACGGGCACTAATTTCGGGGCGTGCGCTTCAGCACTAGCTTTGGGATTAGAGGACAATTGGATGGACTACCGACATTTCTCTAGTGGGTATGTTTTTACAGTAGATCAGATTGATTACCCGGAGAACGAAATCCTCTGGAACCGTCTAGGGCTTCAAGGATTTATTCAAAAAGTTATAGGCGATAGTAGGACAGTGTCGCCACCCCGCAATATAGACATGCTCATTTTAGATAGCGATCATGACACGGACTTTGTTGTAGAGGAATGGAACCATTACCGACCATTTCTTAACTCCCGGCAGTCCCTCGTCGCCGTTCATGACAGTCGTTTAGATGTCCGGGCCACTGCCGCTATGCGTATTATTGTCGCGCAGCTTGAGTCTGAAGGCGAACAATTCGGTTATGTCCCTCTCCGTAACATGCGCGGCCTGGATCTCATTCAGCTCCGCGCCAAGGAGTAAGCAATGAGCCTACAGCGAACCTATAACGCGGAGCTGTCCGATGAGAACGGAATGGCGCTCTCTGTTGCCAAAACCAACAAGTCAGACCATACCCCCTTCCCGATCCCTACAGATAATGATTTCAAAAACGAACATATAAAGGAGCAAGATTTCCTTCCGGGTGAGGAATTGCGCAAGATTGCCGAGGACCTGATTTATCGCCCGTCTCTCCATCTTGCCCACTTGGACCGGATTCCCATTTCCTACCTGTGGAAGCAGAAGGGTGGGGCCTCGCATGGAAAAGAGACGCTTGGGAAGTGCCAAGTGGCTACCGGACTTGTCAAACACTTCAGCGAAGTATCGTTCGTGATCTGGCTTGCGGCCGATCATCTCCGGGAGAGGAAAGCTACCAATACGTTTGTCGAGGCGTGCCTTTACCACGAACTGCTCCACATTGAAGAAGACGAAGATGGAAAGCTCGTGCTCCGTGACCATCAATTCGAGGGGTTCGTGGATGAGGTAAAAGCATTCGGGCTTTGGCAGGAAGGATTGACTAGGGCCAAGGAAGCATTTTTTCAGGCTGGATTATTTGATAGAGAGGAGTAACTATGGAAACTTCCCCGTCCCCGATCACAGTTGCCGCCACATCAATGGCCCAACTATTTATGGGAATCTACCGCACGCTCGTTGCCGAAGGGCTCCCAGATAAGGACGCCTTGGCTGTGGCCACACGTGTCATGGATGTCGCCGTCCAGACCATGTTTGGCGCGCGCATGTCAGCAGCGACCGAGAAAAGCGGCTCGATGGATTCCTTGCTCACCACATTGCTCAGGAACGTGCCGGTCGGGAAAGCGTAGAAAATATTTTCTATGGACACCATCTCTGACGAACTGCTCCAACAGTTTCCGGATTTGCGCTACGATCAGCCACGTGAGCCGTGGAGGCTCGACTACCGCTTACCTAATAATATAACAGGCGCGCAAATGACCGCCTTCCACTATTACTGGGCGGTCGGAGTCTGTCAGAGTGCACAGATGCCCGGGCTCTCGCTGGTGACTCCGCGCCTGCCGTATTGTCTATGTGCATCTAACGATCCCAAGCGTGAGGGAGTCCAGATCTTTGCCGAGCCAAAGACCGCGTGGAAACTGTTTGAGCCGGGAAGTTTTCCCCTACTGGTGGTATCGGCGGCGTTGCCACTTCTCCCATGTGGGACACTACCCTCGGAGGCGACGCCCGAAGAACGCCAACGCGCCCGCTGTAACGGTAGTGAAGTGGTCAAAACCATAACCCAATGGGCTTCCTTACTCATACCCAAAGGGGTCATGATCGGTATCCTGCTGGACGAAACCTACGCCCGCGAGGGCGGGTGGAACATCTTCAGCAAGGGCAGTCCCCAGCATGCGTGGACGCCGGAGCGCTTCGAGAAGCATATCGTGAAACCGCTCGGTGACGTGCTAGACCTGATGGAATTGGATACACTGGGCAACCGGCTGAGCTTTAACTTTGTGTTCAAGAAAAAGGAACACCCCAATGAAACACCCAGATAGCATTTTCGATCTCTTAACCAGTTCCGGCTTCGACATCCGTGAGAATAAGGACGGCCCGTACTTCTACAATCCATCGACGAGAATTCGCATTGAAGCCAAGGCGTTAGAGAAACATACGGTAGAAACTTTTAGAAAAATGGCCCAGGAAAAGGGCTGGCTGGGGAAAGAACGTATTGCTCTAGAGACTGACCCGTTCAGCCAGCATTCTTGGGGACAGTCCGCATTCGTTTCTACTTTGGCTGTGCATATCAGCAAACCACTCTCCCAAGAAGATATTAACAAGATCAACGAGTGGCTACGTAAACCCGGGCATATTGTGGTGAGCGCGGAAAGACCAGAAGACGAAGAAGTCAGCGCTCTGCTATCTGAGCCCTATGGTTTTCTTGAAACATTACCAGAGAGGAAACCATCTTCCTAAGGGCCGCTCCCACCAGAAAATATTTTCCCGGCCGTCTTGACTATAAAGTCGTTTTGTCGCAAACTAAAAGAGTAAGCAAGTTGCGGCTAGCTTTCCCCTGCTACGGAAGGGCACCGGCCCGTAGGACGCGAATCCGCGAAGAACTACAGGCCGGTGTTTCAGGGACTTGACTTTCTTGGCAGATAAGGTACAATTAGCCGTATTGGGTGTTCTCGTGGCTAGTTTGTGCAGCGGCGGCCTTTGGATGGCAATCTGTCCGGGGCCGTTTGCTTTTTAGCCATGTAGATTCTTCCACGGCAGCGGCATCCCCTCCGTAGGGATCGCCAGCCGGTCAGGTTTCCATTCCTGCGGTCCATGTTCCTGCGCCCACACAGCCATCCGCTTGATCCCTTCCTGCCATCCGACCTTCTCTTCATACCCGAGCAGCTTTTCACTCTTCTCCCACGTGACATAGGCAATCTCCACCTCGCCGTGGCGGGGAGGCAGGTAAATGATCTCCGGGGTAGGATACTTGGGGAAGTTGGCAATGATCTCCTGCGCGAGGGTAGTAATAGTGATCGGATCTTTTCCCCCTACGTTGACGATCTCGCCGTCCGCGACCCCGATATCCGCAGCCCGGACAAAGGCCGGCAGGCTGTCCTCGATATAGCTGAAGGCGCGGATATGCCCTTGACCGTAGATATACAGCGGCTCCTCACGCATGATGCTGTTCATAAATATCGCAGCAACATTCCTGAACTTATCCGTCATGGATTGGCGTTGACCCACGCAGTTATGGGGGCGGATAATCGTATAAGGGAATCCGTGGGCACCGGCCAGCATCTCTAGCATCTCCTCACTCGCCGTCTTCATTGCTCCGTAGATGTCTACCGGCTGTCGCCGCGCAGTCTCCGGGCAGGGAACTTTCCCTTTTCCGTACGTACTCATACTGGAAAGAAAAACCATTTTGCTAGCACGGTATTTGACCGCGAGTTCAAAAACAACCGAAGAAATAAGAGCGTTGGCCCGAGTGATCTTGTAGGGATCGTAGAAGCTCGCCCCTTCTCGCGCATTTGCCGCGCAATGGTACACCACTTCCGGCCGGTGCGCTTGGAATATCTCGGCAATCGCCGGGTAGTTCCCTAGGTCCTCGTGGAAGAACCGCAGCAAGTCCCGCGACTGCGAGAGATGAGTCGGCAGGTTGCGAATATCCCCGCCGCTCAGGTCATCGACGCCGATGACTATATCGCCCTGCTTGATGAAAACTTCGGCCAAGTGGCTGCCAATGAAGCCTGCGATTCCAGAAATGAAAATGCGTCGCATATGAATCCTAATGTGTCAGTAATGGAGTCGGACAAAAACTTGGAGACGGACCGCGCCCGTTCCATGTTTTCACTAGTCCACGTTTCAAAAACTCGCCGCCGATATCTACGTTATTAGGAGAAACAATATCAGCTACAACCCGCTGGTGGTACTTATCTGCCTTGACATTGCGTAAAATTACTTCAGTCCCGGGAGGGATTAGCTCTCGCATTGCGTCACTAGCTTGCTTGCCGAGCTTTGTTTCTGCTGGACATTGGCCGGCCAACTCTGGTGCGTCTATCCCAGCAAGGCGCACCTTGACCGGGGTAACAAGAAAGAGCGGTTGCGCGACCAGCGGCGACCGCCAGATAACCTCCAGTACCCAGACCGTATCTCCATCAACGATGGCCGTCACCCAGGCGGTTGTATCCTGCGGAGAAGCCTCTGCAAAGAGCGAGACTGGGAAAAGAATCATCAGCAGGGTGAAAAACCATCTACGCATTGAGTGTCTCAGCAGGTCCGGGCTCAATCAGATGAAAAGGGGGCGTCAAGATCTCATCAACCATGCCATATACCATAGCGCGATGTTCGTCAAAGTAGTGCTCTGCTCCCAGAAAATATTTTCTGATCTCTCTAGGATTCCGAATGGTACTATAACGAAGAAAATGGTCAATCAGCCAGCGTTGTGTCCATTCCTGGTTTTCGTGGCGTCCGAGTGCATCATCGTACTGGGCGGTGTTATCAGAGAGGTTCATCCTATGCGCCATGAACATCGTATTAGGATACGCGAGCCGTTTCTTACCGGCAATAAAGACTAGCAATCCAGCCGAGTATACCTGACCTAACCCAATGGTATAGACCTGTGCGGGGCAGAGGTTAATGGTCTCGATAATGGCCGTGGCATGGCGGATATGGCCGCCGGGGGTATTGATCCAGAGATGGATAGGAGCAAGCGACTCGGCAGCTAAACCGTACATCTGTTGAATAGCTCCTGCCGCTTGGTTATTATCGATGTCAGAAAAGATAAAGATGGAGCGGGTCTGCCGCCAGCGGTCTTCCCAGATCATAATTAGTGAAAGTGGATATGCCGACGCCCGCTCGGACATACGACTGGATCGCGCTCTGGACTATAGATTTCTGAGAGCGCTTTTATCACTATGGCTACGTCAGGATCATTCTCCCACTCGGCGAAAAAACACAGCACTAAATCACCACAATCACAGGAGCCGAGTCGTAGGATAGGAGCCGCTATTCCCAATCCCCAGCATGGGTCTGATGTTCCTTCTTGACAGGAGCGCTGAGGGAGAGATGAAGGAATAGCCATCAACGGGTGCTCGTTGTTCATTTTTCTCTTTTATCACGATAAATACATGCGTCAAGTCACGACGGATTCCCCGCAGTAAAGGCCCCAATTCGACTGATATTTCCATACACCAGCCCTTTGGCCGCGAGAGTCACCGCGTCCGGCGTCTCTTGATAACTCTGGTCCTGTGGGGGGAAATAAACCTCGCCATACCGCAACCCCCAGGAAGAGCCAGCTTGTGGGTTACTCCACAATAGCTCGGCGTCTATGGTGACTTTGCGCTGGTCATAAAATTGTTGAGTTGGGGAGAAAAGGCCGTCGGAAAGTATGATTGACCCCCGCCCTTTTGTTGTTATCCAGTTCACGCCACCGACGGCCCACGGCGTATTGAGATACGGGTTACACATAGCATCCTGGAGTTTATAAGTGTTGCTCGTATCGTCTAACTGGCAAGAAAAGGAGATCGAGACAGGTTCATAGAATGCCCGCTCGTAGCTGTCATCCTGCGGAGCATGAACATAGCCGGTAATCGTCGGAACGACGGGATCAGGAGGGCGTGGCTTGGCAATCGGTCCCTGAAAGTCCATGTTTTCAAACTTGACGCTGACATAACTGGGTGGGCTGTTACCATCGTACAGCCGCAGTTCGCCATCCCGCCCCTGAAATTGGATTGCCGCCATCTATTCTTTTTTACCTGGCGCTCTTTCTACTGGAACAGGCAACCCACTCCACGGGCACTCGGGAGCGGCATAGCCGTGTTTATGCTTGGCCAAGGTTCCAAGCCGGATGGGTTTCTTGCCCGGCCCCCCATCCGGAGAGTTCCAAACTTTTTCTGGCGTGTGCCGTTTCTTGGTGCGACTATCCGGACAAACCACGCGATCGGTCTCTTTATCGGGATTTTCCATCCCAGACTTCCTCAGTAGTCCATATACTCGGCGGTTCAACCTCGCGTACCAGGATTTCCACCGTACGGCCGACGAATTCCGCCAAGCTATTCTTGGCGTGGTGATTCAGCGCGATCAGTTCACCAGGCCGATCATCGAATGCGAAGGCATCGGCCGGGCCGTATTCGATAGGTCTCACAGATAGCTTGCCGGCGAAAAGCACACGAGGGATCGTCATTGCTATCCCAATTGTCGCACTCTCAAGAGGGTCGTGTGGAACATGAAAGGCGTCAAGAGAAAACCCGCAAGCTGCACAGATCAAAAGTGCTTGGCTCATGCCGCCTGCCCTCCCCCATCACCGTTACGCTTGCGGAACACTGGCAATTCCAAGAGGTAGAAGGAGGTCCGGCGCGACGCGACGACACCCGGCGTTTTTCTCGCTTGTGCCAGGTCTCGCAGCGACTGCTCAACTAGGTCACGGTCTGCCCCCAAGCGGTCCAGCACTTGAACAAAGAGGCGCCCGATACGGATTTCCTGACGGCGGGCGCGATAACCAGCGAACCAGCGCCAGGGGCCGGATGGTGTGCCGCACGTCATCCCGGTGGGTCTCCTGCTGGCACTGACGCGCAGACCTTATCCAAGAGCGCCAGCGCGACCTTCGCCGCGGCTTCCCCCGGAGGATACAACCAGGCCAACATAGGTAAGACTTTTTCAAGCAATGGGCGAGCCTTCGCATAGTGCTCGCATCCAACGTTTACTACCTCACTGATTCCACGCTCCTGAGACGGTGCGTTTTCTTCCAACACGTCGATGTCTCTCTGGAAGATGACTATTTCTGACATACGTTTCTCCTTTTACGGGTAATACAGCCCCCCGGTGTTCCCGGTATCCATGTTGCCGGAGATGTCGTTGGTATCACGGTGGTCGGAGTAATCCCGCACCGGGGGTTCCCCCGGTCGCTCCAGATTCATGCTGGCAAACATATTCCCCACCACGCGCACGAACCGCACGTCCCCCCGCAGGAGCACGGCATACTCGTTGATGGCGTCAAAATTGTTGTCCACCACCTGGATGTGAGAGGCCGGCTTGTAGTCCATACCGGGGGCGAGGGTGCCGCCCAGGATCTCGATGCCGGCGTTGGCACGATCCGGGCCGATCCGGCCACGGAGGCTGGAGAAAAAGTTGTTGGCAATAATCACCGACAGGCCGCCCCGGATGGTCAGCCCGTTGGTGGCCTGGATGTCTTCCCCGAAGGAACACCCGCGGACTGTCGAGACCGTCACGTCCTGGAGGTAGATGCCGGTGGTGTGGTGCAAGATCAGGTGATTGAAGTCGATATTCTGAATGCCACCGCCCCCGTAGATGGCATATTCGTTCTGGTTCGCGAACGTGACATTCATCACGTGACCGTAGCCCCAGTCCTGCGCCCGGATACCGTAGCGCCCACCGTTGAGCATGAGGTTCTGAAAGCTACAGCGGCGGACGAAGTCGGTCGTCCCGGCAATGGCGATGATGTCAATATCCGTCCGGGGGCAGTGGAGGATGGTGCCACCAGCCCCGTCTCCATCCCACAGCACCTCTATGTCTCCGCCCTGGCCATAGGGCTTGCGCGTGAGGAGCAGGGCCGCGTTGTCTTCGAGGTCCTGAGGATCAATGGTGTACAACCCGGCAGGGATGTACACCTTGCCCGCGCGGTCGGCGCCCACCATGCCGAGCGCATCCCGAGCAGCCCGGAAGGCCGGCGTCCAGTCGTTGGCAGATGTCATATCTGTGCCATGCGGATTACGGTAGGCAAAGTCGCAGACGTTTAACATAACCACTCACTCACGGTCGCTTCATAGGACCAACAACTTCGCCCACGTCCCGGCAATCCCCAGCAGAGTCACCGCCATCATTATCACCTGCCATCGTAACTGCTTCTGGTTCTGCCGATGGAGGTTCTCTGCCTCCTTTATCTCTTTACGCAAATTGTCGATCTGCTCTGCGCATCTTTTGATCTCCATATCGCTCTTCTGTTTGAACTCGGAAAGGTCCTGCTTCGCCGTATTCTTTAATTCTTTAAGGTCGTTCTCCGCCTGATCCTTGACTATCCGGGCCTCCCGCCGGGCCAACTCCTCCACCTCTTTCATCTTGGCATCAATACTTTCTCGACCCGACAGCAACCGCTCGAATTTATTATTAAACTCGCTGATATCCTGGCTTGTCTGTTCCATCTTGACAATTTGCCTTTCTAGCAGCGTGGCATACTCCCTGAATGTTTTATAGAACCCATCTAGTTTTCCTTCCATCTCCAGACGCAGCCTATCGGTCTGGAGATTTACCTTATCGAGGAAAGAAAACAGATCTGCGGAAATCTCGCTGGCCATTTAGGTTGACTCTGGGGGCCTCGGATCGCTTACTGTTTCTTTTTCTTTGAGCTTCACAAGCATCTCTTCTAACTCCAGTTGGGCTCGGGCCGAACTAGAGGTAAGGGCTTGGTTTGCCAGCAGCATCTTGCGCTGCTCGCTGATGTCCTCCATATAACCAACAAACTTCACCTCCTCACCGTGCTTAAACTCCGCAAAGCTAATTTTCAGAGGATCGATCTCGGCCCCATCTTTTCGCAGGCCGGCCAGCTCTACCCCTTTCCAGTTTGGGAGATGGCGTGCCAGCGTTTCGATGTACCGCCGAAATCCTTCGAGGTGTGCGGTATGCAGACGCTCAGGCATCAGAATCGTCAGGGGCTGTCCAATCAGCTCTTCAGCCGTGTAGCCGAACATTGCCTCAATAGCCTCATTCACAAGCTCGATCACGCCGGACTTGCCGACCATCACAATGCCATAGGGTGCGGTCTCGACCAGCAACCGATACCGTTCTTCGCTCATCTTGAGCGCCTCCTCTGCCTGCACCCGGTCATGCCACTCTTTCCAACGCAGCCAGGCCAGTTTTACAGCGGCGCAGAGGTGCGCCATCCAGTTTTTTAACACGTAGGTCGCCGCCCCCATCTGAAAACATTCAACCGCCATTTCGTCGCTCATCATCTCAGCGACAATAATAAGCGGTACGTCCAGGCCCCGCTCCTCTCGCAATGCCAGTGCCGCCTTCGCCGAGAATTGCGCGAGGTAGTATTCGGACAAAATCAGGTCGTAGGTTTTGGCGTCGAGCGCCGCAAGATACTGCTCCCGCGTCTCGACACGATCCCACGTCAGTCTGAGCCCACACCGCCGTAGCTCCTGCACGATCCGCTCCGCCTCGTCCTGGCGGTCTTCGACAAGAAGGACACAGATAGGGGCACGGGCTGCGAATTCCTGGAACACGCCGGTATCCCTACGATCTGAGCCGCAACGGCCCCATGCTCGACAATGCCATGATGACCCAGACGACCATCAGGATAGCAAGAATAAGGGTCATCACCTGCCGGGCTGGTGGCTCTAAAGCAACGAGCGCGTAGACAAAAAGTAAAATGGCGATCACAATATCAAGCACCATTTAGGTTCCTCCTCTACTGGCTACTTTTCGGCTGCGTCAGGATCTCTTTCGTCTCCTCCTGAAGCTTGACGGCTTTGGCGGCCGTTTCTTCTGCGGTTTCTGCGCGAATCTCCGCTACAATAGCCGCTGATTCCACAGCCTCCTTGGTTTCGACGGCAGCGACCACAGCAGGTGCGACCGCGGCAGCCACCGCTGGCTCGATCGCGGTGATCATATCTTTCTTGACGTTCTCTACGGCCGCCCGGAGCGCAGCAACCCCTGAGAAGCCGAACGCGCCATAGAGCAAGGTTGCCTGACCTTCAGAGAGATACCCCATCGTATGCAGTCCGAGCGTGGCGAGGCCGCCGAGTACGCAAATATAGGTGCGATACCCGATGATAAACGCCAAGAGACGGTGCACGTGAGTATTTTTTGTGGTCACGCTAGTTCCTCAGGCTTTGCTTTCGGAGCGGGGTTCTGTTATACTCTCAATGTGGAATCGGCAGTTGTACTCTCGTACAAGCTCAAACTCTTCCCTACGGCCAACAAGGCTGACACGCTCGCTCTTTTGTCGGGGTTGTTTCGTCGGCTGCATGCCGATTCCACAAGTCAAATTGCGGCTATGGAGCAACCCCGTATCCCTTCGTGCAAAGGGACCGGGGAGTTCAACGGACGGGCGGCCCGGCGCGCATTCGCGGACTATCGCCGTAGTCTCAAGGCCGCTCGTAAGACTGGCAAACCGTTCAAGGCTCCGACCCTGAGAGCAGAATTGATCGACGCGGCCCAGGTCCAGGCTCCCCGTACCGCCAAGAGCTTCGACCTGTGGATCATGGTTCAGGGGGTGGGCAAGCTGTACATCCCCGCCAAGAAGCACCGGGCCGTGAATCGTGCCTTGGCTCTGCCTGGAGCAGCGCTCTGTGAGCAGGGTGAGATCTTTCGCAAGAATGGCAAGTGGTACTGTCGAGTCGGGGTCAAGGTGCCGCTGCCTGAGGTCCGACAGCCACAAGAATGGATCGGCTGTGATGTTGGGGTACGCCGGGCGGTGACCTGTTCGGATGGCTACCGGGCTCCAGATCTGCGACCTATCTTGAAGAAACAACGAGACCGACGCGCCCTTGACCAACAGCAGGGGCGTGATCGGTCCTATGAAATGTCCCCTCAGAGACAAGCGCTTGCCAAAGAAGCCAGAGCACTGGTGAGCCGTGCTCGCCGGTCTGGCAGAGGCATTGCGCTTGAGAATCCTGACCGTCTCCCTCGGTGGAAACAATGGAGCGCGAGGTTCTTCGCGAAGCGCGTTTTGTTGTTGTCTGCCTTGGTAGGGGTGTCTGCCGGGCTCTGTGACCCGCCCTACACTAGCCTCACTTGCTCCCGTTGCGGGTCCAGGGATACCTTCAGGCACAAGACGATGTTCCGGTGCTTGACGTGCCGGTTCACGGCTAATGCGGACCAGAACGCGAGTCGTAACATTCGTCATCAGGTCTCTCGTGTATCTTGCGAGTCTCGTCATGGTTCCCTCAGACTTGTCCCCTTAGGCGGGGGCAAAGTCGAGTGAGCTTCAAGAATAGGCCACGACGTTACAGGTCTGGGCGATCTGCTTCTCGGTATACGCTGCCCAGCCCCGGGAGTTAAACGTCCGTACCCCGACGTCATACGCCATATTGGCCGTGCCGTAGGAACCGTTTTGCTTCCACTCCACTTGGTAGGCCACGGCCGCTACAGCCTCGGCAGACCAGTGTGCCACGCAGTAGGTATAGAGCGGGTCATGCGTTCCTCCACGCTCTGGGCGGAACTGTGCAAGGGCGAGGGTTGGGAGGAGAAACAAGACAAGGGTAAGAATCAGCTTTTTCATGGCGGTTCCTTTCTGGGTTAGGGGCGTTTTTCATCAGGACTTGTCTGCTTCATTCAGATCGAGATAGTAAGTCTTGCCGGGAGGGCATCTCCTCTTTAGCCATACGCTTCTCTTGAGGTTATGCGGCAGCAAAGACAAAGAGGCGGTTTTTCTTTCTTACCTGTAATGACCACTTTGTACACGGCCAGCGAACCCTAATTTTCCACAGGCCTCTTTCCAGTAAACAGTTAAAATGCCCAAGTTGTCGTACTGGGGATCGGTGGACTCTTTGCGGACGACTTCAACACATGTTTCCCAGCCGAACGTTTGCTTTGTGCTCCATAAAATATGGCCCCTATCTTTGCAAGCAGCAGCGCCGCTACATCTGAGTTCGCACAGATCGGCATATGCTGTGCCTGCCTGCCCGGCAGGCAGAAGAGTCGGAAGGGCAGTCAGGACAAGGGCGAGAGTGATATTTTTCATATGGTTCCTTTCAATTAACCCAAGGCATCTCTTCGCCTGGGCGTTGAATGTGTGGCTCCGCATCCCCTTCTTCTTGGATACACCAGCCTTTTTGGGTGTATTCCCTGGAGAGCCCGAGCACTTCCATGACCGTGTCATCCACCAGTTGTATTTGGTTCAGTCGCACGGGCACGAAGAATGCCCAGAAACCCAAGAGCATGCCGCAGATAAAGACGGTTGGCTTTGTCACTTAACCTTCTCAATTTTAGGCTGTGTTTTTTCCAACGCGGTGAGCCTATTCGTCACTTCCCTGAGCGCCGTTGTCGTTTGCGTCGCCCACTGCTGCACCTGTTCCATATTTTGTTCATAATTTTTCCCGAACTGAAGCCAATTGAGTCGATCGGTTAGTGTGTGCATGACCAAAAACAGCGCCAGTGTGCAAGCGAAAAAGAACCAGCCGCAGAGAGCAGAGATTTGCCAGAGAAACAAACGGTAGCGCATATTAAGGTTCCTGTCCCAGGGTGACGGCGCTGCCTGTGTTAAATCGCACCATAAGCCGCGTCTTTCCACCACCGCTATCGTCAACATACATTATCGCGCTATTAGCGTTGGGGGCACCGTGTGCAGCGCTAGACTCACCAACGAAAAGTATCCCGACTCCACTATTCTCCTGTACAAGACGCAAGCGCTCGCTCCCGGCAAAAGCAAAAGAGTGAAAATCCCCTACCCCCGGGACACCGTATGTGATGTCATCAGTAGCAACAGTCGTTAACCCAAGGTTTGCACTGGTTGTTCCCGAACCGTTCAGAAAAAGATACCCTATAGGAGTTCCTCCACCCACTACTGAACTATTAACGATAATTGATCCTGCGTTTGCACCTGTCGTAACAGAATGACCGACTAGCAAAGTGCCGCCCGAGGACAGCATCATCTTCTGGGTATCCAGGTTTCCCGTACCGAACCTGATTGCACCGCTTGCAGTAACTGTAGTGAGAATCAAGTCTTCCGTCGTGGTACGGAGAATCACATCGCCAGCGGTAGAGAAGTTGGAAAAGTCCGCCCCAGAGGAGTCAGAGACTGCGAAAGCCCCGTCTTCTGACGTCCGCCCTATAGTATAGGCGGTATAGGCCGTAGTAGCGTTGCTGAGCAAAACAATCTGCTTGTTCGGAGCAACAAGATGAAAGATATCCGACGGGCTACACGTCCCTAACCCGAGTCGGTTATTTGTGTCATCCCAACAGAAGTTGGTATTATCCTGAGTAAAGATACTGCCGTTGGAAAAGACGATGCTCTTATTGCTGAAAGAAGTCCCCCCGGTTCCCCCATTCGCAACAAGGAGTGTCCCAGAGACTGCACTACCCAGGGGGATCTTCGGGCCTTCCCCGGCGACTCCCGTATGGTCATGTCCGGCGGCGCTGCCAAACAAGGCGTCGAGAGTGTCAAAATTAGCGTTGAGGAGAGTGTTCCACCCGGTGGTTCCTAATGTCGGGGTGTTCAGAGTCAGATTGGGGGTGGTAGTGGCCGCAAATACTAAGCTGGATTGAAATAGGAGCAGCCAAACCGCTATTCGTAGAACAGAAAATATTTTCCGCATCTACAAACTCTCCTCGTATGTCAGTTGACCGGCGTCGTAGCTGGTTGGGGCGGTGTTGGCGATACTAATATCCCCAACAAACCGGCCATAGAGAGTCACCACGTCCTGCACGGTATCAGTCTCGTTCAGCAGCAGTGCCAGGAAGGAATCCTTCCGCGTCGCCTGATACGTGCGTATAATCTGGTAGAGCTGATCATAGGCATCTGATTGCGAGAGGTCCGGGAGCGTGAAATTCGCCCGTAAATAGGCGTTCCGTGTATTGTTGGTCTTTTGTCCACCGATGGTCTTCACAATCTCTGTCGGATCAATCAACTCGATGCCCCAGCCAAATAGAATACCATTTGGAGGCTCCCAATAAGTGCCGACAAATATACGACCCGCTTCCACATAACCCCTATCGTTACTCGGGTCCCGAAAGGTCACCCGGATATACCGGCTCGTTATTCCCTCAATGAACAGTGCCTCGACCGTGCCAGTGAGCGGAACGTCTACACTCACCCCCCCATATCCATAATTACCATACCCACCGTACCCGTAACCAATCGGGATTTGCGGGGAGATGGAAATTGTTCCAAGAGATGTGTAAGTGCTTCCGTCAGTGGAGTGTAAAAACTCAATAGTCCCGGCAACCGATAGATTATGGCCGGCGACGGCGATGGCCTTAATAGACTGCCCGGCACTTCCTAAGTCGATAGTGACCGACTCCTGCACCGAAGCGGTAGCACGCCACACCCGTTTACGTATCTGGTCACGGAGTTTAGTCACCGGCCGGCCGGCCGCTGTACTCGTGGCGGTCAGTACCGTCGTATCTAAATCCACCAGGTTGTTATATAAAAGGCGCATGGCGTTTTACTGAAAGAGGTCCAGTTCCACCCGGTTGAGTGTGTAGTCCTCGGTAATGCCAGTGATGGTGAAAAACCCGGACACGTTATAGCGCGGACGGGTAAATTCTACCGAGTCCCCTAGTTCCAATATAGTCGGCTGGACGCCGAACGGGGCGCTTATCAACCGGCGCACCCGTCCAAAGATCGTCTTGCGGTAGTCCGCCGCCGTCTGCGCGTCCTCTTTTCGTACCAAGGCCGTTTCCAGAATATCGTCAGGCTCCGAGAAGTTGAACAGGTCCTTGATCGCGGTATTCTCGGAAGTGACGAAGCGAAACTCGTTCTTGAGCCATTCTTGACGCGCCGGGGTCACCGTGCCGCCCACAGAATCGTCTTCCTGTATCGTATAGTTCTTGTCATAGCCAAGCTGGAATTTAGGCCGCGGGTTCGAGATACGAATTTCAAACGGGTCTTTGACTTCCACATCGTCCAAGAAGTGAATGCCGAACTTGGCCGGCGCGGCCGGTTCAGGAAACTTGGCGATCTGAAACCCACCAGACCGCGACGGACCGTAGAAGACCAGGAGCCCGGAGATGAGCTGGTCAATGGTCGCAAGAATGGTTTGCGGGGTGTCAATAGCGATCTGCACTTGGAAATCCATGTCCGACTTGAATTGGCGGAGGACTGCTTGATCAATACTCGCTGCCGGTTGCTTCCCATATCGCAGCAAGATGTCTTCGATCACCCCACCGAGACGGTCTGTATACGTTCCAGCCACAGTCTTTTGTCCAAGCACATCGCATGTCACTACCCCAGCCGGCCGGGCGCTCAGAGTAAACGTGCCGGCATCAAGGTTAAGAGTAGCGTTGTTGTTGATATTGACGGCATTGTCGTATACAGTCCCGATCGCTTGGAGCCCGTGCCCGGCTACCGTATACTCGCGCGTAGCCGTGTTAGTGAGGACCGGCGAAAAGTTATGGACTTCTCCATAAATGATAGGTTTGGACTTTCCTTCGTTGCCGGTGGGGAAGTTGACTGTATAGTCAACCGCTTTGAATGTGTCGGTCGGGACAAGGGTTTGGAACTTCTTCTGGTCATCAAACAGGGGAACTTCAATCTCGCCGTCGCGCAGGATTTGCGCACCCATAACCCCTACCAAGACGGTCCCGAAATGGGCGTAGCGAATGTCCGCCTGGTCGCCACCGATTTTTAGGGTGATTGGCTGGTCTTTGGTATAGGACGTAGAGAAGAGTTGATCGAGCGTGCCTTTATCATTGCGAAAGATCGCCGGTCCGAACGAAGGAAGAGATTGGCCGGAAAATATTTCCTGAAGGCCCCGTTGGTAGGAAGGGAGACCTACTAAGTAGGCGTCATACTCGATAATCGTCCCCGGGGGAGGAACAAAGTACTCGGTCGCTGCATAAAATGGCACAGTTTCGGGGGTGCCGTTAGTTGAGAGTCGAGACAGACGCAAGTCGGCGAAGTGAATCTTATGCGTATCAGCGCGCTGGATGAATTCGAGCAAGGAGCCGGCAACTGCCATGAATCAGTTCCCTAGGGCGAAGGGATACAGCGGAAAATATTTTCCGGGCTTCGCCATCAGAAGTCTCGCCGCCGGCCGACCGCATCGGCGTCTATGAGAATTTTCCTCTTCGCCCCCTCATCTCCCATTCTTCGTATTGTGTAGCGATAGAGAGACTCCCGGGTGGGAGTAATAATCTCAATAGGGATGACGATAGGCTGTCCAGAGCCGTCCGACTGCCCGGATAATCCATCGGCAATGGCGGCAGCCAATGTGCTGAAGTCTGGGTCCCGGTTCGAGAAGTATGTGGTGGTCACCGGCGAAGTCACAGGGGCAATATCGAATCCGCCACCGGAAGAGACTGGCGCGAATCCTTTGCTCCTGAGCGCAGCCAAGGGGAGAATCGCTTCCGGCACCTCGCCGACACGGGCAAGGGTAGGACTGGTGATAAGTCCACCAGACGCAAAGGATGGGATCTGACTCTCGAAACGAGCAGCCACTGCTTCCAAAGTAGCGCGGACGGCAGCAAAAATATCCAGGAAGGGTTGGGATGATGCGAAGGTGTCCTGTGCCTCACGGATAAACGTCTGCGCCAGAGAGGCGAGCTGCCCGGCGGCTTCCTCATCCCCACCCAGGGCTGCTTGGGCAGCAACGTTAAAGGCATTCTGAGCGACGGACAGGCGTTCGGCTGAGAGGAGCGGACTGGTTTCGCTCAGGAGCAAGTCCTCGCTCGACTTACGTAGAGATTTGACCAACGCAATGATCGAACGGTTTGCCTCCTCGACTGCCTCGGCGAGACGCTCGTCCAAGGATTCAGAGAGCTGCCCTAAGAGTTCGTCCACATTCCGCCCGGCCGCCTCAAGGGCTGGTCGGTTACTGATGAGTTGCCGCTGGAGTGCGGCAAACTCTTCGCGGATCTTCCGCGCTGGGTCCGCCGCCTCACCAATAAAATTGAGCACCGGAGAGAGGAAATCCTGAATCGCATCGGCCACGTTCTCTTGCCGAGCCTGTTCAATTTGATCCCGAAGGTCATAGAAATTCTCGCCGATCCCGGCCAAATCTGACGGAGAAGGTAAGCTCTCCGTCAGGTCCTTTGCCTCTTCACTGATATCTGCGATAAGGCCAGCCAGAGAATCCCCGTTTCCGATAAAATTTTGCACCCCACTTATTGCGTCTCGTACTGCATCACGGAGCTGCTCATCCAGCGTATTCCCGAGGTCAATCAGCAATTGGTTGATATCTTCACCAGCCGCCTCCAGTGCCGGACGGTTATTGAGAAGAGAGAGTTGAAGTTCGGAGAACTGTTCTCGGAGCGCCTGCGTCGGGCTTATCGTCTGTGAGATAAAATCCCGTATCGGATTGAGCAAGTCCTGAATCAAAGTGTCAATTCTTGCTTGCCGGGCACGCTCAATCTGGGTAGTCAGCCCCCCTATGCTCTCACCAATCAGCGCAAGGTCCTCTGGTGGGGGCAAATTCTCGACGAGCTGAGCGGCCTCTATACCAATCGCCTCGATCTGATCGCCTAACCCCTGGCTTGTACCAACAAACCCGCGCACTGCGTCCAGTGATCTGGTAACTGCCTCTTTCAGTTTTGTATCCAGAGCTTCTGCAAGATCGTCAATAAGTCCAGTCACGTCATGGCCACGCGCCTCCAATGCCTCGCGGCTTCCCGATAGTGCAGTCTCCAACGTAGCGAACTCCGCCCGCAGTTGCGCCACCGCACTGCCCGTATCTCCGATGAAGTTCCGCACTGACTCCAAGATCCGGTCGAGATCTTCAGCAGAAATCGACGGAAGTCCAGGAGCCCGAGGGTCTCCAGGTGTGGGCAGCAGTGGGGCAGGAGGTGTAGGAAGAGGCTCAGGAAAAGGATGGCGTGGCTGATGGGATTGTGGAATCATCCCACCACCCTGCATGCGTGCTATCTGTCCACTGTTGATATCCTCCAGAAACGGACGGAACGCCTGGGAAGGACCGTTTCTGACGATAAACTCTCCGGCGGTCGCCATGATGGGAACAGCGTCAATGCCGGCCGGTCCACTGACCGGACCACCACGTTGCTGGCCGGCCCCCCCTGCCCCACTCACGGTAATCGGCGGAAGGTTGGCAATCTCCTCGAAGTTCCTCCTGATTCTGTCGCTCTGGCTTAACAGGTTGGAGAAGTCCAATGCTCCTACCGCATCAGCCCCGAGTTCAAAGTCATCACGGATCGAGTCAGACACGTCCTGCGCATCCAGGAGGGCCGGTGCGATCTGTGCCGCTGCCTCTTCTGCGTCATTCGCTGCTTGCCGACCCAAAGCGCTAATCTGCTGGAGTTCTTCAGTAGAGAGCTTACCGTCCGAGAAGGCGTCTTTCACGAAGCGGGTCAAAGTTTCCTTGAACGGGATGAGGATTGCTTCTTCGATCGCTGCCTGGATAATTGCCTCGCGAATCCCGGTCAGCACCGAGTCAGCGATTTGTTCGCGCAGTGCCTGTCCCAGGCTGGGAGGGGGAGGCCCAAGATTCTCCAACTGATCATAGAATCCACCCGCAGCGAACGTCCCGATTTTCCCCGAGCGAAAGTCTTTCTCTATTTGCTGTAGCTTTTGTTCATAGGCGAAAAGATCGTTGAGTGCCCCTTTCCCTATATTCTCAAACGGCGCCAAAAATGCTTCGGCGAGTGGCCCCAGAGAACTCAGAGTCTCAGGCAAGAGCCCTGCGGTTTGCAGGAACCGACGCAGGGTTTCCGACGAGACACCAATGGCGGCGGCGAAACGCTCTATAAACGGAATAGCTTTCTCAAAACCACCAGCAACGATATTCTCGAATTCCGTCTCCGTGATCTTCCCAGAAACGAAATCGTCTATAGCCTGAGAAATGGGTTCCAGAGCGGTCTTGAGCGCGCCCATCGTGAGAGAGGACCGCAGGAACCCCTCGATGAATCCGTCGATAATGGCGTTGGCGATATTTTCAATGATGGACGCGCGAGCGTTGTCGAATATCTCGCGTGCGCTGAGGCCGTCGGTAATGCCGCTGCGGATGATCTCCCTGATATTGCCCCCGAGGAAGGAGAAGCTCTGCGCGGCTTGCTCCGGTAGGAGCCCAACGTCATCAAGGAACGCTGTAATTTCGTCGGCGCTTTCCCCGACAAGATCAACAAACCGCTCTATTTCCGGGCGGGCTGCTTCAATCGCCGTCCGCAGGCCATCCTTGAAGGCGTCTTTGCCAATGGCACCGGAGATAAAATCGGTGATGAGTTGGGTAATCTTCGCCAGCGGTTCGGCAATGGCAGCAGTGGACAGAGCGGCTTTGAGGAAGCCAGTAATGAACCCGGCAACGATGGCGTCACGAAGCTTTCCCTCAACCTGTTGCTTAAAGTTCTTCGCTATATCAGCTCCGCTAAGTCCCTGAGCAAGTCCAGAACTCAGAGCGTCAATGGCGGTTTCCCCCAGCAGGGCAAATGCGGCAACGGCCCCTTCGACCTTCTTCTGAAAGACATCTATTTGAAAGACGCCATCGACGAAGCTCTCATTCGCCAACTTCACGGCATCTATGGCAAGAGGAAGATCCTTGGTGAAAATACGGACTGTCCCTTCTATAGCCCTCCTATAATTATCCACATCGAGGCGGCCGGCTTGGAATTCTTTATTGAGAACATCCACGAACGTTGCAAGATTGGCCCCGGTCTTCTCCACAAAGCTGTTAATGAATGTGGAGATCTTTTCGATGTCGCCACCAAGATTTTCAGCAACAAGGTTGGTAAAAGAAATCGCGGTTTGGTTGAGATCTTTCTTGAGTTTGGCCGCTTGCTTGGCGGTCGTGACTACCCCAATCGCAAGCAATTCCTTATCCAGGTTTTGCGCAACTAGTTGGGAGAAATTCTGTGGGATAAACTCCTTTGACGCTTCCAAGAAGTTTTGTCCCGTCTGCTTGCGAAATCGCTCTATCCACTCAAATCCGTACCTGTCCGCGTCCAATTCATCGGCGAATGCGACGTCAATTCCTTGGAGGAATTTCACTACCCCTTGGCGAATCTGGGTTCCTTTCGTGGGGAGGCTATCAAACAGTCCGCCGATGAACCCGCCAAAGAGATCCCCGAGGAATGCCCCTACGCCGGCCCCGAGTGGACCGAAAAAGATAGCGCCGATAGTTCCGCCAACGATGGCTCCAGCTTTAGCCCCGAGGTTCCCACTTGGACCTTGCCCAATACCAAAGAGATTACGGACGAGTTCACCAGCACCGAAGCCAGCAAACCCAGCCCCGAGGTTTCTTAAAAATCCCTGTGCAAATCCAAGCCCACTTTGCTGACCTGCTGAAGTAAAAGTAGTTTGCGCAAACGTCGCAGATTGCTGTACCGTTTGCTGAAACCCCTGCCCAAAGTTCGTGATGAACCCACCTTGGCCGGCACCGGCAATGTTACTGAGCCCTCCCCCGAAACCGAACAAGCTAGCAATCGTTCCGCCCAGATCTGTAACTGACTGTCCGAGCCCACCCAGATTTTTCTTGAACAGGAGATCAAAACCGAATTTCGCCTTCTGCGCCTCTAAAAACCCACCAACGATACTCTTGGCGATGCTAATACCAAAGCTCTTAACGGCATTACCTGCGTCAAGAGTCCCTTCGATAATGGCGTCTATGACTTGGTTGAAAGATTGAAGGAGGGTATCGCCGAGATTAACCGTGACTGTGGTGAGGCTTTTGATTTCACGCGCGGAACGTTGGGCACCTATCCCAATCGCCGCTTGGGCAGCTTCCGCCTTCGCTCTGAGTTCTGGTTGCTGAACGGTTAGTCGGTCGTAGGCTTTTTCCTGCTCCCGTAGTTGGTCAGTGCGCAGCTTGATCCCATCAGCGTTCTTGGCGTCTTCTTCTATCTTTAGGAGTGCCCTAGCGTCTTCGATAGCCGCTTTACCAAGGACCAGTTGTTTCTCCAGTTCGCGGAGGTTCTCTTGGACCAAGTCACGGGCGGTAGTCAGTTGGTCTTGTTCAATTTGGGCGAGCTTCTGCACCAAGCGTATCTGCTCTCCGAGCGTGCCGCTTTTCTCCTTTAGCGCCGCCAATTCTTCTTGGATCTGGTCAGCTTGACTTCCCAATCGGATATCGCTTGCAGCAAGACGGGCACGAGCAAAATCTGCCTCTAGTTTAATGGCGTCTTCGACTATCTTCTGGCGCTTCTCCTCCTCTTTGATACTGAACTGAATTGCCCGGATCGCTGCCTCTTCACCAGCCACTACCGCTTTGGCTCGGAAGGCAGCCGCTGCTTGGGCCTTCAGGTTGGCGTCTTTGATCTTTTCCAGTCCGGCGAGTTCTTTAGCAAGTTGAGCCCCTATCTCAGCAATAGCGGCAGAACGAAACTGACCAACATCACCGAACAACTCCGCTCGGGTCTTTGCCAAGCGTAAATTGGCATCGGCTAGAGCATCAACTGCCGCTGCCGCTGCTTGTTGCGCACGGACAAAATCCTCGTTGGTTTTTGCATCGCCTTTCTTGCCTTTTTCCAATGTAAGAAAGAGGCGCCCGAGCAGGTTTTCTAGGGTAGCGATATCCCCGAGACGGGCAGCTTTTGTGACCGGGTCAGTGATCTCACTCTTGATACGCTCCCGAGTTTGCTCCAGAGCAGTCTGGAGTTTATTGGCTGTCTGAATGAAAGCATTCAGTTCGTCCTGACTCTTCGGTAGCCCGTTATTGAGTTTCCCCAATACACTCAGGACCTGCGTAATTTCTTCATCTACAGACTCGCCGAGTGCCAATTCATCGGCCGCCTTTTGTAGATCCTGAAACCCTTTGATAATGCCAGCAATGGGAATGCCCAGGAGCCCCCCGGCAACGGCTCCAAATCCTGCCCCGAACGGGCCGGCGGCCAAGAACCCCCCGGTGAGCCCCAACAACACGCCGAGCGCCCCACCTTTAAGGAGTGCCCCCAGTGCGCTATTGATGTCGGCCAGAATTCCGGCCCAGGTCTGCGCAGATGAGGCAGAATCAGAAAACGCCCCGCTCAGGTTCAAGAGCCCGAATGAAAGTAGGTCGATCAGGCTGGAAAGGCCACGGACAGGAACGAGGAGTCCGTCCAGAGCGCCCCTCAGGGCTGAAAAGGCTGCGGCTACTAATCCGCCGATGAGACTACCGAGCCCGCGCAGTTCAGATGCTAATTCGATAATGGCGTTGAGCGCGCCAAATGTTCCCTTCGTCAAGCTAATGGCAAAGGAAGCGAAGTCTGCCCCTAGTGCGCGTAGTTGCTCCTTACCTACGCCAAGCGCGACGAACAATCCCCCTGCGGCATCCACTTTCCTCAACTCGGCATTAAATCCGATGAGGATATCTTTTAACCCCCGGAAGGCATCTTCTGATACCCCCCCGGCAATGACATTCAAGAAGGTTTTTGCCGTAGATGTTAACCCGTCGAACGTTAGGGCGGCGTCTTTGGCCAGTAGGGCAAAGGCTGAGAAGCGGGTATTCAGTTCCTGGACTAAGGTTCCTTGCTCCTTAAACACCCGGAGCTGTTGGACCGTGAGACCGAGGCTCTGGAGTAAGGTCTGCCCGCGGTTCTGTTCCAGCGTAAGAATCTGCCTAGTCTCAACCGTTAGCTGTTCCCCGGTAAGTCCTAGGAGTTTTCCGGCGTTAAGGATATTCTGCGCGAGCTGGAGTCGATCCTGATCCGTGGCGTTCTGTTGGGCACTGAAGGCAAGCGTGCGGGCGAAGACGTCTCGTAGTTCTTCAAACGTCCCCAGGGTCTCAATGCTGCGCGTGAGGAGTTCCCGCTGAAAGCCGGAGGCTTTCTGAAGAAAGACGGGGTAGGCTTGGGCGGCGGTTGCGACCGCCCCCTGCGCGGTTTGTAGATTGCGGGTAGAGGTGAGAATGGCACCGAGAGCAAGGCGGTTTTGTTCCAAGCCAGAATTAAATTCTATCCCAGATTTAACAACATCTTTAATTGCTTGTTGCAGCGCAAAGAAACTGCGGACAATAACGCCAGCAGCAACAGAGAAAAGAGCAATCCTGCCGAAAAACGAACCGAAGCTTTCGCCTATACTTCTTCCTGTTTTTTCTACGTCAATGAGCTGGCGGTTAATTTGTCGCAGCTCCCCAGATGCCCTACGCGCGCCTGCGGCCGTAGCTTCAAACCCACGTCCTGCTCCACTTCCTATTTTGGCAACCTCAGCGGAAGTAGCCTTGAGATCAGCAACGATCTTATTCAGCTCAGTCCTGAACCCTTTGGTCAGGAGCTGCACTTCCGCGGTAAGGGGATCTAGCGGCATCTACCCTCTTGCAATTTGCCGTGCAGGTTTCGGCCGGTTGGCGGCATCACGCTGCGCCTTGGCCTTCGATACTTCGATCTGGTGCTTTTCTTTTTCCACGGCTAACACCCGGTGGAAAATCCACGTCTTGCGCTCTTTGCGCGGGAGCGCCTGGTACTGACCGAGTGTCAACCCCAGGTCCTTAGCAATGTCACACTCGGTATAGAGGTGGGTGGAGTAGGCAAGCGGTTCAATACTCGCCTTCCCCTTGGTCATCGCACTGCGGTCGCCAAAATACTCACGATACACCTGAACCGGCATACCGAGTGCCTTCACTATTCCCTGTCTTCTTCTGTGTCCTTCTCTGCCGTCAGTTCCCGAATGGACCGGACGATCGACCCAAAGTGCTCAGAGGTGAGCCCCATACGTTGGAGCGCCTTCATCGCCCCTTCCCGGTCAATGATCTCTGTCGGCTCCTGGAGTTTCCCGCCCCGGAGCACGACCTTCCCGTCGGACACCAGGTTATGGCCGAGCCCGCGCAAAAGTATTTCTTGAGATGCATCGTTATCGTGTTTGCGCTTCTCTTCTAGATAGGTAGGATCGGCTTCGTTGGACTCCCACACCACAATATCGTGGCGCTTGCCGAGTTCCCTGGCAACCTCCGAATCCTTCTTGTAGGTGCGTAGCACTGCCGGCGGGGTCGGCTGTTTTTTCTGGTAGACCTCCAGAATATCCGCGATGCCGACCGACTTGATACGCAGTTGGACATACTTCGTTTTCCCGTCCTGCGTGACTTTCAGCTTCTCCGAAAGCCCCCACGAAAAGAACGAGAAGTCTTCCAGGGTCTCCCCCAAGACCTCCACGTCTTGCCGCTGCCGGTCTTTCTGCATCTCCTGATTCTCTTTGATAATGTCGGCGCCGATGCCGGGTATATGGTCCACAAAGCCTCCTTAGTCAGAAAATATTTTCCATGTTCGCTCTTAGACTCTCCTTGATCTTGCGCAGATCTACCGCGAGGAAGGCACCGACCGGACGCGATCTTTCGAGCGTCTGGAGCGCCATGTCCACGGTAGACCCGGCCCCCCATTCCCGCTCGTCCAGCACCACCCATCCGGTACTTCCCTCTTCTTCCAGCCACTTGCCCCAGGACTTCTGAAGCGCTTCGATATAGTGCTGGATACGCTTCTGCGGCACGCCAAACCGCGCCAGTTCTTCAGCAAGACGCATTTCCACGAGATTACGGAAGGAATAGCCGGCGCGATGACCTTTGCCATAGGCCGGCCGTTCCGGCGCAATCACCTGCCCCAAGCGAGCGACGGTAATAGACTCCCGCCCCATGATCTGCGCGGCTTGACTGGCTTGGAATCTATTAGCGTGATTGTCGTTACGCATGACAAAGAATAAGGGGGGAGAATGCTCCCCCCTCCGGTTCCCACCTGGCCTCCGGCTTAACTAAAGAGAGTGTTCGTCAGGATGTTCAGCGCCCGGCTAAACGTGGTAATCCGCTGCATCTCGCCGTACATCTGCCCATTCATACTGAGCGTAACGAAATCAGCCGACTCACCGATCTGCTGCTCGCCCGGAGGGAAATGAACCTCCTTGAGGCGGTAGCCGAACTTCCGCGCGCCGTCCCGTTCCTGCGCGATAAATTCTACGTCCACGGCCACTTTCTTCTTGTCGGCAAAGGCACGGAGCCCGATGGCTGATCCTTTAGAGTCAATCCGACCACCACCATACAAGCCATCTCCAGTCAGCCCCCGGCCTTTGGTAGTCTTCAGCCCGGGGGCTGTCGTCCCATACATGTTGGCAGTAGGTGTGCCCTTCACGGTCCAGGGATTCAGAGTGTTGTTAGGATCGGAGGTTTCGAGCTGCGACCACTGGACCCCAACAAACTCCAGAACAGCATCGGTCTCCTCGGAGGACAGGACCATCGAGAACGACATCGGAACCGGCTCGTACATGTTGGCCTCTGAGCCGATCTGTAGGTGGGCGTCAGCGGTGATCCGTTCCCGATCCAGCCGGACTAGCTCTTCTGGCCGGCTCTGGAAGTTCGCACTGAAGTCCATCTGCGCGAATCTGACTTCAATGCCCCACGGGCTCCCTGAGGCTCCCGCACCAGACTGTGATTTATCCAGAATTCTGAGCGCGCCGTCCCGGCCTTGGTAGTTTAGACCAGTAGCCATAGTCGTTCTCCTTAATCAGTTAGGTCAAAGATCTTTGGCATGCGCCGTGATAAACAACGCCTCCGTCGGTGGAAATCCACAATTAAGCAGTGATTCGTAATACGCCCGGACAATGCGCGCCCGCGTTTGGATCGCGATCAAATACTGCTCCTCACTTACGGCCTCAGTATGCAAAAGATTTTCCGCTACATGCTTGAGATGAAGCAATTGTTCTCGGTCGTTCACGCCGTATATTCCTCAAGAAAGTGGAAGTGAAAACTTAGCACCGCCTGATCGAGGTCATCCACCACGCCCATACGCGCGTCATCAACCAGACCGTCACCAATCAACCGCCCGATCGTCGCCCCGTTTCCCGTATGATCCACAACGGCAATACTGGGCCGGCGCAGAATGTTCACAAGCAAATCGCGAATCTCATCCATGCGGATGAAGTAGATCGTCGGCTTGAGCTTGATCGTGCAGTTGAGCAGGACAGTGACCAGGCCTCCGAGACGGTTCTCCCGCACCTGGCGAAAGAACCGCCCGGCGGCCGTTCCCATCACCCCGAACCACACCCACTCATCAATGCTACTCGTGTCGATCACGTTGCTGCCCTGAAACTGCTTCGCCGTCGCCGTATAATTCTGGTCGATGTGATTAAAGAGCGACAACTTCACGTTGCGCATGCGCTCTTCGGCAACAATGGCCATTACACCACTCCCACCCAGGCTTCACGGATATTTAGTTCAAAGAGGATCGGCATCTCTGCCTGGGAGCGCTCGACCATGAAGACACCGCCGCGAAACTGCGGGCCTCCTGGCCGTCCCGGGGGAACAGTCCACGGCCCAAGCTTCTCCACCTTCATGGCGTACTCAACTTCGTTTCTGGCGACGAACCGTATCTGACTGTCGCTGACAGAATAAGAGAAACTGCCCTCGCCACTCGGGATGCGGCCAATACCTAAGAATGCCGCCGCCGGTCCCCAGCCAGCAACCAGTCTCCCGGTACGCTGGTAAATCTGCCCCGGTGGGGTTGGTGGCGCTGGAGTGCGTTCAATCACCTTCTGCAAGAAAATCTTGGCCGTATTGCGCACGGCCTGCTGCATACGCTTGGAAAATATTTTCTCCTTCGCCTGCAAGGAGCGGATCAACTTCTCTGGTTTGAAGGTGACACTAAGCACGTAAATTTCTCACTACGATGGAGTGAAACAGTCCTAAGGGGTCCTTCACAGATTCAAACAGGTACATTTCCTTCGTACCTTCGACGACACGATCGTCTTTCTTCGGATTGGCAATATCAGCGACCCGGATGAGATATCGCTCGTCCCCGACTTGATACCGCGCTCCCTCTAGTTCTCGCTCGCGCTGTGAGAACGGCACCTTGAACGACGTAATAGTTTTGCTGCTGAACGTCTCGGTAATCGTGCCACTGACGGAGAATCCACCCCGACTGGTCAGCGTCTTGTAGGTAATCGACGTCGTGATCTGCGGATCGGCCAGCAGGTCGGTCACATCGTTGCTGATGAGCGTCCGCTCTTTCGCTGTGAGAAAATCGGTTGCCATCAGTCAACGTCGGCTTCTCCCTGGTACTCAGAGACGTCCCGCCCGAAGCGGTCGATGCCAAAGGACACGGCATCAGAGAACTCAGTCGGACTCCCCATTCCTTGCTCGTGGAGATCCTTTGCTAATGCCCGCATTTCTGATGCAATCTTTGTCCTGTCTACTTCTAGAGCTCCACGAATGTCTGCGCCGACCCGAAAACGAAACGCATTTTCTACAAACCCAGCAAGCCGCGCAAGAATTGCCTTCGATGCCGCCAGATAGACGTTAGACTCGCGGGTCAGCAACCCGTCCAGTTCCTCATCCGCATACAATGCGGTCGAACTCACCGTGTCCTGAGTCAGGAAGCGGATGAAGTCCCGGTCTGCGGTCAGAGTTGGGTCGTAGGAAAAACTCATGTAACTGTTTAAAGAAAAGCAGATAACTATGCGCCATCATTGCGCAAAGAAAGCTTATGATCTATAGCAACAATTCTGCTCCACTCACGGGCTCTAACAGACATGAGAATGTCCCTATTCCACCCGTACCCCACTGGAGAGCGAAACACTTGAAAGGGGAAGATGTTCACACGAACAAAGGTGGATTGACGGTCATACACCACCCAAGCGGTAGAAGACACTTCATCGGCAAACACTGACGCAACTGGCACTGGTACTCCACTCCCAAATGCCGTAAACATCCCGACGACCGGATTAGGTGATGTAGTGCGGACCTCCGGGTCAGTGGCCGCAGTTGTCCGTGGGGTCAGGACTTGAATACCTGTGCTGTTGAAGATATTTGCAGTAGTGGACACCAGCGAGACCGGGATGAGCATGGCATTAGGCATCCAGGCAATAGGTCGGGTAGTGCCCAGTTGCCGATCGTCCTTGATATTTTGCGCATGGACGGTCAGTACTTCCTGAATGTCGGTGTAATCTACCAATTTGGAGTTGGCGATTGCACCTGGGTGATTATAGATTGGAGCGGCATCGGTCCGCAGGTTATTCTCTGACGCGCGATAGAGCGCAGTATCTGTACCGTTGGGGAAGTAGACCCCGTTCTGGGCGGTGCCGGTGTCAAGCCCAATGCCCAAGATGCCACGCACCGTCCGTCGCTCGCGCTCGGTCTGGATAGTCATGCCGACGTTCTGCGCGTGGCGGAGGATCATTCCAGTCTGGTCAAACCGCACGACTTCTTCAGTCAGTGCGATTTCGACACCCTCTTTCTTGTTATGTAGAGCCTGCTCATACGCCGCGAATTTGTCGGTGAAGTCTGCCAGCGGGTATTCTTCACCAGGCGTAATGAGTTTCGGTGAGGAGATGGCCGTGAACCCGGGGATACGCTCGGTCAACGTCTTGGGGCTCATCGACTCCGGCACAAGGAGGTCGGCTACCATGCGCCGGGTTTCGTAGCCTTTAATCATGACGGTCGAGAGCAGCTTCTCCGCCACGGTCGGAAATCCGGTGTGGTCGAGCGCTCCGGCCTCAGACACCTGCTGATATAGTGAGGTGCTGGAATCGACTGACCCCACGAGTGCTTCCCAAAGGTGGGTGAAGGACATGCGGAAGGGGTCCAGCGGGACACCATTGGGCATATTCCGCCCGTCCAGCCCATCGGAGAAAGCCTCGACAAACGCGGCCACCCCGTGATCCTTCACGAACTGTTTTACTTCGTAAGCTCGCATTTTTATTACTCCTTAATGCCTTCTCCGTGACTACTCTTAGGTGCGGTCGAATACATGGACGCCTTCAATGTGGACGCGCACGGTACGGTCACCGTTTTTGACTTGGCGCGATACCTTCCCGATAGCCTCCGCGGCGGCCACAGTGGCGCTGTGCAGTCCGTCAATTTGGACCCGATCCTTGATCGGGACAAAGGCGCCGGTGACGGCAATTCCTACCCGGGTGCCAGGACTCACGTCAGCGTTGGCGACGGTATCGACCCCAACCGAGTTTGTGATGATGGCTTCGATCTCCGCGTCCACAGCGACCCCATGAAGCAGCTTGTCGAAAGAGTTCAGATCGTGCCGCTGAGTAGAGACTCCGACGAAGAGGGTAGCGAACTGAGACCGCCCATCTGCCGCACTGGAGCCAGCCGATCCGGCACTCGCCGGCCGGATCGTATCTTGGCCAGTATTTCCCTGGAATCTCTCTTCCCAGTAGACAAAATCCCCGACATCAATGGCCTCCGCCGAGCCCTTCACCGGGTAGGCGCGGTGTGTGGCACCCATTTTCAACACTCTCTGTACATTTGCCATTTTCTTCTCCTAGTGAAGAGCAATATGATTAGCGGAGCGCCTGAAACAATTGGGCGCGGGCCTGCTCTGGAACAGCCTTCTTTCCATCTCCCAGCGGGAGCTTCTTCTCTTCTTGAACCGGAGTGCTTGTTGCTTGCTTGAACGACTCCTCCCACCCGGCAATAATGACCTGCATTTCTTGCTCGGTCTGGCAGCGATCAAGCACGGCACGGAAGGATTCTTTCACCACCTTCTTACCGTCCTTCTCTTCCTGTTTGACCGAGTCCGGCAGCTTCGCCTCGGTGAGCATACGCAGGACCAGAGCATCGTGTTCGCGCTTGGCCTCTTTAATATCCTGCGTGACGATCTTCTCATCCTTGGTCTTGACCTCGCCTTCGAGCGCGGTGATACGCGCTTCCAGGGTCTGGATACGTTCCTTCTCCTTCAGAGAAGATCCGTACTGCTCCAGCAGGTCCATGCGCTCTTTCTTCAACTGCTCCAGGGTAAGATCTTTCAGCTCCATGTCTGGCTCCTTCGTGTGAAACTGTTGACTTTCAGCGAAAATCTGCGTAGTAGTTGCCGGCTCCGATACTAAATCAATGCTCCGGGCCGCAAGAATTTCCTCGACGACCAAGCCCTTGTCTGTCTTCTTCACCTTCACCCGGGCCACAATCGAATTCCCGGCAAGATGAGGCTTGGACTCTGCCAACGGGAGGACGGTGTTGCGGACAACGGCGTTATCAATGAGATGAAGGTCAGAAATGGTGCGGTCACCGACGAGACGGACATTGCGGTGCTCGCCGATCATGTCCTGAAGCTGGCGGGGCTCCTGCATATCATCCATGTGCGGATGGTTCAGGTAAGCTTTCGCCCCTTCAAAGAGGGACAATGCTTTTTGTTGGGTGCTGACTGGATAGATACGCCCGTTTAAGGATACCGGGCCAAGAACGACAGTGTTCCTGAGGATCAGCGCGCCATTCTCTCTGTCTATCTTGGCCTCGGCCAGCGGGGCGCTGAAGACTTCGGTCACCGTCTCGCCGGCCAGCGGTGCCCAGGACTCAACGACCTGATCATCAGTCTTGGTTGCGGCAGCTTCCGCGCCTACCACTGGCTTCATTATCTTGGCGTTCATCTTCTGGATGGTCTCTTCCTCGATATCCTTGTCGTCCATGAGGTCGATGAGCATCCGTATGGCCGCATTCATAGCCTTCGCGTCAGCACCCGCGTTCCGCTTCCCAACTTCATTGACCGTAGGTACAGCCGGCTCGTGGGAGTCTGAGGGAATGAAAGGAAGACCGGTAACCGTTACGGTGGTATTAATGGAGCTACCTGAGGTCATACCGTTACTTGTGTCGGTCATGTTCCTAAAATACGGACAAAAAAAGGCCGCCGCCCCAAAAAGATGGGGTCAGCGGCCTTGTTAACCTGTCTAACCTTGAATCTTCTTCTTAAAGATAAGAGAAAACTGTATCCGATGTCAAGTTTTCAAACACTCTCCTCAAAAACGACTTCGGAAGTATCATAGATGACCCGGGCTGGATTCCTAATCTGCGGTATCCCGACGAACCTACCGTATAAGCCGGTCGCCGTGCGGATACGGCTAGACTCACTGTCGATAATCATAAAAATGTCGGTGCGGAGCCCAACCCGGCGCACAATATCAAAGAAGTTGGTAAACGCATCATCTCGCTGAAGAGCAGGGAGGCGAAAAGCGACCCGGGTAAAGATCGGCCGCTCATTCGCCCACTTCTGTCCACCTATGGATCTCTCTACGTCTGTTTCATCGACTAACTCTACCCGCCAACCCCTGGCCACCTGCGATACCGGCTCCCAGTAGTCTCCGAGGAAGACCCGGCCGATGGTGATGTAACCATCCGGGTTCGTCGGATCACGGAAGATCAACTTCCAATAGCGGCTCATCTTCAGGTCGAAGAAGAACGCGATGACGCGCGCGTCTCCTACTACAACCTGAGGAAAGCTGGTATAGGTCACGTTATCGGTGGAGTGCTGAAGCTCGATCGTCGCGGCAGCCGTGAAATTAAAGCCGGTCACGGCCGCACATCGGATAAAGAGTTCAGACGACTGCAAATCCACCGTCAGCGTCTCTTCAGTCTTCCCTCCGGTCCGCCAGGCTTTTCCCGCGTGCACTTGCCTGATGTTCTGCACTGACACAGTCGCGCTGCTAGCGGTCAGGGTCACTGCGCCGTTATCTATTAAATTATCCCAGAGCAATCTGAGCGGACCACGTACAGCTTGGAATGATGATCCCACGACAACCACCACAGGGGGGGGTGGTGGGTCAGGATCATAGATGGTAGTGTCAATCTGGGAAATGGGCATCCGCCGCCGCGGGCGGGGAATAAAAGGACGGGGCGGGCGGAGATAAATGCGGGATTTCACTGGACGTGCTACTGAAATCGCAGGTTGTTACCACTCAACCTCATCGACGCACTCCTGCGGTCGGTAGACAACCTGGCAAAAGACGCATGGGTAGTAAAATAGAAAGAGCAGCGGATCGCGGCGCAGCGAGGCAAGATGCCCGGCCGGGCAGCGCCTGATCGTCGGGAGTATGCCGTTCGGTTGCCCCACGCAGATCATGACATCATCAGTGACGGCCATATGTTCGCTAAATGGCATATTCACCCTCCTTTCTTTGAGCGGGAGTCAGGAAAATATTTTCCAGCAGCTCCCTAATGGCCTCTCTAGTGCCGTGGTCATCAATCACGGGAGCGGTTATCGCGATTGGTGATTCTCCGATTCTACTGAGCCCGTATGGCTGGCAGGTGCGAATTTCAAGGGGTGAGGGCAAAGTCGAATGAGCTTCAGGTCTTTTTCGTCAATTCATTTCCTTCACATATAACTGCCCAGCCCAGAGGCCGTTGCTGCCGGAAGGAGTGACCGGAAACTGGATAGTCAAGAACCCGCTCGGGTCTATAGTGATCCGTGCATCGGCTGCGGGCCACCACTCGATTCCTGAGAGCGCGTTAAACGTCTTGTATATTGGCGCGCTGTTCAACTGCGTCCCGATCACGGATGACATCCCAACGGCGCACGTAGTTGTCGTTGCAAGCATTTTCGACGGCTGTGAGTCTCCCTGGTTCAGCGCGAGGGGAGTTGCCGGGATGGGCAGTGTGGACGCGGTAGACCGCCGGGTGAAGGAAATCAACTCTTGCTGGTTAATCTCCGAGGACTGCTGGCCGAACTCAAAGCCAACGATTTCCAGCGCCACTGTGGCAGGAGCCGCGACCTGAAGAAACGGCGATCCACCACTGACGATAGAGATGGAAGGAATCGGGATAGCATATACTCGCGACGCAGACATTAGCGTTCCTTATTATGAGGTTAGCACGGCAATAGTGAACAGGTCAAAAATCGCCCAGAAGATGGCGCCCGAGGCCGGAGTAAATCGTATCTCCACCCGGTACTGGTGCCCTGACGTGGTAAAGAGGGAGGCAGGGGCGTCCCAGCGGAAGTTGTACCCGGTGCTGTCTACCGTCCAGCGGGCATCCGTCTGTAAGGTATCGAATACCACGCTGCTGATCGTCAACGAGCCAGTAGAGACTTCAGTTTTCAAGTCAAAAACCTTGTAGGTGATCGTGCTGAGGCTGGCCTGGGTGATAGCGGCACCGTCGTTCCCGGTCACCCGCGCCATGAGCATAGCCCCAGCGTCCTCCCAGATGGTCCCATGAGTGGGGCTGGCATCTGCCATCAACGGACCTGCCCTTTCACCGTACCAGGGATCGTCACTGCGGCGGCTACTACCCCGGAAATGTACACCCCGGCGCTTGCGATCAGGTACGGCCCGGCCACGACGTTCACCGCCGTTTTTGCCGTAAACGTGGTCTTCTGCTGCGGGAGAAAGGGGAGAGAAAGGCGTGAACGTCGTGGCATTGTCTTTTCTCAGGAAACGACGAAGGTATCGCCAGCCGAGGGCGCAGTTGTAATGGCGGTAAAAGTCAACCGCCCGCCACTGGCTTCCGTATCCGTCAGCTCAGTTTGCTGACTGGCTAGCGTCCCAGTCAAAAAAGTTAAGAGACGACCATTGAGCGCATCGTTGGAGACCGTCAGGTCCGTTGTCGCTTGAGTTGTGCTCAACGTACCCGCGGTCACACTCCCTGTAACCGCACCCAACAGAGTTTGGCGCAGATTCGTCGCTGCCGTGGCGCTAGCCACGACGGCCTCTACGTCCACCCGCATTCTGCCCGAAGAGAGAGTTGTCGGCAACCGAGCGCTCAGGTCGGAGTGAAGATTCGACAGTTGGCTGTCCGTCGCCGCTCGTTTAGGTACGCGGCTCTGGAAGTCTGACTGTAAGTCAGACGCAAGAGAATAAACATCCGACAGCGTGGCGCTCACCCCGATCAAGTACGACCGCAAGTCGGAATGCAGGTCGGAGAGTTGCGAATCCGTCGCCACGCGCTTTGGCACTCGGGATTGGAAGTCGGAGTCAAGGTTACTGGCCAAGGAGTAAATATCTGAGACGCGCGACTGGTTGACCAAGAGGCGAGAATTTGCCTGAACAACGGTGGTATCCGTAGAGTCGAGCTGGCTCTCAACATCTGAGAGGGTCGCACTCACTCCCACAAGATACGACCGGAGGTCTGAATGGAGGTCGCTTAACTGGCTGTCCGTGGCAACCCGTTTCGGCACCCGACTTTGGAAATCACTCTGCAAATCCGAGAGGAGAGAATATACGTCCGACTGGATACCGCTTACGACCACTAGAAAGGAGCGCAGATCACTATGGAGATCCGAGAGTTGGGAATCCGTAGCTACTCGCTTGGGCACGCGGCTCGTCAGGTTTGACTCAAAGTCTGAGAGAAGCGAATAAGTGTCGGATAGGGTGGCACTCAGTCCGACCAAATATGACCTGAGATCACTCCCAACGTCAGAAGTCCTGGACATCACGTCACTATGGAATCTTGACTGGAACGGGTTCCCCGCCACGATCACAAAGTCAACACCCGAAGCGAGCCGGGAATTAAAAGCTGGCTTGACAATCACGTGAGAGGGCGTTTTCTGTGTATCGACGATGAGCCGCAACTCATCTATCTGCGAGCCACCAAGGATTTTAATGTAGTATCCGTTGAATTGATCATCATGGTCGATGCCGTCAATCTCGACGGTAGACGCATCGGTGACCTGCGATGCCGTGCTCCCCGTATGGCCGATTAAAGTTGAGTGAAGGAGCTGGACACCGCTATAAGCATCTGACAAAGTGCCGCTCATACCGGTGAGGTACGACCGCAAGTCACTGTGGAGATCAGATAATTGACTATCGGTCGCAACTCGCTTAGGGACACGAGACTGGAAGTCGCTCTGTAGG
>ERZ1292642.152-Hain-H14-01um-R1-152-length-44362-cov-19_pt1 | contig 44362 bp, 51 predicted proteins | sample MGYA00564403_ERZ1292642 | MGnify/ENA primary metagenome ERZ1292642 (study PRJEB36523, sample SAMEA6512643) | groundwater metagenome | collected 2019-01-09 | study: AquaDiva: Metagenomics assemblies of 32 groundwater samples
TCATGGGAATTGACGTTGGGGAATGGCTGCATGTATGGATATGCGAACCTTATAACGATAAATGGCGGACGGTGTTCATAGGGGCAGTTAAGGAATTTGAGGAACTTGACGGGCTGGTAAATAGATATGATGTTAAGATTGCCATAGTGGACGGACTACCAGAGACACGCAAGGCAACGGAATTTTGCAAGAGGTTTCCGGGGAAAGCGTATTATATCTTTTATACGGAGAAAGACATAGCGGACAAGGATTACAGATACTTTAAGGTTGACATTGACACTCAGAGAATATCTGCTAACCGCACGATGGCAGGAGATTACTTCCTTGACGGACTGACTTCAAGAAAAAACCTACTACCACGTAATGCAAGAGACCTGCCCGATTTCTATGACCATATACAGGCAGAGATAAGGGTTGTAAAGAAAGACGCAAACGGAATATCAAGGGCGTCATATATAAACACGAAGCCAGACCATTACTTCCATGCTGGGATATATAAGGAAATAGCGGGCAGAATAGCAAGCGGAATTGTGCAGACCACAATTAGTGATATTGGTGGCAGCATAACAATAGGAGAATCTAATAGGGACTCATTCGCTGGGATATTGGGCAATGACAGGGAATATTTGAATCCTCCTATTGAGAGTCAATATTAAAAAGTAAAAGAGGAGAATTAAAATATGTCTAAAGGACAGGCATATTAAAAATGAGAAAATATTGAAATGATTAAACTTCCCAAAGGCATAAAAGCGGTTAAGGACAAATTTGTAGGCATAAGTTACGAGGATGATATGGGCAATATTGTTTTACAACATCCAAAAGACACGGATTATTCAAGGCGGATGTTGTATTGTCTGTGTCCTAATCCGACAAGTCATTCTTCTGGAGAAATGAAAGATGGCTCGTGTCCTATAATATGCCAGTCCTGTGGTAAAGAGATGTTTGTCAAGGGAATCCATTCAATAACAGAAAAGAGGGTTGAAATGAATTATGCTATTCGTCTTTTGGAAGGAAATAAAGAATGTGAAATTGAAAGGGTGTCCCAATTAAGAAGAATAATAGATGAAGATACCCTTCATATTAAAGAGAACAAAAAAGAAATTGAGAAGATAGAGAAAAGAATAGAAGAAATGGATACGACTATAGGGATGTTTAAATATCAAACTCAAGAAAAGGAGGACAATGTCAAAGAAAAATAAACATAAGAATTATAGGCATGGTAGCAATGCCGCTGTTGCGTTCCAGAACAAGCCCATAGACGAGGAGTCTCCACAGGAAGAAAGGAAGACGAAAGCCATTCTTGATGAAATATCTGTTGTAGGCAGCCTACTATACAAGGGCATCGGGATGATTGACTATAACCCTGATGAACTCGCAGGGAAAAAAGGACTGCAAATATACAGCAAAATGAGGGAAGATGACCAGATAAAGGCAGTCCTTACCATGAAGAAAATGGCAATGCTCTCAACTAATTGGGACATATTCGCTGCAAGTGAGAATGCAGAAGATGTTGAAAAGAAGGATTTTATCAAATGGAATCTTGACAACCTTGAGGGGACGCTTGAGGATTATCTCTGGAACATATTCACTGCCTATGATTTCGGTTTTAGCTTGAGTGAATTAGTTTACTATCGGATAGAGAAAGGCAGGTGGGCTGGCAAGATAGGACTCAAGTCAATCAAAACACGAGAACCGTTCTATTATGGGTTTGATTCTGATATTCATGGTAATCTGAGAGAGAACGGGATAATATATACTGGTGGAGGAACGCTTCAATGGAAAGACCTGCAAAGTCAAGATAATCTATTATCCGGTTCAAGATTGCCCGTGAAAAAATTTGTTATTTACTCCTATCAAAAAGAATTTGGGAATTGGTATGGAAGAAGCGATTTAAGGTCGGCTTATCGTTCATATTTTTCTAAGGACGTTCTCATCCGGTTTCACAATATCTATATGGAGCGGTTCGGAATGCCTACGCATATAGGAACAGTGCCGAGAGGGACGTCAAAAGCCGACAGGGATGATTTGAGAACTGTCCTTGACAAAGTTCAAGCAAAATATGCAATAGTAATACCGGAAGACATTAAGATAGACCTGCTCCGTGCGGAGAGCGGCGGTGCGGAGGGATATGCCAGGGCAATAGAGATGCACAACAAGTTCATGGCGAGGTCAATACTCGTGCCCGACCTTATGGGATACACCGAGATGTCAGGCGGGGGCGCTTATGCCCTCGGCAAGAAGCATTTTGACATGTTCCTATGGATAATCAAGAAAGGGCACAGGGATAGTCAGGAGACAATAATGGGCGAGCAGGTTATAAAGAGGCTCATTGATATGAACTGGATGGCAACTGAGGACTATCCGCAGTTTAGGTTTGAATCAGTGACAGAGGAAGGCAGTCAGGCAAAGGCTACTATAGTAGCACAAGGGTTAACTTCGGGATTCATAAACCCGCGCGAACCTTGGATAAGGGGTTATCTTGGATTACCTCCGAAACCGTCTGATATTGAACTGCCAGAAGTATTGCCTCCGGGACAATTTCCACGAAGGATGTTGCCGATAGAAGTTGAGGAACGAATACAGGGACTTGAGGAAAAGGTTCAAGAGTTCAAGGAATTCAGGGAAGGTCTTAAGAGAAAATTAATGATGGATTGGGTTGATAGACCCAAAAAGACCACAGTTCATTTCCAGTCTAAAGAAAACAAGGCTAAAGTTACACCTTCGCAATTCACAAAAAAGATGGATTATGTAGAAGTTAAACAATCTTTGGATGATTATCAAGATGATACGGTTGACGCATTATCCGAGATAATAACGGAAATGAGGGACGACTTAGTGCACAGGGTCAGAAGGAAGAAAATCGTTGAGGACAAAGACCTTGCCGCAATAAACAAGTTGCAAGTCAAATATATCGGGGATTTTAAAAGGGAACTTGAGAAAAGGCTGATAAAACTTTACATTGATGGTAAACTTGAAAGTGCGAAGATGCTTAACAAGGGCGGCGTTGACATTGAGATAGTCACAAAGTTTCAGTCAATAGGGGATTGGGAGCCTGTGCCTCCTGTTGACGCCATAGACTTCTTCAAAAAGAAAGTCCTTGTCAAGGTCAAGGACAAGGAAGGCAAGAGGATAATGATAAATATGCTCACAGGAGAAATACTTGACTATTACACACAGAAAGCGTTCTACATAGCAGGTGTTGAGAAAGAGGAGATATTGAAACAGGCAAAGGCGGCACTGTTAGCTTCGCTCAAGAAGGGTGACAGCGTTGATGCCGCTATGTTCAATCTCGGTAATGTGTTTGATGAATATATTAAGACAGGCGAATTGAATGATAAGGGCGAGTTGACAACTGCACACAGGCTTGAGACGATAGTCAGAACGAATTATAGCGAGGCGTTCAATAGAGGCATAAGGGATTTTGTGGATGATAATGATATAACAGATTTTGTGCCTTATCTGGAATGGTCAGCCATACTTGACGATAGAGTTAGGGAAACACATGCCGAAATGGATGGGAAGATATTCAGAGAAGATGACCCTGATATAGAGGGCATCCCCCCAGCAGGGTTTCAATGTAGGTGTTTCCCTTATGATGTTCACATTACCACAAGCAAAGGCAAGCAATGGATAAGAAAAATTAAAGTTGGTGATTTGGTTTGGACACATAAAGGAAGATATAGAAAAGTTACAAAGGTTCATAGTAGAATTTATAAAGGTGATTTGATTGAAATAAAATATGGATCTTATCATAAAGTATCTATGACCCCTGAACATCCTGTCTATATATGGCGTAAAGGATGGGTTGAGGCAAAAAATGTAAAGTATAGAGATAAGATAAAAACGGGTAAAAAAAGGAAGTATAATATAATTTGCATAAGCAAAGTTCCGTTTGAAGGTGCGGTTTATAATCTTTCTGTTGAAGATGATGAAAGTTATGTTGCAGGTGGAATAATAGTCCATAACTGCACATGGATACCAATAACTTCCGTTGAAATTGATGACTTAAAGGCAAAGGGTGAAGGAGTGAAGGTATCAACGAAAGACGATTTCCCTCCTGATTTTCCTGACCTTGGATTTAAGAGTTTCAGTGAGGATAATAAAATGAGTGTATTAAGTTATCAGGAACAGAAAAAAGAACGGATTAAATTGATTATAAACGATAGATATAATGGTAATTTGCCAGACCCAGAAACGATGTGTCATGGACAATGTGAGGGAACGGGGGCAGTGCCGATAAAGAAAGATGATATGCAAGAACCGTTCAGGACGCTTTGGCTTGAGGCAGAAAAAGAAAAACCAAGTGAAGATGGATGGCACTTTGTCAAATGTCCAGATTGTAATGGAACGGGGATAAATATAAAAAGTTTTATTCGTTTGACCCCAATAGTGCAGTAAGGATGAGGGGGGCGGGGGAGTAGAGATGATGGAGGCATAGGTAAATATGATAGAAAACTGGCTTTGCAGTTTGAATTTATATCAGATTTGGGCTGTGGCAATGTTAACATTAATTTCCGTATTGATGGGTTTTGAATTTTCACTACGTATTGGTAGAAAAATATTAAAATATATGAAAGAACATGGAATAGAAACAGGTATTTGAAAATAAGTTTGACAGCAGCAGGAGGAAAATGTTCTGGCACAGGTTTAGTTTAAGACGCATTTTCACAAAAAGAATAAGGAAACTTGCCGACAGTGGGCACTACAAAAAGGCACTGCGTTTATGTGAAAGACTTTTGACATTGTATCCTAACTCTCCAAAAGTGCATTGTGAACTTGGATTTCTTTACCTATGTCTTGGAATGCCCGATGTCAGCCTGTTCCATTCCCACAAGGCGATAAGCCTGTTTGAGGGGGACGATTTCGGCCCCATCATGAACGGGGCGATTGCGCATATCCACTTGCAAAGACCTCTTTTGGCGGTGCAGTATTTCAATAGGGCAGAGGAACTTAAAGACCAAGTCCCAATGGTTGAATACGGGAAGTTACTAATGTTTAGGGCAGAGGCAAGACGGGACATTGTAAAAAGGGGACTAACGAACAAGCCCGTTGAACAAATATCGTTTGCAATGCAGGATTTAAATGCAGGCGAATACGTGTTCATGGAATGCGATAATGATACTGCTGATTTTTGGATTAAACAGATACTAGGACGTAGGAAAGACATCGAATCATTGAGAGATATAAGATTGACGGATATTGGAAGGGGGTGATAATATCAATGCAATAGCGATTGAGGAATGTGAGAAATACGCCATTAAGGTATATCCTGTCAGGTGTCTTAACAAAAAGTGCAGGAGTAAAAATGTGAAGATATACAAGACAGACTTGCCGATAAGATACTGTAAATGCCTTGATTGCGGGCATAATTTTAAGACGATAGAAAAAGACGATTACTAATCCATAGTAATAAGTAGATTGACAAAAGTTTTTTTTATGGTATGCTTTATATTAAGAAATAAATACCTGCCTTAAATTCCTTCCATGACCCTTGCGGGCATGTGAAGATACAAATGCCGATGGCATAAGTGGCGGTTGTAGATTCACGTGTTTGACAGGGGTATCTTAATGAGAAACCCTTGAGAAGTTTAAGAAAAACTTTTTGAGGGCTTTTTTGTGAAACAAAATTCCAATAATAAAATGTATCTCAGCGTGCAGAGTTCGCACGTCCCTTCAGCGATGGGTTCATTGTCTCTTAGAGGACACGGTAAGAAATCCAGTCTTAACAAATCCAAGAAAAGCAAATATTCAATTATAGTAAAAAACTTAGGAAGAGTTATGTCCAATCTGGAGGTGATATAATGAGTCCATTTGCAAATTTTCCTGACTTCCAAGGTTGTGTTGATGCCCAAAAGGGAAAAGGACACAGTGAAGATTCAAGTAAAAGGATTTGCGGGGCTATACAGAGCAAAATAGAAGGTAAGAATGCAACTGAACAACTGTCCGAATTAGAATTAAAAACAGTCAATGAGTATGTGGAAAAGTTTCAAGGGGATAATAGACCTCCGAAAGAATGGTTCAGTGCGTGCCAGAATAAATATGAAGGCAAAGTTTCGGATTCGGGGGCATATTGTGGATATCTTTGGTGGTATGTAGTCGGAGTGCAGGGTGCTAATCCCGCAGAATTATTGACAGAAAATCCTGAACATATTGAAGCATTTAACAAGACAAAGGAATTTGTTAAACAATTTTCTGAGACAGTGAAACTTGAAGATGAGGAGATATTTGCAGTCGGCACTTGGAACGGTGACAAATACACGCATGAAGATTTGAAAGAAATAGCAAATAATTTCAATCTGTTAAAAGGCGAAGTCAAACCGCCAGTCAAATTGGGGCATTCGGAAAGTCAGAAATTACTTGAGGCTGATGATTTGCCAGCAGGCGGTTGGGTCACGGGATTAAAAGTCGCAGGGGACAAGCTGATTGCAAATATATCAGACGTGCCGAGAAAGATTTATGAGTTAATAAAAAATAGGGCATATAAGAGAAAGTCAGCAGAAATATACCCTCAATATACAGGGGCGGATGGCAAGAAATATGGCAAAGTGTTGAGAGCGATAGCGTTCTTAGGGTCTGCGACCCCCGCAATAAATACCTTAAATGACCTTTTGGCAAGATATTCAGGGGACAGAAAGCAAAAATTTAAGACATATAACTTTAACAAAGGAGGAGGTGAAAAAATGAAGACATTAGGAATAAGCGTGAGTTCTGAAACATTTTCAGAGGATTTTCAGAAAAAGTTTAATGAGGCGATGAAGACTGCATTCGGGGAGGAAGTTGCCATTAAGTTTGAGGGTGATACCGAAACCGTAGAAGGACTCAAGAAAAGGATAGCAGAACTTGAGAAGGAAATTGAGGACTACCGCCATCATGACGATGAAGAAGACATGGAGAAGATGAAAGCGAAATACGATGAGACTATAAAAACCCTCAATGAAACTAAGGCAAAGTTGACAGATGCCGAGGCGAAAGCGGCTAAGCTCGCCGATACCGAGATTAAGTTGACTCAAGCACAAACCAAGTTACAGGAGAACGAAGTCAAGGCGCACAAGGCAGAGGTTAATACGTTTATAGAGAAAGCGAAGGCAGATGGGAAAATATTGCCCAAGCACGAAAAATTACTATCCGCCTTACTGGGGCAGATAGATAAGAAGTCTGTGATTAAGTTCATGGATAATGTCAAGGTAAAGGGTGCTGATGGCACTGAAACTGAGGAAGAGAAAGAAGTAGAAAAAACTCCTCTTGAGATGGTCAAGACATTTGTTGAGTCTTTACCTAAAATGGTAGAATTTGAGGAGATAAGTGGCGATACAAAGGAAATCGCAGTCTTTGACGCTAATAGCGGAAAAGTCAAGATTGGCAACGATGTCTATGACGTCGTGGACAGGGATTTGGCAAACAAGGCAAAGAAATACAGTGATGAACACAACGTAAGTTTTGATATAGCGTTGATAGAAGTTAGTAAGACTAAGTAAATTCCGCTTAGGAGGGCGGATAAAAATATAAAAAATGGCTGCAACACAAGGCTACGTATATGATGATTCCTTTATTGCAGATGGTGCACTCGCTAAATACAGGGTTGTAATCTGGGGTGGTTCTGACCAGCGTGTTAAATATCCTACACAGGATAATAGCGCTATAGTAGGAATTACCCAAGAATCTACTTCAGCTTCAGGTGATAGGGTTTTAGTTCGTAGGGCTGGAATCACTAAGGTTGAGGCAGCGTCCGGAAACATCACAAGGGGACTTACTTTGAGGGCTTATGATGCTGTAGGGCGAGTTGACCGTCAGGGCGACGCATGGGTGTCTGGAGATGGTGTCGTTGGTATGGCAGATCAGGCATCGGCGGCTTCGGGTGACATCATAGAAATGTGGCTTAACATTAGAACGGTATTAGGATAATCGGGGAGGATATATGCCAACTATAAGTAGTGTTCATGTAAATGCACCTCTGACCCAATTAGCTATCCAGTATAAGAATCTGGAGTTAGTATGGGATCGCATATTCCCGATTGTTCCGGTTACGAAAGAATCTGACGTTTATTACGTCCACAACAAAGAGGAACTTGTAGAGGAAAATGCGCTTCGTGCAGCAGGTGCTGAAGCAAGAGAGATAACATGGGACGTCACAACCGCAACATATACTGCTCAGGAATATGCCTTACGGCACTTATTGGCTGACAGGATAATGGATAATGCGGATGCGCCTGTCCGTCCACAGATAACTACTACCCAGAAGTTATTGCGCAAAATACTTCTTGGGACAGAACGAAGGACTGCGTTATTGTGCCAGGATACAAGGAATGTAAGCAATTCGGCTGCGGTTTCAATAAAGTGGGACGGGACTTCACCCACGATTGAGAAGGATATAGATGCGCAGAAAGACAACGTAAGGCTATCAGCGGGCGTTGAGCCGACTTCCATAGTCCTGCCGTATAAGGTCAAGAATGCCTTTAAGAGAGATACTACTATTAGGGACTTGATACGTTACCAGGTTCCCGGGGACATCCTGTTGAGAAACGGTGAACTGCCTCCGGTGGTGTTCAATCTTGAAGTGATTATAGCAGGGGCAATAAGGAATACCGCTAACGAAGGGGCAGCGGAAAGTCTATCAGACGTATGGGTAGATAACGCCCTGGTGTTCTACAAAGAACCCAGTCCGTCACTTGACGCACTGTCTTATGGATATACGTTCAGAGTGAACGCTCCGTTGGTAAAGACTTACAGAGTTGATACCAGGAAAGGTCTTATGGTAGAAGTAAGCCTTATCCAGACAGAAAAAGTTGTTGCGTCTGCGTGCGGCGCGTTAATCACAGACATACTCGCTTAACAGAGTGGAGTAGAAGATTCACGGTTTTGGTAGTTTCCGATTTAAAAACTACCACTTTTAAAAAATGATTAAAGAAAAAGAAATAGGCAAAGCATCCGATGGCAGACCGGTTGTTTTGAGGTTTGACACTAAGAATCAAATCTCAAAGGAAAACAAGAGGGAATACCATCTTGATAAGAGAATGCAAGAATTGCGACGCAGAGGCTTCGGCATCGGGAACATACATGCTATGCTTTTTTCCAAGAGAGAAGAATTCCCTGTTAGGAGGATAGAATCAGGACTCAAGGCAAAGGGAGTAAGATTAGATGGAGGTTTATAAATTGAAAGGGGGTAGCCGAAATGGCGGTCTTAACTTTAAACAGAAAAATACCCTTATGGGTATGCAAGGAATGCAACAAACAGTGCAATATTCTACCAGAAAAATGTCCTTCTTGTGGAGCGGCATCTGAGAGTTTTGAGAACAAGGAATATTTTCTCCCAGAGGACACGCCGAGAAAAACATACCGAGTCTTAAAAAACTTTCTTTACGAGGGAGCGTCATATAATGGCCCATATAATGTTCAGGAATGTCAAGGCTGTAAACGTAAATATAAAGGAATGCTTGTGCCTGACGCTGAATTGGGAGTGCCGAAGTGCAAATGCGGTAACGTCAAATTCAAGGAATTGACAATACCGGGAGTAACGGTCTCATTACCATCTACAGACATTGTTACACTTGGCATGTTAAAAAGAGAACTCATAAAGGAAATCAAAGGCAAAAAGAATAGTTGAAAACGTGTTAATAGACTATTAATGAAACGAAAATAGGGGTGATGGATTACGGCAAACGCGGGAAATAGTGGCGACATACGCACAGAGCTTGGGTCTCCCACAGAGACAGAAATATCAGGAGCACTTATTACCTTGTCCCAGACGAGGGCGACCAATAAAATAAACGCTTATCTTGAGAGGTCATTTCCTGAACTCGTGCCTTTTGCGGCTGGAGACGTGCCCGCCCTCATAGACGATTTAGCCTCAACATTAGCGGTATATTATGTCAAAAGGTCAAAGTTCCCAGGACCGGGACCGATGGCAGAACAGATAAAAGCTGATTTCTATGACAAGGTCTTAGAAGATTTAGAAAAAATAAAGAAAGGTGAAATCAGATTGCCCGAACTCACAAGCAAAGTTCCACGGGACATTAAGTCTTCTCAATCAGGATACACGCCAATTTTTGACGTTGACGATATTTCTAATGCTGCGATAGATTCTGATAGACTTGACGATATATCGGATAGCAGGGAATAATTATGATAGACTTTCAGATAACACTCAATGATGCAGACACAAGACAATTTTTCGTTAATGCAAAACGCAAGTTAGATGATACAGCGAAACCGCTTGCCAAAGCAATGATATATATGGTAGGTAGTATAAAGAGAAACTTCGTAGCTCAGGGACGTCCTGTCCCATGGAAACCCTTGTCAGAGATGACAATAGCAATGAGAAGGAAAGGTAGGGGCACGGGCACTGCAAAAATACTAAGAGATACGGGGACTCTAATGAATAGCATATCTCCCGGCAGATTTGGCACTGCCACACACTTAAAAAGCAAAGTTGAAGCACAAGTAGGCACAGCAATTAAATATGCTCCGCTTATGCAATGGGGAGGCACAAGCACGATATCTGCTCACAGAGAGACTGTGAAGAAACACAAAAGAACTATAACGCAGGCGTTTGGCAGGTCTATTTCTTCAAAAAGAATAACAGTGAATTCTTTTGAAAGGAATATGCCAGCGAGAAATTTCAACATACCCCAGCGTCAGTTTTTGTTATTTCAAATTCCTGAAGACATTGATAGGATACACAGGATATTTGACCAACATGTAGAAAAGGCGATTGAAAAATGAAATGTGAAAATTATAATAAAGATACAGAACCGATTATTTCAAAAACATTTTTGTTGCCTCAAAACACTGGATTAAAAGAGTCGCCAATAACAGGACATAAATGTTTTTTAGGTATAATGTGCGATTTGTGGCATAGGAGAGATGGAGTAACAATCACTTGCGGTTCTGCTATGGCAAACATGATGTCAAGGTTATAAAAAATGAAAGATTACTGTTCAAAGTGCAGGAAATATGTAGATATAAGAACCAATGAATTGAAGATAGGCAGGGAAACCTTGACTACATGCCATTGCTCAGAATGCAATACTTTTATCAAGGACATGACAACTCATAAAAAGGGCAAAACGATAAATGGCAAATAGGTTGTTATTGGCACACTATAACAAGTCAACAGACGCAGATTATGCAAAGGGAAGTAAAACTGCCACAGTCTTAGGGACTGTCAACATGGTAGCGGGAAAGTTTGGCAAAGGGGCATCTGTTGACGAGGCGTCCAATGGGCAGGTATTTTATTATGATGAGGCTGACAACATTGACAGAAGTTACGGGACTTTGGAATTCTGGATTAAGACGCTTGTTGATTTTGCTATACCTCCATCTGGTGGAGATTACAGATATTTGATAAATACTCCTGGCGTTCTTATAGGAACTACAGGTTTAAATCAGCCTGCACATGGCAATAGTGATGCAGTTAGAATTGACTTCACTGTGCCAGTGGATGTAAGCATCAGCACTACCAAATTAAATTCATCAAACGTAGGAGTCTGGCATCATTACGCATTCACATGGAATAAAGACAGGGGCGTCCAGATATTTGAGGATGGGGTTAGAATATTAAATAATAATACAGCATTCACGCCTTCTGGCTCAGCAAATGACATAATAAGAATTTTCTATCATGTAACAGGACAGACAACGAGATGGGCAAATGCAATCATAGACGACCTTGCCATATACGACTATGTGAAATACACTGCTGATTTTACAGTTCCAGAAATACCTATTGGAGGAATGGGAATGAAAACACTTCTTACAAACATAAAGAATGTTATTACATCAGCATCGGCATTATCATACGTCAAGAAAGTTGAAGTTATAGGCGAGAATTCAATCCCTCCAATATATAATACTCAGACGCCTTGGATAGGCATAGCTCCAATATCAAGTCCCGAAAGATGGATTTCCAACCAGAAAAAAGAAGTTGTCCATACTGTCAAAATATATATAGCGAATTACTTCCAGAAGATGGAAACTGCAATAATCGGAGATGCCAATAATAGGGGCATGATAGATGTTATAAAAGATGTGTGGGACACATTAAGAGGAAATACTTTTTCCGACTATATTGACAAGCCTTGTGATTTGGAATTGACTGATTATTCATTTGGAGCGTATGACGAGAAATATTATCTTTGCATAGGAGTATTTACGCTTACAGGCAACAAGGTTTTTGAGTCGTTTCATCAGTTCAATGCGGCGTCAAGTTCACTTGAGAGAACGGAGAGGGTCTTGACGAATATAAAGGACAGGATAGCAACGCTCACCGATGTGAAGAAGGTTGAAATAGTATTACCGAGAATATTGCCCGCTTTAATGATAACTGACGTTCCGTGGGTGGGTGTAGCGCCGATATTGACACCAGAAGAATGGAAAGCAATGAGAAAAGAGGCAACAGACTCGTTTGAGATATATGTGGTTACAGACATACAGTTAAGAGAAACAGCGATAATGGGTGATGATAATTTGCAAGGTAGTCTTGATATTGTAAGTCTGGTTGCAGAAACTTTGAGGGGAGAAACATTTAACAATGATTTAGCAAGACCTATTGACATGGAAATTATGGATTATGAATTGGCACAATTCGGGGATGGATATTACGTGTTTGTGCCAACAATAAGAGTAACGTGTAAGAGGTTGTTCAATGTTTAAAAAGGGAGGATAAGTGTCAGAGTATATAGGCATAATCAGGGATGCTACTGGTAAGGATTTAGTTTTAGGCGCTGATAATAAGTTGCCGATTTCAAGAGCGAGTTATCCCACAAGACCCACACACAGGAACGTGACGCTGACTTTGGGTAATACTGAATATAGCATGACATTTCCGCAAAATACCCAGCAGTTTATGTTTCAGAATCGTAATGCAAACGCCATAAGATACGCATTTGAGGGTGGGAAGGTGGCGACGCCAACTGCTCCTTATTTCACACTGAAGGGTGGGGCGGTGTATTCCATAACGAACGTCAACTATAGTGAGGCGTCAGGAGGAATACTATATTTAGGGATTGCCCCTGCAAACTCTGGTGACGTCGTAGAAGCGGAGTTTTGGTGAGATGAAAAGACTTTCTATTATAGCAGGATTATCTACATTATTTATATTCATAGCGTTTCTGGCATTCCAGATAGCGGTCTTGATTTTTGTGCAGAGGGAAGTCCCTGCTCCGATAATAACTCCAGGACAGACGCCTCTTATGACAACGGTGACTGGCACGAAATCAATAGCGGGGGCGGACGACCCCACTACGGAATTTGACATATACGAAGACACGCAAACATCCAACAGGACAATAGGGGAGTTCTGTGTTGATTTGAGCAATTTTGACACTGTCCATACGACTGGGGACACTATAACCATAAGGGTATATGAGCAGATAGATGGGACAAACTACAGGCAACTTGACAATGCTATATTTACGGACAATTCAATAACCAACCATGCCCTGGTTAAGAATTTCATGTCTCCGGGCAGGAAGGTAAAGTTCACAGCAAAAACATCGGCAGATAGGGGGTCATTTGATTTGAGTTATTCCTATTCATATATTATACTCCAGTAGAAATTGTAATGTAAGGGGAGGGCGTAGATGAGACGTAGACATAGAATATTAAAAGTTATTGTAATATTGCTGATTATTATCGGAATAATATGGGTCTGTATTGAAATGGCAAAAGCATGGGTTGGAGATTCATCCGACCCACATGTGCTTATGGGCAATCAGCTCATACAACACAGCCTGTTTAACAGACTTATGAAATAGAGAAGGGAGGGGGAACATGGATACGAACTTGTTGGTAGCATTGGGAGCATGGCTATTTTTGGCATACGTGGTTGAGACGGTGGCGGAGACTTTGAAAAACGCGCTGCCGTTGGAAAAATTGTTGTTCAAGGAGAATGGGAACAGAGAGAAATTTTTCCTTGCCCTGATTGTCGGTCTGGCAGTAGCACTTTCAGCAAAGGTAAACATTCTTGACGTAATACCCTATGTGAAAGACTTGGGTCTTAACATATGGATAGAGCGGGGATTGACAGGATTGACAATAGGGAGAGGTTCGTCAGGGGTGCATGATATTCTTAATTTTATCCAAAACAAAGGCAAAGGAAATAACGCTTGAACATCTTTTTCAAGATAGCCGTCAGGATTGTAATGAGGAGACTTACTGAAAAAGAACTCATTTACATTCGTTCAGTTATAGACAATAACTTGAAAAGATTGGGTCAGAAAGAAGTCAAGAAAAGTGGCAAGGACAAGGATTTAATCAAAGGGAATAAAGGAAATTTTCCTGGAGGCATTCAAAAAGGGTAGGGAATATGCCTCTACAATGGCAAGGAAGGCTTAAAATCGCCTCATGGTGGCACTTTTGGGGCAGACAGATAGTTTTGGGGGTAGTAAGGTGAAAAAAGGCGTTAGGAAGAAAAGAATCAGATTGATACCTATCCCTTCTTATTGCAAGAACACGAAAAAGGCAGATAGGGAAAAACTTGCATACCTTCCATTTAAATTTACGATAACAGGTGATAAGAAAGAAATAAAAGAATTAGATGAGCGTATTCATGGCGATGGTGGATTATATCATTTCAGGGTTAAGATGGGTGGTGGGGTAGCACATGAATTTTATGAGAAAAATTACTGTATGGCAATTCTGGAGATGCACTGTCAGTTAAACAAAAATGAGGATATAGAATCGGTTGAGTTGATAAAGGGATAAGAGAATATGACTAATAAGGAAATTACGATAACGATGATAATGGCAGGAATTATCTCCTTGATACTTTTCCCTATTTTTCTCATTGCTCACACGATTGCCCTGTCGGTGGATTTTGTGAAATGGATTTTAACACCTTATTGGAAAGAAAAAACATGTTACAGGGAAGGAGAGAAATGAAAGAATGTTGTAGGAATTTCTTTAAGGCTAACTCACTACAGAATATCTTAAATGAGCCACTTCAATGCTGTGGTTATTGTGGTCGCAAGTTGACTGATAAGGAATTTGCCAAAATACTTAAAAGGGGCGTGGTTACTGTTTATCAAAAGACAGTAACAGAAAAAATAGGTGCAAGGAATAAGTTGAAGGGATTACTTAAGAAGTCCATGAGGGAGGGAATGGTATGTTAAAGAAACTATTGATAATCGTAGGTATAATGGCATTTTTGACAAGTAATGTTTATGCAGGCGTATTTAATAATTTTACCGATTGGAAAGATACAATAGACAAGTTAGAACCGAGAACAGGGACGTTTATAGATTTTATTGATAGTGAAGTAGGAACGTTAAGTGCAATATCATTATACACGCTTTCTACTGATTTGGAAGGTAAAGCATTAAAAATTGGAAGTATAGATGCAGGATATATTTATCCTGATAAGGGGTTTGTTGGATTAGGTATAAATTCCGAGTTTCTTGAAAAGTTTAAGGTGGATGTAAAAATTCCAATAATAGGTAAAGTCAAAGCAGAGGCGTGGGCTGGCGCTACTTATGATTTTGATGTCAAGGCGGCTGGTGGCGGGGTAGGTATAAGCATATTGAAACATTTTGGGAATTAGGTTTCAGAAAGGATGTATGCGAAAAGTCTTGCTAACAGGAATTAACGGATTTGTGGCAAGTCATCTTGCTGAACACTATCTTGCATTGGGAAGTTATGAAGTTCATGGCACTGTAAGGTGGCGTTCCAACCTTGAGAATGTAGAGCATATTAAGGATAGCATAAAGTTGCATTACTGCGATTTCAGGGACAGACAAAGCGTTGACTCTGTCATAAGACAGAAACTTGCTGACTTTGACATCATACACCATCTTGCAGGGCAATCATTCGTCAAGGCGTCGTTTGACGCCCCATCGGACACCATGGAAACGAATGTATTGGGATTGATAAACTTGCTTGAGTCTGTAAGGGCGTGGAGTCCGAATACTGTAGTCCATATTACAGGGTCAAGCGAAGCATACGGGATTGTCCATCCGTGGGATTGCCCATTGAATGAAGACCATAAATTGAAGCCTGTATCACCTTACGGAATAAGCAAGATGGTTCAGGAACTTTTAGGTGAATATTATTTCAAAAGTTACGGGATAAAGACTGTTATCACGAGGGCATTTAATCATTCAGGTTCACGACGCTCAGAATGTTTTGCCGAGAGCACTTTTGCAAAGCAGATTATAGAAATAAAATTAGGATTGACTAATGGTGCTATAAAAGTAGGCAATCTTGAAGCGATGAGGGACTATACGCATGTGAAGGACATGGCAAGAGCATATAGCCTTGCAGTAGAAAGGTGTGAATATGGAACGCCTTATGTCATAGCGTCAGGAGAGGCAGTAAGCATGAGGGAAGTCCTAAATAAACTTATTGAGATGGCAGGGATAGAATGCAGGATTGAAATTGATGCTGACAGGATTAGACCGTCAGACGTGCCTTTGCTTATTGGTGATTATTCAAGATTTAAAGAGAAGACGGGCTGGATGCCCAATAAGAGTTTGGGGATTGACGCTATATGTCAGGATTTGCTGGAATATTGGACTTGGAAACTATCAAATAGAAAGGCTATTGAATATGTCAAGGGATGATGAGAATAATATACTTAGCGAATTAAAGGATTTTAGAAATGAAGTAAAGCCTTTTCTTACGTTAGTAACGCAACATGAAGTTAAAATTGTAGCGATTGAAAAATCGGTAAATGATTATAAGGACAAACAGATACCGTTTTGTGACAAGAGATTTGGGAAACTTTATGGACTTCTATGGACTATAGTAGTCCTTCTTTTGGTAGGGTCAATAGCAGTGATAGGGAATATGATAGTAGTAAATACAAAGATAAAAAATGGGCAAATCACACAACAGTGAAAAAGCAAACTCATACATGGCATAATTATATACCCTTACTAATCACAGCAGTAACTGTAATGGGAAGTATAACCGCTGGCGTCTTGACGATACTTGCAAACAACAAGCCCCTTGAACGAGATATAGCATGGCTCAAGGATAACGCAAAGGATACTAAAAGCAAGGTAGAAAATGTTATTGAGAATATGACAGAATTAAAAGCGGAGATAGTAAAGTTAAAATATAGTCTTGAAAAGACTGACAATATCTCATCTGACAATTTTGGAGAAATTATGGGCATGTTAGAGAAGATGAGTAATAAGGGTAACAAGAAGAAAGACAAATAAAAAGGGGGGTAATATGGGAAAGGTTTTAATGGGTGAATGAATGAAGAATATCATAATCACACTATCAATATTACTATTCATATCAACTGTTTGCATAGCGGTAGAAACTCCGTCATGGTTTGAGTTGACGTTGCCTGCTGGTATAAGCGGAACTGTCAAAGACATCTGTAAATGGTGGTATGGATATTATGGGACTACGACTGTTGAGGAAATACAGTTGGCGAATGCGAATAAGTTATATTTCAACGTAGGTGAGAGCATACTGATAAAGAAGTATCTTACGTTAAAACAGAATGCGGCGATATTGAGTGTGTATGCTGTGCAGGGTGGTGTTGCAGTTTACGATTGTGCTACGTTGGCACAGAAGGTAGATTTAGAATTAAACATGACGTTAGGGTTTTTCATGGACGCAAACCCTGACATTAAGGCTGTGTATAACTGTCCATAAAGAAAAGGAGGAATGGTAAGATGAAAATGTTGATTGGATTAGGGTTGGTAGTATGGTTAGTGGGTAGTGGGGTGGTGTGGGGATATACGACTTTTGACGAAGCGTGGAAAGCAGCTGGTTTAAAAGAATCTTCTCAAGATTATGTGGGTGCAAGAATGATTTATACTGATATATATAATAATATTGCCAAAAGCACACATGAAAAAATAAAAGCGCAATTCAATTTAGCATTTACCTATGTTTCAGAAGGTAATAATTTACAAGCAAGAATAGAATTTAAAAAAATTATTGACTACCCAGTTTTTGAAACTTACTATGTGGGAAAGGCGATGATTGCTATAGGACAACTTAATATTGCAGAAAAAATACCAAATATTCAAGATTTTGTTAATGTTATTATAGACCTCCGAATATTTGATGAAGTCAAAATGGATGCTTTTAAAAACTTAATATTAATTAAACCAGATTGGTCAACAGTAGTTACTGCTATTGGCACTCCAACAGATTGGTCTGGTTATTACTACCGTGCCAAAGCCAAGCAGCAGTTAAAAGACTATGCAGGTGCGAAGGCAGACTTACTATCAGCACAGAACCTATGCGGAGATAACAATGACGCATTTAAGAAATGTGGGGAATTACTGGAAAGAATAAATCTGCAAATTAAACAGGCGGCTAATCCATAAATGCGATACCTCATAATCCTGACAATATTGTTATTTTGCCATGTATGCAATGCTGGAAGCATAGTCACTGCGATTGATAAAGAGCGTGAAGTGACTGATTACATTGGAACGTATGCGAATTGGCTTGCACCTACTACATACGATATTGTCAAGATTGATGTAGACGACTATAGAGAAATTCATCTTTATGCTAAAGAACTGGAGAATATAATCATATCAGTAAGAGCAAGTCATTGGCTCAATGTAATTATGACTGAACTGAAAAAGGCTAATCCTGATATGGTAAAAGTGGCACAAGCAAAGACGGAATTGAGAGCTGAATTGACAAAAAGTAATATTCCCTCAAGCAAAATTGAATCTCTGATAGGGTATGTAGAAGGGACAATTAAACCTGTCCGTCAATCTATTGAATGGGCATTATGGAAAGACGCTTATGATATTACAAAAGTTATTCCTAACGGCGATGATGTATTTTTGATTATTAACGATTTGAATATAGGCTATGAGAAACTATATGATATTTACTTTTCTAATCATCAGGGTAGAACTATGGTGGTATTCTCATGGGACGTTGCACGTGAGAATTATATAAGACAATACATGTTTGACTTTATTGAACGATATGAAAATAAAATCTATGCTGTAATACCTAATTATGGGGCATTAAATAATATTGACGACAAGGGAGATTATACAAAATGGATTGAGCCAATAGGGCAGGTGATAGCATGGGTTAAGTCTAATACCAATCTACCAGTAGGATTGACTGTATGCCAGGTCAGGGATGATAGCGATGTAAGATTTCACGAAGCGATGAAGGATTTGCAATATGATTTTGTTTATCTCTGGGGGTTGCATGATTTTAACTACGATTTTGGTATTGAGTTTGGTGAGGCTAACAGATGGGCTAATGGGAGACCGATTATTTTGGGGGGATTTTGGGGAAGCCGTGATGTGCCATTAGGTGAATTGCCTGACGCAATTCTTGCAGATATATCCTATAAATTGCCCTCATTTATTACTATGCGGAAGAATGAAGGCTGGAAGGGTTTGCATATTATAGGTGAACGGTGGAATACCATATTATCTAAATGTAAAGAGAGAGGAATAATCCTGCAATAGTGCAGTGATGATAAAGAAAGGAGAATTAAGAAATTGAAAATCATGTTAATGTCAGATGAGCCTAATCTTCCTACGGGTATGTCTTTGGTGCACAGAAATATAGGTCTGGGTCTTCACAAAAGAAATCACGAAGTGGTCAGTCTTGGATGGTTCTCAAGAATTGGCGGGCAGAACAACATGCCGTGGAAAATATATCACACTTCAAATCAATATTATGGGCAGGACGTATTTGATCAGGTAGTTCTGCAGGAACGTCCGCAAATCGTGTTGTGCATAGGAGACCCCTGGATGCAACACTATATTGCTAATCCGAATGTATGCAGGACAAGAAGATTATTTCAATGGCTGAGTTACATTCCAGTTGATGGCACGACTCCGAACGGAGGATTGCCCCCAACATGGAGCAACGGGTTTTATAATGCCGATTGCGTGATTGCATACACGGAATATGGAAAGCAGGCTATATTGAAAAACTGTCCTGAGCTGACAGATAAGATAAGAATAATACCGCATGGAGTGAATACGGGCACGTTCAGACCGCTGCCAAGGGAGGAAGTCCTGAACATGAGAAGGTCAGTCGGGATAGCGGATGACCAGATAGTATTTTTAATGGTAGCACGCAATCAGTTCAGAAAAAACATACCTGAGTTTTCAAAGGCGTGGCTGAAGTTTGTAGCAAACAACAGACATCCGAAGGCGGTATTCTGGCCGCACATGGTCTTTACTGACCCTATGGGATGGAATTTAGATGAAGTGTTTGACATCCTTGGCATACGTCCCACTTTGAGGTATTTTGAGTCAATAGCGCATTCTCCTTCAAACGTTGACCTCATGCCAGAAGAAGACCTAAACAGATTGTATAATATTTGTGACGTGCATGTTAATTGTGCAGGAGAAGGATGGGGGCTCGGAACGATAGAGTCAATGGCAGCAGGCAAGCCCAATATCGCTCTTGACCATTCTGGCGGTGGTGAGCAAATAAGAATGAGCAATGGCGGGCTTCTGGTGAAGTGTGCGCCTCAATATGTTACAGGCAAATATAATACAGAACGACCCTATCCCGATGAGAATGACCTCTTAATGAAAATGGACTTGTTGTATAGCAGACCTGATTTGAGAGAAAAACTGGGCAAGGCGGCATATGACTGGGCACAGACAATGACATGGGACAGTGCCTGTGACATGTGGCACAATCTGATAATGGAGACCATGTATCCGTTGAGAAAACCGCAGGTTGTATTGGAAAGGGTGGTATGACCATGCAGATAAAACTTCATTCTCCGGTATGGGGTCAAAGTGGATACGAGAGATTAACAAGAGGTATAGCGATAGCACTTGATAAAATCGGTGTTCAGGTGCAGTTATTCCCTTATAACGATTGGAATGACGAGTGGTGTGATATTGATTTTGAGGATAAGACGAGACTTGAAAGAATGACAAGGCAACAGGTGGCAAAGGATGCGCCTGTGATAATGGCACAGATTCCCAAATTGGAATATAAGGATTTCTATTTGCAGTCAAAAAGGAAAATCTGCTATACGCTTTTTGAGACTGATAGATGTCCGAATTACTGGAAGCACTGTTTTGCAAGCATAATGTTGGACAAAATATGGACTTTCAGCGAGTTTAATCGCTCATATTGGATTAAGGACGGATTGCCCGCTAACATAATTGACATCATGCCTTTCGGAATTGATACTGACATGTTCTCTCCTGATGGGGAGAAAGCAGAGATACAAAATAAGAAGAAGTTTACGTTTTTAACAAATGGTGATTTTACAGAACGAAAGAATTTTGAAGGATTGATTGAAGCGTTTGTTACTGAGTTTAATGGAGGTGAGGATGTATGCCTTATAGTAAAAACGCATTTTGGAGGGTTCACAAAAAACCATAAGGATAAATGTTTGCAAAAACTTAAAGATATAGTAATGAGGTTCAATCCGAGCAATCCCCCGTTGATTCTGTTTTGCGGGGACAAACTCGCTGATTTTGATATGCCGCTTTTGTATAGGGCAGCGGATTGTTATGTTTGTAGCAGTCGTGGTGAAGGATTAAACATGCCAGCGATAGAAGCATTGAGTTGCGGATTGCCTGTAATTGCGACTAATTGGAGTGCTCACTGTGACTATATTTCAGAAAAGAATGGATGGCTTGTTCCCTGCACCATAGGTGTTATAGATGATACTGAATATATTAAGAAATGCTTGGTGGCTTTAAATCACAGTTGGGCATATCCTGATATGGGATGTTTAAGAAGTTATATGAGGTATGCCTTTATGAACCCTGATATATGTAAGGAGAAAGGCAGACATGGGCGTGAGGACATGTTAAAGAAAGACCATCAGTCTGTATCTTTGTGGATTGTGAAAAAAATTATGGAGATGACAGATGGAAAATAAAATACTGCTAATTTTACAAAGAACGCTCGGGGACTGTATTCTTATAAATACTTTGACAAAAGGGATTAAAGTGAAATACCCCGACTCCGAAATCACAGTAACAATTTGGCCCGAATACAAAGACGTGATTGAGACCAATCCTGATATAACAAATCTGTTCATTGAAAAAGACTGGGACAGGGTATTAAAAGAGGCAGTAAGTAATGGATATGATAAAGTGATGATACCTTATCAACTTTCGCACACCTGCACGTGCTGGCATAATAACAATAAGTTCAAAAACGGGCATTTACTTGACTTCTATGCCAAGCGGTGCGGAATAACCATACCGGAACGTAAGTGTTATATGTATCCAACAGAAGGAGACATCGGGACAATAGATAATCTGATAAAAGACCTAAAAATTGATAATTCTCGTATAGTGGCGATGCACACAACATCTCTTGTTACTGCAAAGGATTGGCCGATAGAAAAATTCAATAATCTTGCGGCAATGTTAAAAGATAAAGGATATGTAGTTTGTCAAATTGGAACGGAGAAGGATAAAAAAATTGATGCTACCCTTAGTATTGACTTAACAGGCAGAATAACTTTGAGACAGATAGCGGCATTTCTTATCAGGTGTAAATGTTTTATAGGAATTGACAGTGGAATCAGTTATATTGCAGCATCCCAAGATATACCTGTTATTTGTATAATGGGAATGAGCAGTCCGATTACAAGCGGGCCAATAGGGAATAACGTAACGTTTATTGAGCCACAAAGACCGCCTGAATGTTCATGGCCGTGCCATACGAATTGCAGACTTGGGCAAGATAGGGAATGTATCAAAAACATAAATACAGAACAAGTATTCCAAAAATTCATGGAGATAATAGACAAAAAATGAAGGTCTTGTTTTTAGTATATGACTGGGTCATAGAACCGCTTGGGATTTCTTACATATCTTCTGTCTTAAAGAGAGCAGGACACGAGGTAAAAATAGCCAAGACCATATACGAGGCGAACACGAGTTCATTCATAGAAGATTGGCAACCTGATATATTGGCTTTTAGTGTAACAACAGGATGGCATTCATATTATCTTAATCTTAATCGTCAGATTAGACAGTGGTATAAGAAGGGTAAGAGTATATTCGGTGGGCCCCATGCAACCTATATGCCTGAAATGATAAATGAAGAAGGTGTTGATGTGGTAATGAGAGGTGAATGCGAGCAATCATTTCCTGACCTTCTGGACGTGATAAATGGAGGGCTTGGAAGACATAAAAGGATTGTTGAACCGTATCCGCTTGAACAGGATTTGGATGCCATAGATTTTCCTGACAGGGAACTGATATACAGTTATCCTGAAAATAGAGATAATCCGATATTTAATGTAATGATGAGCAGGGGCTGTATATATCAACTTTGCTCTTATTGTTATGCCAGCATTAACAAGGAAATGTATAAGGGGCAAAAGACAATTAGATGGCGTTCTCCTGAAAATGTAATAGAGGAATGTAATCAGGTTAAAAGAAATTATCCCGAAAAGAAGTTTGCGTTTTTTCAAGATGATGAATTTATCATGCGTAAAGATTTGCTTGAAAAATTCCTTGATATGTATGTTAGGGAAATAAAGTTACCGTTTCATTGTCAAATACGAATAGATATGATAAATAAAGATATGGCGATATTCTTAAAGGATGCAGGATGTGTAAGCGTAACATTTTCAATAGAGAGTGGAAATGAAAAGATTAGAAATAAACTTCTTAAAAAAGGTATAACTGATATTGAGATATACGAAGGATGCAGAATATTAAAAGAAGCGGGACTGAAGTATCGCTCTGAAAACATGATTGGGCTGCCTGGTGAAACCGTTGATGAAGCGTTGCAAACCCTTGACATGAACATAGAAGTAAAACCAGACATGGCATGGTGTTCGTGTTATCAGCCTTATCCCAAAACCGAACTCGGTGACTTATGCAAATCAATGCTTCTATGGAACGGTAGTTATGAGGGGATAGAGAAGGATTTCTTTACTTCGTGCCCGATAAAGCGGGATAGGGCAAGGGAGTTTAATAATCTACAAAAGATATTTGGGCTGGTGGTGGAGTATCCTATTTTAAGACCGCTGGTGCGGGGATTGATAAAATTGCCAGAGATGGAATTGATGAATTGGGTGAGCAGAAAGTTTAAGCACATCTGTTATGATAAACGACTTTACGAGGTGGCGAATTGAAAGAATACTATAACCCTTCTGATTTTTTCACAAAAGAAGATTCGGTAGAAGATATAAGGAAAAAGTTGGCAACTATGCCAAAAAAAGGAGACCCTGATTTTGAACCACAAAAAGATGATTCTATTATACTTTGTGGAATGATGTATACGGAACATGGATTTGAAATGGGTAGTGTTTTTGGTTGGAGTAAATATGGCACAAAGGATAATGGTGAAGCAGAAGCAATTTATGATAGTTTGCATTCGGATTATTGAGAGGAGTGATTTCAAAAACTAATTGGAATAGAGAAGATTGGACAAGATATTTTGAAAAAATTCAAAGGGGGGATTTAACATTATTGTTTGTAGAAGCCCATTAAGGGTCAGTTTTGCAGGAGGGGGGTCAGACCAAGCCGACTTTTATAAACAAGAGTCAGGACTTGTAATATCAACCACTATAAATAAATATATCTGGGTTACGGTGAACGATAACTTTGCTGGGAAGGTGAGTCTGCGGTATTCAGAAAAAGAACTTGTTGACCATAGGGAAAACCTGAAACACACAATAGTCAAGGAGTGCATGAGAATGACTGGCATAGAGCGGGGCATTGAGATAGTCATAGTATCAGATGTGCCAACCAAGGGAACGGGGCTGGGGTCTTCTTCCGCCTTGACTGTGGGGCTCTTACAGGCATTATTCGCATATAAGGGCAAAAAGATAGACAATCACAAACTGGCGGAGATGGCGTGTGAGGTTGAGATAGACAGACTCAAATCACCCATAGGTAAACAAGATCAGTATTCTTGTTTACCTAAAGGAACGAAAATCCTTATAGATAAACAAAATACTAAAAATATAGAAGATATAAAAATTGGAGATTCTGTATTATCTTATAATGAAAAAAGTGGTATAAAAGAACGAAAGGCAGTTACTCGTCTGTTCCACAATATAGCAAAAGAACATATAATTTTAACTTTTTCCAATAGTAACAAATTACAATTAACGACAGAACATCCCGTTTTTGTAGTATCCAGAGGTTGGATACAGGCAAAGAATTTAAATATTGGCGATAAAGTGATTCAAAAAAAATATAGGTCATTAGGACTGCGATGTTATAATTTAGGATTAAGTAGAGAAGAAATGTTTTTAAGAAATCAACGTGGATGGAGTAATGAAAGGAAAAAATGTTACGGTGAACTTATAAAACAAAAATGGGCAAATAGGGATAATAATGATTATGGAAAAACAAACATGAGTCTGATAATGAAAGAACAATGGAAGAACAAGAATTCAATATTTAACTCATGTAACTATAAGGAAAAACAAAGAATAGCAAGCACAGGAAGACATAACAGTCCAGAATCAATTAAAAAACATAAAGAGACGTTTAATAAAAGAAAAATGGATAAAACGGATTTGGTATTTCAGGAATTTTTAAAAAATTTGACTTTAAGGGCTAAACATCTTGCTTTGTTACAAAAAAATTCTCCTGAATGGAAAGAAAAATGCAGGATTAGGCAAAAGAATCTATGGGAAAATCCCGAATATGCTGAATGGATGTTTAAAGAAGTTTTTGGTAAAAGACCAAATAAGCCAGAGAAAAAAATTATGGAATTATTGAATGAAAATTTTCCAAATGAATGGAAGTATGTTGGCGATGGTTCAATTTGGATAGACCATAAAAATCCTGATTTTATAAATATAAATGGGAAAAAGAAATTGATTGAATTCTTTGGGGATTATTGGCATAGAAACGATAATGGAGAAAATAGAATAAAACATTTTAAGAAATATGGATTTGAAACGATAATCATTAGAGAAAAAGAATTAGGGGATTTACAGGAGATTAAAAGAAAAATTGAGCAATTTACCTATAATCCTTCGGTAGAAATTATTGACATTGTAAACATTGAAAAAAAAGAACAAGAAGAAAATGTATATAATATTGAAGTTAAGGATAACAATAATTACTTTGCACACGGAATATTAGTGCATAATTGTGCTATAGGCGGATTCAATTCCCTTGAATTCATGCCTGACGGATGGGTAAAAATAGACAGCATGAATACGGAAGCAAATCCCAAAATGATAGAGTGGTTTGAGAAAAGCCTTATGCTATTTTATGTCGGAGGTAAAGAAGCAAATGGCATACTCTATAATAGGCGTAAGGATGAAGTGGGACATCAACTGACTCGTGCGATGAAGTATCTTGCAAGGGATATGATAAATTATTTGAAAGACGGCTCAACGGATTTGAGGCTTATAGGAGACATTTTAAATACTGGATATATATACAAGATTGAATCTGGCAATGGTGCTGTAAGTTCAGAATTTGAGGCTTACTACAAATTGGCAATGGAATCGGGTGCAACAGGGGGCAAGCCTACAGGTGCAAGCGGCGGGTTTATGCTCCTCGTAGTTGAGGAAGATAGAAAAGAAGATATAAGAAAAGCAATGAATGGATTAAAAGAAGTTCCGTTTAGATTTGAAAAAGAAGGGTCAAAGGTAATCTATGGGTAGAGAAATGCATTTATTGTATAGCGGGACTGGGATTACTAATAATGTCGCAAGAAGGTTTTCAGAGTCAAGAGATGTGTATAACAACATGAGCAAAATCGGACAGGTCAAAAGGGACTTTTTCAAGGAATACATATTCAATCTTTGCGATACTGTCATTAGGTCTGATAGAAAAGACTTTGATAAAATAGTTGAAACATTAATTGAGTTGAAAAAGAAAAACAAATGTCTGTATGTATGCGGGAACGGGGGCAGTGCTTCTACTGCGTCTCATACGCAGAATGATTTTGTCAAGGCTGGCGGCATGAGGGCAATATCTCTGACAGACATATCACTACTGACTGCATATTCAAACGACGACTCCTATGAAAAATGCTTTGCGAACATGCTTAATAAGATGATGCTGACAGGAGACGTTCTTTTGTGCATGAGCGTATCGGGGACTTCTCCGAATATTGTTGAGGCGGCGAGATTTTGCAAGGACAGAGGCAATAAAGTAATCGCTCTGACTGGGAGATTAAAAAACAATGGTATCAGATTGTCTGACATGGGGATTGCAATAGACAGCACCGATTATAAACTGGTGGAGGACGCACATCTTATGATTTGTCATAGGCTTGTTGCGGCGTTAGAATATAAGAAAGGGGTAAAGAAATGATATCTAAAATATCAGCCTTAAGTTTTGTTTTTCAGGAAGCACACGTAATTGAGGTAGCATTACAACAGTTAAGACCTTATGTTGAGGAGATAATCATAGTTGACCAACAGTCACCTGATGGCACTGCGGACATAGCAAGGAAATATGATGTTAAAGTCCACACGAGACCGAGGCTTATTTGTGGAGATGGATATAGGGAATTTTTAAGACATCAGGCAACCCAGCCGTGGATATTGTGGTTTTATCCCGATGAACGGTTTGTCCATTCAAGCGTAAAAGAAGGAGAAGACCCTGAAGCAACATTGAAATCGTTTGAAGCGTTAACAAAAATAGACAAGTATTCATGTTTCAGTTTCATGCGACATGAATTTATGGATGGTGTAGAATTACCATTTGAGAGATTCTATCCGAATTATCAGACAAGGCTCATAAGGAATCTACCAGAGATACAGTATCCTGACCTTGTCCATTTCAATATGTGGGGGCATAATCCGCCAAGCGTATGTAACTTGCCGCCTGAATTGTATATGGAACATCACAAAACATCTGAATCCCAATCTTTTGACAATTGGAGACTCTATGTTTCTTACAAAGAACTTTTACACAAATACAGAAATACAGATATAGAGCCTTATAAGGTATATCTTGATTCCTATAAAGATATAATATTAAAGAGCGAGGAAAAAAATCTCTTAGGTGAACGATTGATACTTCTACAAGAAGAATTCTGGTGGGAATGGTGGAAATACGAAAGTGAGGAAAGATTAACTTTGCAACAGTTTAAAGAAAGAACGGGAATAGAATATAACGTTTTTATAGAGAAAAATAGACTATGGTGAATTTATTATGTGCTTGCGGATGCGGTCAGGAATTTGTGCCTAAATTTTATTGGAATGAGAAAAGAAGGAATTATTCCAAATTCATACGTGGACATAATACAAGATTGGATACTTATTCTGTCTGGAATAAAGGATTAACCAAAGAAACTGATATTAGGATAAAAACATTTTCAGATAAAACAAGGGGGAAATTTAAGATTAAAAGAGAAGTCCGCCATTGTAAATGCGGTTGTGGTAAAAGCAAAGCAGTTAAAGTAAATTCATCATGGATGTTTCTCCAAGGACATAGTAGCGTTGGAAGAAAAGGATGGTCTTTTGGATTAACAAAAGAGACTGACAAAAGAATTAAGAATTTTTCCGAAAGAATGATTAGAAATAATCCCATGAAAAATCCCATTATTAAAGCCAAAAGAGGTAATCCTCTATTGGGACGAAGAAAAGAAAATTATGAATATTTAAGGATTGCCGCATTAAACCGAATAGGCAAAAATCCTTTTAAGAATAAAATTCATCCCATGACATTAAGAACTGGTTCATCTCATTGGTGGTGGAAAGGTGGAATATCGTATGAACCTTATGGTATTGAATTTAATAAGAACTATAAAGCATTTATTAAATTAAGAGATGGACAAAGGTGTTTTATATGTAACGGAATTAAATTGTTATGTGTTCATCACATTAACTATAATAAAAAAGATAATTGTAATTTCAACTTGATAACACTATGTAACAAATGCCATTCAAAAACAAATAATGATAGACAACTTTGGGAGGATTATTTCATTGGAAGTAGATTAGGTAAAAGAATAGTTGAAAATATTATAGGAATAAATTTTCCGGAATATACTGATTGGAAATTATCACAATATAACAGCAATTTGAAAAAGAATTCGGAATGACTTACAAGGACTGGATTGAGAAAAGGCGAAAAATTGAAGGTCGGGCATGACAGAATTAAAAGATAAACTACGGGATTATTTAAAAGAAGCATTGAAATTCCCTAAAGAAATACATTTAGAAAGCAGCTCAAGATGCAACAGTTTCTGCCTCACCTGTCCACGGGACAGAATGCAACGGGAATTAGGTGAGATGAATAGGGATATATTTATTAAAGCAGTCAATGAAACATCTGTCTACAATATGAATTGCATACTTTTTCATCTCAACGGAGAACCTCTATTTCTGGACATAGATGAACTGGTATGGAGGATAAATTACGCACGAGACATGAATCCAAATGCAAAGCAAATAATAATGTTCACTAATGGTTCTTTGCTTGACGAAGAAAAAACAGACAAGTTGTTAAATAGCAAACTTGACTTCATTCTGATAAGTATAGACGGTGGCAATAAAGAAGACTATGAGAAAGTCCGACGTGGGCTTGATTGGGACGTCCTGCTAAAAAATGTTCAATATCTTGTCAGAAGAAAAAAAGAATTAAATAGTAAATTGTTTATACAGACTGCCATTATACCACAGAAGGTGAACGAAAAATCTGTAACTGAATATTCCAGGATTTTCAATGAGATGGGTTGCGATGGAGTTGGCGGGTCTGGCGTGAACAATATCGGCGGACTGATAGACGCTGACAATATGAAATTGAAGGAAACCCAGCACGATGATTTGGGAAATGATAATCTCCCGTGTTATAAGATATTCCTTGACTTAAGTGTGATGAGCGATGGCAGAGTGTGTATATGCAGCCAAGACGTTACTGGCGCGTTGATTATCGGGGATTTGAAGACTCAGACCTTAAAGGAAATATGGCAGGGTGATGTAATGACTGATATAAGAGAAAAATTTATATATGGGGAAAAATCTAAAATACCTTTCTGTGGGAAGTGCGACTTTATGCGAGGTTGGGTATCATTTGATTACTGGAAACTCTCTCAAGAGGACTGGATAGAGGCTTATGCGAACGCTAAAAATTGACGGACTTGAAGTATCAAGACTCGCTCTTGGCGGTGGCAAGATGGTTGATATAGATATTGAAAGAGGCAAATCTCTTGTTAATAGGGCAATTGAACTCGGCATAAACATATTTGACTGCCATCATAGATACGGGAACTGCGAGGAGATAGTCGGGCAGTTTGACAATATTGTCAAGATGACAAAAATATCGGCATATAAGTTTGAGGAAAGGCATGGATTACTTGAGGCAAGCATACAAAAACTTGGGAAAATTGACATACTAATTATCTCAGACCTTGACAATGATGAATTGTATAAGGCAGGAGAAGATATGTTTAATGAATTTAAAGAGGATTATAGAATTATGGGCATAACTTCTGAGGATTCAACGCTTGTCCATAGATTTATGGCTCAACATCCTGAATGTAAAATATTCATGGTGCCTCTTTTTATTGGCAGAAATGACATGGTTGGATTTACAAAACTCGCACAATCGGAAGGCAAAATAGTTATGGCAATAAAAACGCTTTGTGACAGATTGTTATTGAAAGATTACGGGATAAAGGAATGCACGGATTATGTAAAGTCAGCGAATCCTGATATTATAGTAATAGGAACGTCTGACGAAAAACACCTTGAGGAAATGGTATCTATATACAAGGAGAATATATGACGCAACCTGTAAGATTTGGTGGCGGACAATCAGTAAAGGCAAGCACTCTCCAAAGAGGGGATTATATACGCAGTCCTAAAAATCCTGAGATTATCATGCAAATTCTTGAGACGGGAAGCACAATCTTCGCAAAAGGGATGACTGAAGATACAGTTGAAAAACATTTATTTGTGCCGAAAGATTCATGGGTAACAAAAGTTACAAATGTTACCACTGAAAATGTAATACCCACAAAAGAAGGGACGGGACAGGAATGAAATTCGCAATGGTATCAGATGCACAGTTCAATGGCAGAATGACTTCAATTTCTGGCAATGTGTTTGATTGGGGCACTTATCTTGAAGGGCAACATTTCTGGATACATGATGTTAAAAAAGATTGGACAAGGCTGAATGAATTTGACGTTGTAATGATACTTGATTTAAAAAGGTGGCTTGACTTATCGCTTGAAATGATGGATGTGGCACAAAATCCCTTATATCTGTTCTATCCCGAAGGCGGGGACGATATATATTTCTCAATGACATTTGAGGAGCAAAAAAGGATGTTCAGGATACTGAAAAGAGTTGACCTGATTGGATGTGCTGACGAAAGATGGATTGACTTTTATAATTCCTTATTTGGGGACAAGGCATTCTTTATGCACGTGCCCATGCCAGACGTTGTTACGGAATACAGATACTGGAGAAATTATCAAAATAAAAGTAATGATGTATTATTGTGCTGTAATCTTGGGCTTGATGAATTGAGATACAAAACTAATCTGATAAACATGATAGCGGTGATTAAAAAATCTGGAGTAAGATGCACAATGGTTGAAATAGATACTGCATGTTCGGAATTTGTGAGCGGATTTTTTGATATGATAATAACTTATAGTCCAAGAGTTGATATGGTTACTTATATGGATAGATTTGTATCAAGGCATCTGTGCCTTCTTAATCTTTCTGACATAATAGGCACGTCAAGGAATGCCATAATCGGTGCAAGTTGCGGGACGCCTGTGATAGGTAATATAAGAAGTCATACACAGAAAAGATTATTTCCCGGATTGGCAGTTGACCCGCTTGACATAGAAGGGGCAGCGAATAGAATTAAAAGGCTTATAGAAGACAAGTATTGGTATTCAAAAGTCGTGGATTTCGCAAAGGCAGAATTGCCGTATTATAGCAAGGAGAGTGCGATGAATAGATTAAAGACAGCGATTGAATCAAAGGCAAAGGTGACAGCATGAAATGTTTTCTTATGTCTGCTGGTAAAGGAGAGAGATTAGGGACGATTACCGAAAAGTGCCCCAAATGCCTTATAGACCTCGGCAATGGATTTACTGCTATGAAGTTCTGGCTAAAAGTAATGGAAAGGTCTCACATAAAAGACGTCCTTATAAACCTACACCATTTGCCTGACGAAATTACGAAATATATCGCAAAACAAAGGCTTAATGGGGTCAGGGTGGCATTTTCAAACGAGGAGAAATTATTAGGTAGTGCAGGAACTCTCTATGCAAACAGGGATTTTGTCAAAGGTGAATGGGCTTTTGTTGTAGCATATTCGGACACATGGATTTCGGATTTTGATTTACGAAAGATGATAAATTACCATAAGAAGCATGGTGAGACAATGACAGTTGGACTGTATAGAGAACGGCATGGCGGACAGATGGTAGGCGTTGCAGAGGTAAAAGACGGCCGCATGGTGTCCTTTGCTGAAAAGCAGAAAGAGTCAAAAGGTGAGTTTGCATGGGCAGGCGTGTTCATTGCCCATCCTGTTGTATTAAATTATCTTGATGAGTCTTCAAAGGATATAGCAATGGATTTATTGCCTAAACTTACAAGTAGGGTAAGGGCTTTTATAATAAATTCTGACGTGTATGACATAGGCACGCCCGAGAGGATGGAAAGAGCGAGAGGAGCAGTTAGGGGGATAGGGTTCGGAGCATTAGAAAAAGGGGAGGGATAAATGGCTCAATTCAGTAACGATGAAATAATTAAATTTGCCAGCGAGCATGGTATATCATACCAGGAGGCTTGGCGGACTCTTATGGATAGTAAGGTTAAAACAGAACAAAGCAAGCCTGACACAGGATTTGCTACGAGATTCTGCATGAAGGAAAAGGTGATTCTGCCTAATAATGAGAGAGGCGAAATCATGAGTGTATATAAGGCAAAGTCATGGACAGAACCCAAATACTCGGTTATGACAGAACTGGGACATGTGAAAACATTCTCTGAGAATGACATGAAGGCGATTACATAAACAGGAGAACCTGAATGAAAAAAGTTTTGCTCACCGGGCCCAATACATCAAAAGCAATAACGGACTTGAGATTTGTAACTGCCCCTTTAGGTGTCCATTATGTAGCGACTTATCTTAACGCTCATGGGCACAAGGCAGAAATTTACGATTGCAACATTGCTCTGAACAATGGCAAGTCATTTGCAGATATAGTTAAAGGTGACGATTGGGACATGATTGGATTCAGTTGCCTTGAAGCTACTATTGAATATGATATTGCAAGAATACATGAAGTGAAAAGATTGAAACCTAATATATTACTCGTAGCAGGCGGGACTGGGGCTTCCTTAAATTATCAGACGTTGTTTGAAAAATCACCTCTTGACATAGTAATATTGGCAGAGGGAGAAGTCCCAATGCTTGAGATATGCAATGATGTCTATTTACAGGAAATAGACGGTATAGTGTTTAGAAAATATGCAAAAGTCCTTAATCAAGAAAAATGGGAAGACATACGGAAAGATTTGAACGTTGAGACAATGATAGCGGATAAATATTGGAAAAGAACTGCAAGTCTATACGAGACACCTGACTTAAACGAGGTCAACACGTTCAGGATATTTACGCAAAACTATTGTAATATGAATTGTGCCTTTTGCACACTGACTAATCAGAGAAAGTATTCATGCGGGAAAACATCGCCAGTGTTATCGCTTGCACCGCCCCACGTGATAAGTCTTATCAGGAAAATAGCAGGAGCATATCCAGATGTGAGGAGGATATTTATAGTAGATGACGATACATTCCTATTGCCCAAAAGAACCATTGAACTGTGCAACGAGATAATATCGGCAAAAGAAAGGGGTGACATTCCCGATTATCTGGGCTTCATTTGCTTGACGAATATAAACAGACTGAATGAAGAAAATCTGCCATTGATAGCAAAAGCGGGATTTAAAATTCTGTCAATAGGAGTTGAATCAACATCCCAAAGAGTGCTTGACTCATACAACAAAAAGCAGACAGTTGAGCAGATTTTTAGGACTACGGAATTGATACTGAAACACGGAATCAAGCCTTACTACACACTTATAATGTTCTCACCTTACGGCACGGTTGAAGACTTGATTACAGATTTGCACGGGTTTAGAAGGATTGCCAATATGGGGGCGGGACTTTCGCTTGAACAATATCTTATTCCTTTGCATGGAACGAGATTTTGGGAAAAGGGCATAAGACAAAGGATAAGAGAATGTAAGATTGAAGGAACTAATCTATCAATATACAAAGGATTTGCATGGTTGCCAGAAGACCCTCAAGCCATGGAAATATTTGAAGTGTTTGAAAAGATATATCCTAAATTTAGGAAGTGGAGAATTGACACAGATAAAGTTAGCCATCACGAGAAAAATTGGCAAGCACATACTATTTTGGATTGTCTTGAATTTGTATTGGCGGGCAAGTTCAACATAGCGGTTAAAAACCCGAGATTCTCATTTACAGACTTGTTAAATATCAATACGGCATTGTCAAATTATAAAGATATGGACATAGATGTAATAGGCAATCTCATTGAAAAAGAGGATTTGCACTAATGGGAATGATTGGAGAAGATTGGCATGATACATCCTATTGAAGAATACAAGATATTGTCATTCTATCAGGACGCAAAGAAACTTCTGAAAGGTGAGATGATTGCTCCAAGGTTCATTTCAGTGTGGCTTTCAGGACATTGTAATCTAAAGTGTTCAGGGTGCTGGTGGATGAAGGGGCACGAGTCGGACAAGACAATAATGGACTTGAACAAATTCAGGAATATGATAGATGAGGTTTCAATATTTGGGACTGAAAGTATGGAATTCAGCGGGGGAGGCGAATCCACGCTGCATCCCAATTTTATAGAGATGTGTTTATATGCCAAAGACAAGGGGATATCTGTGGGTGTTTTGACTAACGGGACAATTTTGAGCAAAGTATATTTAAATTCAAGAGAATGTCCTATTGACACATTCTCATACATCAGAATAAGCCTTGACGCTGCTACTCCTGAAACTTTCAAGTCAATCAAGAAATCAGACATGTTTGAAAAGATAACTACAAACATATCATTACTGATTAAAATGAGGGGTGCCAACAAAAGACCAAGAATTGGCACAAAGTTTTTATTGAATAATATTAACATTTCAGAAATAGAAAAAATGGTTATGCTTGCCGAAAAATTAGGAGTTGATTATGTCCAGTTCAAGGCAGAACATTCATCGGGGAATACTTTAGATAATAGCCAAGTAGAATATGCAGACGTTTCAATACAGACTATAAAAAATAAATATACAATACCAATATACGGACGAATCCAGAAGTCAAGATGTAATCTTAAATGTTTTATGTCTCCCATACACGCAGTTATAGACCATCTTGGTAACATATACACGTGTTGCTTTTTTAGTAATGAGAATGGGCTAATAGGCAACATTTTTGACAGAAGTTTTGTGGACGTGTGGTTCTCAGGCAAGCATAGAGAAATTATTGACAACATAACGCCAGAAATGTGCGAGCAGGCGTCTGGTAGCGGGTGCAGATGGTTCGGATATAATGAAATCATGGATGGAGTAATAAATCACAACGAAGGCGATTTAGAGTTTATTTAAAAAAGGAGGGCAATGATTTAAATGGCTGTTCCAATTGGTGCCCAGGGTAAGGTGGGCATAAGGAGAGAGTCAAGCTTTGCCAGTGGTGGGGCGATTGATAATTATCAGCCTATAGACAGTGAAGACTTAGTGCTGAATTTGATAAACGTGTATGGTGATAGAGTGCAGAATACGGAGGCACAGATTGGAGGGACTCCACATCACAAGGCGGTAACGGGGCCGCTAACATTCGGAGTTAGTCCGTCAAATCCTCAGCAGTGGTGGGCTTGCGGTATAGGATCAAGTAATAACGTCAGTCCGTATAATGGAGTAAGACCGCTTCCTACAATGCTTATTTCCATTGACAGGAAGACGGGTGCGGTTCAGACATCAGGTGACTCCATATCAACAATGACGTTATCTTCATCTCAAGATGGGGAACTCAAGTGCGCCGTGGGGATAGAAGGCAGGGATATGGCGTCAATAAGTGCCTTGACTGCTACATACACATCGGGAGACGCTCCATTCGTTCATTCAGAGGCAACTTTTAAGTTGAATGGGACAACAAATGCGGATGTGATGAGTTTCTCAGTTGAGATAAACAATAATCCCGCAACGGATTTGTTTGGTAGCGACCAGACAAGGCGGGACATACCTGCAAAGAAACGGGTAGTGAAGGGGACTTTCACAAAGTTATTCCAGGATACGGTTGAAAGGAACGCATTCCTGGCAAACCAGGTCAGAAGTTTTCAGGTAACGTTCAACAGGGGGACAAAATCCATTGACATAAACGTTGCCAAGTTAAGATACGATTCCAATACCGAACCTTTAGCAGGACAGAATGAGTATATATTAGAGTCGTTCCCATTTACTGGCTACATAGATTCTAACGATGAGAAAGACATAGTCTTGACTATCACATAGACAAACAACATTATTTATGATATAATCATAATATCAATAAGAGTATAAAAATTCTTCTCTTCTTTATGATATTATGGGAGCAATTTATGAAACGTATAAAACGAGAAAATAGAATTTGCCTATGTGGATGTAGTAAATTTTTTGAATGCAGGATAGATTCTAAACAAAAATTTATTCTTGGACATAATGCAAGGATGTCCGAATATTCTGGCGTGAGAGTAAAGAAGGAAATGCGTTTCTGTAAATGCGGATGTAATCAGACTTTTAAATGTAGTATTACATCAAAACAAAAATTTATTTGTGGACATTTTGATAAAGAACTTAAATCTCTACAAATGAAAAAAAGATGGGGAAATCCTGAATATAGAAAAAACAGGTCTTTACAAACAATAAAATTATGGGAAAATCCGAGTTATAGAATAAAAAATGTTAATACTCATAAGGGACAAAAATCTTTAAAGAAAGGTAAATCCTATGAGGAAATTTATGGTAAAGAAAAAGCAATTAAATTAAAAGAGACCTGCGGTGGCTGGCAAAATGGTAGAAGCAGAATTCCTGTAAATAAATTGCCCATAGGAACCAAAGCATGTAAATGCGGATGTGGACAAGAATTTGAAATAAGAGTAGGCTCTATAACAGATTGTAAAAGAAGATTTATTTATGGACATCACAAAGGACATCTTGGTAAAAAACACAGTATAGAGACTATAAATAAAATGATAAGTAAAGTATTGTCCAAAGTATGCAGAAGACCCAATAAATTTGAGGAACGTGTCGGGAAATTTCTTGAAGAAAAGTTTCCGAATATATTCAGATATGTTGGTAATGGTTCGTTCAGGGTGAACGGGAAATCTGCCGATTATGTCAATAAATCTGAGACAATTGTAGTTTTGTGCAATGGATTATATTGGCATTTGTTAAGAAAAGGGTTATCGGATTGTATAGAAGACAAAAGAAGGGTTGAATTCATGGAATCCGAACCTTTCACAAGAGCGGGATATGAAGTATGGTTCATTTGGGATGAATCTCCTTTTAATATAATCAGTTATAAGGAGAAAGACATAGTTGTTACAATAACGTAGCCCAAAATAAGGAGGTGGCGATATGAGTATAAAGTTAGTAAGAGAGGATGATACCTACGAGGTTGAATATCCTCAAGATGAAGTTGAAAAGGACAAGGCGGTTGTATTTGTCCTGAGGAAGTTGACAGCGGGCAAGTGGAATCAGATACAGGATAGTATAGTCTTGACTCACGGGACTGGCAGGGGCGGCAGTAGCATGAAATATCTCGGCGGGACTGCTACGAGAATGAAAATAGACTACTGCCTCGTTAATTGGAAAAATGTAATGGATGATTCTGGCAATCCCGTAAATTGCACGTCTGAAAACAAATTGAAACTCCCGCAGGATATTCAAGGATGGCTTGAGGAAAGAATAGACGAAGATAATTACTTGAAAGGTGTGAGCGAAGACGACCGAAAAAAATAGTCGTGGCAGTAGAACAGTTAATGGCAGGATTTTCTGTTAGTAATCCACCGAGAATATTAGAGACATATCTGTTCTGCTGCCCTGCAATGGACGGGAATTTCAGGTGCCTACCAAAACTCGGCGGGTGTGATGAGCAGGATAACGATGTTATGACTTTTTTCAAAATGATCGAAGGAAGAATTATGGATATACGCAAAAGAAATGCGCCAAAAGAGGTAAAATGATATGCCTACTACAAGAATAGTATCATTATTGATAAGGGCAAGTAACCTGACGGGTTCGGCATTAAACGCCGCTTCAAGGGACATTGAGGGACTAACGGGGCCGATGGCAAAGGTTGGAGAATATGCTAAAAAAATTCTTGACGTGAAATGGGTCTCACAATTACTTAATTTCCTAAAATCAATGAGATATGCTTGGCTTGCTATAGTTGCAGTCTTGGGTGGAGCGATTGCTACTATTGTAAATAAGATAAGGGAATATCAGGCTAATCTAAAATCTGCTGGCGATGTTATGTATGCCTTCAAGGGCTCAGGAGAAAGCCTTGCAGGGACGTTCAAGAACATATCTGAGGCTGCCAAGAGTGCAGGAGTAAAGTTTAGTGAAATGGCAAGTTTCATGGAAGAATCAGGTGAAAGGTTTAATCAATTTGGATTAACCACAGGTAAAATAACTATGGCACTTGAAGCGCTTAAAACATCGGGTATGTCTGGTAAGACAGCAATGAAGACATATGCAGATATAACTATAGGATTGCAGGGAGCGTTAGAAAAGATTCTGCCTCCATTAGAAAAACAAGAAGACGCAATGAAACGTCTTGGCATATCGGCTGACCTCCTTAAAAAGGTATTGGGTGGAGATATAAGTAGCATGAAGGAACTTAGGGACAAAATTGTAAACGTTGACGATGCTATGGCTATAATGGCAGACAGAACAATCGGACAAAAACTAATCCCTCATCTTGAGGCGTTGACAATGAATTTGGACAAGGTTGTTATAAAGGCAATAGAAGCATTGGGACTCACGGGAAAACTCACTGTGGCTGGGATTCCGCCAATTTCTCCAGAAATTGGGGAATCAGGCATAGCTGCAACAAAAACATTTTCACAGATGGCAGAAGCAGCAAGAGAAGCAAAAATTATTGGCAAGGAAGATATAAGGGGGACAATAACTATTGACAAAGAAAATCTTTTGATTCAGAAAGGATTTGCAGAAGTTAGGGATTCTCAAGGAAAGTTAATAGATGCAGTGAGAAGCTATACTGTAACCTTAATAGATGAACTTGGTAGATATACCGAAGTTGTAGCGGGGTCTATTGATGAACTGCAGAAGAAGGCGACAGCAATCTCAGAAGCATCCAGAAGGGCAATAGCGCGCATTAAGGCAGAAACTGATATAAATAGAACTAAAGGCATGGCACAAATGGGTATGCCTGGGGAATAGGTGAACACAATATATGGCTGCAAATTTTTTCTTTAACAATATCGCGATAGGTGACTATGCGTGGCTTGTGCCATCAGTATCGTTCCCTGACACAACAAGATTCATACCCCGTGCTCAGGGAATAAGACAACGTGATATGGGTGGTGGCGAGATGACACTAACAGTAAAATCATGGGTGGTAAAATCAACCATATCAGCACTTGCACAATATCTTGAAAAACTTGGTAGAGATTTCGGCACTGGAGTTGCGTCTCTCTCAGGAGATAATGCAGTATATACTAACTGCAAGTGCATATCCATAGAGCCTGAAGACAGGCACGCTGACAGGATGGACTTTTTTGCCTGCACTTTTAAGAAATCACAGGCAACACAGTAGAACTTTTTCTCCTTGATATGGAGATTTGATTTAAAGATTTTTTCATTCCGTTCGGTTTAGCCGTCGGGTTTTTATAGGAGGACGGCTATCATGTCAATACCAGGGACGGAAAAACTGTTAAGGGATTTTGCAACGTCAGGGGACTTGATTTCTGACGAGACTATAACAGTTCCCGCAGCAACGCCATTCACCGTATTCCCAGAATTCACTCCACAAAAAGCGACCCCATCATCCGTAGAAATATGGACTTCTGCAAATAAGACGGGCACTCAATATTCCGAAAAAACATCTGAAAGTCTCGTGTCGGCATCAGGGGATTTCCATGTCAATTATAACAGGGGTGGATTATTAACATTCCATTCTTCAGCTGCCAGTCTTTCATTCTTTGCTACCTATAATGAGATAGGCACGTTCATGCGTGTCAAGCAGATGAATGATGTAAGGACGGTCGTGGGGTCTGGCGACGTTTCCGATGCAGGAGGACATACAAATTTTGTGAGCCATGCTAATGACGCTACGTTGCATGGAACGTCAAGTGGCGATAATGTGAATATTGGCAGGCATTCGGGTGACCCCGGGGCGCATTCCAACTATGCCTACAAGCCTGGCAGGAGTGGTGGGCAGACGCTTAATGGTGGAATAAGTGCAAGTGAGAATATGACATTGCAATCAACAGCAGATGCAACGAGAGGAAAAATATTTTTTGGCAGTAGTAGCGGGACGTATGATGAGGCAAATTCACGTCTTGGAATTGGGACGCAGAATCCATCTGCCAGAGTTCATGCTTCTGGGGATACGGCATCGGAAGTAAGGGCAGATTCCTCATCAGGATGGGCTGGTTTCTCAATCAAGCCACAGGGAATGCTCAATGGCGAGATTATATATCTGTGGTCTGATGTTAATGAGAAACTATTAAGGATTGACGCAAGCGGTTCTACAAGAGCAAAGTTCTTTTCGTCTGATGCCATGCTTGATGTGTCAGGCGATGCAAGATTTTCAGGGGGCATAAAGTTTGTAGGCAGCAATCCTTCAATAATCAGGATGTCGGGAGATTTGGCATTCTTTCCTAATACCAAAATAGGGATAGAAACTTCTTATCCTGTTGCAAAGTTGGACGTTTCTGGTGACGTTCATTTTTCAAATGATATGGGATTTTCTGGTCTGCCCACAATAATCAGGTCGTCTGGAGATATAATAATATATCCAAATAGCAAAATCGGGATAAGCGGTGCTCCATCCAAAAAGTTTGACGTTAGTGGTGACCTCCAAATGACAGGATTTTATCTACCAACTTCACCTTCTGCAGGATATGTATTGACATCTGATGCAAGCGGTGGAGGAACTTGGCAAGCCAACCCCGCAGGGGGTGGAGGAGCCGGAGGCAGCGTAGAGACAATAGATGAATTCGTTGTCCTTTTGCTTCATTTCAATGGTGATGACGCTTCTACAATTTTTACTGATAAATCTTATAGTGGACATACTGTTACTGCAAGTGGCGACATGCAAGTTGATACAGCGCAATATAAATTCGGTGCTGCATCTGGATTGTTTGATGGCAGCACAGCATTTTTATCGATTCCAGACAGTAATGATTGGAATTTTGCTGGAGACAACTTTACGATAGATTTCTGGGCAAGATTCAATTCTTTAACAATGCCAGGGGGAAACGCCATGGTATTCCTCGGACAGAATCCTTCAACCAGCAGGAATTTTGCCTTTTTTTACAGACCCTCAAGCAATGGTGCTGTTTTTTCTTATAGCACAGATGGAACTACTGCCAAAGAATTGATATTCCCGTGGTTGCCAGTTATAAACACGTGGTATCATCTCGCATTAGTCAGGAATCTTAGTAATCTGTCTTTCTTCGTTAATGGAGCTCTTCAAAATACAGAAGCCATATCTACCGACATTATATTCAATTCCTCTGTTGATTTTTACATCGGTGAGAATGTAATTGACAGAGGATATTATTTCAACGGTTGGATGGATGAATTAAGGATAAGCAAAGGCATAGCAAGATGGCTTGGGTCATTCACTCCTCCAACAAAAGAATACGGGACTTCTATAGTTGGGGACTTGCTTACGGGTCTTTTTGGGAAAATCGGAGTTAGAACACTAAAGCCCGTCTATCCCTTGGACGTCTCTGGGGATGCCAAGATATTCGGGACTATCTATAATTCATCTCTCACTCAAGGCTCCATTGTCTTTAGCGGAGCAAGTGGAGCTTTGTCTCAAGACAATGCGAATTTATTCTGGAATGACAGTAGAAACAGACTGGGATTAGGAACTTCTAATCCCGTATCATTGTTTGATATATCAGGAGATGTTCATTTTTCAAATGATATGGGATTTTCTGGTCTGCCAATATCTATAATACGGTCATCAGGAGACTTGGCATTTATGCCAAACGGAGTAATCGGTATAGGATTGACCAATCCATCTAATACTGACAAATTATCAATATTATTGACTGCTGGGCAAACAGTATACCTAAACAAGTCAGCAGAAGATACTCCTACTCTTAACTGTGCTGGATACCTCGCCTTGTCCGCAGGGGCATTCGGATTTGAGACACTCGGAGCGAACGACTTCACATTAAGAAGGAATGAAATAGAGATATGCAGGGTCACAGCGACGTCATTCAAGCCAGCGGGTGCTGGGTCTATAAATTTAGGTGATGGAACGGATTATTGGGGTGATGTATCATATAAGACATTGACAGACAGAGGGTGCCTTGGATTTATGGATTTAGGTGTTGAATTACAGAATGGAACGATAGTTTCAGACGTTGAGGCTATAAAAGCAATCAAGAAAGACCCCGTTAAAATGACTGTCTATGGAGTTCCAAGACTTGATTATAAGACCATGCCTAAAGTTGTATATAAACCCGCCCCGCCAAAAGCCCCTGATGGAAGCAATTGGCTCATTGATACTGACGGGAAGAAATACTATCATGCTACGATTGAGGACAGAAAGGAAACAAGACGAAGATACTATGAAGAAGGGGCAGAAACGACGGCACTTTTGAGCATTGTTCTCGGAGCAATTAAAGAACTATCTTCAAGAATTGATTCACTTGATAGTCGTCTCAAAATAATTGAGACTAAGACAGCATGATGTTCTGTATGTATTGTGGAGAGAGTTTATCAGGACATGAATGTCTTGTCGTGTGGTGCAACAATCAAATCGTTGGGTATTGTTGTAAGAGGAGTTGTCATTCTAATGGCTGATTTTAAAACTATCGGGATTTGGGGATGGTATGACCTCGGTGAAACAATAAAACCGACTGTCATGGAAGTGAAATATTTTGATAGCGGGTCGGTTGATACTTCTCCTATAAATACCACTAATAATTTTCAGATACAACTAAGATTCTCAAAGGCAATGAATAAGACAATAACTCCAACCGTGTGGATGGATTCAAATGGAACGCTTGACCCTGTTGTCCCGTCTGGGGCGGGCACATGGTATGACATAATAGAGTCAGGAGACACGTGGAGGACTCCCAACATAAAACTCTCAGGAGACCATGTAGGAACAGTAACAGTCAAGGCAAGCGGTGCTACTGCTGATGATGGTAACGTTATGGATGTCAACAATGCGGTTGATACTTTTACTTTACAGAAATCCAAATCTTATCCTACGGCAGTAAAATGTTTATTTAGGGATAGAGTGAGATATACTAAAACCTCTGGGCAGTCCCTTGAGATAGAGGCAACAGATGCAATACAGATGTGGATTTCGGGTGATATTGTGAATGAAGCATTTAGGGGCACGACCCCGAATGCATGGATAACATATTCAACGAGTGGAGACGTTAACATCAATGCAGGTGATGGGCAAAAACGCATATGGGCGAAATTCAATGATGCTTCTGGGAACGAGACGGCGTTTACCGGAGACGCAGTATATATTGACAGGTCTGGTGATAATATAGGATGGATAGACTGCACAAACGGGTCAGGAGGCGCTACAATACCACAAAGCACATGGCAATTGAAAAAAGAGCCTTATTTTTTCTGGTCTGCGCCGAGTGGAAGCGTTTCCTTTATGAGGGGGTATAGCTTTGTTTTAACGTCAGGTGGTGGGACAGAAGTTCCTGACTCATTTCTTGATTCAGTCAAACCGTATTATGACTATAAGGATAATCCCATTAAATCTGGCAAGTGGAAATTCATAGTCAAGGCAATGGACGATGCCGGTAATTTTGGGAATACTATTACTCACAATATATGGGTTGCGTCGGGAGACACATTTGACACGGGCAGAATACGGGCATGGACGAGCGGTGACAAGGTTACAGAAATACCAAATGGAGCGGTGACTTGGAGCGGAGATGCCTCTGTATATCTTGAATGGCAAGACCCTTCAAGCCCAGAAGATGACACGTTTTATATCAACTGGTCAGGTGACACCGTAACTGCAATAAATTACGCCGCTAAAACAACTAATGCGAATTATACCACGCCTGTTTTGGGTCAAGGTATATGGAGGATAAGAATAAGGAGCATAACAGGACTTGGGGTGAGTGGGGATGTGTCTGAATTTTTATTTGTGTGGGCAAGTGGCAGTGCACTATGAAAAAACCATAGAAACGCACTGGCGATGTGTAATTATAGGTATTAGCGGGCATTTTGGAAGGATATTGACATGGCAAATAATGT